>ENA-UOZQ01000551-UOZQ01000551.1-food-metagenome-genome-assembly--contig:-NODE-551-length-8274-cov-6.572576_pt1 | contig 8274 bp, 6 predicted proteins | sample MGYA00249876_ERZ772739 | MGnify/ENA primary metagenome ERZ772739 (study PRJEB29005, sample SAMN08379460) | food metagenome | isolation source: cheese spiked with Escherichia coli O103 | study: EMG produced TPA... | reverse complement strand
GCCGTACTGATGCACCACACCCACATCCTGCGTCAGACTTCCGGCAATCCCTATCACCGGCTTATGGTATTTTTTGGCGACGCTCGCCACGCCGACGGGCACTTTGCCATTAATGCTCTGGCTGTCGATGCGCCCTTCTCCCGTCAGCACCCACGTGCAGTCGTGAATATGTTCTTCAAGATTGAGCGCCTGAGTGACAATCTCAATGCCGCTTTTCAGCTCAGCGCCCAGGAAGGCCATCAGCGCCGCGCCCATGCCGCCCGCCGCTCCTGCCCCCGGAACCGGGTTGACGTCAATGCGCAGCGATTTTTTGATCACGTTGGCGTAGTGGCTAAGACTGGCGTCGAGTTCGAGGATCATCTCCTCCGTGGCGCCTTTTTGCGGGCCAAAGATACGCGACGCGCCGCTTTCACCGACCAGCGGATTCGTCACGTCACAGGCGACGCGGATTGCGCACCCCTGAAGACGCGGATCAAGATCAGAAATATCAATACGGTTCAGCGCCATCAGGCTGCCGCCGCCGTAGCCGATCTCCGTCCCGTTCGCATCCGTAAACCTTGCGCCCAGCGCCTGCATCATACCCGCGCCCCCATCGTTGGTTGCGCTCCCGCCGATACCGATAATGATGTTGCGCGCGCCTTTATCCAGCGCGCGGAGGATCAGCTCCCCCGTCCCGCGCGACGTCGTGACCAGCGGGTTACGCTGCGCGGGAGGAACAAGTACCAGGCCGCTGGCGGCGGCCATCTCGATAAACGCGGTGGTACCGTCGCCCGAGATCCCCCAGCTGGCCTTCACCTTTTCCCCTAACGGGCCGGTGACGACAGCCTGCTGCCAGGTGCCCTGCGTCGCGGCGATCATCGCTTCAACCGTACCTTCTCCGCCGTCAGCAACGGGAACAGACACGTAATGAGCGTCGGGGAAAATTTCCCGAAATCCTTTTTCTATCGCCTGCGCAACCTCAGTGGCAGACAGGCTTTCTTTATAAGAGTCTGGCGCGATTACGATTTTCAAATTTATATACCTGATCTTTAGCCCCGGTAAGCGTAACGCCACCGGGCGGGACGTCATTAGCGAGCAATTTCAACCTTCGCCAGCTTTTCGTAATAGCACGCTAACGCGCTGTGATCGGCGGTGCCCAGACCGTCCGCACGCAGCGCCTGCATCATCTCCATGACGGCGGCAGTCAGCGGCAACTGCGCGCCCACGCCGTGGGAGGTATCCAGCGCATTCGCCAGATCTTTAATGTGCAGATCGATGCGGAAGCCCGGCTTGAAGTTACGATCCATCACCATCGGTGCCTTGGCATCCAGCACGGTGCTGCCCGCCAGACCACCGCGAATGGCCTGATAGACCAGATCCGGATTAACGCCCGCTTTGGTGGCCAGCGTCAGTGCTTCGGACATGGCCGCGATGTTCAACGCCACAATCACCTGGTTTGCCAGCTTGGTGACGTTGCCTGCGCCAATTTCACCGGTATGCACCACGGAGCCAGCCATGGCTTTCATCAGGTCGTAGTATTTGTCGAACACGGCTTTATCGCCCCCCACCATTACCGACAGAGTACCGTCGATGGCTTTCGGTTCGCCGCCGCTGACCGGCGCATCCAGCATCTCCACGCCTTTCGCTTTCAGCGCCTCACTGATTTCGCGGCTCGCCAGCGGCGCGATAGAACTCATGTCGATCACCACCAGACCCGGCTTCGCGCCGTCGATAATGCCGTTCTCACCCAGCGCCACCTCTTTCACGTGCGGGGAGTTTGGCAGCATGGTGATAATGACATCGCACTGCTCGGCGATCGCTTTTGCAGTTGTCGCCGTTTCTGCGCCAGCCGCAATCACTTCTGCCACCGCGTCTGAATTACGATCTAAAACCACCAGTGAGTAACCTGCTTTGATGAGGTTTTTGCTCATTGGTTTGCCCATGATACCCAGGCCAATAAAACCCACTTTCAGCGTCATAATCTGTTTCCTCAATGATGGTTATTTTTTAAAAGCGTCTGCTAATTTCTGCGTGGCGGCGCGGAATACGCCGAGGTCGCTGCCGACGGCGACAAACGTTGCGCCCCACTCCAGGTAGCGGCGGGCATCAGCTTCCACCGGCGCCAGAATGCCGCACGGTTTACCGTGCGCTTTGGCACGGGCAAAAATGTGCTGGATTGCCCACTGCACGTCCGGGTGGCTGGCGTTGCCCAGATGACCAAAGGCGGCCGCCAGATCGCTCGGGCCGACGAAAATACCGTCGACACCTACGGTCGCGGCAATGGCGTCGACGTTATCGACCCCCTGCTGGCTCTCGATCTGAACCAGAATGGTGATGTTCTTGTTGGACTGGGCGAAATAGTCCGGCACGGTGCCAAACATGTTGGCGCGGTGAGAGACAGACACGCCGCGGATCCCTTCCGGCGGATAGCGGGTGGCAGCTACGGCCAGCACCGCTTCTTCTTCCGTTTCAACAAACGGGATCAGGAAGTTGTAGAAGCCGATATCCAGCAGACGCTTGATGATCACCGGCTCGTTGGTAGGTACACGCACCACCGGCGCGCTGTGGCTGCCTTTCAGCGCCATCAGCTGCGGAATAAACGTGTTGATATCGTTTGGCGCATGTTCGCCGTCCAGCACCAGCCAGTCGAATCCGGCCAGGCCCAGCACTTCGGTGCTGATGGGGTTGGCCAGCGCAGACCAGCAGCCAATCTGAATCTGATGCGCCGCAAGGGCCGCTTTAAATTTATTCGGGAAGATGTCGTTACTCATTACGTATACCTTTTTTAATTCCGCAGTTTTAGCCAGTAGCTTTTCTTATTTATTCCGACTCAGCGTCAGCGTTATATTTATTTACTGACTGAATTTTGGCGTTATAAAATCGTCATTCAGTATAATCGTCACCACCCGGCAGCACATTGTCTCAATGCTCAATTATCCAACGGGGTTAGCACGCTATTTTGAGCATTTGCCCAATGCAGTGGGCGCTGATGCACAGAATCAACGATTAGTGTGTCGGGAGCGATCGCGATCACATTCTCACTTTTCCTCTCCTGACATTCTTTATTTCCTCAATAAGAAACGATTAACCATCTGGCTATATTTAGTATCAGATATTTTGCTGGAGATGAGTGAACAATGGCCGATATTGAAATTCGACAGGCGTCGCCGACGGCGTTCTATATAAAAGTGCACGATACCGATAACGTGGCGATTATTGTCAACGACAATGGCTTAAAAGCGGGTACCCGGTTCCCGGACGGGCTGGAGCTGATTGAGCACATTCCGCAGGGGCATAAAGTCGCACTGGTCGATATCCCGGCGCAGGGCGAAATCGTGCGCTACGGCGAAGTCATCGGCTATGCGGTGCGCGCTATCCCGCAGGGTAGCTGGATTGAGGAGTCGCTGGTTGAGCTGCCCACCGCCCCGCCGCTGGAGACGTTGCCGCTGGCTACCCGCGTCCCTGAGCCGTTACCTCCGCTGGAGGGTTATACCTTCGAAGGTTACCGCAACGCGGATGGCAGCGTGGGAACCAAAAACCTGCTTGGCATCACCACCAGCGTGCATTGCGTGGCGGGTGTCGTGGATTACGTGGTGAAAATTATTGAGCGCGATCTGCTGCCGAAATACCCCAACGTTGACGGCGTGGTGGGTCTTAACCACCTGTACGGCTGCGGCGTGGCGATCAACGCGCCCGCAGCGGTCGTGCCGATCCGCACGATCCACAATATCGCCCTTAACCCGAACTTTGGCGGCGAGGTGATGGTGATTGGCCTCGGCTGTGAAAAATTGCAGCCAGAACGCCTGTTGCAGGGTACTGAGGATGTGAAAGCCATTCCGGTTGACGAGGCCAGTATTGTGCGTCTTCAGGATGAACACCATGTCGGCTTCAGATCGATGGTCGACGACATTTTACAGGTGGCAGAGCGCCATCTGGAGAAGCTGAACAAACGTCAGCGTGAAACCTGCCCGGCCTCTGAACTGGTGGTTGGGACACAGTGTGGCGGCAGCGATGCGTTTTCCGGCGTCACCGCTAACCCGGCGGTAGGTTATGCCTCCGATCTGTTCGTGCGCTGCGGCGCCACGGTGATGTTCTCTGAAGTCACCGAGGTGCGTGATGCTATCCACCTGCTCACGCCGCGCGCCGTTAACGAAGAGGTGGGCAAACGCCTGCTGGAGGAGATGGCCTGGTACGATAACTATCTCGACATGGGCAAAACCGACCGCAGCGCCAACCCGTCTCCGGGTAACAAGAAAGGCGGCCTGGCAAACGTGGTGGAAAAGGCCCTCGGGTCGATTGCCAAATCCGGCCAGAGCGCGATTGTGGAAGTGCTCTCACCTGGCCAGCGACCAACCAAACGCGGTCTGATCTACGCGGCAACGCCTGCCAGTGATTTCGTGTGCGGCACCCAGCAGGTAGCATCCGGCATTACGGTACAGGTCTTTACCACCGGACGCGGCACGCCGTACGGCCTGATGGCGGTACCGGTGATCAAAATGGCGACCCGCACCGAGCTGGCAAACCGCTGGTATGACTTAATGGATATCAACGCGGGCACCATCGCCACCGGGGAAGAGAGTATTGAAGAGGTGGGCTGGAAGCTGTTCCACTTCATTCTGGATGTGGCAAGCGGACGGAAGAAAACCTTCTCCGATCAATGGGGATTGCATAACTCGCTGGCGGTGTTTAACCCGGCACCGGTGACGTGATGGCCCCTCACCCTGCCCTCTCCCCACCGGGGAGAGGGTAAAAAAACCGCACCGAGCAGTCCCCTCTCCCCTATGGGGAGAGGGTTAGGGTGCGGGTAAAAGCCTCTTTAGACCAGCACCACATCGATCCCGCTTTTGCGTAACCCTTCCAGGCTTTCCGCCGGAATATCTTCATCAACGATAATCATGTCGATCCGCTGAGTATCAATGATTTTATGCAGGCTTGAACGGTTAAACTTGCTGGAATCAGTGACAACGATAATACGCTCCGCCACCTCGCACATTTTCCGGTTCAGACGGGCTTCATCCTCGTTGTGCGTACTCACCCCCCGATCGAGATCGATGGCATCGACGCCCAGGAACAGCAGGTCAAAATGGTAATTCTGTAAGGACTGCTCCGCCTGGTCACCAAAGAAGGACTGCGACTGACGGCGCAAGTGCCCGACGGACATCAGCACCTCTACGCCCTCCGCTTCCAGCAGCGCGTTTGCCACGTTCATCCCGTTGGTCATGGCAATAACATCGGTGTGCTGGCGCAGCATGCGAGCAATTTCAAAGGTCGTGGTGCCGGAGTCCAGAATAATGCGGTGACCCGGCTTCACCAGTTCAGCCGCCGCCTGCGCGATGCTGCGCTTCACAGCCGTATTAAGGGAACTTTTGTCCTCAACGGACGGCTCCACGCCGGGGGCATTACCTTCACAAATCAGCGCGCCGCCGTAAGCGCGAACGGCAATCCCCTGCTTTTCCAGAAAGGCCAGATCGTTACGGATCGTCACCGTCGACACGCCGTATAAAAGAGAAAGATCGTTAACCTGCACGCTTCCCTGCGCCCGCAACCGCTGAATGATCTGCTCTCGCCTTTCACTGGTACCGGTGACGCGCTTTTCTGCGGATGAATCGGAGCTATTCATATGAAGTCCTTAATCAATACACTTTCGTTTCATTTCGTTTTGCCTATTAACGCCTTTCTTTTTGTGGAATGCAAGCGCTGTCTGGGGGACATACGCAAACAAGCTCAACGCTGAAACCTTTCATTATGTTTCTTTTGTGAAACAGATCGGAAAACTATTATCTTTCGTTTTATTTTTACATCACCATAATGCAGGATTAAATGAAACAAAACGAAAGATTACTACCAACGCCATCCGAAATGGAGAGGAAAGTGAAACATCTGACAGAAATGGTGGAACAACATAAACGGGGGAATACAAACGGGATTTACGCCGTCTGTTCCGCACATCCATTGGTACTTGAAGCTGCAATTCGTTACGCCCATTCACAACAGACGCCTCTGCTAATTGAAGCCACCTCAAACCAGGTGGATCAGTTTGGCGGCTATACCGGTATGACGCCCGCCGATTTTTATGGGTTTGTCTGCAAGCTGGCAGGATCCCTCGGTTTCCCCACCTCACAGCTGATCCTTGGCGGCGATCATTTAGGTCCTAACCGCTGGCAAAACCTGCCAGCTTTGCAGGCGATGGCGAACGCCGACGATCTGATCAGAAGCTACGTGGCGGCCGGATTTAAAAAAATTCACCTCGATTGCAGCATGTCCTGCGAAGACGATCCGGTTCCTTTAACCGATGCAATCGTTGCCGGGCGTGCCGCTCGGCTGGCTAAAATTGCCGAAACCACCTGTCTCGAGCAATTTGGCGTAGCGGATCTGGTCTACGTTATCGGCACGGAAGTTCCGGTTCCCGGTGGGGCACACGAAACGCTGACCGAGCTTGAGGTCACCACACCAGAGGCGGCACGTGCCACGCTTGAGGCACACCGCCACGCATTCGAGAAGGAAGGGTTAAGCGACATCTGGCCGCGCATTATTGGCCTGGTGGTTCAGCCTGGCGTTGAGTTCGACCATGCGCACGTTTGTGACTATCAACCGCATAAAGCCGTCGCACTGAGCAAGATGGTTGAAGCCTACGACACGCTCGTATTTGAAGCACACTCTACCGATTACCAGACGCCGCAGGCGCTGCGCCAGTTGGTGAAAGATCACTTCGCCATTCTGAAAGTCGGCCCTGCGCTAACCTTCGCGCTGCGCGAAGCGCTGTTCTCCCTGGCTGCAATTGAAGAAGAGCTTTTACCGGCAAAAGCCTGCTCAGGACTGCGTCACGTCCTGGAAAACGTGATGCTCGATCGCCCGGAATACTGGCAAAGCCACTATCACGGCGACGGCAATGCCCGTCGCCTGGCCCGCGGTTACAGCTATTCCGACCGCGTGCGCTATTACTGGCCAGACAGCCAGATTGACGAGGCTTTTGAGCGACTGGTACGCAACCTGGCGGATGAACCGATCCCGCTGCCGCTGATCAGCCAGTATCTGCCGTTGCAGTACAGCAAAGTTCGCGAGGGTGCTCTCAGGTTCACACCACGGGAGCTCATTCTCGACCACATTCAGGACATACTCCAGCAGTACCATGCCGCCTGCGAAGGCGTAACGACTCAACACGCATAATTAAAAAGAGGAAAACGCTATGCCAAACATTGTCTTATGCCGCATTGATGAACGCCTGATCCACGGTCAGGTGGGCGTACAGTGGGTGGGGTTTGCGGGGGCGAACCTGGTGCTGGTGGCAAATGACGAGGTTGCAGACGATCCGGTTCAGCAAAACCTGATGGAGATGGTGCTTGCGGAAGGCATCGCCGTGCGTTTCTGGTCCCTGCAAAAAGTGATCGACAACATTCATCGCGCCGCCGATCGGCAGAAAATTCTACTGGTCTGTAAAACACCGGCTGATTTTTTAACGCTGGTCGAGGGCGGCGTGCCTATCACCCGTATCAACGTCGGAAATATGCATTACGCCAGTGGCAAACAGCAAATTGCCAAAACGGTATCTGTAGACGCGAACGATATCGCCGCGTTTAACGGCCTGAAGGCGGCCGGAGTGGAATGCTTCGTTCAGGGCGTTCCAACAGAGACTGCTTTGGATCTCTTTAAACTGCTCTGAGGGATTCACAATGGAAATCAGTCTGTTGCAGGCTTTCGCGCTGGGGCTTCTCGCCTTTATCGCGGGCCTGGATATGTTTAACGGCTTAACACACATGCACCGTCCGGTGGTGCTCGGGCCACTGGTTGGCCTGATTCTGGGCGATCTGCACACCGGAATTCTGACCGGCGGTACGTTAGAACTGGTCTGGATGGGTCTCGCGCCGCTGGCGGGCGCGCAGCCGCCAAACGTGATTATCGGCACCATCGTTGGCACCACATTTGCCATTACCACAGGCGTGAAGCCGGATGTCGCGGTTGGGGTCGCCGTGCCGTTTGCCGTGGCGGTTCAGATGGGGATCACTTTCCTCTTCTCGGTGATGTCCGGCGTGATGTCCCGCTGCGATCGCATGGCGGCTAACGCAGACACCCGTGGTATTGAACGGGTCAACTATCTGGCACTGCTGGCGCTCGGCGTCTTCTACTTCCTGTGTGCGTTTCTGCCCATCTACTTCGGGGCTGAACATGCGAAAACCGCGATTGATGTCCTGCCGGAACGTCTGATCGACGGTCTGGGCGTCGCGGGCGGTATCATGCCAGCGATCGGCTTCGCCGTGCTGCTGAAGATCATGATGAAAAACGTCTACATCCCTTACT
>ENA-UOZQ01000533-UOZQ01000533.1-food-metagenome-genome-assembly--contig:-NODE-533-length-8519-cov-3.405482_pt1 | contig 8519 bp, 8 predicted proteins | sample MGYA00249876_ERZ772739 | MGnify/ENA primary metagenome ERZ772739 (study PRJEB29005, sample SAMN08379460) | food metagenome | isolation source: cheese spiked with Escherichia coli O103 | study: EMG produced TPA... | reverse complement strand
CCATATTGAGACGGTCCATCAGGCGTCGAGTAGCGGGAGAGGGACCAAACCCCATAATCTCCGCGCCGCAGCCGGCAACCGCCCAGCCGCGAATTCGCATACGCGGGGTGAGGCCGCGCTTTTCCGCCTGCTGGCGGGTCATCATCACCAGCGCGGCCGCGCCGTCGTTAATGCCGGAGGAGTTGGCCGCCGTCACCACGCCGTCGGCTTTAAATGCCGGACGCAGCGCGGCAAGCTTTTCGCGCGGGGTGTCGCGCGGGTGTTCATCGGTCGCGAACAGGCGGGTCGCTTTTTTGCCGTCCGGCACCTCAAGAGCCAGAATCTGCTCGCGGAAGCGATCCTCAGCGATCGCCTTCAGCGCCTTCTGCTGGCTCGACCAGGCGAAATCGTCCATCGCTTCGCGGGTGATACCGAAACGTTGCGCAACGTTTTCCGCCGTGATGCCGTTGTGATAAGGCCCTTCCGGCCAGGTGAGAATGGAGATCAGCCCATCTTCCAGCTCGCCGTGGCCCATGCGATAGCCATCGCGCGCTTTACGCAGGTAGTAGGGGAGCTGGGTCATATTTTCCGTTCCGCAGGCGACGACCACCTCGGCCTGGCCGCTTTGCAGCTGCATCATGCCGTCCGCGAGGGCCTGGAGCCCGGATCCGCACTGGCGATTAACCGAATACGCGGTGCTCTCCTGTGGGATCCCCGCCCGCCGTTGGCAGATGCGGGCGATAAAACCGCTTTCGGCGATTTGCCCGACGTTGCCGACGATCGTTTCGTCGATATCCTGCGGCGCAAGTCCGGCGCGGTTGACCGCTTCGCGAATAACCGCCGCCCCGAGGTCATGCTGGTGGGTATGCTTAAGACTGCCGTTAAACGTGCCAATAGCGGTACGGACGCCGCTGACAACCACAATATCATTAGCCTGTGTCATCGTTTTTCTCCTTACAGCACCATGCCGCCGCCGACGTTAATCACTTCACCGTTGATATAGCGCGCGCCGTCAGACGCCAGAAACGCCACGCACTCGCCAACGTCTTTCGCCTCCCCGGCGTAACCCGCGGGTATTTTATTGATCATGATTTGCCAGACGTTTTCCGGGACGCCGCGGGTCATATCGGTATCGATAAAGCCCGGGCAGATGGCGTTGACCGTGACGCCTTTCTTCGCCAGTTCGCGGCAGGCGGTTTTGGTCATCCCCACCACGCCGGCTTTTGACGCCGAATAGTTGGTTTGTCCGACGTTGCCAAGCCAGCTGGCGGAAGCGATATTGATAATGCGGCCCGCGCCGCGCTCGCGCATACGGATGGCGGCCTGCTGCATACAGAGAAAAGTGCCCTTCAGATTGACATCGATCACCGTATCCCAGTCCGCTTCGGAGAGTTTGTGCAGCATGGCGTCGCGGTTGATTCCGGCGTTATTCACCACAATATCCACCGCGCCAAACGCCTCTTCGGCCTGGGAAAACAGCGCTTCGACCTGCGCTTTGTCACCGATATTGCAGCTGATAAACAGCGCCTGTGCGCCCGATTCGCGCAGGGACGCGGCGGCGGCTTCGCCGTGCGCGTCGCGATCGGCGATGATCACGCGCGCGCCTTCCCGCGCAAGCACCTGAGCAATGCCAAAGCCGATACCGCGCGCGGCGCCGGTGACAATGGCGGTTTTACTGGCAAGTTTCATAGCTAATTTCCTTGTGAGTCAGAGGATGAATTCCGGGACAGATGTTCCGCGAGGCCGCAGGGCTGCGGGGTGAACAAGCGGCTGTCCATAACCTGAAGATCCGCGGCGATCGTCGGACGAAAATCCATATGCGCCAGGATGTCGCGCTCAAGATCGATACCGGGGGCGATTTCCGTCAGCACCGGCCCCTCCGGGCGTAGTTCGAAAACCGCCCGTTCGGTGACGTAATGCATGGTTTGTCCTTTGGCGCGGGCCAGCTCGCCGTTGTAAGAAATCTGATTAACCCCGGCGACGAATTTACGTACCTCGCCTTCGCGGCGGATATGCAGCGCCCCTTGTTCACAGGCGATCTCCAGCCCTTTGGCGGTAAAAGAGGAGCAGAACACGACGTGGCGGGCATTCTGGGTGATGTCGATAAAACCGCCCGCGCCGGGGCAGGATGCGCCGAGCCGCGTAGCGTTGACGTGGCCGTGCGGGTCCATCTCGCCGGCGCCCATAAAGGTGATATCGACTCCCGCGCCGTTGTAATAGAGCATTTGATCCTGGTGGCCTATCATCGCGCTCAGATTACGACCGATGCCGAAATCAACGCCGCCCGCCTGCTGGCCGCCGTAGATCCCCGACTCCACGGTGATGGTGACCTGCTCGCCGAGCCGTTCTTCGTGAATGATGGCGCCAATAACGTCGTTGGGAATGCCGGTGCCGAGATTGATGACGCAGCCGGGCGTCAGATAGCGGCAGGCTATCCGCCCGATAAGTTTGCGCAGGTCGAGCGGCAGCGGCGCGCTCTGCGCGGCGGGCAGTTGGATATCGCCGCACAGCGCCGGATCGAAGTCCCAACTGGAGGTCTGGCGGTGATCCATCTGCGGCTCTTCGCACACCACAATGGCGTCAATCAGGTTGCCGGGAACGGTGACGCTTTTCGGATGCAGCGAGCCTTTCGCCACGCGATATTTCACCTGCGCCAGCACCTTCGCCCCATAGCGTCTGGCGGCGAGAACCGCGTGCAGAACTTCCAGCTTCATCACCTCTTCATCGGTCGTGAGGTTGCCGTCTTCATCAGCATGGGTGCCGCGCACAATGACCACGTCCAGGGGAATGGCCGGGTAAAACAGATATTCGGCGCCGCGAAACGTCACGTGCTCGATCAGATCGGGCCGTTCGCGGGTGCGGGCGTTCATCCGCCCGCCTTCCATGCGCGGATCGACAAAGGTACCGAGCCCGACGGGGGAAAGCCTCCCCGCAAGTCCGGCGGCCATCGCGCTATAGAGATGAACGATCTGCCCCTGCGGCAGACACCAGGCTTCCACTTCGTTGTTGTTGATCATCGCCATCCAGCGCGGCGCCAGGCCCCAGTGCGAGCCGATAAGGCGCGTCACCATACCCGGATGGGCGAAGTGCTGGATACCGCGCTGGCGATCGCTTTGCCCAGCGGCATGCAGCAGCGTCAGATCGCGCGGTTCGCCCGCGGTCAGAAAGCGCGCTTCGATAGCGCTTAAAATGGACTCCGCCGCGCCGATAAGCGTCATCCCGACGGTACAGACGGTGTCGCCTCTGGCGACCCGCTGCGCCGCTTGATGGGCGCTGATAAATTTATTGCTCACTTTTTATCCTCCGCTGATAGCGTGATGATGGATTCCGCGAGGCGCGCTTTGAGCTGCTGCTTGCTCACTTTTCCGTTATGGGTACGCGGTAAAACGCGGGTGAAAATAATGCGCGCCGGCAGCTTAAAGCGGGCGATTTTGACCTTCAGCCAGCCGAGGATCTCTTCGCTGGTCAGGTGGTGCTGACCGTCCGGCACGATAAACGCCACCGGCTCTTCGCCATAGACCGGGCTGGGGGTCGGGATCACGGCAACTTCCCGCACTCCCCGATAGGTAGAGAGGATGTTCTCCAGCTCCAGCGAGTAAATCTTCTCTCCGCCGCGATTGATCATGTCCTTGCTGCGGTCTTTGATGTACAGCCAGCCTTCGTCGTCGAGATAGCCCAGATCGCCGGTACAAAACCAGCCCTGCGCATCGCAGCTCGGCCGTCGTTCGCTGTGCTGCCAGTATTCGCGGATCACCACATCGCCTTTGAGCCAGATATGCCCGATTTGCCCGGCGGGGAGGGGCTGCTGGCGATCGTTGCGGATCGCAATGGCGAGGCCGGGGATCGCCTGCCCCGAGCTGCCGCATTTATCGCTGCCCCAGACATCGCCTGGAAAGATGGTGGCGGGCGAGGTCGTTTCGGTGAGACCGTAGATCGGCTGAATCGCCGTATGCGGAAACAGGGTTTTTAGCTCAGCGATCAGTCCGTCGCTCAGGTGGCCCGCGCCGCAGGCAATCGTGCGTAGCGCGGGGAAATCGCCTGGATGGCTGGCGCTCTGCTCGCGCGCAGCCTGGCACAGCAGGATAAAAATGGTTGGCGAGCCGTGCAGAAAGGTAATGTTCTGCTCGCGCAGGGTGTTGATTACCTGCGGGGCGTTAAACCGGTGCTGTAGCCAGAGGCTCGCGCCGAGGCTAATAAACAGCGCCAGCAGCGCCGACAGGCCGGTGATGTGATAGATAGGCACCGCCAGAATGGTGCTATCCGCGGCGGTGAGATTCAGTTTTTGCGCGTAAGCGTCAATCGCGCAGAGCAGGTTGTGGTGCGTGATAATCGCCCCTTTCGGCTCTCCGGTGGTACCGGAGGTAAACATCATCACCGCCGTATCATCGCGGTTAACCGGGGTCGGCAGGCGGGTTAGCGGATCGGGAAGAGAGAGCGCCTGCCATTCGCTGAGCGAAACGCAGAAGGCGTCGGGAGTCTGTTTCAGCCAGTCCTGCACGGTCGCATCGAACAGCACGGCCCGCGGGGCGATATGACCCACCAGCTCCTCGCTTTCGGCCTGCTTAAGCTTAGTGCTGAAAGGCACCACTTCGATGCCCAGACCCAGCGCGGCAAATAGGACTTCGCAAAAAGCGGGATGATACCCCCAGGTGAAAATCGCGGTACAGATAGCGCCGATCCTCAAACGCCAGCGCCAGGGCATCCGGGCTACGGGCGGCGCTGCGGCTCAGGGCCTGGTAAAGATTCTGGAAGTCGGCGGAGGTGCTGCTCATTTGTCTCTCCTGATATTGCGTATTGACTGGAAGTAGTCTGGGGAAATTCAGGAGAGGAAATTGCCGAATGGCTCACAATAGAAAATCAACAAAACGGAAGCAATTTTGTAACATTGCACAATAGGCAGGAGAGGCCGGGTAGGGGGAAGAAATACTGGAATCAGGCAGGCTTTTGTAAAGCCTGAGGAAGCCCGCTTTTAGACCCGTATTAACCGGGTCTAAAAGGGAGAAGGGGATCAGCCCTGCCGCTTAGCGTTTAAAGGCATCGAACTCGAGCCGTTCGCCGTCGGGGCCGCGAATAAGCAGGAAGCGCACATTTTCTTCCTCAATCGGCCCTTCATCGAGCGGATAGCCGAGCGCCGCCAGCCGCTGCTGCACCGCATCCAGGTCGCGGACTTCCAGCGCCAGATGATCGATACCGCAGCGAGGAGCGTCAAAGGGCGTTCCTGCGGGAAGCTGATACAGCTCGAGGACGGCGCCCGCCATTTCCAGGAACGCGACTTCAATAGTGCCGTGCGGCGCCGGCTTGGTAAACCCGTGATGGCGGTGAAGGCCCAGCGGTTCATAGAAGGCAAGCGAACGCGTTAAGTCGCTGACCTGATAGCCAATATGAGCAATCGTGTTGATAAGTTCGCGCATGTTATACCCCCTTACGCACGCACCAGAAACCGTAGAAAGCGACATACACAAAGCACAGGAGCGGAGCGATAAAGGCGATTTGCATATTGCCGCCGTTCATATCCGAGATAATGCCCATCACCAGTGGAATAACGGCCCCGCCGATAATCGACATCACTACGATCGAGCCTGCGGTCTGGGTATCTTTCCCCATGCCCTTAATGACCAGGCCAAAGTTGGTCGGCCAGCATGGCGCCATACAGAAGCTGACCAGAATGAGCGCATAGACCGCCAGCATTGAACTGCTGAATACGGCAACCAATAAAAGGGCGGTGGCGGCCAGGGCAAAGGTGCCGAGCAGCAGCGCCGGATTGAGGCGGTTCATCAGCCAGGTGGCGACGGTTTTACCCACGGCGTAAATCACCAGAGAAGCCAGCAGCCAGTAGGTCGCGGAGTGCTCGCTGGTGCCCTGCTGCACGAGCTGCACAAAGCGGATCGTGAAGCTCCATACGCCAACCTGGGCGCCGACGTACAAAAACTGCGACAGGATGCCGAGGCGAAAGCGCGGGATAACAAACAGGCGTTTCAGCGTTGACCCCATGCTTTCTGTCGGGATCTGCTGCTGTTGTGACGGCGTGCCCTTGCACGACGGGAATTTAATAAACACGAACACCAGCGCCAGCACCACCAGCACGGAGCCGATAATCAGATAGGGCCCGACCACCTGGCCGACCATTTGATGGCGCGCGGCGTCCGCGGCGGCGGCGGGCATCGCCAGCAGCTGTTCATGGCTCGGATCGTTCTCGCCAAAGACCATCACCTGGCCAATCAGCACGCCGGAAATCACCCCCAGCGAGTTGAAGATCTGCGAAAAGTTAATGCGCTGGGTGGAGGATTGAATCGGGCCCAGCAGGCTTGAGTAGGTGTTTGCCGACGTTTCCAGAAAAGAGAGTCCGCAGGCGATCACCCCCAGGCAGGCGAGGAACGCGCCGTAGGTCATGATCTGCGCGGCCGGAACGAACAGGAAACAGCCGAGGGCGTACAGGCACAGCCCAATAATAATCGCCGCTTTATAGGAATAACGCTTAATTAGCGCCGCCGCAGGCAGGGCGACAAAAAAGTAGCCGAGGAAAAAAATCGACTGCACCAGCGCCGTCTGGGTATCCGTTAAATCGAAGCCCTTTTTAAACTGGGCGATCAAAATATCATTCAGGTTGCCCGCCATGCCCCATAGCGCAAACAGGCAACAGACCAGTAAAAATTGCAGCCAGGGGGTGTGCGGTAAATACGCGCTGGTATCCAGTTTTTCATTGTGGACCGCCGCTTTATCGACCTTATCCGTTATTAGCGTACTCATTGAGCTATCCTCTTAATGGTTTTTATACAGTAGGGTTTATGCCATTTCATAATCAGAGGCGGCACGCAAAAGCCGTTCTCGTGCCTCTTCGTAGTCAGGTAAGGATGACGCGCCCTGCTTTTCGACGCTGACGGCGGCATAGGCCGCCGCAAATCGGGCCGCGGTATGCAGCGGTTCGCCGCAGGCCAGCCGCGCCGCCAGCGCGCCGTTGAAGGCATCGCCCGCGCCGGTGGTATCGCGGGGATGAGAAGGAAAGCACGGGATAGGGGATTTCACGCCCTGCTCGCTCAGCAGGGCGCCCTTTGCGCCAAGGGTGATAATGACGTTGCGCGCGCCCTGGGCATGCAGCGCATCGGCGGCCTCGGCCGCGGCCGCGAGACTATCGACCTGACACCCGGTCATTAACCCGGCCTCCGTCGCGTTCGGGGTAAGCAAATCCACTTTACTCAGAAATGCGTTATCAACGGGCTGCCAGGGGGCGGGATTGAGCACCACGAAGGCCCCGGCTGCTTTAGCGGCGTCAACGACCCGTTCAATCGCGGAAAGATTGTTCTCCAACTGAACCAGAACCACATCCGCGCAGCCGATAGCGGGGACGCAGCCGGCGATTTCATCATCGCTCACCGTCATATTCGCGCCGGGATCGACGGCGATCATGTTTTCAGCATCGTTGCCGGCTACATAAATCAGCGCATTGCCGGTGGGGATATCTTCGGCGACCAGCAGCGTCACGGCGTTAAACCCCACGCCTTTCAGATGGCGGCGGGCAAAATGGCCGAAGGTATCATTGCCAATCTTGCCGATATAGTGGACATTCGCTCCCGCTTTTAGCGCAGCGGTGGCCTGGTTCGCCCCTTTTCCGCCGGCGCTGGTCATACTCCCGCAGGCCACTAACGACTCGCCCGGTACGGGAAAGCGCTCCACTCTGGCCACCATGTCGAAATTGAATGAACCAAAAACGCAGACTTTTCCTGACATCATTCGCTCCTTTATACGCGCTCGGGGGAGTGCAGCGCGGCGGACAGATCGCGGGACATTTTTTCCCAGGCCTGCTCGAGCGGCATATCCGGGCGGAATAAGCCGCTGCTGCCCATCACCAATACCTGCGCTCCGGCGCCCAGCAGCTCACGGTAGGTGGTGCGGTTGCATGAGCCGTCGACTTCCAGCAAGAAGTGGAGGTCGCGGGTCTCTTTTAGCTGATGAAGCTGCGCGATTTTGGCGGTCATTTCGGGAATAAACGGCTGACCGGCATAGCCCGGATCGACGGTCATCACCGTGACCTTATCGAGCAGATGCAGATAGTGCTGGATGCTCTCAACCGGCGTGGCGGGATTGAGCACCATGCCCACCGCTTTCCCCGCCTGGCGAAGCATATTGATGAGCCGGAAGGCTTCGCGGCAGATGGTTTCCGGATGCAGTGAAATAGCGTCAGCGCCGGCTTCTATTAGCGCCGGGATAAACGAGGCGGGCTCTTCGACCATCAGGTGGACATCGATGGGAAGCGATGTGTAGGGACGAATCTGCGCGACAAAGCTGGCCGATAGCGCCAGATTTTTAACGTAGCGCCCGTCCATCACGTCGACGTGCAGCCTGTCGGCTTTGCTATTTAAAAAGCGCAGCTGTTCGGTCACTTTCATCATGTCCATGCACATGAGCGAGGGAGAAAGGTAATAACGCATAAGGCCTCTTTTTATTCCGGTAGTGGCTGATTTCAGGCAAAGTCTGGCCCTGCCGCATGAAGCGGCGTTTCGACATTGCGCGTATTGACCGTCACGTCATGACGGCGTACTCAG
>ENA-UOZQ01000526-UOZQ01000526.1-food-metagenome-genome-assembly--contig:-NODE-526-length-8584-cov-11.215852_pt1 | contig 8584 bp, 7 predicted proteins | sample MGYA00249876_ERZ772739 | MGnify/ENA primary metagenome ERZ772739 (study PRJEB29005, sample SAMN08379460) | food metagenome | isolation source: cheese spiked with Escherichia coli O103 | study: EMG produced... | reverse complement strand
GGGGATTGAAAATCCCCGTGTCCTTGGTTCGATTCCGAGTCCGGGCACCACTATTTAGAAAACCCAGCCTATGGCTGGGTTTTTGCTTTATGGCTACGGCCGATTTCTGTGCGCTGATAAGCGTGGCTTTAATGCAGGCACGCTTACGCTAATAGCCCGATAAGTTAATACAGGCGGTGGCTCTTTTTTATCACTTAATTTTGCCGGATAAATTGCTGACCTGATTTGAAAGGTTGTCGTTGCTCCGCTTCATGTCATCAAGGCTTCTTTGCAATCGCTCGATCTTACTCTCCTGCTCAGAATTCTTTCTCTCAAGCTGTAAAACCTTCTGAGTTAGCTCATCGACTTTGCGGTTGTCGGACTTCATCTTCCTCAGGCTATCCTGCATCTCCCGTAGGTCCGACTCCCTGAAATCAGAAGGCTCGATTTCATCTGCATCAGAAATTACCGGGATATATCCTCCATTAGCGCTGCTGGGTTTGATACTAACCTGAACTTTATTTAGCCCCGCAGAGTGCGCGTAACCTATTGAAGAAAAATAAAAAAAAGAAACAACACACAGACCAGACAGATATTTATTCATTTCTAACGTCCTTTTAAATTTTTCAATCACTTCCAGGAGTCCCCTTCTGGTATCACCCGCTGAGGATAAAACACATGGCTTAGCCTCTGGCAGTTCAGAAACGGGGTTAAAGAGCAGAAGATACTGTTCGTTTTTCATTATAATACGCGTTTCCTCTCCCCAAAATCCAACCGCCACCCGCTCATTTTCTGCCACCTTATATCCGCCGGTATCGAGATAAGCGCGTTACTACGCACCTTATCAAAGGTATCTCCCATGCCCATCAAAGATATAATCCTGCTTAGCGCCTGCCTGTCAGGGCACCTTGTCCGCTACAACGGTACCGATAAATCCTGTTCCTCAGATCTGCTGCAACACTGGCGCGAAGAAGGCCGTCTGGTCACCCACTGCCCGGACCTGGCGGCGTGGCTGGCGTTGAAAACTGCGCAGAGTCAGGGTGGGATTGAAAATCCCCGTGTCCTTGGTTCGATTCTGAGTCCGGGCACCACTATTTAAAGAACCCGCCCAAAAGGCGGGTTTTTGCTTTTGATCTCTTTTCAATCTAGGGATCGTTCCCAATCACATCCAGCAGTTTATTTTTAAAGATAAACAAACACGCCTCATTGAAGTTCTCCGCCCCCAGCCGTTCCGAAAGCGCCGTTCGTTTGCGGTAGAGGCTTTTCACCGACGTATTCAGCTCATCGGCAACGGCTTCCATCGACATCCCTGCCCTCAGCAACCGCAGCATGATCGCCTCGTGCGTGCTAAGCCGTAAGTTAAGCAGCCATTTGGTTGTCAGACGCCTGCCCTTCATATTGAGCACCAGATTAAACAGCGACGCCATATCCGGCGCGGTGAGCGACGTGTTCATAAACAACTTCATACTGAGTAGATTCTCTTCGCGATGTCGCATATCCAGCATAACGCAGCAGATCGTTTTCCTTGTTCTGGCCGGATGGCGTATCAGGTAATCATATAAACGGAGCGGAGAACGACTATCAATCAATACAGAGTATTCGTCGGCACCATTATCAAATATGTTTCTGTCAATCGAGTCGAGCAGGATAATATCTGGAAAAAAAAGCCTCATGCCCCTGACAAGATAGCGATCCTGAGTCACTAACACTATTGAAGTTGCCACTAACCATCCCTTTTAGATTAAAGCAAGAACGCTCCTTCCGAGAGAAGGCCGCCTTCGTTTTATAGCGCTGTTATATTAACGACAAATGTATTCTGGCTTTGAACATCCCTCAATACACACATTGATGAGTAAGACTTCCTGTAGACCATCATTCAATGTCTGACATTAATTATAAATAAAAAACAATCTCAGAAAAGACACTTCGCTAAACATTAAGAATTTTTGTCATGAAACTTCCCAAACATGCACAAGAAAGTACTTTAATTGATGCTTCCAGGCCTCATTAAAAATATAAACAAATTTGTCACAATAAAAATAAAACACTTAAATATCATAATGTTATAAATACAAAGCCCCTTCAATATAATCATAAAAAACCGCTCACTACAGAATTATCTCAAAACCACCCAGCCTCTATTCACCATATTTATCCGGCAACATATCAGGTGTACATTACCGTTTACCCAATCCACCGAGATAAGGATCCATAATTACCTTTTAGTAAGTACCCCATAACGTTACTGCATTCAGATTTAATGTTCTCATTTATCGCCTTTAACGCACAGTTAAAAGGCAGCCGTGTTATGCAATGGATTCATGATAAACAAATGGCAAATAGATATGGAAAGATCGCTTCGCTTCAATACGTTATTCTTTTATCGCACCCCAGGATTATTGTTACTGTTATTACTCTTTCCTGTTCTGGTTCAGGCAACGGAATCCGTTTATGAACAACAGATTCAACAGGCGCGTAAAGGTAATTACACGCCGTTTCTTGATTATCTGCAGCATTATCAGCAACAGCACGCCCTGACGCCTGAACAGGTCGCAGACTGGTTACAGGTGGCATCCTGGGCAGGTCATGATGATGAGGTGATTGAGGTCTGGCAGCGTTATGGCATTTATATGCCGCTGCCCGCTCGCGGCGTTGCTGCCGTTGCCCAGGCCAGGAGAAATCAAAAAGCGTGGCAGCCAGCCTTATCGCTCTGGAAAGAGGCGTGCAGCCTTGCGCCGAATAACGATGATTATCGTATCGGCTATATCAAAACCCTGGCCGATGCCCGCATGGATGCACTCGCGCTGCAGGAAGCCCGGCAGCTGGTCACCCAAAACCCCACTCAGGCGCATCTTCGGACGCTCTCGTATGTCTGGTTACGCCAGGGAAAAAGCTGGGATCGGCTTCTGGCGGACACGCGCGCACTGGCTACCGCGCCAGAGAATAATGTCCTGCTCAGCGAGCTTGTCGACGCCCTGACGGATAACCGCGTGAATACCCCCGCGCTCGTACTTTCACAGCGGGTGCCGCTGTACCCGGCGGAGCGTCGCCGTCTTGAGCGTAACGCCGCCGCCGAAAGGGTTCGCCTTGCCGATGTGCCAGGCAGAACAGAAAAGGAGCGCCTGCAGCTTGCGCAATCTGCGCTGAATCGTTACGGCGTTCTGCTTTCTCGCTGGAAAAGCGAGCCGCAGGCGGCGGAAGATGTCATCCTTGCGCGTATAGACCGGCTCGGCGCGCTGTACGCCCATGCTGATTATCCGCGGGTCATCAGCGAGTATCAGGATCTTATGGCAGCGCAGCACCCGGTGCCGGACTGGGCAATCGGCTGGGTTATCTCCGCGTATCTTCAGGAGAAAAACGCCGATGCCGCCTTCTCGCTTCTGCAACGCTATCCGCAATATCCCGCCGATCCGCAGGACGAAGAGCACGCGCTTTTCTACGCCTGGCTGGATACCGGGCAGTATCTGGCCGCCCGCCAGTATGTAGAGCGCCAGACCCGTAACGTCCCCTGGACCCGCTACGATTTCGGTTCCCCTACCCCTCAGCCGAACGATCGATGGCTCACCGGGCAGTCTCTCCGTTTTAACTATCTGCTGGCGACCCACGCCCTGCCTGAAGCCGAAAAGCTGTCTCAGCGTCTGGCGACAACGGCGCCGGGCAACCAGGGATTGCAGATTGACTACGCCACTTTGCTACAGGCGCGGGGCCTGCCGCGTGCGGCCGAGCAGAAGCTGAAAATGGCGGAGGCACTGGAGCCATCAAATCTGGAGCTTGAGCAGCAGCAGGCTTACGTCGCCATGGATCTACAGGAGTGGCAAGAGATGGATTTACTGGCCGACGACGTGCTTGCTCGCGCACCGGTCGATCGCAGTGCCCGTCGTCTGGACAGGCTCAGAACGGTTCATCATATGTCCGAGCTGCGCCTCAATGCGAGCAAGGGTTTGCACTCCGATAACCCCGTCAGCGGTACGCACGACCTGAACTGGGACGCCACGCTCTATGGCCCGCCAGTTGCGGATAACTGGCGGCTGTTTGCCGGCACCCGCTATGCAGAGGGTAATTTCGATGAAGGCAAAGGCACCAGCCGCCACCTCCTGGGCGGCGTGGAATGGCGGCCTCGTGACCTCCAGCTCGAAGCCGAGCTTTCCAGTAACCGCTATCACGGCGCGAACAAGCCGGGGGCTCGCCTTTCCACAACTTACTTTCTCACCGATAGCTGGCAGCTCAGCGGCAGCCTTGAACGCGTAGCTCCCACCACGCCCTTACGGGCATTACGCAACGGGATTAGCGCCAACCGGGGGGAAGGCGGCGTGCGCTGGTATCAAAACGAGCGACGTGAGTATCAGTTTAGCGTCGCCGTCAGCCGCTTCTCAGACCACAACCGCCGTCAGGAATACACCCTTACGGGTAAGGAGCGTCTCTGGCAAACCCCGTCCCTGACGCTGGATCTCGAACCGGGGATCGCCGCCAGTAAAAACAGCCTGCGGGACACGCTCTATTACAACCCGGCGCGGGATCTGTCCGTAGCGGCCGCTCTGTCCGTCGATCATGAGATGTATCGCCATTACGACACCCTCTGGAGCCAGCAGTTCGTGGCAGGCGGCGGCAGCTACTGGCAGAAAAACCAGTCCGCCGGGGCCATCACCCTGCTGGGCTACGGACAACGCATCCAGTGGAACAACGTCATCGATACCGGCGTGATGCTGAACTGGGATAAACGGCCTTACGACGGCAAGCGCGAGAGCAATCTCTCCGTCACGTTTGATGCGACTTTACGCTTTTAAGGATGAATATGCTGAACATACGTTTTTCCGTGAGTGTGATACTCATCGGCTGGTTCTGCCTCAGCGCGAGCATTTGCGCCCAGGCACTCCCGTTTATTGCCCCCAAAGAGAGACCCCAGCTGGAGGCGAGCAAGCCCTGGCCAACGAATCGATTTCTGGTGCTGGCCTACCACGACGTCGAAGATGATGCCGCCGATCAGCGCTACCTCTCCGTTCGCACCAGCGCGTTAAACGAGCAAATAAGCTGGCTTTTGCATAACGGCTATCACGCCATCAGCGTGCAGGACATTCTGGATGCCCATGACGGAAAAAAAACGCTGCCGCCGAAAGCCGTTTTGCTCAGTTTTGACGACGGCTACAGCAGCTTTTATACCCGCGTCTGGCCACTGCTTCAGGCCTGGAACGTCCCTGCCCTTTGGGCACCGGTAGGCAGTTGGGTGGACACGCCAGCAAATCAAAAGGTCAATTTTGGTGGTCTGATGACGCCCCGCGATCGCTTCGCAACGTGGGACATGGTGCGCGAGCTCAGCCAGTCTCCGCTGATTGAGATCGGCTCACATACCTGGGCCTCCCATTACGGTATCGTGGCTAACCCTCAGGGAAGCCGCGAGCCTGCCATCGCCAATCGCTTTTACGATAAGGCGACGGGCCGCTATGAAACCGATCGGCAGTTCAGCCAGCGGATCGGCGACGACGTGCGTAAAGTGACCGAGAAAATCACGCAGGTGACGGGCAAAGCACCGCGCGCCTGGGTCTGGCCTTACGGTGCCGCCAACGGTACGTCGCTCGCCATCGCCAGACAACAGGGTTACCAGCTGGCCTTTACGCTGGAAGACGGTCTGGGGGACGTAAATGACCCTGGCAACATTCCCCGTCTGCTGATCGCCGGCAATCCTTCGCTAAAAACCTTTGCCAGTACGGTCAGCCAGATCCAGGAACACGATCCCGTTCGCGTCATGCACGTCGACCTCGACTACGTTTACGATCCCGATCCGGCCCAGCAAACCCAAAATATCAACAGGCTGATCCAGCGAGTCTACGACATGAAAATCAGCCATGTTTTCCTGCAGGCGTTTGCCGACCCGCAGGGCGATGGCCGGATCAAAGCGCTCTATTTCCCCAACCGTCGGCTTCCGGTCCGCGCCGATCTGTTCAATTTTGTCTCCTGGCAGCTCCAGACCCGTGCGGGGGTGAAAGTCTTCGCGTGGATGCCGGTGCTCTCGTTCGATCTCGATCCCTCCCTGCCGCGCGTGCAGCGTCGGGATCGTCAAACGGGCCAGCTGCACGAGGCCACTGAACCTTATATCCGGCTCTCCCCGTGGAACCCGCAGGTTCGCCAGCAGGTGACGGACATCTATGAAGATCTGGCCCGCTATAGCACCTTCAATGGGATTTTGTTCCATGACGATGCGGTGCTGACGGACGTTGACGATGCCGGACAAGACGCCGCTCAGGACACAACGCGTCAGAAAAGCCGTCTGCTGATGGGCTTTACCCGGGCGCTGGGCCAGGCGGTGAAGCACATCCGGGGACCGCAGATCAAAACCGCACGCAATATGTTCGTCTTACCCATCCTTGAGCCTGAAAGCGAAGCCTGGTTTGCACAGAATTTTGATGATTTTCTGGCGGCCTATGACTGGACGGTGCCGATGGCCATGCCGCTGATGGAGTCCGTTCCGGCGAACGAAAGCGACGCCTGGCTGACGCGTCTGGTTAACGTGGTCGCCGCACGGCCCGGCGCGCTCGATAAAACCATTTTCGAACTGCAGGCCAGAGACTGGGAGCAAAAAACGCAGCGTGCCGTTTCCGATAAACAGCTTGTCCAGTGGATGCGCGTTCTCCAGCTGAACGGCGTCAAAAACTACGGCTACTACCCCGACGATTTCATCAACAACCAGCCTGATATCTCCCGCATCAGGCCTGAATTTTCTTCCTACTGGTACCCTGACAATGACTGATCGCATCATCGCTTTTTCTATTTTGTGTCTGGTATTCGGGTTGCCTTTAGGCGTGGCCGCCCTTTTTACCGGCGAACTGATTCTGGATTTTGTGTTCTTCTGGCCGCTGTTCATGTCCGTGCTCTGGGTCACCGGCGGACTCTATTTCTGGTTTCAGCTTGAACGCCACTGGTCGTGGGATAAAGAGACCCCACCACCCTCGCTCGCTGGCGAGCCGCTTATTTCCATTCTGATCCCCTGTTTCAATGAGGAAAGGAACGCCAGAGAGACCATCAGCGCCGCGCTGGATCAGCGGTATAAGAATATAGAGGTTATCGCCATTAACGATGGCTCTTCTGATAACACGGCGGACGTGCTGCAGCAGCTGGCGCAGGAGCAGCCGCGCCTGCGGGTAATTAACCTCGCGGAGAACCAGGGAAAAGCCGTCGCGCTAAAAGCGGGTGCCGCGGCAGCCCGGGGCGATCTGCTGGTCTGCATTGATGGCGACGCCCTGCTCGACCGCGACACTGCGGTTTATCTGGTAGCCCCGCTGATTCAGTATCCTCACGTCGGCGCGGTCACCGGCAATCCACGCATTCGCACGCGATCCTCGCTGATTGGGCGCATTCAGGTGGGCGAGTTCTCGTCCATTATTGGCCTTATCAAACGCACGCAGCGGATCTATGGCCGGGTCTTTACCGTGTCCGGCGTCATCGCCGCCTTTCGCCGCCAGGCGCTGGCGGATGTCGGGTACTGGAGCCCGGATATGATCACGGAAGACATCGACATAAGCTGGAAGCTTCAGCTACGCCACTGGGATATCTTTTTCGAGCCGCGGGCGCTGTGCTGGATCCTGATGCCGGAGACGCTCAAAGGCCTTTGGAAACAGCGCCTGCGCTGGGCTCAGGGCGGCGCGGAGGTGTTTCTGGTCAACCTTCGCAAGGTTGTGCGCTGGGAGCATCATCGCATGTGGCCCCTGTTTCTGGAGTATGCGCTGTCCACGCTGTGGGCGTTCGCTTACGCGATGACGGTACTGCTGTTCATTATCAGCCAGGTCGCGCCGATTCCCGCCAGGCTGACCGTTGAGACCCTGTTCCCACCCGCGTTCACCGGTCTGCTGTTGGGCGTTATGTGCCTGCTGCAGTTCCTGGTCAGTTTGTTCATCGAGCGGCGATACGAGCGGAAGGTGGCAAGCTCGCTTTTCTGGGTGATTTGGTTCCCGATGGTGTACTGGATGATTGGCCTGTTCACTACCCTCGTCGCGTTTCCGAAAGTCATGCTTAAACGTCAGCGTGCCCGCGCGCGCTGGATCAGTCCGGACCGGGGAAAAGGAAGCATTCAATGAACGAAAATACCTTAATTTTGACTGAACATCGGCTGTTACCACGTCTTTTCGATGCCGCGTTAACTCTGGTGGCGTGGGGAGGATTTCTGTTTTTCCTGTATGCCAGGCTGTGGATGCAGTTAACCGAAGAGAGTGAACACCGGTGGAGCGTCATTATTGCCTCCTTTAATACGGTGTTGATCTATTTGCTGTTCGCCGCGCTTAACGGATGGCTGCTGATTTTGTGGTATCAGTACAACCGCCGCCGCACGCATGTGAGGCGTCGTCAGCCGGGCTATTTTCACCAGGAGGAGCTGGCCCGCAGCTTTAATGTCTCACCACAGATCATCTCCGAGATGAGCCAGTACAACCTGCTGACGGTCTATCACGATCGGATTGGCCGTATTATTGATTTAAAGATCAGTCAGCAGGACGAGGAAGAAGAGTGAAGAAACGTCCCCGCAGAATGGTCTGCGGGGAGCTATTTCGAGCGGTTCTGAGTTACTTATCCTTCACCACAATCAGCGGTTCAATATCGCTCTCTTTCTTCACCACCAGCG
>ENA-UOZQ01000518-UOZQ01000518.1-food-metagenome-genome-assembly--contig:-NODE-518-length-8756-cov-6.675555_pt1 | contig 8756 bp, 7 predicted proteins | sample MGYA00249876_ERZ772739 | MGnify/ENA primary metagenome ERZ772739 (study PRJEB29005, sample SAMN08379460) | food metagenome | isolation source: cheese spiked with Escherichia coli O103 | study: EMG produced TPA... | reverse complement strand
AAAGCCGACGCTGTAATCAATGGTGTCAGATGCCTGACGACGACCGCCGCCCATAGACACGACCGCCATGCCGAGCGCGCGGGTATCCATAGCCGAGACAAAGCCTTCACTGTCCGCATAGACCGCTTTGCTGAGCATCGCGGTGGGCAGGTATTTCGCGTAGTTTTCCACGAAGTCGGTCGGGCCTTTCTGCGCCGCCACCATCCGACCAAAGATCTCCGCCGCTTTGCCGTTGTCCAGCACCGCCTGAAGCTTCGCGCGCGCGTCAGCGTCGTCTTTGGCCAGCTTGCCGGAGATTAACATCTCAACGCACAGCGCCATGGTGACATCGAACAGGCGCGGGTTACGGTATTCGCCTGTGAGGAACTGCACGGCCTCGCGGACTTCAACGGCGTTACCGGCGCTGGACGCCAGCACCTGGTTCATGTCCGTCAGCAGTGCGGTGGTGCGCACGCCCGCGCCGTTGGAAACGCCAACGATCGCTTCAGCCAGCGCCTCAGAGAGTTCATAGGTCGGCATAAACGCGCCGCTGCCCACTTTCACATCCATCACCAGCGCGTCCAGCCCTTCCGCCAGCTTTTTGGCGAGGATAGAGGCGGTGATCAGCGGGATGGAGTCTACGGTCGCGGTAATGTCACGCGTCGCGTAGAAACGCTTGTCTGCTGGCGCAAGAGAGCTGGTCTGGCCGATAATCGCCACGCCAACGTCTTTAATAATGTCGCGGAAGCGGTTGTCATCCGGGAAGATATCGAAGCCCGGAATGGCTTCCAGTTTGTCGAGCGTACCGCCGGTGTGGCCCAGACCGCGCCCGGAAATCATCGGGATATAACCGCCACAGGCGGCCACCATAGGGCCCAGCATCAGGGAGGTCACGTCACCCACACCGCCGGTGGAGTGTTTGTCCACAATCGGGCCGTTAAGGTTAAGGCTTTTCCAGTCCAGAACGGTTCCTGAATCTCGCATCGCCATGGTCAGCGACACGCGCTCGGGCATCGACATATCGTGAAAGAAAATGGTCATCGCCAGAGCCGCAATCTGCCCTTCAGAGACGGTGTTATCACGAATGCCATTGATAAAGAAGCGGATCTCTTCGTCGCTTAATGCATGACCATCACGTTTTTTACGAATAATTTCTTGTGCGAGAAACACGGTAACCTCCATGCGGAATCGGGTGAATGGCGGCGGGTATGTTGACCCGCCCTACGATCCTGTAGGCCGGGTTAGCGTAGCGCCACCCGGCAATTCAAACTTAGTAGCTGCTTGCGCTCTTACCGTCACCGTGACCCAGCGCTTTCAGCAGGCTGGCCAGCAGGCTGGACGCGCCGAAGCGGTAGTGGCGGGAGTCCGCCCAGTCGGCGCCGAACAGCTCGTCGGCAATCGCCAGAAACTGCTGCGCGTCTTCTGCGGTACGCACGCCGCCTGCCGGTTTGAAGCCAACACCAGGTCAAAACCAACCTGCTCGTTACCCGCCATCAGCGCGCGGTACGGGAATACCACGTCAACTTCGTCTGCGCCGTACGCAATCGCCGCGCGGGTTTCCGCCAGCGCGATCTCGATGTCGTCATTACCGTGCGGGAAGTTAGTCACGGTCGCAATGCGCACGTCCGGCGTGCCCTGTTCTTTCAGCGTTTTGCGGGCAATCGGGATAAAGCGCGGGTAGATACAGACGGCGGCGGTATTACCCACTGGCGTTTTTGCCTGATGGCACAGGGCGATGACTTTTTCATTGGTGTCGTCATCATTCAGGGTGGTCAGGTCCATCAGTTTCAACGCGCGCAGGCTGCTTGCAGTTAAATCGGTCATAACATTCTCCAACGGCAGTGCCGTATAAATTTTACCTTGCGGGTCTGTGAGTATTCTAACATTCACCCGCATCCACACTTCGACATTCATCACAGTTAATGAAAACTGTGTGCAAATTTGCATTACTGTAATGAGATCTTCTTCAAACTTTCATGCGTCAACCGCCGACAAAAGCAGCGATGCCCCCTGTCGGATCAAAAGCCCCGGCAGGCTGGCTTCTTACAATTCGTTCACCATCCGCAGAACCCTCAAGGAAGTTGAACATGCCCGACGCCCTGCAACAACGATGCCAGCACATTGTGACCAGCCCGGTGTTAACCCCGGAACAAAAACGTCATTTTCTGGCGCTGGAAGCGGAGAACAATCTGTTCTATCCCGCTCTGCCAGAGGCGGCCCGCGCCGCGCTGGACGAGGGATACATCTGCGACATGTTCGAAGGTCATGCACCTTACAAACCGCGCTACGTGCTGCCGGACTACGCTAAATTTCTGGCTAACGGCTCAGAATGGCTGGAGCTGGAAGGGGCGAAAGATCTGGATGATGCCCTCTCACTGCTCACTATCCTTTATCACCATGTTCCGTCCGTCACATCAATGCCAGTCTATCTGGGTCAGCTCGATGAGATACTCAACCCATATGTTAAAATTCTAACACAGGATGAAATCGATAGCCGAATAAAACGTTTCTGGCGTTACCTGGACAGAACCCTGCCCGATGCCTTTATGCATGCCAATATCGGCCCGGCGGATACGCCCGTCACGCGTGCCATTTTGCGAGCGGACGCAGAGCTGAAGCAGGTCGCGCCGAACCTGACCTTTATTTACGACCCGGACGTCACCCCTGACGATCTGCTGCTGAGCGTGGCGAAAAACATTTGTGAGTGCAGTAAGCCGCATATTTCCAATGGCCCGGTGAATGATAAAATTTTCACAAAAGGTCGCTATGGCGTGGTGAGCTGTTACAACTCCCTGCCGCTGGCGGGCGGCGGTAGCACGCTGGTGCGCCTTAACCTGAAAGCGATTGCGGAGCACAGCCGCTCACCGGAAGACTTTTTCACCCGTACCCTTCCCCACTACTGCCAGCAACAAATCGCGATCATCAATGCGCGCTGCGATTTTTTATATGAACAATCCGGCTTCTTTGAGAATAGCTTCCTGGTGAAAGAGGGGCTGATTGATGCCGATCGTTTTGTACCGATGTTTGGCATGTACGGTCTGGCCGAAGCGGTAAACGTGCTGTGCGAGAAAGCAGGCATTACGGGACGGTACGGTAAAAACGAGCAGGCCAATGCGCTGGGTTACCGCATCAGTGAACAGCTGGCGGCGTTCGTTGAAAACACGCCGGTGAAACACGGCTGGCAGCACCGCGCGATGCTGCACGCGCAGTCAGGGATCAGTTCTGATTCAGGCACCACGCCGGGGGCGCGTCTGCCGTACGGTGACGAGCCAGATCCCATCAGCCACCTGCTGGCCGTAGCCCCGCACCATAAACACTATCATTCGGGGATCAGCGATATTCTCACCCTGGATGAGACGGTTAAACGCAATCCTCAGGCGGTGGTGCAGCTGTGCCTGGGAGCGTTCAACGCCGGTATGCGTGAGTTCACCGCGAATGTGGCCGGAAACGACCTGGTGCGCGTCACCGGGTATATGGTGCGGCTCTCCGATCTGGAGAAATATCGGGAGGCCGGCTCGCGCACCAACACCACCTGGCTCGGCGAGGAGGCCGCGCGCAATACCCGTATTCTGGAACGTCAGCCACGCGTGATAAGCCATGAACAGCAGATGCGCTTTAGTTAGTCAGGTTATTCCCTTCTCCTGCGTGGACGGGCCGGGCAGCCGCCTGGCGCTGTTCCTCCAGGGCTGTAACCTGCGCTGCAAAACCTGCCACAACCCGTGGACCATCGGGCGCTGCAACGACTGCGGCGACTGTGTTCCCCACTGTCCTCATGATGCGCTGACGATTCAGGCCGGGCGCGTCTGGTGGCAGGAGAGTCACTGTCAGCAGTGCGATACCTGCCTGCACCTGTGTCAGCAGCAGGCGACGCCGATGGCGCAGCGATACAGCGTCGAGGAGATCCTCTCACGGATCCGCACGTCCGCGCCGTTTATTGAGGGCGTGACCGTCAGCGGGGGTGAGGCCACCACGCAGCTGCCGTTTGTGGTTGCGCTGTTCACCGCGATCAAAGCCGATCCGTCCCTGCGCCATCTGACGTGCCTGGTGGACAGCAACGGCCTGTTAAGCGAAACCGGCTGGCAAAAGCTGTTACCGGTGTTTGACGGCGCGATGGTGGATCTGAAAGCCTGGGGCAATGAACATCACCGTTTTCTGACCGGGCGCGAAAACACGCTGATCAAGCAGAGCATCCGCTGGCTGGCCGATCGTCATCGCCTGACGGAGCTGCGCCTGCTGGTGATCCCCGATCGGTGTGATTATCTGCAACATCTGTCATCGCTGACCGCTTTTATCCACGCGTTGGGGAACGTTCCGGTGCGGATCAACGCGTTTCATGCCCATGGGGTTTACGGGGAGGCGGCGCGATGGCGGAGCGCCACGCCGGAGGACATCGAGCCGCTGGCGCAGGCCCTGGAACGACAGCAGATCACGGTGATCCGCCCGGCCCTTTATCTATAGCGTGATGCCGAAGACCGCGCGGGTATTTTCCAGCAGCGCGCTGGCAATCACATCTTCAGGCTCCTGACGCAGCTCGCACAGCACATCAAAAACGCGCGCCGCCTGCTCCGGACGGTTGGGCTGGCCCTGAAAACCATTCAGCGGCATGTCAGGGGCATCCGTTTCCAGCAGGAGCGAAGACAGGGGGAGCTGCGCCATCACATCCCGGGTTTTGCTGGCACGCGGATAGGTGATAGTGCCACCGACACCAATTTTATAGCCCAGCTCGATAAAACGCTGCGCCTGCTGAAGGCTTCCAGCGAAACCATGGACCACGCCCCTGCGCGGCACGTCGATGCGCTTCAGGTGCATCGCCAGTTTGTCATGGGTGCGCCTGGAGTGGAGGATCACCGGCAGATCGTGGCGCTTTGCCAGCCGGAGCTGCGCATCCAGGATCGTCTGCTGGCGTTCAAACTGCGGATCTTCACGATAGAGATCGAGGCCGATCTCACCGATGGCAACCAGCTTCGTATCCGCGTTTTGCAGCGTGGCATCCAGCCTGTCGAGATGGTCATCAAGATGGTGCTCAATCACGATCGGATGCAGACCCAGCGCGGCATACAGCGCATCGTGACCCTGGGCAAGCGCCAGGACTTTCTCGAATCTCGCCGCTTCAATAGCGGGCACAATAATGGCTCTCACACCGGCCTCAGCCGCACGCGCAATACTTGATGTTTCCACCCCGCTAAACGGCGGGAAATCAAAGTGGCAATGGGTATCGATAAAAGAGTGCGTCACGCCAGGTCCTCGTTATCGAGTATGCCGTCGTTGGCCTGCGGCGCGTCCACCAGCGGCATCGCCACCGCGTCATTGGCCACACTAGCGGGTGGCAATATGATGCTTTTATGCCGATGAAGAGGCGGTTGCTCGGCCAGCATTTTCCCGACGGTCGCCAGGAAGTAACGCCCGCATAGCCGCCCCGTTTTGTAATCCATACGCAACGCAGGCAGCCGACTGCCCAGCGCCATGCTCAGCAGCGGCTTCGGCGGATAAATTCAATGAAACGCTGCATCGCGCCGTAGGTGGTTTCATGCTGCTTCGCGATATTCACCAGCGGTTGCAGGCTGCTGTCGCCCAGCCAGCGTTCCATCCGCTTAAACCACTGTGGGGTGTAATACATCTGCGAAGGTACCGTGCGGATCACCACAATGGTTTTCGCCCCGCGCCGCGCGGCCTCCTGTACCGGCACCGCGTCGCTGATACCGCCGTCAAGATAGTTTATCCCCTCCAGCAGCGCGCCGGTACGGTAGAAACCCGGGATCGCGCTGGAAGCGCGAATGATATCCAGCCAGTTCTCTTTCTGCGGCGAAAAGTAACCCGGCGAATAGTCATCGCCACGGCTGGCGCACATCCAGAACGCTTTGCCGGTATCGAACAGTCGTGACGCGGTATCCATGGCCAGCGGCATCTGGCTGGAGGTGGCATCCAGTAACCAGTCGAGATCGATCAGGTTCCCGCCGCGCACGAAGCGTACCGGATTGAAGAATTCTTTGGAGGTGGTGTAGCGCATAATCACTTTGCGCGCATAGCCGGGCTGGTTGCAGACATAGGCGGAGAGGTTCTGCGCCCCGGCAGAGGTACCGAAGTAGAGATCGAACGGGTTGAATTGCGCGCGCATAAATTCGTCGAGCACGCCGGCGGTAAAAATACCGCGCTGCCCGCCTCCTTCACAGACCAGCGCAAGCTGGCCTGCATGAAACGGTTTTAACGTCAGCGGCGCAATATTGCCGAGCGTCACGGGAATTCGTTGCCCCACCTCTGCCTTCCTGTTTTCATTATTTTGATGAGACACAGTAACGCACATTCCCGATGGTTCTCAAACGAGAAAAAGCCAGTCACGAGGACTGGCTTGAGTTTGTTTAATAACTATTGCGTTTGCTACGGGCGACGTCGACCCGTAAACAGGCTGACCAGGAACAGAATAATACCGACGACGAAAACAATTTTCGCTGCCCATGCCGCGGTACCCGCCAGTCCACCAAAGCCCAATGCGGCGGCAATTAACGCGATAACCAGAAATATAATGCCCCAACGAAACATAAGCTTCTCCTTTACCATAGTTAATGTCGGCCGCTAAACGTGAGCGCTCAGGTCACTCACCGGCGTTTTTCCAGAGTCGTTCTTATTTCGCCCGCAGGGTTGAGCCTGGCGGGCGACTGGTCCAGATTTACTTCGTTTTCAGATCGTTTTTAACGCTTTTCACACCATCAATCGCTTTCGCAATTGACTCGGCGCGTTCACTTTGCGCCTGGGAATCAACCGTACCGGAAAGCTGAACCACGCCATCGGTGGTTTCCACTTTCACCTTACGGGACGGTACGATGTCATCTGCTAACAGTTTAGCTTTGATTTCGCTGGTGGTTGCCGCATCCCCGGCATAACCTTTCACTGAAGCGTCTTTGCTGTCGCGAACGTGCAGTTTATCGCTCACGGAGGTGACACCCTCAACACCCTTCGCCACTTTGACAGCCTGTTCGGCCTGGGCCTGGCTTTCCACAAAGCCACTCAGGGTCACGACTTTCTTGTCGGTTTTAACGGAAATATCGGTGCTCTTGATCGCTTCGTCATCCACCAGTGCGGCTTTCACTTTTGCTGTGATAGAGCTGTCGTCCATGAAATTACCGACTTTATTCATAGAGCTATCGATTTTTTGCCCTGCGCTATCGGCCGTGGACTGTGCTTTATCCTTGGTGCTGCTTTCCGCCAGAGCGGAACCGCTAACCAGAACGCTACCCAGTGTTACAGCCAGCAGAGTTTTAGAAATCTTCAGTCTTGTCATATTCATCGATGTATTCCTGTGTTGACCCGTTATTCGGGCTACATACTTCCTTAGTAGTTTTATATATTGCGAATAAACACACGGGCGAAATGGATAACCTAAAGCCATGCATTGAACAGTTAATTTATCCACGCCCGGTGCTAAACACTGAGTTAAATATAGATCACAATCAGAGGGGTGCATTCAGAATTGGGGAAAAAACGAACGAATAGCGAAAAATTACGTTGAATTAAGAACATTCCGCAAGGGTTTAATAACACTGGAATTAAAGAAGAGCACGGCGGCTGCCGTGCTCTGTGAGGGAATTAATGCTCGCGCGTTTTGCGGAACTGAACGTCGGGATAACGTTCCTGCGTCAGGTTCAGGTTAACCATAGTCGGGGCGATATAGGTCAGATTATCGCCACCGTCCAGCGCCAGCTGAACTTCGTTCTTACGCTTAAACTCTTCGAATTTCTTCACGTCTGAACATTCAACCCAGCGCGCGGTCGCCACGTTCACCGATTCGTAAATCGCTTCCACGTTGTACTCGCTCTTAAGACGGGCAACTACCACGTCAAACTGGAGCACACCCACCGCGCCCACGATCAGATCGTTGTTGGCGATAGGGCGGAACACCTGTACAGCCCCCTCTTCCGAAAGCTGGACCAGGCCTTTCAGCAGCTGCTTCTGCTTAAGCGGATCGCGCAGGCGAATGCGACGGAACAGTTCCGGCGCGAAGTTCGGGATACCGGTGAACTTCATCATCTCGCCCTGCGTGAAGGTATCGCCGATCTGAATGGTACCGTGGTTGTGTAAACCAATGATGTCACCCGGATAGGCTTCTTCCACGTGCGAACGGTCGCCCGCCATGAAGGTCAGCGCGTCGGAGATCACTACGTCTTTACCAATACGCACCTGGCGCAGCTTCATGCCCTTTTCGTACTTACCGGAAACCACGCGCATAAAGGCGACGCGGTCACGGTGTTTCGGGTCCATGTTGGCCTGAATTTTAAAGACGAAGCCGGAGAACTTCTCTTCCTTCGCTTCTACTACGCGGGTGTCGGTTTTACGCGGCATCGGCTGCGGGGCCCACTCAACCAGACCGTCGAGCATATGGTCAACGCCGAAGTTGCCGAGTGCAGTACCGAAGAAGACCGGGGTAATGTCACCGCTCAGGAACAGCTCTCTGTCGAACTCGTGAGAGGCGCCTTTGACCAGCTCAAGCTCATCGCGCAGTTGCGCGGCCAGCTCTTCACCGACAGCGGCGTCCAGCTCCGGGTTGTCCAGCCCTTTCACGATACGGACTTCCTGAATAGTGTGGCCCTTACCGGTCTGATACAGGTAGGTTTCGTCTTTATAGAGGTGGTAAACCCCTTTGAACAGCTTGCCGCAGCCAATCGGCCAGGTGATTGGCGCGCAGGCGATTTTCAGCTCGTTTTCCACTTCATCCATCAGCTCCATCGGATCACGGATGTCACGGTCGAGTTTGTTCATAAAGGTGAGGATCGGCGTATCGCGCA
>ENA-UOZQ01000488-UOZQ01000488.1-food-metagenome-genome-assembly--contig:-NODE-488-length-9139-cov-4.477983_pt1 | contig 9139 bp, 8 predicted proteins | sample MGYA00249876_ERZ772739 | MGnify/ENA primary metagenome ERZ772739 (study PRJEB29005, sample SAMN08379460) | food metagenome | isolation source: cheese spiked with Escherichia coli O103 | study: EMG produced TPA... | reverse complement strand
GGCAAATGGATGCCACGATCTGGTAATCCAGGCTGTTGCTGACAATATTGCGAATAAAGCCGCCGTCGATTTTGAGAATGTCGGCGTCCACGCTTTTTAACCGCGCATAGCTGGCGTAGCCGGTGCCAAAATCATCAATGGCGATCCGTATTCCCATTTTTTGCAATTGCCTGAGGGTGGATGCCGCCAGATCCGCATGACCAAAGGCGCTACTTTCGGTCACTTCAAAGATCAGCTGCCATGCTTCAACGGCATATCTGGCTAACAGGCGGCTCACTTCAAGCGGGAACTGCGCCCGGTAGACGGTAGAAGGTGCGAGGTTGATGGCAAAGCGCTGGCCCGGCAAACGCTGGCGGTGCTGTGCCAGGAAACTCAACGTACGCTCCAGTACCCATAAATCGACACGCGACGATAAACCAAACTCCTGTGCTATGGGCAGGAACTGCTCGGGAAAGATCAGCGCCCCGTTATCATCACGCATTCGCAGCAGCACTTCGTGGTAATGATCGCCGCGCAGGCCGCGAACGGGCTGAACTAACAGGCTAAAAGCGTTCTGCTCCAGCGCTGTCTGCAAACGGCTCATCATCGCCACCTTATCTTTCAGGCTACGCTGCAAGTGAACAGCCCCGCGCTGCTGAAGGTTTTCCGGGTGATTCGTTGAGAGGGAGAGGTCAGCCACGATGCCCAGTTCCCCCAGCACCAGATAGAGGTGATTGACGGGTGAGCGTACATAGCAGTAGCTCACGCCAACCTGAGGCTGCACCGGCATACCATCCCAGATAAAAACAAATTGCTTAATATGCTCGTCCAGCGTCTCAATGCGCTGTTGATGCGACTCCGCCTCCAGACGCACCGCCATGTCATATCCGGTGAGGTGATAGACTTGCTCTTTTGGCTGAAGGGTGCCATTTATCCATTGCGCCAGCTGCTGTTTATACTGGATCCGTAGCAGTACGCCGTAATTGCGTCCCAGTACTTCCAGCTCGGGCACGCGCAGTAAACAGAGCGCTGACCACGGATGACTGGCCAGCTCGCGCGACAGCGCCCGCAGGTTGGGCATATGCACCACCGGATCGAGAAAAGCCTGACTGCGGGAGCGAATATTGATGGTCCGCTGGCGTGTCGCCAGCATCGACATGTACGTCACAACGAAGGAAAAGACCAGATAGCTGGATGAGGTGATCGCCAGCTGAATGCCATAACCCCCCTGCACCGGAATGTAGTGATAAAAAAAGTGAATCGACACCAGCAGGACCGGCGTCCAGATGATTGACATCAGCTTGTAGCCAAAGCGCATCGCCCCCCAGAGCATCACGGGCATCAGCAGTGACAAAGTGTAGTTGGTGCTGAAAATGGAACTGTTTTCATTCATGGGCAGCAGCAGCATAGCCAGCAACCCTCCCAGAGCTAAAAACCACACCACAAACTCAACGGCCGTCACCTTTTTGTCTATTTGCGTGCGGAGCTGGGACATCAGTCCCTTGAAATAGCGCGGATGACGTATCAGGCGGATCAGCAGGTAGCTTAGCGGCACACCCGTCAGCCCGCTCACCAGCAGCCCCTGATAGTTAATAAGAGTCCGAATATTGAGGGGATTCAATCCTGCAAGGCTCTGGCGGCTCTCATAGACCCCGAGATAAACCGCAAACTGAAATAGCACCAGAAAAAGCGTTGCCGGGCAAAACACCTGCCAGAAGATACGTTGCCCCATCAGGCGTATGTCACCGTAAGCGGTCATATTGCGTCGGGGCGCAAACACGCGGTAACCGCCCCAGCTGAGCACCAGGGGGACGATAAAATGCAAAATGCCGGTCACGGTTTCAAACAACCCAACGGACGGGTAATAACGTAAAAACAGCGACACCACCACTCCGGGAAGGGCTTCCAGGCCAAAGAACAACATCAGCGTCAGCAGAAAGGAGAGCGGGAGATAATAGAGCGCAACGATACCGTCGCCCAGCTGCGTTAAGGTATTAGCCACACTAAGCACCGGGAGTAACACGACGGGTAATATAAGAGGAAGTGCCCACCAGCGGTCTTTATTTTGCTTCAGGATGTGGTGAATATTCATAGATGCTGGTTTACAACCCTTGGGCTCCAGAGGGTAAATGATGACAGGCATCCAACCTGACGTACACGATGCCCGGAAAATTCCTGGCAAGCACAGTGGAGGTGGGATTTTAAATATCAACGACGAGATGCCGTTGACCTAAATCAAATTAATTTATCTGAATAAACATTTCTTACGTTTTATTTGAATATTTTTCCTGTAATTATCAATGCGATAAATAAAAGCGTTGTTTTTAATAACATAAATTAATGTAAGCATTGACGGTATTTTACATTTCGCCGAATTGACCCTGACTTGCGGCTGTGCCTTAATAGCCGTATCGCCCAAAAGGGTATACTCAGGAAAAGAAAGTGAGTCAGGCTACGCGTATGCGAAAACGACATCGATTTAACACCCGGATGACCCGCATCATACTGCTCATCAGTTTCCTGTTTTTCTTTGGCCGCTTTGTTTATTCCTCCATTGGCGCCTGGTATCACCATCAGGACAAAATTCAGTCGCAGCAATCAGGTCTTGTAGTGGATTCGCCCGAGCGCTAAAGCGTGTTCGCTCCAGGCAGACAAACTGTATCGCACTGTATCCCGAGCGCTACGCTGACAAACCGGTACAAAACGCCCGCAAAAGCAAACATCCCCGATACATAAAAATGGTCTTCTGTGTCCCTCGCCATAATAAACTGATGAGGAGAGACACCGATGATTCGTCGATATTTCCTGCTTCCTGTATTTGCGCTGACGTCCTTTGCTGGCGCACTGGCCGCACCGTTGGATGGCCTGAGCGCCGCTGATGTTAATGGCCCGGCCGCCGTAGCGCCGCAGGAAAAACCCCAGCCGCCAGCAAAACTGATCGTCGACCCACCGCTGGCGGGACCGCTGAGTAAAGGTGCGGTCTTTATTCAGTACCGCGTCGAAAACCTGCGCATTGAACCTGTATTTGGGCCCGACGCGCTGAAAGTCACTCCGCGTATCGGCCATATTCACGTAGTGGTGGATGACGCGCCCTGGCACTGGGCTGATACCAGCGGCGAGCCGGTGATCCTGGTCGGGCTGCCCGCCGGGAAACACAAGGTAACCATCATCGTTGCCGACCATAAAACCGTTGAGTTCACCGTACCGCCCCACGCGGCGGTTCATCACTTTTAAGGAGCCTGTTATGAAAGCATTGTCTGTATTAACAGCGGCGCTGCTGGCGGTTTCCACCAGCGCGCTGGCAGAGACGAAAGCCAGCGTGGTGCTGGTGCACGGGGCGTTTGCCGACGGCAGCAGTTGGAATAAGGTGATTACCCGGCTGCAAAAACACCATACCGAGGTCATTGCGGTACAACTTCCGCTCACGTCTCTGAAAGATGATGTCGCCGCCACGCAGCGTGCTATCGCCCGGGCTCATGGCGACGTTGTGCTGGTTGGGCACTCCTGGGGCGGGTCGGTAATCAGCGAAGCGGGCAATAATGCGCGGGTGAAGTCTCTGGTTTACGTTGCCGCTTTTGCGCCGGATTCCGGCCAGTCGACGGCAGAACTGGCAAATAGCTTCCCTGCTCCGCCAGGGAGCGCCAGCCTCGCTAAAACGGCAGAGGGGTATTTATATCTGCCGACAAAAGCGGTCAGCGAGAATTTTGCCCCTGACGTGAAGGACGTTGAGCGCAGCGTGATTGCCGCGACGCAGAGCCCCATTAAGGCCAATGCGTTTGGGGAGAAAGTCGCGCATGCCGCCTGGCATGACAAACCGAGCTGGTATGTGGTCAGCAAAAATGACCGGATGATCAATCCTGAGCTTGAGCGCGCAATGGCGAAGAAAATCAACGCCAACACCACGGAGGTTGCGGCAAGCCATGTATCGATGGTCAGCCAGCCGGACGTTGTTACCCGTACGATTGAACAGGCGTTATCGGGTCAACAGTGATAAAAAAAGCCCGCATGATGAACGGTCCGACTTCGGGCCACGCCATCCTACGGGCTTTATGTACTTCCGGCTCCTGTAACGGGGTTATGTGCGGTTTTGTCACAAACGCGCCTTCGCCCTCACTGAACCATCAGAAGCTATACGTCACCTTCAAACTTCCCACAGGAGACGTTTTTCGCTGAACAATGGGGCTATCGCCCGCCTCTCCCGTCAGCTGCGTAACGCCAGCTGCGGCAAGCAGGCTCCAGCGGGAGGTGAGCTTATGGGTCCAGTCCAGGTTCAGCGAATAGGCGTATATGCCCGATCCGGCATCATGTCGGGCAAAACCCGATGCGGCCGACTGGGCGGCGCTGACCCCGTAGTACGTTTGCATGTACTTGCTGGATCCCCAGCTGCCGGTCAGCGCCAGCGTCACCGAGTTTTCAGGAGAGGTGTAGAGCGGGCTGGCAATGCCGAAGTGCACAGCCTCACCGTTGTCTCTTTCCGAAACCGGGACCTCAGCCTGCAGCTGCACGTTAAGCCAGTCAGTTACCCTGTACCCCAGCCCCGGCACAACGACGGCTGAGCCTTTGATGTCACCCATCCCCCGCAGGTAGTCGCTGCCGGAGGCGATTGAATCGCTGCTTACGTCGCGATCCTTACGTCCTGCGCGATAGCTCAGCGCAGCGCTGTAATCCAGGTTGCCAACGCGGTTGCCGTAGCCGAGCCCGCGGGTGGTACTGATAAAGAACCCATTTGCCATCGCGTAATCAACCACCTGAGCCGCAGTAACGCGGCTCTTATCCGAACCGGAATAGCGTGGCGCAACATCCACGCCGCCCCCCAGGGTTAACACGTTGCCCTGGCGCTGCCCGGCCGCCAGCGCCGGGGTAGCCAGTAACGCCAGGACGGCCCCCGACAGGATGCTTTTCACGCTGCGACCGATGAGTGAACGGGGGAACCTGTGACGCAGTTTGCAGTTTCTCATTAAAGAAGCCCTTTTGGATTCAGATGGTTACGATTCAGGCGGTGTTAAACGCCAGCGCGCTCATTCTGAATACCCTCCCTAAGGTTCTTATGAGCCGAAAATGAAGAAACGCTGAAGCACGTGCTGGTTCTGTAAAGCTGAATGATTTCCTGATACCGTTTTTTTCTTAAGCTGTTCTTCATCCACTGCTGATACCGTTACCTTTGTGAAAATTCTACTAATTGAAGACGACCTGGATCTCGGCAACGGCGTACGTTTCGCCCTTGCAGATCAAGGATTTGATGTCATATGGGTACGCCGGAAAGAGGATGCGCTGCATCAGCTTGAGCTCTGCGTGCCGGAGCTTATCCTGCTCGACCTGGGGCTGCCCGATGGCGATGGCATGAGCCTGATGACGCGTCTGCGTCAGCAGCTCCGGGGGATCCCCGTCATTATCCTGACGGCGCGAGGCACGCTGCAGGACCGCCTGTGCGGGCTGGACGCGGGCGCGGACGACTATCTGGTCAAACCTTTTGTTCTCGCCGAGCTGCTGGCACGCGTGAGAGCCCTTGCGCGACGCAGTTACGGTTTTGAAAATGAGGCAATAGAAATTCGCGGTTTGTCGCTTCATATTCCGACGCGTCGCGTAATGGTGAGCGCACGCCACGTTGAGCTGACGGCAAGCGAATATGCGCTGCTTGAAACGTTAATGCTGCGCGCCGATCGCGTGCTTACGCGGCGGTATCTGGAAGAGAGGATATTCGGCACGAAAGAAAATCTCAGCAACGCGCTCGACGTGCATATGGGTAACCTGCGGCGAAAAATTGGCGATGGCTTTGTGCGAACGGTGCGGGGCGTAGGGTACGTCATTGATACCGTACCGGTTCAGAAGGCGGCAGGCTGATGCGTAATTTTTGGTACCGCCTCAGGCTCCCTACGCTGGTCAGGCGAATGCTGGTCGCCCAGATGCTGCTGCTTACGTTACTGTGGTGTCTTTTTTTAACCTTCATTTTGCTGGAGGACCTGCGCAGCCCTCCAATACTCACGGGCAGTGAGACTTACGAAACCCTCTTTTCCCTGGTTGAGAGCATGGAGGATAGGCCGCAGGCGCGTAATGAGGTGCTGGCCGCGTTCAGCAAGGCGCTGCGGGAGGGTTATGGCGGCGGTGAAGATCCGGAGCTCGCTATCAACCTGATCGTTCGCAAGCATAATGAGATTATTTTTTCTTCGCGTGGCGCGCCAACGGAGGTGAAAAATAGCCGCCTGGGGGAAATGCAGCGCGTCCGGACTGGAGACCACACCTGGACGAGCCGCACGCTCAAATCTGCGCGCTCCGACGTGGAGGTCACCCTTTTCACCCCGGCCGGCAGCTGGAATTTGTTTATGTACCTGAACACGCGCGGCTAATAAGACATCCCGCTGCTGCTATCCATCCCTATTCTTCAGTATCCCGCCTGGCTGTCAATCCGCATCGCGATGCGCCCCTGGAACAGGGTAGTGAATGAAATTTCATTGCGCACGCCAGACGCTCTCTCTCCCTTAAAAGCCGTTCCCAGGCACAGGGAGCTGCGCCAGACGGTGGACGCGATTAATGACTTTCTCGCCAGGGTGCGGGAAAGCGCCGAAAGGGAAAGGGTGTTTATTGCCGATGCCGCGCACGAGCTGCGTACGCCGCTGGCCGCGATGCGAATCAACGTCGAGGCGCTTCAGTCCTCGGTCATCAGCGAAAGCCAGCAGGAGCTGCTTGCAGGCATTGTTCGCAGCAATAGCCGTGCTGCTCGTCTCGTCAATCAGCTTCTGCTGATGAAGCACAGCGAAGCGCACATCGACACGGTAATGGAGCCTGTGCCGCTGACAACGCTTATTCAGGAGCGAATGGCCGCACTGGAGCCGCTGGCATCGGCACGCGGGATTGAGTTTGAATTCTTCGCCGACGATGAAATCCATGTCGCAGGCATTCGGGAACGTCTGGTGTCGCTGATCGACAATTTAATTGAGAATGCCGTGAAGTACAGCCCTGAGGGTGGACGCATTGAGGTACAACTGCAATCGCGTGATACGTCCGCTCAGCTGCGCGTCTCAGACGCGGGCCCCGGTATCCCGGTTGAACTGCGGGAGCGCGTGTTCGACAGATTTTTCCGCGATCCTAATCAGACCCAAAGCGGGAGTGGACTGGGGCTTGCCATCGTCAAAGCCGTTACGCAGCAACACAACGGCAGGGTCAATCTGAGTACGTCAGCCGAAGGTGGTCTTATGGTGACCGTTGATTTCCCGAATCCGTCGTTCGCATGAACGTAAACCCGGCGCTACACGTCCTGACATGTGTCAGCGCAGCGTTACTTCACGTATGCCGCAGATTGCTTCAATAAAATTACCGTATTTGTTATATTGTTACTTACTAATTATTCACCTCTGCGGTGCCAAAAAGAACAAGATTCACCGCAACCCAGGACAGAAAAATGTTAGATTACCGCTTCCCGACAGCTTTGCAGATGGTTCTCAGCGTAGCGATGGCGGAGCAATCGGGTGAACGTTCGACGAGTGCAATCCTGGCTTACGGCCTGGAAGCGAATCCGAGCTTTATCCGCAAATTAATGGTTCCTCTCGCCCGCGACGGCATTATCGTCTCCACGCTTGGCCGCAACGGCTCTATTCACCTTGGCCGCCCGGCTGAAGAGATCACCCTGCGTGATATCTACCTTTCCGTCACTGAAGATAAAAAGCTGTGGGCGTCCCGTCCTGACGTCCCGGCCCGCTGTGTGGTCAGCGCCAACGCCTGCTGGTACTTCAAATCAATCGCTGATGAAGCGGAGCAGGCTTCGTTAGCGGTTTTAGCGCGCCATACCGTCGCCAGCGCGCTGGAAGAGGTGAAAAAAGCCGATACCAGCGGGTGCGATCCGGTGCCGGAACTGTGTACGCAGCATAAAAAAGCGCCTTAATCCTGACGGATTGCGAAAAAAAAGCCGCCTTCACAATGAAGGCGGCTTTTTGTTATCTGCTACGTCCTACGCAGGCAACACCTCTCTTTCCGCTTTGCCGCGCGTCACGAATTTACGCAGCGTCACGTAAAAGACTGGCGTCAGGAACAGACCAAACAGCGTCACGCCCAGCATCCCGGAGAAGACGGTGATCCCGGTGACGCCGCGGACTTCTGCCCCTGCCCCGTGACCAAGGATCAGTGGAATGGTCCCGGCAATAAAGGCGATAGAGGTCATTACAATCGGGCGTAAACGCAGGCGGCACGCCTCCAGTGCAGCCTCCATGATGCCTTTGCCCTGAATTTCCAGCTCGCGGGCAAACTCCACGATAAGTATCGCGTTTTTACAGGCCAGCCCCATCAGCACGACCAGCCCCACCTGCACGAAGACGTTGTTATCGCCCCCGGTCAGCCAGACGCCGAACAGCGCGGAGAGCATCGTCATCGGCACGATAAGGATCACCGCCAGCGGCAGCGTCCAGCTTTCATACAGCGCCGCCAGCACCAGGAACGCCAGCAGCACCGCGACCGGGAAGACGATCAGCGCCGTATTGCCCTGGGTGGCCTGCTGGAAACTCAGGTCCGTCCATTCAATATTCATCCCGTTCGGCAGGATCTGCTTAGACATGGCGTCCAGCTGCGTCATCGCCTGCGCGGAAGAGAGCACGCGCGGGTCAGCATCACCAATAAGATCCGCCGCCGGGTAACCATTGTAGCGGATCACCGGGTCCGGCCCGTAGGTGGTCGTGATTTTCACCATACTGCCAATCGGCACCATTTCGCCCTGGTCATTGCGTGTGCGTAAATTCGCGATATCTTCCACGCTGTCGCGGAACTGCCCGTCGGCCTGTGCCATTACGCGCCAGGTCCGTCCAAACTGGTTAAAGTCGTTTACATATGACGAGCCCAGATAGGTTTGCAGCGTGCCGAAAAGATCGGTAAGTGATACGCCCTGCGCTTTCGCTTTATCACGGTCAACCTGCACATCCAGCTGCGGAACGTTAGCCTGGTAGGTTGAGATGGGGAAATGCATCCCCGGCGTCTGCATAATCGCCCCGGACATGGTGTTCACCGCGTTTTGCAGCGCGCCATAGCCCAGACCAGCACGGTCCTGAATGTACAGCGAATAACCGGACCCTTGACCCAGCCCTAAAATCGGCGGCGGCAGAATGGAGAAGCCAAAGCCCTGCTGGATTTGCGCGATGTTCGCATTGATCTCCGCGTTAATTTCCGCCGCAGTATGTTT
>ENA-UOZQ01000479-UOZQ01000479.1-food-metagenome-genome-assembly--contig:-NODE-479-length-9315-cov-284.791577_pt1 | contig 9315 bp, 6 predicted proteins | sample MGYA00249876_ERZ772739 | MGnify/ENA primary metagenome ERZ772739 (study PRJEB29005, sample SAMN08379460) | food metagenome | isolation source: cheese spiked with Escherichia coli O103 | study: EMG produced... | reverse complement strand
GCGGCCCGCGACAGACGCGGGAATACGGCTACAGCGCCACGGGCAGGCTGGAGAGTGTGCGCACCCTCGCACCAGACCTGGACATCCGCATCCCGTATGCCACGGACCCGGCGGGCAACCGGCTGCCGGACCCGGAGCTGCACCCGGACAGTACACTCACAGTGTGGCCGGATAACCGCATCGCGGAGGATGCGCACTATGTCTACCGCCACGATGAATACGGCAGGCTGACGGAGAAGACGGACCGCATCCCGGCGGGTGTGATACGGACGGACGACGAGCGGACCCACCACTACCACTACGACAGCCAGCACCGCCTGGTGTTCTACACGCGGATACAGCATGGCGAGCCACTGGTCGAGAGCCGCTACCTCTACGACCCGCTGGGACGGCGAATGGCGAAACGGGTATGGCGGCGGGAGCGTGACCTGACGGGGTGGATGTCGCTGTCGCGTAAACCGGAGATGACGTGGTACGGGTGGGACGGCGACCGGCTGACGACGGTACAGACCGACACCACGCGTATCCAGACGGTATATCAGCCGGGGAGCTTCGCGCCGCTCATCCGCATCGAAACAGACAACGGCGAGCGGGAGAAAGCGCAGCGCCGCAGCCTGGCGGAGAAGCTGCAGCAGGAAGGGAGCGAGGACGGGCACGGCGTGGTATTTCCGGCTGAACTGGTGCGGCTGCTGGACAGGCTGGAGGAAGAAATCCGGGCAGACCGCGTGAGCAGTGAAAGCCGGGCGTGGCTTGCGCAGTGCGGGCTGACGGTGGAGCAACTGGCCAGACAGGTGGAGCCGGAATACACACCGGCGCGAAAAGTTCATTTTTACCACTGCGACCACCGGGGCCTGCCGCTGGCGCTCATCAGCGAAGACGGCAATACGGCGTGGCGCGGGGAGTATGATGAATGGGGCAACCAGCTTAATGAAGAGAACCCGTATTACCTGCACCAGCCATACCGTCTGCCGGGGCAGCAGCATGATGAGGAATCAGGGCTGTACTATAACCGGAACCGGTACTATGACCCGCTACAGGGGAGGTATATTACACAAGACCCCATTGGGCTGGCGGGGGGATGGAACCTGTATAATTACCCACTGAATCCGATAATAAGGATGGATCCTTTGGGTTTGTATAATTTATATCAATTATTATATGATGTTTGGCATGATGATTCATATGGAACATCATCAATTGATATTACTGGCAGTGGAGATCTAATATCATTAGGTGGTCATGCAGGACTTGGCGTTGCGTTTGCTAAAAAGAAAGGTGAAATGTTATCTGATATTTGTATTTATGCTACAGCATGCGGACATGCAGGAATTGGTGGTGGGATAAATGCGGCTATCACATATTCTGAGACCAAGTCTTTACCTACATCGGGAGTCAGCAATTCAGTAGGTGTAACGGTTGGCGGCGGAGTTGGGGGGCATTTTGCGTATACTTATGTAGTGGATGTTGATAATCCAGAATCATCGACAGAATCTGTTGGTATCGGTGCAGGTGTTGACGCTTCAGTTATGACTCTGGCTTGTAGAACGTGGCAAGAATGCTGGGTCAATTAACAGGAGGAAATATGAAAAAATATATATTTTTAGTTTTATTTTTATTGTGTGGTTGTTCTCCAGTGGACATAGAGCCAGCTAGACAAGAAGTTAATATCTTTCGTGGTTTATATCAGACAGGGAAATACAGTGATATATATAAAATCACTTCAAGTGATTTTCAGACTGCCACATCTGAAAAAAAATTTATCGACATAATGAACGAAGCAAAAGAAAAAGATCTTGGGACTTATAAAAAATCAACCCTTAAAACTGAAAAAATCACTCGCGGATTATTTTCAAACGATGAAATTACATTGATATATTTCTCAGAATATTCAAAAAGAATTGTCCAAGAGGTTTTTGTGTTTAATGTTGAAGACAAAAAAGTAAAATTAAAAGGTTATAGGTATGATTCGATTAATTAAATTTTTTGATGATGACTTCAATTAGTAGAACATGTATTTTTCGATAAAAGCACCGATGACTTTTTCATGAAGTTCTACAGAGCGCGAGAAACAGATGGTTCTGCGAGTCAGACGTTTGATTCAGGTTCTCAGGGGCAGATTCAGGGAAAGATCACAGGGAAAGATCATCGGTGTGCCGTAGGCACAAAGATGCAAAACGGGACGTTTTGCATGTAATAAGCATAAGCTTGTGAAGAGATGGTGGCAGGCCCACCGGGATCTGCTGTCGGAAGTCGGTCCCAAACAACCCCGGCTGCTGTGGTAAAGAGCCATGGTAGTGAGCGCAGGGGGAACGATCAGACGAGATCTGATCCTATGTGAGATTAGGGAAAGATCATCAAAAGTTCACTTTTTGTACTAAATAATTCGCATTTTATGTTTAAAAATTGAGATATTCCTCATTACCTGAAGCTGTTTTTTATTGCTTATACATGATCAAATACTCCTTACATAATTAAGGAGAACAAAATGGAACTTAAAAAATTGATGGAACATATTTCTATTATCCCCGATTACAGACAAGCCTGGAAAGTGGAACATAAATTATCGGATATTCTACTGTTGACTATTTGTGCCGTTATTTCTGGTGCAGAAGGCTGGGAAGATATAGAGGATTTTGGGGAAACACATCCCGACTCAACAATGCACAGTCTGGTCCTCGGACAGATCAAGACGGATGAGAAATCCAATGAGATTACAGCCATTCCTGAACTTCTTAACATGATGGATATTAAAGGAAAAATCATCACAACTGATGCGATGGGCTGCCAGAAAGATATTGCAGAAAAGATACAAAAACAGGGAGGTGATTATTTATTCGCGGTAAAAGGAAACCAGGGGCGGCTAAATAAAGCCTTTGAGGAAAAATTTCCGCTGAAAGAATTAAATAATCCAGAGCATGACAGTTACGCAATTAGTGAAAAGAGTCACGGCAGAGAAGAAATCCGTCTTCATATTGTTTGCGATGTCCCTGATGAACTTATTGATTTCACGTTTGAATGGAAAGGGCTGAAGAAATTATGCGTGGCAGTCTCCTTTCGGTCAATAATAGCAGAACAAAAGAAAGAGCCAGAAATGACGGTCAGATATTATATCAGTTCTGCTGATTTAACCGCAGAGAAGTTCGCCACAGCAATCCGAAACCACTGGCACGTGGAGAATAAGCTGCACTGGCGTCTGGACGTGGTAATGAATGAAGACGACTGCAAAATAAGAAGAGGAAATGCAGCAGAATTATTTTCAGGGATACGGCACATCGCTATTAATATTTTGACGAATGATAAGGTATTCAAGGCAGGGTTAAGACGTAAGATGCGAAAAGCAGCCATGGACAGAAACTATCTGGCGTCAGTCCTTGCGGGGAGCGGGCTTTCGTAATCTTGCCCTGGGTAGGAGGCCCTCCAGGGATGTTAGTCGGTGCGGCAGTTGGAGCGGTGGTTATTGGTGGTGGTATAGTAATATACAACAATCGCGAGGCTGTTGGGGATGCGATTGAGAAAAGTATGGAGATGCGGGGTGAAGCCGAATTATTAAATGCACAAAGTCAAATGGAATTCTGGCGAGATCCCTATGGTGCTTTTTCCAGCGTGTTTGGAAATGATGATTCATCAAAAGAGAATCCAAATGTCGGGAAGGATTTGACGGATGAAGAGAAGAACTGTTTGGGCAGTGGCAGTACAGGAGGTTCGGGAGGGTGGGAGCCAGATGAGGATGGCGAAATAAGAAATACCTACAGGTCTATTAAGGATGCTCCTCAGTATCCCAGAGGGTTTAGGAATGTCCAAAATGGCACTACAAGGAATGTTGTAAAGGATCAGCAGTTATTGAAACAATTACGTAAAGTAGATTCAGGAAAATAGAGTAAAGTTTATAAAGATGGATTTGATGCGTCAGGTCGAAAAGTGTCCATTCACTATTTTGAAAGTCAGAGTGGTCGAGTATTTAATGTAAAAGTAAAACCTTATTGGAGTAATTTATAATGAGAATTGATTATAGTATTAGCAATGAACACGCAGAGAAATTTATCAGTCTTTTAGTGTTGGGTGTTTTATATTCTATTGAAAAAAAGCAATATCTATAGATGAGGCAGAAGGTTTTATATTTAAGCCATCTACGTCAAAAACATTGAATGCTGCATCGCACTCTAAAAACTTAATTGACATTATAGATTCTGGTTGTGAGCTTGAAGATATATCTAGCATCATTCCTGAAAATTTATCAGGTAATATTGATAAATTAATTAACCAGACGCTGGATTTTATTCGAGGTGCTCCTGATTTTGGCGGTGCAGTCGATAAGGAAATTATTTTAGTCAAATAAAAATATATCGTTAATATATGTTGGTGATGTTTTGTTGAGGGCTTTTTTATTGTTAGTGGTATAAATATAAGGGAGTGAGAATGAGCGGAAAACCGGCGGCGCGGCAGGGCGACATGACCCGCAAGGGACTGGATATTGTGCAGGGTTCAGCAGGGGTGCTGATAGGCGCGCCGACGGGGGTTGCCTGCTCGGTGTGTCCTAAAAAAAAGGACAGTCCAAATTATGGCAACCCGGTGAACCCGGTGCTGGGTGCAAAGGTGCTGCCGGGCGAGACGGACATTGCGCTGCCCGGCCCGCTGCCGTTTATTCTTTCCCGCGCCTACAGCAGCTACCGGACCAGAACGCCCGCGCCGGTGGGGGTGTTTGGTCCCGGCTGGAAAGCGCCCTTCGATATCCGCTTACAGATACGCGATGAAGGCCTGATACTCAACGACAGCGGCGGCAGGAGCATTCACTTTGAGCCGCTGTTTCCCGGCGAGATAAGCTACAGCCGCAGCGAGTCACTCTGGCTGGCGCGGGGCGGAGTAGCGGCGCAGCACAGTTCGCAGCCGCTAAGCGCGCTCTGGCAGGTGCTGCCGGAAGATGTTCGCCTGAGTCCGCATGTGTACCTGGCGACAAACAGCCTTCAGGGGCCGTGGTGGATACTCAGCTGGCCGGAGCGGGTGCCGGGGGCGGACGAGGTGCTGCCGCCGGAGCCGCCCGCATACCGGGTGCTGACGGGCGTGGTGGACGGCTTCGGGCGGACGCTGGCCTTTCACCGGGCGGCGGAGGGTGACGTGGCGGGCGCGGTGACGGGGGTGACGGACGGCGCGGGCCGCCGTTTTCACCTGGCGCTGACCACGCAGGCGCAGCGGGCGGAAGCCTTCCGTAAACAGCGCGCCTCTTCCTTATCTTCCCCGGCCGGTCCCCGTTCTGTTTCCTCTTCTCAGGTTTTCCCCGACACGCTGCCCGCCGGTACAGAGTACGGTGCCGATAACGGTATCCGGCTGGAGGCGGTGTGGCTGACACACGACCCGGCATACCCGGATGAACAGCCGACTGCGCCGCTGGCGCGCTACACGTACACGGCCAGCGGAGAACTGCGGGCGGTGTATGACCGCAGCGGGACGCAGGTTCGCGGGTTTACTTATGATGCGGAGCACGCCGGGCGGATGGTGGCGCACCATTATGCGGGGAGGCCGGAGAGCTGCTACCGGTATGATGATACCGGTCGGGTGACGGAGCAGGTCAACCCGGAGGGGCTGGACTACCGCTTTGAGTACGGAGAGAGCCGGGTAATCATCACGGACAGCCTGAACCGGCGGGAGGTGCTGTACACGGAAGGCGAGGGTGGCCTGAAGCGGGTGGTGAAGAAGGAGCATGCGGACGGGAGCATCACCCGCAGCGAGTATGATGAGGCGGGGAGGCTGAAGGCGCAGACGGATGCGGCGGGGCGGCGGACGGAGTACCGACTGCATATGGCGTCTGGAAAGCTGACTTCAGTGATACGGCCGGATGGCAGGACGGTACGGTATGGCTATAACAGCCAGCGGCAGGTGACGTCGGTGACGTACCCGGACGGGCTTCGCAGCAGCCGGGAGTATGATGAGAGGGGAAGGCTGACGGCGGAGACCTCGCGCAGCGGTGAGACAACGCGGTACAGCTATGATGACCCGGCGAGTGAGCTGCCGACAGGGATACAGGACGCGACGGGCAGTACAAAACAGATGGCATGGAGCCGTTACGGTCAACTGCTGGCCTTCACGGACTGCTCGGGGTACACGACGCGGTATGAGTACGACCGGTACGGTCAACAAATCGCCGTTCACCGGGAGGAAGGCATCAGCACTTACAGCAGTTATAACCCGCGTGGGCAACTGGTCAGTCAGAAGGATGCGCAGGGGCGTGAAACCCGTTATGAGTACAGCGCCGCAGGCGACCTGACAGCAACGATATCACCGGACGGTAAACGCAGCACCATCGAATATGATAAACGCGGGCGTCCGGTGAGTGTGACGGAAGGCGGTCTGACGCGCAGCATGGGGTATGACGCTGCCGGGCGCATCACTGTGCTGACCAACGAGAACGGCAGCCAGTCCACGTTCCGGTATGACCCGGTCGACAGGCTGACGGAGCAGCGCGGCTTTGATGGCAGGACGCAACGTTACCAGTATGACCTGACCGGAAAACTCACGCAGAGTGAAGATGAGGGGCTTATCACCCTCTGGCATTACGATGCGTCAGACCGTATCACCCGGCGCACGGTGAACGGTGAACCGGCGGAGCAGTGGCAGTATGACGACCACGGCTGGCTGACAGAAATCAGCCACCTGAGTGAAGGCCACCGTGTGGCGGTCCACTACGGCTATGACGATAAAGGCCGCCTGACGGGCGAACGGCAGACGGTGGAGAACCCGGAGACGGGGGAGATGCTGTGGGAGCATGAGACGGGGCATGCGTACAGCGAACAGGGGCTGGCGACCCGTCAGGAGCCGGACGGTCTGCCGCCGGTGGAGTGGCTGACGTATGGCAGCGGTTATCTTGCGGGGATGAAGCTGGGCGGAACACCGCTGGTCGAGTACACGCGGGACCGGCTGCACCGTGAGACGGTGCGCAGCTTCGGCAGCATGGCAGGCAGTAATGCAGCATATGAACTGACCAGCACATACACCCTCACAGGGCAGCTACAGAGCAGGCACCTGAACCTCCCGCAGCTTGACCGGGACTACGACTGGAACGACAACGGACAGCTAATCCGCATCAGCGGCCCGCAGGAGAGCCGGGAGTACCGTTACAGCGACACGGGAAGGCTGACGGGCGTCCACACCACGGCGGCGAACCTGGATATCGATATACCGTATGCGACGGACCCGGCAGGAAACCGGCTGCCGGACCCGGAACTGCACCCGGACAGCACGCTCACGGCGTGGCCGGATAACCGCATCGCGGAAGATGCGCACTATGTCTACCGCTACGATGAATACGGCAGGCTGGCGGAGAAGACGGACCGCATCCCGGAAGGGGTGATACGGATGCACGACGAGCGGACCCACCACTACCACTACGACAGCCAGCACCGTCTGGTGTTCTACACGCGGATACAGCACGGTGAGCCGCAGGTGGAGAGCCGCTACCTCTATGACCCGCTGGGCCGCCGGACGGGAAAACGGGTGTGGCGGCGGGAGCGTGACCTGACGGGGTGGATGTCGCTGTCGCGTAAACCGGAGGTGACATGGTACGGCTGGGACGGCGACAGGCTGACGACGGTACAGACCGACACCACGCGTATCCAGACGGTATACCAGCCGGGGAGCTTCACGCCGCTCCTGAGAATCGAAACAGAGAATGGCGAACAGGCGAAGGCGCGGCACCGTAGCCTGGCGGAGGTGTTGCAGGAGGACACGGGTGTGACGCTACCGGCGGAGCTGGCGGTGATGCTGGGGAGGCTGGAGCGGGAACTGCGCGCGGGAGCGGTGAGTGCGGAGAGTGAGGCATGGCTTGCGCAGTGCGGGCTGACAGCGGAACAGATGGCCGCGCAGATGGAGGCGGAATACATCCCGGAGAGGAAACTTCATCTTTACCACTGTGACCACCGTGGGCTGCCGCTGGCGCTTATCAGCCCGGAAGGGGAAACGGCGTGGCAGGGGGAGTATGACGAGTGGGGAAACCTGCTGGGCGAGGAAAGCGCGCAGCACCTTCAGCAGTCACTCCGTCTGCCGGGACAGCAGTATGATGAGGAGTCGGGGCTGTACTACAACCGCAACCGGTACTATGATCCGTTGCAGGGGAGATATATCACCCAGGACCCGATAGGGCTGAGAGGTGAATGGAATCTGTATAAATATCCATTAAACCCTGTTCGGTTTATAGATTCTTTGGGTTTAAAATTCCATGTTAACGGTGATCCAAGTGATTTTAATCAGGCTGTTGAGTATTTAAAACAAGATTCACAAATGAAAGAAACTATAGATTTTTTATCAAGCTCTGAAGAAACTATAAATATAGAGTATATTGAAGGAACCAATGTTAGATTTAATTCGAATAATATGGCGATATATTGGAATAGTAGAGCATCTTTATTTTGTTCAACTGAATTAAACTCGAAATCACAATCGCCTGCATTAGGTTTGGGACATGAGTTTGCTCATGCGCAGTATTACCTTCTTGATAAGGAAAATTTCATGGCTCTTTTAAGCCGAACAGATAAGAAATATGAGAATAAAGAAGAGGCAAGGGTTATTACAATAATTGAATCGCGTGCGGCGAAAACTTTAGGTGAGTGTACCAGAGGAGCTCATAGTGGACTGCCTTTTTATCGGGTGGATGGACCGTTGCAGACGATGAAAATAACGGGTACGCCAGAATAGTGAGGTTTTTTATGATGAAATATTTGATGGTTTTATTGTCTCTATTTTCTGGTTCGGTACTGGGGATGGGGCGAGTGAATGAATTGTGTGGAATAGATAGCGTGAAAACGATAGAGATAATTAATCTTCCATCGTATGTTACCACGTTAGTTCCGCTTAGCAAGGAAGGTCTTAATGAAATATACAGATATAAAGTGGTGGTGAATGAAATTAGCGATCTTTATGCTGGTAAGATAATTGATTTATTGCAAATGAAGTATTTCAGAAAAGAAAAATATAACAATATAAGATGGGGGGTTAGTATCATTTCGAAAGGTAATAATAAATGTGAAATTTATTTTGATGCTTTTGGTGAATGTGGAAGTGTGAATGGCATTAACGTGTGTTTTGAAAAAAATGAAATGATAGGTTGGATTAAAAAAGAAATCCCTTTGCTGTCGCAAAAAATAGGTGGGCTTTAAATGGTAGGGCAATATTCAAAGACAGTATAGGTAACTATTTGTATGGCCATGTAAGGTAAAAGAAAAGGAATAAACCATGAGCGGAAAACCGGCGGCGCGGCAGGGCGACATGACCCGCAGGGAAAGATCATCAGAAGTTCACTTTTTGTACTAAATAATTCGCATTTTATGT
>ENA-UOZQ01000478-UOZQ01000478.1-food-metagenome-genome-assembly--contig:-NODE-478-length-9325-cov-3.212729_pt1 | contig 9325 bp, 9 predicted proteins | sample MGYA00249876_ERZ772739 | MGnify/ENA primary metagenome ERZ772739 (study PRJEB29005, sample SAMN08379460) | food metagenome | isolation source: cheese spiked with Escherichia coli O103 | study: EMG produced TPA... | reverse complement strand
ACGCCGGACTGTTTGTAACCGCCGAACGCGGCGTGCGCAGGGTAAATATGATAGCAGTTGGTCCACACTCGGCCGGCCTTAATGCCGCGCCCCATGCGATAGGCCAGATTGGTATCCCGCGTCCACACCCCGGCCCCAAGGCCAAACTGGGTCTGGTTAGCAATAGACAGCGCCTCGGCTTCATCTTTAAAGGTGGTGACGCCGATAACCGGGCCAAAGATCTCCTCCTGGAAGCTGCGCATATCGTTGCGCCCCTGAATCAGCGTCGGCTGAATATAGAAACCGTTATCCAGTTCGGCAGAGATACTGGCGCGTTCGCCGCCGGTCAGGATCTTACCGCCTTCATCGCGGGCGATCTTAATATAGGAAAGGATCTTATCGAACTGCTGACGCGACGCCTGCGCGCCGATCATCGTGACGGTATCAAAGGGGTCGCCGCGGCGAATTTGCGCTACCTTATCCATGACCCGCGCCATAAAGGGCTCGTAGATAGACTCCTGAATCAGCGCGCGGGACGGGCAGGTGCAGACCTCGCCCTGGTTAAAGAAGCCCAGTACCAGGCCCTCTACCGCCTTCTCGATATACTCTTCTTCGCCTTCCATCACGTCGGCAAAATAGATATTCGGCGACTTCCCGCCCAGCTCAACGGTACAGGGGATAATATTTTCCGCCGCGCAGGCCATAATATGCCGGCCTACCGGCGTGGAGCCGGTAAAGGCGATTTTGGCGATGCGTTTACTGGTTGCCAGCGCTTCGCCCGCCTCTTTGCCAAAACCCTGCACCACGTTAAGTACGCCCGCCGGGAACAGATCGCCAATAATCTCCAGCAGCAGCGTAATGCTAAGCGGCGTCTGCTCCGCCGGTTTAAGTACCACGCAGTTGCCAGCCGCCAGCGCCGGAGCCAGCTTCCAGGCGGCCATCAGCAGCGGGAAGTTCCACGGAATTATTTGCCCGACCACGCCGAGAGGCTCATGGAAATGGTAAGCCACCGTCGTTTCATCAATCTCCGCCGTGCTTCCCTCCTGCGCGCGCAGGCAGCCGGCGAAATAGCGGAAGTGATCGACCGCCAGCGGCAGATCGGCGTTAAGGGTTTCGCGGATCGGCTTGCCGTTATCCCAGCTCTCCGCCACCGCCAGATATTCCAGATTGGCTTCAATACGGTCGGCAACCTGCAGCAGCAGATTCGCGCGATGCTGAGCCGACGTTTTACCCCAGGCGTCGGCGGCCCGGTGCGCCGCATCAAGGGCGAAGTCGATATCTTTGGCATCAGAACGCGGAAACTGCCCGATGTTGCTACCGTCGACCGGGGAGGTATTCATAAAGAATTCACCGCCGATCGGTTCGACAAATTTACCGTCAATAAAGTTACCGTAGGCTGACTTCAGTGCAACCAAAGCGCCCGGCGTGCCAGGATGTGCATAACGCATCGCGAATCTCCTTCATGTAGGGTTGAAGCGCAGCGGCGTATTAGTTTTGTACGGCTGCTCGCTGCGCCTCTCCTCCATTGCAGGGGTTATGCCATTTTTCCAGGTTTAAAATAATTATTTATTTTCAATTATTTAATAAATTCACTTTTCGTTCTGTCGCACGGAATGTCTCTTATGTGTCGCAAATCGCAACACTACAAAAACCTTATAGCTACAATATTGCAACACAAATAAAACCACGAGGTGTCCCGTGCCAGGAAATCCGTTTGCCCTGACGCCAGAGATCGAAGCGAGTCCGCTGCTGAGCGACTCCTGGTGCCGCAGCCAGCGCTATGGCCTCGACCCCGCCACGGATGACTTCCCTCGCCAGCCACAGCCGCCTGCAAACGCTGGCCCAGCCGGTCGTCAATGCGCTTTCCCGCAAAGTCAACGACCTGCAATCCGTCGTGGTTCTCTCCGACGCCAGCGGTCTGGTTTTGCAAACCTTTGGCGATACGCACGCCATGCAGAAAGCGCAGCGCTTCGCTTTAGCGCCGGGCAATCTGTGGAGCGAAAGCGGACGCGGAACCAACGCCATTGGCACCGCGCTGGCGATTGACGACAGCTGCGAAATCGATGGCCGCCAGCATTTCCTGACCAGCAACCGGGGACTTTATTGCGCCGCCGTGCCGCTGCAAAGCCCCGATGGCAATATCGCCGGGGTGCTGGATATCTCCGGCCCGGCGCACTATCCGCACGCGCGAACGCTGGCGTGGGTGAAAGGCGCCGCGAAGCAAATAGAATATCTGTGGTTTAAGCAGAGTCTGCATCCGCAGCAGTGGCTGATGAGCCTGCATCCTCAGCCGGAGAAACTCGACGGCGTCGACGAACTGCTGCTGGTGTTTACGGATGCGGTTCTGACGGCCGCCAACCGGCTGGCGATGCGCGAATTCTCGCTCAACGCAGAACAGTTCGGCCATCTCACCTTCCAGCAGCTTTTTCCACGGCTGCGGCAAACCGCCGTCAGCATACCGCTGCCGCTCGCCGCCGGGGATCGGCACTACTATTACCGTCTGCGCGCGCCCGCTACCGCAAGCGTCGCGGTGACCCCACGCCCAGGTATCGATCTGCTCTTCTCCAGCCAGCGCGAGGGGGAGAAGCTGCTGCGTCTGCTTAACGCCGGGATCGGTTTGTGTATCGAAGGCGAAACCGGCTGCGGCAAAGAGTACGTCAGCCGCACCCTGCACCGGCATAGCCGCTGGAGCGGCGGCAAGTTCGTCGCCATCAACTGCGCCGCCATTCCGGAATCGCTGATTGAATCCGAGCTGTTTGGCTACCAGCCCGGGGCGTTTACCGGCGCAAACAAAAACGGCTATATCGGCAAAATTCGCGTGGCCGACGGCGGCGTGCTGTTTCTTGACGAGTTGGGCGATATGCCGTTAACGCTGCAGACCCGGCTGCTGAGGATCTTACAGGAGAAAGAGGTCACGCCGCTTGGCGCCAGCCGGAGCTCGCCGGTTAACTTCGCTGTGATTTGCGCCACCCACCGCAACCTGGCGCAGCGCGTCGCCGAAGGTACCTTCCGCGAAGATCTGCTCTACCGCCTGCGCGAGTTTGCTCTGACGCTGCCGCCGCTGCGCGAGTGGCCTGAACTCCCGGCGTTTATCCAGCGATTGTGGCGCGATCTTGGCGGAGAAAAGCGTCGCGTCGCGCTGGGCCCGGCGCTTGTGCAACACCTGGCGACTCAGCCCTGGCCAGGCAACGTCCGCCAGCTGCAAAGCCTGATGAGGGTACTGCTGGCGCTCGCCGAAGAGGGTGAAACGCTGGCAGTGGGTGATTTGCCCCAGGAATACCGAAGTTCGCCCGCCCCCCGCCCGCCGCGTGGGCTTCAGCAGCACGATGCGCAGCTGATTGCCGATACGCTGGCAAGCTATAACGGCAATATCAGTAAGGCCGCGCAGGCTTTAGGCGTCGCGCGCAGCACGCTGTATCGCCGCGCCGCTCGTCGCGGAAGCCGCTTCTGATTCGCTCGCGGCGTGAAGCGCAGCGGCCATATTACCGTCATTACCGTTACCAGGTTTCAGCCGCGCCATTTTGTCACTGCAGCATTCAGTGCTGGCGCACTGCGGCTTTTTATTTTAGACTTTACTAAATTTAGAAAAGACTAAAATAAATAAATACACCCGAACAGCTACAGGCCAGCGCCGGGGAAGCCGCCGCGCTGCTGAAAGCCATGAGCCACCCCAGTAGGCTATTGATTCTGTGCATGCTATGCGATGCGCCGGGCACCAGCGCCGGCGAACTGGCGCGCATCACCGGGCTGAGCCCCTCCGCAACCTCCCAGCATCTGGCGCGAATGCGCGATGAAGGCCTGATCGGCTGCGAACGTCAGGCGCAGCGCATCCGCTACTTCATTACCCGGCCAGCGGTTCGGCACATCGTCACCACGCTGAAGTCAATCTATTGCCCTTAAGGAGCGTTTATGACTATTGCTACTCTTTCTCCTGCCGAAGCCCAGGCCCTCATCGACCACGGCGCGCGGCTGATCGATATCCGCGATGCCGATGAATACGCCCGCGAGCATATTCCCGGCGCGGAACTCGTGCCGCTGGCAACCCTGACGAATGGCGCGGCGCTGCGCGCCAGCCCTGAAGAGACGATCGTTTTTCACTGTCAGGCGGGTTCGCGCACGCAGAATAATGCCGCCCGTCTGGCGCAGGCCGCCGCACCGGCGCAGGCAAAGCTGCTGGCTGGCGGAATTCAGGCGTGGAAAGCGGCGGGTCTGCCGGTGAAAGAGGATAAATCTCAGCCGCTGCCGCTGATGCGCCAGGTCCAGATCGTCGCCGGGGTTCTGAACTTGCTTGGCGTCGCTTTAGGTTACGCTTTTAACAGCGGCTTTTTTCTGCTTAGCGCCTTCGTCGGCGCCGGATTAACCTTCGCCGGGATCACCGGTTTTTGCGGTATGGCGCGTCTTTTGGCTTTGATGCCGTGGAACCGCCGCTAGCCTCTACCTCTTTTGCTCAGTTGTTGGTAACGCTTTTGCTGAGCTATGGTTATTGTCAGCGAAAGATTTATCAGCACACAGGAGAAGCAGTATGTTTTCAGTCGGTGACCTGGTACAACCGCGCGCGGGTGGGCCAAAACTTAAAGTCGTTGAAGTCGAGGACGATCGCATTATTGCCGTTCAGGCAAACAACGAGCAGGGCGAGAAATATACGCTGAAGGCAGCCGATGTGACGGCATATAAAGAAGACGGCGATTTTGGCGTATGCTGATTAAGCCGGGTAACGATAACGGTGGGTTTCCCCACCGTTTTAACGATTAGATCAGGAAACTATCAAGGGATTTTCCCTCAGCCACCGCTTTCGCAAGCGGCTTCGGCATACGTCCCTGCCCGGTCCACGTTTTCTCGGCGCCGGTATGATCGGTAAAACGATATTTAGGCGGACGCGGCTGGCGCTTTTTGTTGCCTTTCGAGGAAGCGCTATTGTGGCCCACTAATTGTTCAGGCGTAATACCATCAGCAATCATTAATTCCAGCCAGGTATTTAGTTTCTCCTGATGTTCTGCCCGCTGTGCCTGAGCAGCCTGCTCTTCAGCACGTTTTTCTTCAGTGACAGTCCTTAGCTTTGCCAGCATATCTTCAAGCACGTCAATGGAGAATTCACGGGACATGGCGCGGAGTGAACGGATATTATTCAATTTCTCTAATAGTAATGACATATAATTCAAAAAATTCCCAAATAGCAAATAAAACAAAGATGACGGCGCTAGTTTAATTGATACGATTATTTATTTCCAGCCTTTCACTAATTGCGGATATACCATCAGCTATATTTGGCAATAAATAAGATAAACAAATCGATAAAAGCGAAATTTCACGTAGTGAATAAACCCGGGCGAAAAGAAAAATATCAACCAGCCAATACCTTTAGCTTATTTCCTGCATGCTCAGCAGGTTATCCGTATATCCACGCCAGGCCATCACAAGGCGGCACTGACGCTGGCGGAATAGTCATGCAAAAAATCTGAATGCTCACCCAGCGAATAAATCAGCATATCATGCTGACATTTTGCTTTTTGACGAGTAAAAAATGCCAAAAGTGACGCTACGCCCGCCGCGACGCGATTCTGTCGCGCAATCGCCCTCTCTCGCCCCGGCCTCCCGCCGATCCCTACGGCGCACAAATCAACTATCTATTTGAAATATATTATAAAAATAAACAATGGCAACAAAAGTAGCGTAACGAACAAAAAACAGCCTGAAGCAGAGTATTTTATCGACCAAAAGCCTTTAAATAAAAATTTATAGCTAGTTGCCTCTTTTAATGCAGAGATATAATCTACGCACATCAAAACAGGCACCCAAAAACGCTGATTTCCCGCCAATCTTTTGGCATTATCGACTTCATTTTCGAGGAGCACACCGATGTTCTCTGCGCAGTCCCGCTTGCGTCATGCGGTAGCAGACACCTTTGCGATGGTGGTTTACTGCACCGTTGTGAACATGATGATCGAAATTTTTCTCTCCGGAATGACCTTTCAGCAGTCGTTATCTTCGCGACTGGTGGCGATTCCGGTGAACATTATTATTGCGGTGCCTTACGGCTTTTATCGCGATTTCGCGATGCGCCAGGCGCGTCGCATCAGCGCGTCCGGCTGGATGAAGAACATTGCCGATGTGGTGGCCTATGTGACGTTCCAGTCACCGGTATACGTGGCGATTCTGCTGGTTGTCGGCGCCGACTGGCATCAGATAGCCGCGGCGGTGAGTTCCAATATCGTGGTATCAATGATGATGGGCGCCGCGTACGGCTATTTCCTCGACTACTGCCGTCGCCTGTTCCGCGTCAGCCCCCTGCCCGCAGGCCAAAGCCTGAGTTGATGCAAAAAAGCGACTGGTTCCGCCAGCCGCTTTTTGTCAGCTATACTGCGTTTCGCCAAACAGGCCACTCAGAAAACGCTCAAGCGCCATTCGCGAACTGAACCCGTGTGGAATACCATAATGCTGTTGAGCATCCCCCGCTAAATAGAGCGGGAACTGCTCATAATGATCGCAGGTTTTGATATCCGACGCGGGCTCCGCAAGCGTTGTGCTGCGCTCTTTTAAAGCCGGATGAATAATTAACGCGGTACGCCCCATACGAGCTTCACGGTTCACATAAACATAATTATCGCCACGGCGATAGCCGTACGCTTTTTGCGTCACAACATCCATGGTGAAGCCGGCTTTTTCAAGAACACGCGCCACCTCATCGGGTCTTAAATACATACTCATTCCTCATTATCTTTTACCGCACGTTAACCTTACCTTATTCATTAAAGGCAACGCTTTCGGAATATTCCATAAAGGGCTATTTACAGCATAATTCAAAATCTTGTCCTACACTTATAGACTCAATGGAATTAAGGGAGAAACCAATGGCCAATCGAGCAAACCGCAACAACGTAGAAGAGAGCGCTGAAGATATCCATAACGATGTCAGCCAATTAGCGGATACGCTGGAAGAGGTGCTGAAATCGTGGGGCAGCGACGCCAAAGACGAAGCGGAGGCCGCGCGCAAAAAAGCGCAGGCGCTGCTGAAAGAGACCCGCGCCCGGCTTAACGGCAACAACCGCGTCCAGCAGGCGGCGTGCGACGCCATGGGCTGCGCTGACAGCTACGTGCGCGACAAACCGTGGCAAAGCGTCGGTGCCGCAGCAGCCGTTGGGGTATTTATTGGCGTATTACTGAATTTACGTCGATAATAAAACTGCCAGACCCATGAAGATAACAAATACGCGTCGACCCCTGCTCTGCAGGGGTTTTTGTTATCTCTTCGCGTAAAGCGCGGCATCAAGCTTACGCACGGCCTCGTTGGCCATTTCCGCCGACGTCAGATTAGTGAAGCTCATGATCAGCCCCCAGGCTCCCGGGGAGACCAGCCGCCGGAGCGACAGGCCCAGGCGGGCCACACGGGCCCGCCTGGCGCGCTGCGCCAGAAGGCGATCGTCACCGGCCACCCTGACCACCATCTGGATCCCCCCCGCTTGAGGCACCACGGTAAAGCCCTGCGCGCGCAGCGCCGACTCAAGCCACAGGCGGCGCTGGGCATAGCTGGCGCGCATTTTCTTCAGATGTCGCCAGAAGTGGCCTTCGCGAATAAAATCCGCCAGCGTCTGCTGCCACAGCGTCGGCACGCTACAGCTCATTAGCGCGGCCTGTTCACGAAACTGCGCCACCAGCGGTTCAGGCACCACCAGCCAGGCAGCGCGCAATGCCGGAAACAAAGACTTGCTGAACGCCCCGGCATAGATGACCCGCTGCGGGGCGTCGAGGCTTTTCAGCGGCGGCAGCGGCTTACCGTGATAGCGGAATTCGCTATCGTAATCATCTTCGATAATCCACGCGGTATTCTGCGCCGCCCATAGCAGGAGCTGTCTGCGCCTGGACAGCGAGAGCGCCACGCCGAGCGGGCTCTGATGAGCCGGGGTCAGCAGCGCGAAATGGGCAGTCGGGTAATGCCGCTGCGCCCAGGCAATATCCATCCCGTCGTCGTCGACCGGAACGGGGTTGATCGCTACCCCCTCGTCGTTCACTACCGGGCGGATCAGCGGAAACCCCGGATCTTCCATCCACATTTGCTGGCCAGGCCGCGCCAGCGTGCGCAATATAAGGCGCATCGAGGCCGCGTAGCTACCGGTGATCAAGACCTGCTCAGGCCGACATTCAATGCTGCGCGACAGGCGCAAATAATCGGCGATCGCCCGGCGAAGCGTCAGTTCTCCGCAGGGATCGCCTGGCGCAAGGTCAAAACGCGTTTGCGTACGCAGACGCCGCCCCATCACGCGCGCCCACAGGCCGCGTGGAAACAGATCCAGCGCGGGCAGCCCCAGCTGAAACGGCAGCGGCGCCGCGGGCTCATCGCCCGCGACGGGCTGAACGGGCGCGTTTTGCTGCGGAATAAGCCGCTCGCTAACAAAGGTCCCCGCCTGTCCGCGCCGCTCCAGCCACCCCTGCGCCACCAGCTCGCCCCAGGCGTTCTCAACCGTCGCCCGCGATTCGCCAAGCTCCTGAGCATATACCCGGCTCGCAGGCAGCCTGCTGCCGGGAGCCAGCTCGCCGCGTTCAATCGCCTGCTTAAGCTGCCTGGCAATGCGTCGGTAGTGGGGGATTTTTTGGGCGTCCATCATGGTCTGCTTTTTTCATCACAATATGGCTATCTTATGCAGTCCATTATAGTGCTATTTTCCTCGCGTCTTAATGAGGAGAGTAAAATGAACACACTACGTCAGCCGTACAATGAACTGAGCCCGGAAGTCTATAACGCCCTGGTTCAGGCCAAAATTGCGCTGGAAAAAAGCGAGCTGGATGGCGCGCTGATCGAACTGGTGTATTTGCGGGTGTCGCAAATCAACGGCTGCGCCTTCTGCCTGGAGATGCACAGCAAAGCCCTGCGTAAATCCGGTGTGGCGCAGAACAAGCTGGACGCGCTGGCAGGCTGGCGGGTGAGCGCCCATTTCAGCGATGCCGAACGCGCGGCGCTGGCGTGGGCGGAATCGGTCACCCATATCGCCGAAAGCCATGCGCAAGACGATGTTTATCTGCCGCTGCTGGACCATTTTAGCGCCCGCCAGATTAGCGATCTGACCTTCGCCATCAGCCTGATGAACGCCTTTAACCGCCTGGCGGTAAGCATGCGCCTGTAATCTCACGTTACAAAGTCCCGCCCCCCGCAGAATCCTTTTGCGGGGGCTAATCTTTACAAAAACCATATATATTGCGTTGTTGAACTTTTAAATAACTACATCTAGTATTTCCTTTATCGGTAACCCATAGCACGCGACGTCAGTTTTAGCGCCGTACTGCTATTTTAAATGGAAATACGAATCATGCGCATAACTATTTACACAAAAAACGACTGCGAACAGTGCCATGC
>ENA-UOZQ01000472-UOZQ01000472.1-food-metagenome-genome-assembly--contig:-NODE-472-length-9446-cov-4.626025_pt1 | contig 9446 bp, 6 predicted proteins | sample MGYA00249876_ERZ772739 | MGnify/ENA primary metagenome ERZ772739 (study PRJEB29005, sample SAMN08379460) | food metagenome | isolation source: cheese spiked with Escherichia coli O103 | study: EMG produced TPA... | reverse complement strand
AGCCTCGTTTTTATCAGCGGCGTCAATTCCCCATAAAACCATCTCCGGCGACAGTAGCGGCTTTTGCGCCGCACTAACGCTCGAGTTTTGTAATGCGGCTTTGAACTGTTGTGCGTTGTGATTTTGCAAAAGATTCTGCGTCAGCGACCGGCAATCTCCGGCACTGAGTTGGCCCAGGGCGTGCTTAATCCCCGGAATCGCGGTGCAGTTCATACTCAATTCATCAAAGCCAATGCCGATAAGCAGTGGGAGAATGGTTTCGTCAGCAGCGAGTTCACCGCACAACCCGACAGGCTTACCGGCGCGATGAGCCTCTTTCACTGCGAATTGCAGGGCGCGTAAAAACGGTGGCGTGCAACTGTCATAAAGCGTTTTTACCTGTGCATTACCTCGGTCTGCGGCGAAAAAGTATTGCGTCAGGTCATTACTGCCCACGCTGAAGAAATCCGCATGTTCTGCCATCTCTGCCATAGAAAAGAGTACCGAAGGTACTTCCAGCATGATTCCGAGCGCTGTCTGTTCATCAAATGCCAGACCCTCGTGGCGCATCTCCTGTTTAACCGATTCCAGTACCTCACGACACCAGATAAGTTCTTCCACCCGAGAAATCATCGGCAGCATAATTTTGGCTTTACCTGATGTTGAGGCGCTCAGAATAGCCTTCAGTTGGGTGGAAAAAAGGTCGCGATATTGCGGATAAGTACGCACTGCCCGGAAACCAAGAAACGGGTTTTCTTCATTGTCGACGCTTAGGTATCCAACCGGTTTATCACCGCCGATATCGAAGGTGCGAAAGATAACGGGCTTCCGCCCTGCCAGAGTAACAACCTGTTTATACAGGTTTGTCAGTTCAGCGCAGGAGGGCGGGTAATCGCGGCCCATATATGTTATCTCGGTGCGAAACAGGCCGATGCTTTCCGCGCCGTTTTCAAAGGCCGCCTGCGCTTCGGCCAGGCTTGCAATATTAGCGGCTACCTCTACGCGATGCCCATCGCGGGTTCTTGCGGGCGCTAAAGCATTTTCCCGCAGCCGCTGCTGCATATCCTGCTGGACGGCAATTTCATGACGGTAGTAGCGCAGAACTTTCTCATCCGGATGGGTAATCAGGATCCCCGGCTCACCATCAATGATTATCAGCTGATCGACATCGAAATCCAGCGATGAAAAATCGATATCCGCCAGGGTTGGGATACCTGACGAACGAGCCAGTATGGCTGTATGGGAGGTTTTCCCCGTAGAGGAGAGCACCAGACCTGCAAGGTGTTTGCGGTTTAGCGCCAGAAACTGGTTGGGGGTCAGATGACTGGCGAAAACAATTGTCGGTTCATTTAGCAAAGGTGGGTGGTAAGCCAGAGCCTGTTCGCCATAGATCGCACTGATGAGCTGCGTCGCAATATCAAGAATATCCAGGGCGCGCTCCTGCAGATACTTGCTGGGCGAGCGCTCAAGCTGATGGCAAAAGTCAAGGGACGCCTGCGCGATGGCCGACCAGGCATTCATGTTGTTATTCAGATAACCGATCGCACTATCCTGAAATGCGATGTCGGTTATCAGAGATAGATGTGCCGCAATAAGGTCGTGTTCAATACCCTGGTTTTTTGCGAGGGCGGCTTCTTGCTCTACGCGTAATGAATCTAACCCGGCAAGAAAGCGGGCTTTTTCACTTTCAATATTGCCGATATACCCTGGATTGCGGGCGATAATATCGGTGAAAGTCAGGCTCTGCATTATCTGTGGTCTGGCGATGGCTGCGCCTTTATTTATGCGAGTTCCCTGAATCACCTGTGGGTTCAACTCGCGCAGGCAGCGGGGCAGATACCCCTGCGTGGTTATTGGTTCCGGTTCAAGGCTAAAAGTCGGGAGATCGGAAAGCAGCGTGCGCAACTGGACTGCGGCCTGCGTTTCATCCTCTCCGCAAAGGGTGATGCGGCATGTATCGTTTACCAGCGTGTCACTGGCAATCAGCGAGAGGGCGCTTTTCGCATTTGCCAGTAGTCCCGTACGGGTGTTTTCCCAGTCGATATCTGCCCGGAACAGATTACATAGCCGCGCGATGTATCCGGCAGGCCGGGCATGAACACCTTCGTGAAGCTCACATACATAGGTTATAACCACCGCCATCTCGACTCCTGAATGCCTTCGCGCGTCAATGTGTTGCCGATCTCGCTATCTTTCCCTGTTCGCAACGGTGATGACATAGTAAAAAAGTGACCTTTTCTTAAAAATAGTAACCTGATTGTGATTTTGTGACTTTTGTCATATTTATGAATGATTAATTCTCAATTACTTGTTTGATTTAGTTTGTTTTTTTGTTTCTGGCTTTTGAACCGTTTTTGCAATATGGATCACAAATTTAAAGCTAATACAAACAGGTTCATGAAATGGTGCGGGGGTAGGCAGGATAATCTGTTTCCGGCATGTCTATTCACGACTTCTCCGGCGGCATCTATCACTATGGCGTTAGCAGATATGTATCTGATTCAAAACTATCTGAGTTATCTGCCTGATTAATCAAACGAAATAAGGGTCCGCAATAGAGCACGGACCCGTCCGGGTATTAACGGCCCACGCGAGCCTGATGTTCAGGGGAGTAACGTTCGCCGACGATTTTAATGGTTTCAAGCGCCTGGGTTATCTTTCGCGAGTCATCCTGAGAAAGGATGATGTCGGCGGCCCCCAGGTTTTCTTCCAGCCGGTGCAGTTTCGTGGTACCAGGGATAGGAACAATCCACGGCTTTTGTGCCAGCAGCCATGCCAGCGCGATTTGTGCAGACGTCACGCCTTTCTCTGCCGCCACACCCAGCAATGAGACCAGCTTTTCATTGGCTTCAATCGCCTGCTCGGCGAAACGCGGCACGGTGCTGCGGTAGTCATCCTTGCCAAAAGTGGTTCCTGGCCTAATCGCTCCTGTCAGGAAGCCCTTACCTAATGGACTGAAGGGTACAAAACCAATACCCAGTTCCTCCAGCAACGGCAGGATCTCCTGCTCAGGCTCGCGCCACCACATGGAGTATTCGCTTTGCAGCGCAGTGACCGGTTGTACGGCATGAGCACGACGAATGGTTTGCGCGCCCGCTTCGGACAGACCGAAATGTTTAACTTTGCCTTCAGCGATCAGGTCCTTCACTGTTCCCGCAACATCTTCAATAGGTACATCCGGATCGACACGGTGTTGGTATAGCAGGTCAATGATATCAGTCTTAAGACGGCGTAATGATCCTTCCACTGCTTCACGGATATGCTCCGGACGGCTGTTTAAAATCTGCTGCTTGTTGTCGTCGCCAAAAGTAAAACCAAACTTAGTGGCGATGACCACGCGGTCACGAAACGGTTTTAAGGCTTCGCCGACAACTTCTTCATTGAGGAAGGGGCCATACACTTCAGCGGTATCGAAGAAGGTGACGCCACGTTCAACCGCTGCGCGAATGAGCTCGATAGCCTGACGAGTATCGGTCGCCGGGCCATAGCCGTGGCTTAAGCCCATGCAGCCGAGCCCAAGTGCGGAGACTTCGAGTCGAGATTTGCCCAGATAACGTTTTTGCATTGAATGAATACCTCTTTTATCGCGACTTAAACATCAAGTTTGCGGCCCGTCAGCCATTGCACCATCGCCGGATCGCGGTGAGAGAAGAAGGCGCTGGTTGCGGTGTCGAGGGCGGCAATTTGCAGCATATCCTCAGCGCTGAGTTCAAAATCGAGAATGTTGATGTTCTCTGCCATGCGTTCTTTGCGCACCGATTTTGCCAGCGAAACGATGCCTCGCTGGAAGATCCACCGCAGCACAACCTGGCCCACGCTTTTGCCGTACTTCTGACCAATTGCCGTTAACACGGGATGCTGGAACAGGCCATTTTTACCCTCAGCAAACGGTGCCCAGGCTTCCGGCTGAATGCCATGGCTTTGATTCCATGGAACGGCATGTAGCTGCTGGTTGAAGGGGTTAACTTCAATCTGGTTCACCGCAGGGGCAATTTTGTTGAAGGCGATAAGGTCGGCCAGTCGGTCAGGATGGAAATTGCTGACACCAATGGCGCGAATTTTTCCTGCCTGATGCAGTTCTTCCATGGCGCGCCAGGCCCCATGGACATCGCCGTAAGGCTGGTGAATCAGGTACAGGTCAACGTAATCAAGTTGCAGCCGGTTCAGGGATCGTTCGAACTGTGCTTTAGCGCCTTCGTAATTGGTATCCTGTAGCCAAAGTTTGGTCGTTACAAAGAGTTCGTTACGGGCAATACCGGTTTGTTTCAGTGCGTTCCCGACCTGGGTTTCATTCTGGTAAGACGCTGCGGTATCGATCAGGCGGTATCCTGTATCGATGGCATCAATAACCGCTCTTTCGCATTCAGCAGCATCCGTCATCTGAAAGACACCAAAGCCCAGCAGGGGCATTTCAATACCGTTGTTCAGTTTTACACTTTGCATGACCTTATCCTTCAGCTGTTGTGTTGGAAAAGCATAACGCAAACTGATTTATTCGATTAGATGGGTAATTAGCTAGGGTTTATTAGATTTATTCATGAATTTAGAGAGGGAAGGAAGGTCGGCTTTGTGCCAGGAGCGGACATTGCTGACATTCGGGTTAAGTGTGCGCCCTGATAATTAGACTGACGCGTAACCGCAACGTGCAGAGAGCACTGTAGCAGCATGGCAAATCTTCTGGCCCAGACTTTCCAGCAAGCCATCTTCCGCCTCGTTGCTCAGGAAGCTTGTGGCAATACCCGCAATAGCACGTCCTGAATGATCGTATATGGCTGCGCCAACGCAGGTCATGGCGGCATGAACCTGGCCGTTATCGATTGAAAAACCACGTTTGCGGATTACAGCCAGTTCCTCCTTCAACGCTTCAAGACTGTCCACGCTGTTCACTGTCATGGGTACAGGGAAATGCGCGGTAAAAAGTGCATCGAGCTCATCATCAGAAAGCCGTGAAAGCATCATTTTACCTGTCGCGGTGAAAGGCGCGGGCAGACGCATGCCGATGCGAAACGTATGACCGAGTGCTTTCTCTGCATCGCGGCAGCCGACATAAACCACTTCGTTGCGGTCCAGCACCGTAAGGGTGATGGTGTAACCCGCCAGCAAAGTGTCCGCAGCAAAATAATCGCGAAACAACGAGATGATATCCATCTGTGAAAGAAACCCTTCAGCCCAGCGCATCAAGTGGGGGCCGAGGCGATAAGTGCCATCTGCCGCCTTGACCAGCAAACCCAGGTCCGTCAGCGCATGCAGTTGGCCGTGGACGGTACTTTTGGGCAGAGACAATGTGCGCGTGATGTCGGTAGCCGACATCACGCCACCTGACGCAGCGACTAAATCAAGGATATTAACCGCACGACGCAAAGCAGGAACTGTGTCAATTTTTTTGTGTGGTTGATCGCTTTTTGTTAAAGAATCCCCTGACATAATCCCTCTCAGTAAGTTCAGTATCAAGATATCAGTTCAATATATTGAACCAGATAAAGGGGAGTGTAAATGATTCAACTGAAAAATCCAGACCTGCTTCAGACACGTTGTCTGATTAATGGCGAATGGGTTGAGGCTCAGGATCGTGGCGTAATTGAAGTCAATAATCCGGCCACGGGTGACATTATTGCTTCCGTGCCCGCGATGTCGGCGCTGGATACCACCAACGCGATTAAGTCTGCACAGACGGCATTCAACGGCTGGCGTCAGCTGGCGGCCAAAGAACGCACTGCACTTTTGCGCCGCTGGTTTGATCTCATCGTTGCCCATGCAGACGATCTTGCGCTGCTGATGACGGCTGAACAGGGCAAACCTCTGGCGGAAGCCCGTGGCGAAGCGCTGTATGCAGCCTCCTTTGTTGAGTGGTTTGCCGAAGAAGCCAAACGTGTTTACGGCGAAACCATTCCTGCTCCAGCAACCAACAAACGCATTGTAGTGATCAAGCAGCCTGTCGGCGTGTGTGCGGCGATTACACCCTGGAATTTCCCGGCCGCGATGATCACCCGCAAAGCCGCACCGGCGCTGGCTGCTGGCTGCACCATGATTGTCAAACCGGCAGAACAGACGCCGCTCACCGCGCTGGCACTTGGCTGGCTGGCGATGCAGGCGGGCATTCCGCCAGGGGTCTTTCAGGTGATTACCGGCGATGCGCACGAGATTGGCGGTGTACTCACCGGCAGCCATGTTGTTCGTAAGCTCTCCTTTACCGGTTCAACAGAAGTCGGACGCATTTTGATGGCGCAGTCGGCGCCCACCATTAAAAAACTCTCGCTCGAACTGGGCGGTAACGCCCCGTTTATCGTCTTTGATGACGCCGACATCAATGCCGCCGTTGAGGGGGCACTGGCCTCAAAATACCGCAACGCCGGACAGACCTGCGTCTGTTCCAATCGTATCTACGTTCAGTCTGGAATCTACGAGGCGTTTGCCAGCCGATTTGCAGAACGGGTGGCGGCCCTGAAAGTGGGCGACGGACAACAGCCTGATGTGACGATCGGCCCGCTTATCGATGACAGTGCGGTGACTAAGGTGGAGGAACATATCGCCGATGCGCTGGAGAAAGGGGCAACGCTGCTTACGGGCGGAAAACGCCACGCGCTGGGCGGAACATTTTTTGAACCCACGATACTGACCGGCGCCACTCAGCAGATGAAAGTCGCCCGTGAAGAGACCTTTGGCCCGGTGGCACCGCTTTTTCGCTTCACCACGGAAGATGAGGTGATTGCAATGGCGAACGATACAGAATTTGGCCTGGCAGCCTATTTTTACACCGAAAATGTGCGCCGTACCTGGCGAGTTACGGAAGCGCTGGAATACGGCATGGTAGGTCATAACACGGGACTGATTTCTAACGAAGTCGCGCCGTTTGGCGGCGTTAAACAATCCGGTCTTGGCCGGGAAGGATCGCATCACGGCATTGATGAGTATCTGGAAATTAAATATCTGTGCTCAGAGATTGCCTGATAACCACACGTGACTGACAGGAGCGATATGACGATCAATACATTTGAGTTTCGTACGGTGTCTTCCATTGAAATGAAATGGGGAGGAGCACAGCAACTGGGCACCAATCTGACGGCACGGTTCACTCAGCGTAACGCATTGCTGATTACCGATGCCGGATTAATCAAAGCGGGACTGATTGCACCCATCACAAAAAATCTTGAAGAGGCGGGCTTTAGCGTCACCGTTTTTGATGAGGTTGTGGCCGATCCGCCGGAAGCCGTCGTGTACCGTTGTGTCGAGGTCGTTAAACAGGTCGGGGCGGATATTATTATCGGGCTGGGCGGGGGATCGTCGCTTGATATTGCTAAAGTCACCGCAGTGCTGGCGCACAGCGATCAGCCGCTGGCGGAGATGTACGGCATCGGCAAGGTCACCGGGTCGCGTCTGCCAATGGTGCTGATTCCAACCACCGCCGGGACCGGCTCAGAAGTCACCAACATTGCCATTATCACTACTGGCGAAACCACCAAGATGGGCGTGGTTTCACCTCAGCTTTACGCAGATTTTGTGCTGCTTGATGCGGAACTGACGCTTGGATTGCCGCAAATTCACACCGCCGCAACCGGTATTGATGCAATGGTTCACGCCATTGAAGCCTACACCAGTAAGCACAAGAAAAACCCGCTTTCTGATGCGCTGGCCCGTGAGGCATTACGCCTGCTGGGCGCGAATCTGATTCACGCCTGTCAGGATGGGAGCAACCGCACCGCACGAGAAGGGATGTTACTGGGTGCTACGCTGGCAGGGCAGGCGTTTTCAAACTCGCCGGTCGCCGCCGTCCATGCTCTGGCTTACCCGTTGGGAGGGCATTATCACATCGCGCATGGTCTTTCTAACGCGCTGATGCTTGGCCCGGTGCTGCGTTTTAATGCCACTGCGGCCGCGCCGCTGTATGCCGAACTGGCCGACGTACTCAGCGTGCCGGGTAGCGGTGATGCAGCAGCCCGCTCAACCGCATTTGTCGACTTTATGCTGCATATGATGGAGCAAAGTGGCGCGCCTCGCCGGTTACGGGATGTCGGGGTAACGGAAGAGAGTCTGCCACATCTGGCTGCGGATGCCATGCTGCAGACGCGTTTACTGACCAACAATCCTGTCGAGGTTCATGAGCATGACGCGCTCAATCTGTATCGCGAAGCATTCTGATTTCAATAATTAAAGATAACGCATCACTTTAACCACGCTAACGACCAGAGGAATATTCAGTATGAAAGATATCCGTCTCTACATGCTTCAGTCCGGTACGCTGAAGTGTAAGGTGCATAATATAAAGATGAATCAGGGCGCGGGAGCAGACTATGAAATCCCGGTTCCCTTTTTCCTGATCACCCATCCTGACGGACATACCATTATTGATGGTGGCAATGCCGTTGAAGTGGCAACCGATCCCAGAGCCTACTGGGGAGGCATCTGTGATGTTTACTGGCCGGTGCTCGATAAAGATCAGGGCTGTGTCGATCAGATCAAAGCACTGGGCATTGACCCGACAGATGTTAAATACGTGGTGCAGTCTCACCTGCATCTTGACCACACCGGCGCGATTGGTCGCTTCCCAAATGCCCGCCATATTGTCCAGCGCATCGAATATGAATATGCCTTTACCCCGGACTGGTTCGCGGCCGGTGGCTACATCCGCAAAGATTATGATCGCCCCGGACTGGAGTGGCAGTTTCTGAACGGCACCGACGATGACTTTTATGACATCTATGGTGACGGCACGCTGACCACGGTATTTTCGCCAGGACACTCGCCCGGCCACCAGTCTTTTCTGGTGCGGTTGCCCAACAGCCAGCCGCTGTTACTGACTATCGATGCGGCCTATACCCGCGATCACTGGGAACAAAAAGCGCTGCCGGGTTTTCTGGCCTCAGCGGTGGATTCCGTGCGTTCCGTGCAGAAACTGCGTGCCGTGGCCGAACGTGCCGGTGCGCTGGTGGTGACCGGTCACGATCCTGACGCCTGGTCTGAATTCAAAAAAGCCCCTGAATACTATTCCTGAATAATGCCGTCCGGTTGGGGCAGTAACCACGTGGGTTAAGCCACTCTCAAAAATCGAGGCAGGTTTATACTGCTTCGATTTTTATTCTATGGCCCTGATGACAGGTTGCCGGGGGGGAGTCACCTCACAACGCTGATAACTGAGAATAATGCGCCGTTCCTGTGGATAAAGCGTGCAGATTAAAGATTATATAGAAATTCAGGATGGGTACGGCAAGAGCAACGTGTAGTTGCTGGTGAATTGGTAACAGTTATGGTCCGGAAACTGACGTGCCAATGACTCATTTCATCGTATGACCCGTGAAGTTAAGTCCCCCCTTCTTGAGGTTGCTGCTTTATGTGAAGGGCATGAAATGAGCAACTTCAGCTCAATCAATTTTCAATTACCTCAGCAAAATCGCTGTCTGCTGCAGAAATTGTAAAGGTCCGCTTCACGCCCTGAGACATTCGACAAGCTTTTTATGGCTTCAGTAAGGGCG
>ENA-UOZQ01000466-UOZQ01000466.1-food-metagenome-genome-assembly--contig:-NODE-466-length-9503-cov-3.345893_pt1 | contig 9503 bp, 8 predicted proteins | sample MGYA00249876_ERZ772739 | MGnify/ENA primary metagenome ERZ772739 (study PRJEB29005, sample SAMN08379460) | food metagenome | isolation source: cheese spiked with Escherichia coli O103 | study: EMG produced TPA... | reverse complement strand
ATATCGCCAGCAGCACCAGACCGCTCAGGGTAAAGCACATGCCAATTGGCAGCGACCACGGCATCGGGTGTTTGTCAGTCAGGTAGCCGACAACCGGCTGCAGTAGCGATGAGGCCAGCTGGAAGGTGAGGGTGATCATCCCAATCTGCACAAAGGTCAGCGAGAACTCGGCCTGGAGCAGCGGGTAGATAGCCAGAATAAGCGATTGGATCATATCGTTCAGCAAATGCGAGAGGCTGATGGCCCCGAGAATGCGAAACGAAGTGCGTGGGTTTTGCGGCGCAGGTGCAGGGCCGGTTTTGGGTTGTGGGGTGTGTTTGATTGCGATTGGTTCGCTTTAGTGTTTTTTATAGAGGATGCAGGTGGAATTATTATCTGCCTAACATACCTGCCGCTAAGGTTTGAAGGAAGTCGCAATTCTGAAAACATATTTGTCTAATTCGCTATCTCGCTATACTTTCGGCACTTGTTACTTTGTCAGGGAGAGAAATATGCACCTTATTAAACGAGGCGTCGCGCTGGCGCTATTTACCGCGTTATCGCTGGGGAGCCTGTCAGCGCAGGCTTATGAGCAGGATAAAACCTATAAAATTACCATCCTGCATACGAACGATCATCATGGTCACTTCTGGCGCAGCGACTACGGCGAATACGGGCTGTCGGCACAAAAAACGCTGGTGGACGGTATCCGCAAAGAGGTGGCGGACGAGGGCGGCAGCGTGCTGTTGTTATCCGGCGGCGATATCAATACCGGCGTGCCGGAATCCGACTTACAGGATGCGGAACCCGATTTTCGCGGGATGAACCTGATTGGCTACGATGCGATGGCGGTAGGCAATCACGAGTTTGATAATCCCCTTAGCGTACTGCGTCAGCAGGAAAAATGGGCGAAGTTCCCCTTCCTCTCCGCCAATATTTACCAGAAAAGCACCGGCGAGCGTCTGTTTAAGCCGTGGGCGCTGTTCAAGCGCGGCGGACTGAATATTGCGGTTATCGGCCTGACGACCGACGATACGGCTAAAATCGGCAATCCCGAGTTCTTTACCGATATCGAGTTCCGAAAGCCGGCGGAAGAGGCCAAACTGGTTATCCAGGAACTGCAGCAGAACGAAAAACCGGATGTGATTCTGGCCACCACCCATATGGGTCATTATGACAACGGCGCCCACGGCTCTAATGCGCCTGGCGACGTTGAGATGGCGCGCAGCCTGCCTGCGGGATCGCTGGCGATGATCGTCGGCGGCCACTCGCAGGACCCGGTATGCATGGCATCGGAGAATAAAAAGCAGGTGGATTATGTCCCGGGCAGCCCGTGCGCGCCGGACAAGCAGAACGGTATCTGGATCGTGCAGGCCCACGAGTGGGGCAAATACGTGGGCCGCGCCGACTTCGAATTCCGCAACGGCGAAATGAAGCTGGTGCACTATCAGCTGATCCCGGTCAACCTGAAGAAAAAGGTCACTTACGACAACGGCGAGAGCGAGCGCGTGCTCTATACGCCGCAAATCCCTGAAAGCCCGCAGATGCTCTCTCTGCTGACGCCGTACCAGAATAAAGGCAAAGCGCAGCTGCAGGTGAAAATTGGTAGCGTGAACGCGCATCTGGAGGGCGATCGCAGCAAAGTGCGTTTTGTGCAAACCAATATGGGACGTCTGCTGCTGGCGGCGCAGATGGCGCGTAGCAATGCCGATTTCGCGGTGATGAGCGGCGGCGGAGTACGTGACTCGATTGAAGCGGGCGATATCACCTATAAAGACGTGATGAAGGTACAACCCTTCGGCAACGTGCTGGTGTATGTCGATATGAGCGGTAAGGAAGTGACGGAGTATCTGACCGCGGTGGCGCAGATGAAACCCGACTCCGGCGCCTATCCGCAGTTTGCCAACGTCGGTTTTGTGGCCAAAGACGGCAAGCTTAACAATTTGACCATCAAAGGTGAACCGGTCGATCCGGCGAAGACCTACCGTATGGCGACCCTGAGCTTTAACGCCACCGGCGGCGACGGCTACCCGCATATCGATACTAAGCCCGGCTATGTGAATACCGGCTTTATAGACGCCGAAGTGTTGAAAGAGTATATCCAGAAAAACTCACCGCTCGACGCGGCAGCCTATGAGCCGAAAGGCGAGGTGAGCTGGCAGTAACGTCAGAGTAGCCCCCGGTGGCGGGGGCTACAGGTCTGAGCGGTTGTGGATTTTATAGCCGGACAAGGCGCGTCAGCGCCGCCTCCGGGATTGTCCTCTGACGAAAATCCGTAAATTAATCGCGCCGCGCGATATCGGCGAATTTCGCCGCAAGGATCTTCGCCAGATCGCTGGCCGCCAGCTCAATATCCAGGCCGCGTTTGCCGCCGGAAATATAGATGGTGGCGAACTCCTGGGCCGGCGCGTCTATCACCGTCGGCAGACGTTTTTTCTGCCCGAGCGGGCTGATACCGCCCACCAGATAACCGGTGACCCGCTGCGCGACCATCGGGTCTGCCATATCCACTTTCTTCGCGCCTAAGGCTTTCGCCACCTTTTTCAAATCCAGCTGACCCGCTACCGGCGTCACCGCGACGGCCAGATGCTTCATGTCGCCGTTAACGGCGACCAGCAGCGTTTTATAGACCTGGTCGGCGTTGAGCCCCAGCTTGCGCACCACCTCATCGCCAAAATTGGTTTCGTGCGGATCGTGATCGTAGCTGTGGATTTGAAAACTAATTTTGTTTTTTTCGAGTAATTTTACGGCGGGAGTCATCGTTATCCTTCTTACCAACCGATTAAATGTGACATAAGCATACGCCCGACGGCTGTCTAAAAAATAGTATCATCTTGCGCAATAGTGTTGGCAGTGATGGTCACTTTGAGCGACAATCAGACGATCCGGGGCGCGAACCCCGGAATAATAATAATGATGAAATTCCTCTTTGACGGGCCAATAGCAATATTGGCCATTTTTGTGACGGCGGCTGTTCCAGCCACCAGCCGATCATCACCTGCAGCAGACGCGCATTCGTGCGCCAGTGGGTGAGGGTATCTTCCAGCAGCGCCAGCCCGCCGTCGGGCAGATCCCGCAGCAGCGCAATCTGACTATCGGCGCCCTCCAGCTCCATCACGCGGATATGGCTCTCGCGCGCTGCCATCAGCAGCTGATAATCAATGCCGTAGTCTGCTCTTAGCCCTAATTTTTGCGCCTGAGTCGCCTGCAATACCATCGCCACCTGCCACAGCGGCTGGTTGTCGAACAACGCGATAGACAGACCCATTTCTCCCGCACGATCTTGCAGTTCTGCAAGCTGGGATGGGCTCAGGCGTTCCGCCAGCGGCGGACAGGAGGGGAGGTTGCTGAACGGCGTTTCGCTGCCGCTAATATCCGCTTCCACAATCAGCGCATCGGCCTGGCGGATCTTTTTTAATAACCTGGCGGGCGGCGGCGACATGTCGCGGGTGCCCATATGAATACTGCCGACCAGATGTAGATAGCGCTCGCCGGGCAGGGTGATGTCCAGCGCGGGCCAGGAATAAGACGAGCCGACGGCGGCTTGCCACAGCATTTTTATTCGGTTTAACAGGCCCATACGTGCTCCGTAGTGTGAGGAATCCATGCTAGCGCGCGGGGGGCTGGGGCGCAAGGGGACTCAACGTGCGCGACGGAAGAGGTGTTTTGCAATGTCACGAAAATAACAAAAAAATTTGATGTTCTCTTTTTTGTCATTTCTGTAATGGCGTTTTGAAATTAATTATCACTTAAAAAACAATGTTATGACTATTTATAACGTGAATTGATATGGTGTTTTTTTCTCAAATATTCCTCGATTGTGATAATAAAATAAAAAATCTGTAACAAAAAATAAACAAAACGCTTCTATATTGGCCCCTTCAATTTTGGGGGGGAGTGACATGCGTAACTGGAGTGAGCCTAAAAAGAATAAAGCCCATATCGAGCTGATCCCGATGATCGATGTGATGATGTTTCTACTGGTTTTCTTTGTCCTGATTAGCCTGAATGTGATCCCGGCTCTGGGCTTGAAAACGCAGCTGCCGTCGGCTGGCAGCGCCCAACAGCTTAAACCGCAAAAAAAAGCCATTATCACCCTCGGCGCCGACGACCAGCTGCAGCTTGATGGCCAGCCGCTGCCCCTGAATGCGCTGGTCAATACCCTGAAGCAGCAGCAGCAGGAAAACCAAACCACCACCATTATCGTGAACAGCGATAAAGAGGTTGCGGTGGAACGCCTGATCGCCGTGATGGATACCCTGCGTCAGGGTGGTTTCTTCTCCATTTCCATTGCCACACGGAAGCAGTGATATGTACCTGCTTTATCGCTCACGTCACGTTGTTAGCTGGCTACCCGCCCTTGTCGTCGCCGGATGTTTACTGTTTGTCAGCCAGCAGGCAGTGCTGCAGGTCAAACCGCATTACGACGATACGGTCATGGAACTGTCGCTGGCTGAACCCGAACCGCCGCAGCTGGAGCCTGTCCCGGAACCGCAGCCGGAAATACCGCCGCAAATTCAACCTGAGCCGGAACCGGAGGCGGTCGCTGAACCCGTCGTTCCTGCGCCAGAACCCATTATCCAGGCCAAACCGGTTGTTAAACCGAAAGCCAAACCCAGGCCCAAACCGGTTGTGAAGGAAAAAGCGCCGAAACCGCAGGCGATCGCGGCTCCGCAGCCCGCCGCCGTTCGTCGCCCGGCGAGTAAACCGGCCCCGCCGCCTTCTCCCCCGGCGCCGAAGGCGAACGCGCAGGCGGTGGAAAACGGCTATCTGCAGGCGCTGCGCCGGGAGCTGGAGCAGCGCAAGCGCTACCCGAGCGGCCGTCAGGCTTCGCTGGAGCGCCCGCAGGGCAACGTGGAGGTCTGGCTGGAGGTTGACCGCAGCGGCAGAGTGCTGGCTTCCGGTATTGCCAGCAGGGCGCCGAACATGCTGCTCAATCGCGCTGCGCTTAGTTCCCTGCAAAGCATCAGCCAGCTGAAGCCCTTCCCTGAAGAGGCTTTTGCCGGACAAAGCAGCAAAAAATTTACCGCGACGTTTAATTATCAGGTGCCATAAGCCTAATTAATCATTTGTTTTTACAGGAAAAGAAATGAAAAACTTTAATTATTCTGGGATTGCGTTAGCCGTGGTGTCGGCCCTGTTATCGGGGGCCTCGCTGGCGGCGGAAAGCAGCGACGTGGGGGAGATTAACGTTAAGGGGCAATCGCTCGGCGGCGGTCTGATGGTGCAGGAAGACAGCGGCAAAGCGCGTTCCACCCTGACCAAAGAGGCGATGGAAAAAGCCCCCGGCGCCAGCAACGCTATCGACATGCTGAAATATACGCCGGGAATGAACGTCAACAGCAATGACGCCAGCGGCCTGAGCGGTATCGACTACACCATGCGCGGGATGAACTCGGATCAGATCGGCCTGTCGATGGACGGCATCCCGATTAACGACTCGGGCAACTATGCGGTCTACCCCAACCTGCTGGGCGACGCGGAAAACCTTGAGCAGATCTTTGTCACCCAGGGCTCTTCCGAGGCTGACGGCCCGCATATTGGTTCCAGCGGCGGTAATATTGGCCTTGTGACAAAGCGTCCCTCAAAGGAGTTTGGCGGCTTCGTCAAACAAACGCTCGGCAGCCATAACCTCAGCAAAACTTTCGCTCGTCTGGAGACCGGGGAGTACAACGGTTTTAGCAACTGGCTCTCGTACTCGCATACTGAAGCCAAAAAATGGCGCGGGGAGGGGCGTAATTATTCCGATAAGTTCGAAATGAACTCGCTGTACGAGGATGGCAACGGCAACAGCAGCAACCTGATCATGAAGTATAACCGTCAGGATAACAGCAACTATAACACCCTGAGTAAAGCGCAGTTCGAAGAAGACCCGCGTCAGGACTACTCGACCACCCCGGTCTACAACAGCAAAGGTCAACTGAGCAAATATTACAAGCTGAACCGTAATCCGTTTGAAACCTTCACCCTCTCTTTTACCCAGCGCTTACAGCTGCGCGATAACCTCGCGTTGACCGTTCAGCCCTATTACTACTGGGGTAACGGCGGCAGCTTTACCGGACAAACGGCCTCGGTGCTGTCCAATACGTCTGATACCGCCGGACAGTACGATCTCAGCAACCTGACTTCCAATACCTACTACCGGCCTTCGTGGACCCAGACCTGGCGGCCGGGCGTTACCACGAAATTGAAGTGGGATATTAACGACGAACACAGCCTGGATATTGGCTACTGGTACGAGCGCGCGCGTCAGTCGCAGACCCAGCCGTTTATTAGCATTCAGGACGATGGCAACCCGGCGAACGTTTCCGGCAAACCGGGTGGTTCCGATCAGGTTAAAGATGCGAACGGCAATACGGTACAGGGACGTAACCAGTACACGGTGACTCCTGCGCACAAAGTATGGCTTCAGGACAGCTGGTTCGTGACGCCGGACTGGACGCTGGTGGGCGGGCTGGCTTATCAGTATGTAGAACGTAAAGGCGATAATAAAGGCAGCCTGTATAGCGCTGCGGAAAAACGCCAGGCGACCTACCATGAATTCCTGCCGAACTTTAGCATCAGCTATAAGCCGGATAGCGAAAATCAGCTGTTCTATAACCTGACGCGCAACATGCGTACGCCACCCAACTACGTGCTCTACAACGTCGGCGATTCGATCAGCACCAAACCTGAGCTGAGCTGGAACCACGAGCTGGGCTGGCGTTTTCAGCGCGAAGATATGCTGCTGAGCGCGACGCTCTTCTATATGCGCTATACCGACCGGCAGATTTCGACCACCAATGCGGATGGTGACTACGAAATGATGAACATCGGCAGCGTGGAGAGTAAAGGTCTGGAGCTGGAGTGGAGCGGTAAGCTGCCGTACAACTTCAACTACTACACCTCTTATACCTACACCCATTCCGAACAAAAAGACGACATTGTGAGCAACGGCGGACATCCGCTGCCAACGGCGGGCAAAACGGTGCCAAACGTACCGAAAAACATGCTTAACGCGTCGCTGGGCTATGACGATGGTCTCTACTACGGCAGCTTCGGCGGCAAATACGTCAGTTCGTTCTACGGCGATTTGACCAACGACGAAAAAATCGGCGGGCGCACCGTCTTTGATGACGCCGCGGGCGAGCATCAGCCGGTGGATAAAAAGATTGTCAAAAGCGCCACTCTGCGCTTTGGCATCGATAACCTGTTCGATAAACAGTACCTGACCTCCGTCCGCTCGACGACTTTTAACGCGGCGGCTTACGACGGTGTGAAGGCCAGTACCCCGTACTACAACGTTGGCGAAGAGCGCACCTTTAGCGTCTCGCTGGAAGCAACCTTTTAATTAACCGGAGGGCACTCTGATGGATGCCAATCTGATTCACGATATTATTTTCTACGTTATGTACGCCGCGCTGGCGATCGCCGTGGTGATACTGGTTGAACGCGGCCTCTATTTTTCGTGGGCCCAGCGTCAGGCTTTGCGCTTTGAAAAGGCGCTGACGCCGGACGTTCGTCGCGCGTCGGATCTGCCGGAATCGCTGACCGGCCGCAGTAGCCTCCCGCTGACCCTCATTCTGCCGGTGCTGGAGAAAAAGCAGACGGCGGAAGACCGTGAGGCGATGAGCGATCTGATCGACGCTCAGTATCTGCTCAGCAAACCGCAGATGTCGCGTGGGCTGTGGATGCTTGAAACCGTTGTCACCGCCGCGCCGCTGCTGGGCCTGCTGGGGACGATCCTCGGTATTATGGATACCTTTAAGGCCCTTTCCGCCTCCGGCGTCTCCGATGCCAGCATGGTTTCTGCGGGTATGGGGACCGCCCTGTATGCCACCGGCCTGGGCATTGCGATTGCGCTGCTATGCCTGGTGGGCAATAACTATTTGCAAAGCCGCATGGAGCGAATCAACGAACTGCTGAAGGTGCTGCTGATCCGTGCCGGCAGCCCGGTCAGCCGTCCGGAACAGGGCGGCAAACGCTGGGAAGGCCACGAGGCGCAGCGCTATGCCTGAACATGGTCAATGCGGGTGGCCGGCAGGCTGCCTGATGAGCGCGCTGGCGGGGAGCTGGATGCTGTTAAGCCAGCCGGTATGGGCGGCGTTCTCTATACCCGGCTACGAGCTGGTGTATAACGCGCCGCAGGAAACCACCTTACAAGATAATGATTTACGTCATGCCGCCGAAGTCTGGCAGCAGATGTTCGATGCGGCGCGCAGCCATATCGATCTGGCGCAGTTTTATGTGGCGAATGAAAAAGGCTCTCTGCTGGATGGGGTTCTGGCACGTCTGCGGGCCGCCGGGGAGCGTGGAGTAAAAATTCGTTTTCTGATGGAGGAGAAGGGCGTGGGCCTTTCAACGCCGGAAACGCTGACGGCCCTGAAAGCGATCCCGAACCTGGAATTGCGGGTGATTCCGTTCCATCGGCTGACCGGCGGTATTGTTCACGCCAAGTATCTGCTGGTGGATGGCAAAGAGGCTTTTGTCGGTAGCCAGAATTTTGACTGGCGCGCGCTGGAACAGATCCAGGAGACCGGTCTGCGCATCAGCGATCCGCAAACGGTGCAGCAGATTCAGGCTATTTTCGATCAGGACTGGCAGGCGCAAGCTTTGCTGGCGGAGAGTAAGCCGGTACCGAAGCCGGCGCGGCAGGCGGTAGCGTCGGCCCCGCAGGGCAATTATCTGGTTGCCAGCCCGCGCGATTATAACCCGAGCGGGGTGATTGATTCGCAGGTGGCGCTGCCGCAGCTGCTGGCGAGCGCCAAATCGCGGATCCGGGTGCAGGTGATGGACTATGCGCCGCTGGCGTGGGGAGAAAAGGGGAGCCGGCCCTTTTATGCGCCCATTGATAACGCCCTGCGCAGCGCGGCGGCCCGCGGCGTACAGGTGGAGCTGATGGTGGCGAACTGGAACCTGAAAAAGCCGGAGGTATTCTGGCTGAAGAGTCTCTCTCTGGTGCCAAACGTTCAGCTAAAAGTGGTGACCATACCTCCCGCCAGCCGAGGGTTTATCCCCTTTGCCAGGGTGGTACACAGTAAGCTGATGACCATCGACGGTACGACGGCGTGGGTCGGAACCAGCAACTGGAGCGGAGGCTATTTCGATAACTCACGTAACCTTGAGCTGGTGCTGAATAATGCGTCGATGGCCGCGCGCGTGGACGCGCTTTACAGCCAGCTGTGGAATAGCCGCTATGCGGCACCGATCAAGGTCGATTTTGATTATCCGGTTCCGCATCCTGGCCGTGAGTTCGAATAGATAAATCGGCTGAGGCTTCCCCTCTCCCGAAGGGGGAGAGGGGAAGCCTGTTTTCGCCCTCGCCAGAGGCTGCCTTATGCTTTGGGCTTAAAGCGCAGCAGACGGTTGGCGTTGCTCACGACGGTAATCGAAGAGAGCGCCATGGCCGCGCCCGCTACCACCGGGTTGAGCAGCGTTCCGGTCAGCGGCCACAGGATCCCGGCGGCAATCGGAATGCCCAGCGAGTTATAAACAAACGCCCCCAGCAGGTTCTGCTTCATATTACGCAGCGTGGCCTTAGCGAT
>ENA-UOZQ01000457-UOZQ01000457.1-food-metagenome-genome-assembly--contig:-NODE-457-length-9628-cov-8.327797_pt1 | contig 9628 bp, 9 predicted proteins | sample MGYA00249876_ERZ772739 | MGnify/ENA primary metagenome ERZ772739 (study PRJEB29005, sample SAMN08379460) | food metagenome | isolation source: cheese spiked with Escherichia coli O103 | study: EMG produced TPA... | reverse complement strand
CAGACCGCTTCAACAACCGCTTTACCGCGATTGTGTGTCAGGCATCACAAAGAAATCGGCATTTTTCTGAAACCGGTTACAATTTTATACATGAAAGCATTCTGCCCGTCTTAACGGGCGGAATTTCAGGAAGGGTATTATCGGCTGGCCGTGCTTACGATGCGGTTTTTACCCTGTTGTTTAGCGGTATACAGCGCTTCATCTACGCTGCCGATAAATTGTTCCAGCGGTTCGAAGTGCCACTCTCCCACCCCCGCGCTGAAGGTTACTCGCAGGTTCTCTTCCCGCCAGGTCCGTTTTTCCACGGCGGTGCGCCAGGCTTCCAGTAGCGCGTGCGCGGAGTTCATCAGCTCGGCCGGGAAAATCACCCCGAACTCTTCCCCACCGTAGCGGTAAACGGAAACGTGGTGAGGCTGCATGATCTGAATACCTTCGCGCGCCACGCTGCGCAGAACAATATCCCCGCTCAGGTGGCCCCAGGTGTCGTTAATAGATTTGAAGTTATCGATATCGACCAGCGCCAGAACGAAGGGTTGATGAGCGGTCAGCAGCTCATCCACATCGTTGTCGAAAGCACGGCGGTTCTTGCAGCCTGTCAGCGCATCATGGGTGGCCTGACGGACATAGGCCATCTCACGTTCCTTATTGGTTCGAATGGTATGGCTGAGCATCGCCTCAAGACGTGGCGCCTGATTGACGTCTCCGGTTTTGATGGCGTTGATAATGTTCATCAGCACAGAACGCGAGGCATGGCGCAGGTAGAGCCCGAACAGAATGATGATGATTGCCGCCAGCGCAAATCCCCAGCCGACGACGGTGGTTTCATGCCGGGTGATGACGGAAAGCGTGGCATCGGAGACCCGATAAATCACAAACCAGTCCGGATTGGTGAAAGAGTAGTAGTAATACCAGGTTTTACTTTTGGGGTCGAAAAGATGCCCTTCGCCGCTGGTCATTTTGTCCATCAGCGCTTCGCTTACGTACTGCTTAAAGAGCGCCCCCGTGTCCGGATGCAGCACAACGGCGCCGTCACGTTCCACGACAAAAAACTCACCCTGAACCGGTGCCACCATCTGGCGCAAGGTATACCCCATGGAGGTTAAATCAAGATGGAAAGCGAGCGTGCCCTTCAGACGGCCTTCCGGTGAAATGACCGGTTTATAGAGGGTGACCGTAGGATGTTGGGTGAAATAGTCCAGATAGGGGCGGGTGTAGTGAGGAAAGTTGCTGGCTTCCGCTTGCCCGATAAACCATGGGCGTGTTCGTGCGTTGAACGACCTACTCTTCTCCGTTGGCAGTACTTCCGGCGCGCGCAGATGGTGCCCTTCGGTGTCCGCCAGAGAGATAGACGACACCGTCGGCATCAGATTCTGCAAATGCATTAACATCTGCAAACCGTGTGTCGGATCGATATTTATCGTCTGATTCACTCTGTCTTCACGGGCGTAGTACATCGCAGCGCGACCAAGAATATAGTCATTTTCTCGCAGGATGGATTCGGTATAGTTCACCGCCAGATTATGGGTGAAGTTACCATTAATTTTATGATAATCCTCAATAAAATCCTTCCGTTGTGAAAGGATGACCAGGATCGCGATTATCGCGAAACTGAACAGAATCCCCGCGAAGCTGACCATAATTGGTCGGGTGAAAGAGAGCTTTTTACTGTGGAGTGCCATGAGTTGTGCATCAATCCAGATGGTAGACGCGTTGCGTCTGTCGATATCCTCAGCATAGTCGCTGTCAGATTGCTGGTAGTAAATTATACAGAAAGCGATTTCCGACGGGTTGATTTATCTTAAGAGTAGATAAGAAACGACGTATTTATTTTATCAATTGAAATTTTGTTTAAGGGGCGGAGGGCAGGGCGAAACGAGGAAGAAGCATTTTCACCCTGGTCAGCGTCCGTTGCTGACGTGGTTAATCCTAATAAAACCGGGCAGATCTCCTCAATCGCCCGGCGTTGATCTTACGAGCCGTCTCGTAACCTTTCCGCATTGTTGCAGGCGGTTTCAGCGCAAATGCGAAGCTCTTCCCAGCCAGCTGTCCCAGTCTTTCCACACGGGCTGTAGCCCCTGTGCAGTCAGGGCTTCCGCCACCGCGTCGGGCCGTCGTCCGTCGTGCGGTGCAAACTGTTCCAGTTCCGGGCGATCGTCCGCGTAACCGCCCGGCTGCGTTTTGGAAAAGGCGCTGACGTTGTTGATCGCCAGAGGGATCGCGCGGTCGCGAAACGCGGGGGATTCACGCGTGGAGAGCGACAATTCCACTTCCGGCGCGAACAGGCGAAATGCGCACAGGGTTTGCACCAGCTGGCGCTCATCCATCAGCGAGGCGGGTTCAATGCCTCCCGTACACGGACGCAGCCGTGGGAATGAGATGGAATAGCGGCTTTGCCAGTAGTACTGCTGTAGCCACAGCAGATGCTCTGCCACCATATAGCAGTCAACCCGCCAGCTGTCGGACAGACCGATAAGCGCGCCCAGCCCAATTTTATCGATACCGGCGCGCCCCAGCCTGTCCGGCGTTTCCAGCCGGAAGATGAAATCCTGCTTCTTCCCTTTCAGGTGATGCCGGGCATAGGTCGCCTCGTGGTAGGTTTCCTGATAAACCATTACGCCGTCCAGCCCAAGGGTTTTCAGTTCCGCATATTCCTCTTGCGACAGAGGCTGCACTTCCATTTGCAATGAGGCAAATTCGCGGCGGATGGCCGGAAGATGCTGGCGAAAATAGTCCATCCCCACTTTGCCCTGATGTTCACCCGTCACCAGTAAGAGATGTTCAAAACCCATCTCACGAATAGCCGCACACTCGCGGGCGATCTCATGCTCATCCAGCGTTTTACGCTTAATGCGGTTGCTCATTGAGAAGCCACAGTAGGTGCAGTCGTTGGCGCACAGGTTAGAGAGATAAAGCGGCACGTAAAAGCTCACCGTGTTGCCAAAGCGCTGGCGGGTAAGGCGTTGCGCGCGCTGCGCCATCGGTTCAAGGTATGCGCTGGCTGCCGGAGAAAGCAGGGCCATCAAATCCTCGCGGGTCACATGCCGGGCTGTTAATGCCCGCTCTACGTCCGCAGAGGTTTTACTGTTGATACGTAAGGCAATATCGTCCCAGTTAAGCTGACGCCAGCGATCGGTAAAGGTAGCCATCAGAGTGCCTCCAGAAAACCGGTCAGCGGGCTGGTGGCCTGCGCCTGAAAGCTGCGCGAGCCGGGGCCGGACTGTCGTGCCAGCAGACCGGACTCCACGGCAAGGCGGAACGCACGCGCCATCATCACCGGGTCGTCGGCCACCGCAATCGCGGTATTGACCAGCACCGCATCGGCCCCCATCTCCAGCGCCTGCGCGGCGTGACTGGGTACGCCGATGCCCGCATCCACCACCACGGGCACGGTCGCCTGCTCGATGATGATCTCCAGCATCGCGCGGGTCTCCAGTCCCTGGTTGGAGCCAATGGGCGCCCCTAACGGCATCACGGCCGCGCAGCCGACCTCTTCCAGACGCTTACACAGCACGGGATCGGCACCACAGTAGGGCAGAACGGTGAATCCCTGCTGCACCAGCGTCTCTGCCGCTTTCAGGGTTTCGATCGGATCGGGCAACAGCCAGCGGGCGTCCGGATGAATTTCCAGCTTCAGCCAGCAGGTGCCGAGCGCTTCCCGGGCCAGATGCGCAGCGAAAATTGCTTCCTCGGCCGTTTTCGCACCGGAGGTATTGGGTAAGAGCGTCACGCCTGCCTCCAGTAACGGCGCAAGTATGGCATCGTTGTGCTGACGCAGATCCACGCGCTTCATCGCCAGCGTCACCAGCTGGCTGCCGCTTTCACGAATAGCATCCACCATTAGCTGCGGGGAGGCGAATTTTCCGGTTCCGGTAAACAGATGTGAATCAAAGACTTTGTCGGCAATACGTAACATCTCAGCCCCCAGCGATAACCTGAAACAGCAGGATCTGGTCGCCTTCAATGACCTGCTGATGTTCCCACCGCTCGCGCGGCAGGATCTGTTGATTGAGCGCCAGTGCCGTTCCCGGCTTCAGCTGGCGCAGCGTGTCGAGCAGGGCGGCAACGGTGAGATCGTCGTCGCACGTCATCGGCTCATCGTTAAACAGAATGCGCATCGCGGCCTCCGCATACCGGGCAGCAGTTGGCGCGGTTTAACGCCAGATGGCGCCAGCCGCTGGAACGGGCGTCGAACAGCCGGAGCGTGTTGCGCTCTGTTTCCATGCCGCTGAGCAACTTGATGGCTTCCAGCGCCTGAAGGGTACCCATCACGCCCACCACCGGCCCAAGAATGCCAGCCGTGCGGCAGTTACGCTCCGGTTCAGCCTCGTCCGGCCACAGGCAGCGGTAGCAGCCCTGCGCCCACGGCGGCGTAAGCACCATTATCTGCCCGCCGAAACCGACCGCGCTGGCGGTGATCAGCGGCGTGTTCTGTGCAACACAGGCCGCATTAATGGCCTGACGCGTCGCCATATTGTCCGTGCAGTCCAGCACCACGTCGGCAAGGGCAACTTCGCGTTGCAGATCTTCTCCGCTCAGCCGCGTCTGGAGCGCCACCAGTTCAATATCGGGGTTAAGCTGGTTCAGCCGCTTGCGCGTAACCTGTGCTTTAGGCTGGTTAACATCTTCTGTAGTGAAGAGGATTTGCCGTTGCAGGTTGCTGAGGTGTACCTCATCGTCATCGGCCAGTACCAGCGTTCCCACGCCCGCCCCGGCCAGATACAGCGCGGCGGGCGCGCCCAAGCCACCCAAACCGACAATCAGTACCCGGCTGGCGAGCAGCTTTTGCTGCCCGTCAATGGCGATATCCTCCAGCAGGATCTGGCGGCTGTAGCGCATAAAATCACGATCTTTCATCGCCTGCTCCTGCCAGTTGTAAAAGCCGTGCGGTGGCGGTCTGCCAGTCTGCGGCTTGGGTGATAGCGCTGACGACGGCGATACTGCCGACGCCGGTTTCCAGCACGGCGGGCGCACGTTCAAGGCTGATTCCGCCGATGGCGACGGTGGGGTAATCGGCAAGGCGCTTAACGTGGGCTGCCAGCTGAGCCAAACCCTGTGGGGCAGACGGCATCTGTTTGGTTTGCGTCGGGAAAACGTGGCCGAGGGCGATGTAGGAGGGGCGGGCCGCCAGCGCCACGTCGATCTCCATATCATCGTGGGTGGAAACGCCCAGCCGCAGACCGGCGTCACGGATTGCGTTGAGATCGGTCGTTTCCAGATCTTCCTGTCCCAGATGCACGCCGTACGCCTGGTGTTTAACCGCCAGCCGCCAGTAGTCGTTGATAAACAGGCGGGCGTGGTAGCGACGTCCCAGCGCGATAGCGGCGGCCACATCGGCCTCCACCTCTTCGTCGCGTTTATCCTTGATGCGCAGCTGGAGGGTGCGAACGCCTGCCTCCAGCAAGCGCTCTATCCACGCCACGCTGTCCACCACCGGGTAAAGCCCTAAGTGGAAGGAGACAGGTGGGAAATCGGGCTGGTACATTACGCCTCCTCCTTTTTGAGGTAGATTTCGCCGCCTTTGGCGCGGAAGGTTTCGGACATGTCTGCCATGCCGACTTCAATGGTCTGCGCGGCGGCGTAGTCGCGCACCTCCTGGCTGATTTTCATCGAGCAGAATTTCGGCCCACACATGGAGCAGAAGTGCGCGACTTTGCCCGATTCCTGCGGCAGGGTTTCGTCGTGGTAGGCGCGGGCGGTGAACGGATCCAGCGCCAGGTTGAACTGATCTTCCCAGCGGAATTCAAAGCGCGCTTTGGACATGGCGTTGTCGCGAATTTGCGCGCCCGGATGGCCTTTCGCCAGATCCGCCGCGTGGGCGGCAATTTTGTAGGTGATCAGCCCCTGCTTCACGTCCTCTTTGTTTGGCAGCCCGAGGTGCTCTTTCGGCGTCACGTAGCAGAGCATGGCGCAGCCGAACCAGCCGATCATCGCCGCGCCAATGCCTGACGTGAAGTGGTCGTAGCCCGGCGCAATATCGGTGGTCAGCGGCCCCAGTGTGTAGAACGGCGCTTCGTGGCAGTGCTCCAGCTCTTCGGTCATGTTGCGGCGGATCATCTGCATCGGCACATGGCCCGGGCCTTCAATCATCACCTGGACGTCGTACTCCCAGGCGATTTTGGTCAGCTCGCCCAGCGTGTGCAGCTCGGCAAACTGCGCCTCGTCGTTAGCATCGCGGATGGAGCCCGGACGCAGGCCATCGCCCAGCGACAGAGAGACATCGTAAGCGGCGCAAATTTCGCAGATTTCGCGGAAGTGTTCGTAGAGGAAGTTTTCCTGATGATGGGAAAGGCACCATTTCGCCATAATCGAACCGCCGCGTGAGACGATACCGGTCAGACGTTTCGCCGTCATCGGCACGTAGCGCAGCAGCACGCCCGCGTGGATGGTGAAGTAGTCCACGCCCTGTTCCGCCTGCTCCAGCAGCGTGTCGCGAAACGCTTCCCAGGTGAGGTTTTCGGCGATGCCGTTGACCTTCTCCAGCGCCTGATAAATCGGGACGGTACCAATCGGGACCGGGCTGTTACGCAGGATCCACTCGCGGGTTTCGTGAATATAACGGCCAGTTGAGAGGTCCATTACCGTGTCCGCGCCCCAGCGCGTTGACCAGACCAGCTTTTCTACCTCCTCTTCGATGGAGGAAGTGACGGCAGAGTTACCGATATTGGCATTGACCTTCACCAGGAAATTGCGGCCGATAATCATCGGTTCGGATTCCGGGTGGTTGATGTTGGCAGGGATAATCGCGCGGCCAGCGGCCACTTCGTCACGCACAAACTCCGGCGTGATGTTTTCCGGCAGGCGAGCGCCAAATCCTTCACCTGGATGCTGGTGGCGCAGCACTTCGCTACGGATACGCTCGCGGCCCATGTTTTCACGAATAGCGATGAACTCCATCTCCGGCGTGACGATCCCCTGGCGCGCATAGTGCAGCTGGGTCACGCGTTTGCCCGCTCTGGCGCGTTTTGGCGTCAGCAGACCGGTGAAACGCAATTCGTCCAGACCATCGTCGGCCAGGCGCGCTTTGGTGTACGACGAGCTTTGTTCGTTGAGTTCTTCACAGTCGTTACGTGCGTCAATCCACGGCTGGCGCAGCTTTGCCACACCCCGCTGAACATTGATGGCAACAGAGGGATCGCCATACGGGCCGGAGGTGTCATACACCGGGACGGCTTCGTTATCTTCATATTGCGGGTTATCTTTGCTGCCGCCGATAAGCGTCGGGCTAAGCTGGATTTCGCGCATCGGCACGCGAATGTCGGGCTGTGAACCGGTGATGTATATGCGCTTCGAGTTCGGGAAAGCGGTACCTTCCAGGGTATCGATGAAGTGTTGGGCGTGTTCGCGCTGTTCGCGACGGGTCAGTTTAGTGGTAGACATAGCTCATTCCAGAAGTGAAGGACATGGCTTGTCAGACGACGGATGAAGCAAGAGAAGATCGCCTCAGGGGCGATACAACAGCAGTGTGACTCTTGTTCCCTTCGCAGGTATTAACCTGATCAGGTTCCGCGGATCCCGAATTAACGGTCTCAGCCCGCGCGTTTAAGCGCTGGGCACTCCGACAAGAAAAATCCCCCTCCGCAGAGGGGCGAATGGTTGTAAATTACTCGTTAACGATTAAGAACTCAAGCAGGGCGCGCGATGTTGTCTTCGTTACTCACATCCAGGCCGTTATCCAGGACGAGGGCGATCAGCCTGTCTTCCAGCGTGAATCGCTCTTCCAGCGCTTCGCCAAGATCGGAAAGCGCCTGCTGGAACTCAAGATAATTGTCGTGATCGATGGCATTTTCGAGCGTGGAATCGTAGTAATCCATGATCTGCTGGGTGTTGGCTTCCAGCAGCGGATAGAGTTTACTGGCCGCTAAATACGGCGTTGTCCCTTCCATTTCGCGGATAATACGTTCATAAATATTGAAATGTCCGTCGGACAGGTAGTCGACCAGGCTCTGACAAAAATCATCCAGCGCTTTTTCATTCAGCCGCATAAACGATTCTTTGCCAGGCTTAATACCGACCAGATTGTAATAAGCCACGAGTAGATGCTTGCGTACATGTAGCCAGCGATCCACCAGTTTGTTACTTCCTCTAACGCGCTCAGTCAGGCTTTCTAGCTGGTTTAACATGGTTGACTCCGCAAGGTTGAGAATTGAATCTGCTTATCCAAAATGTAACCACAATGCTAACAACATGTCAGTGAAGCGAAGGTAGTGCAATAGATATGGATCGTATTATTGAAAAATCAGATCTGGGTTGGTGGATCGTCAGTCACGAACAAAAACTATGGCTTCCTGCCGGGGAGATCCCTTATGGCGCAGCAGAGGCGTTCAATCTTGTTGGCCAGCCAGCACTGAAGATTGGTGAATGGCAGGGGGATGCAGTGTGGTTGATCCAACAGCCTCGCCGTCAGGAGATGGGATCGGTTCGTCAGGTGCTGGATCAGGATGTTGGCTTGTTCCAGCTGGCGGGGCGCGGCGTCCAGCTGGCGGAGTTTTACCGCTCGCATAAATACTGCGGCTACTGCGGCCATACCATGCACCCGAGCAAAACCGAGTGGGCAATGCTCTGCGGCCACTGCCGTGAACGTTACTATCCGCAGATTGCACCCTGCATTATCGTCGCCATTCGCCGTGAGGATACTATCCTGCTGGCGCAGCATACCCGCCATCGCAACGGCATTTATACCGTTCTTGCCGGTTTCGTCGAAGTGGGTGAAACGCTGGAGCAGGCGGTAGCGCGTGAAGTGATGGAAGAGAGCGGGATCAAGGTGAAAAACCTGCGCTACGTAACGTCTCAGCCGTGGCCATTCCCGATGTCCCTGATGACGGCGTTTATGGCGGAATACGACAGCGGTGAGATCGTTATCGATCAGAAAGAGCTGCTGGACGCGAACTGGTATCGTTATGACGATTTGCCTCTGTTACCGCCACCCGGCACCGTGGCGCGTCGGCTGATAGAAGATACCGTGGCGATGTGTCGGGCCGAGTATGAGTAGTGTTACACTGAGGCCATGACGCTTAAGGAACTGCAAAAATGACCGAACTGAAGAACGATCGTTATCTGCGTGCGCTGCTGCGCCAGCCCGTTGATGTCACCCCGGTGTGGATGATGCGCCAGGCGGGACGCTATCTGCCAGAGTACAAAGCCACGCGCGCGCAGGCCGGTGATTTTATGTCGCTGTGCAAAAACGCCGAGCTGGCCTGTGAAGTCACGCTCCAGCCGCGGCGCCGCTTCCCGCTTGATGCCGCCATTCTTTTTTCGGACATTCTCACCATTCCGGATGCGATGGGCCTTGGGCTCTATTTCGAAACCGGCGAGGGCCCGCGTTTTACCTCTCCGATCAAAAGCAAAGCTGACGTTGATAAGCTGCCGATCCCCGATCCGGAAGGCGAGCTGGGCTATGTGATGAACGCCGTGCGCACCATTCGCCGCGAACTGAAAGGCGACGTGCCGCTGATTGGCTTCTCCGGTAGTCCGTGGACGCTGGCCACCTATATGGTGGAAGGCGGCAGCAGCAAAGCCTTTACCGTCATCAAAAAGATGATGTACGCCGAGCCGCTGGCCCTGCATGCCCTGCTCGACAAGCTGGCGAAGAGCGTCACGCTCTATCTCAACGCGCAGATTAAAGCGGGCG
>ENA-UOZQ01000453-UOZQ01000453.1-food-metagenome-genome-assembly--contig:-NODE-453-length-9659-cov-14.736880_pt1 | contig 9659 bp, 7 predicted proteins | sample MGYA00249876_ERZ772739 | MGnify/ENA primary metagenome ERZ772739 (study PRJEB29005, sample SAMN08379460) | food metagenome | isolation source: cheese spiked with Escherichia coli O103 | study: EMG produced... | reverse complement strand
TATCCACAAGTCGGGAACTTTGCATGAAGCGCCAAGCCCTATCATTCCGCTAAACTGGTCGAAAGCCTCAATGACTCTTATGTTGAAAGAAATGTCCAATCTTATCAATGATGAGGGAATTAAATAGTTTTCATAATGAAGCGGTCCTGGATTAAAAGGACCGCTCAAAGAGAAATCGTAAGGGAGGTAAAAGTGATCAATAAATTACTGTTAGCTTACCTGATAGGTCTGGTTGTGACATCGACCTTAATATTTATCTTCTCGGAAGAAAAAGTAACATATCGGTTGTTTGCTGCAGTAATTACAGGGTTGACATGGCCGCTTAGCCTCATTCCATCCATCATAAGTCTCATGATTCGTAAATCCGACTAATAAGAAAATTATATGAATGATTAAGAAAAATAGAATCGGAAAAGAGAATAAAATATATGCAGGGAGTAACAAAACACTCGCAGTGCGTTAATGTGTAACTAACAAATATGATTTTTATTGAAAATAGTCACCAAACAAGTGTTATAAGAAATACGGGGTATGTTTAAGTAAAACATATCAACAGTTGCAATTCTGTATATGGACAGGATGACGTACAAGTGTAAGTGGCTGATAGCTATTCGCTCATAACAAAATCATTATTTTATAAATAGGAATCATCACTTTTTAATCATGTTTTTATTGCAAGTTTATGGAGAATGAGAATATGGAATAAGGAGATGAAACATGATTGAAGAAGGGCTGTTACTTCCAATGAATGTTTTGCTTCAAGGACAGAAGTTAACCCTACTCGACCCTGAAATGTGGTTCTTACGGGGAAATGAAAACAAGGATGTAACCCTTGTTATTACGATTGGTAATAACCATCAAAAATTAATGGTAGTGGAAGACATATTACTGCTCATTGATCGAAGCCAAATTGAGGTAACTGCAGGGAAAGTAATTTATCATCCACTTCGCATTGATATCCTGAGTAAATTATTAGCTTTTATTGATGAATCAACGGGGAGTGTGGAAAGGGAACACCATGAGTTGTTTGCTGATGCCTTGCCCTTTGCATCAGAAGTTGTGCTATTCAGTAAAGTTGCAAGTGAAGCCTGGTTTTTAGCCACTTATCTGAGCAGCGATAATATTAATGAAATTCTGTTTCAGCATCTAAGAAAAACAGAATGCTATAAACTGGTTCGCTATTTATTATCGCAATCGCTCATACAGACTTCACTCTATGATCTTGGTGAGCTTTACGGCGTATCGTATTCACATTTTCGCCGTTTATGTAGTTATGCATTGGGTGGTAAAGTTAAAACGGAATTATGTGGCTGGAGAGTTGCCAGAGCCGTGTTGGAAATCATTGAAGGAAACAGTGATATGACAACTATTGCGCATAAATATGGCTACTCATCCTCATCACACTTTTCAGCCGAAGTAAAAAGCCGGTTAGGAAAAACACCGAGAGAACTATGTAAAAAGTTATGAAAATAAAATTACGTATTACTATTATATTAATTTCAGCCTTATGCATTTTTAATGGATTATTGACTCCTGGTGCATATGCCGCAACAGCGAATGGATACGTAGCAAATAAAGAAAATCTACGTAGTTTTTTTGAAACGGTTTCATCATATGCGGGTAAGCCTACAATAGTAAGTAAGCTTGCCATGAAGAAACAGATCAGCGGAAATTTTGATTTAACCGAACCCTATGCCTTGATTGAACGCCTGTCGGCGCAGATGGGACTTATTTGGTACGATGATGGCAAAGCTATTTATATCTATGACTCATCAGAGATGCGTAATGCTCTGATTAATCTGAGAAAGGTATCGACGAATGAGTTTAATAATTTTTTAAAAAAATCGGGTCTGTATAACTCTCGTTATGAAATTAAAGGGGGCGGCAATGGTACTTTCTATGTATCGGGGCCACCAGTTTATGTTGACCTGGTCGTTAATGCTGCGAAATTAATGGAGCAAAACAGCGATGGCATCGAGATTGGACGAAATAAAGTAGGAATAATTCATCTGGTCAACACATTCGTTAATGATCGGACTTATGAATTACGTGGCGAAAAGATAGTTATTCCTGGCATGGCAAAAGTACTATCGACATTGTTAAATAATAACATTAAGCAAAGCACAGGGGTTAACGTACTTTCTGAAATTTCAAGTCGTCAACAACTAAAAAACGTATCACGTATGCCTCCTTTTCCTGGTGCTGAAGAAGATGATGACCTACAAGTAGAGAAAATAATATCGACAGCTGGAGCGCCAGAGACTGACGATATACAAATTATTGCATATCCTGATACCAACAGTTTACTTGTTAAAGGAACAGTATCTCAGGTTGATTTTATCGAGAAGTTAGCAGCTACACTCGATATTCCAAAGCGACACATTGAATTATCTTTATGGATAATAGATATTGATAAGACTGATCTAGAACAGTTAGGAGCTGACTGGTCGGGCACGATAAAAATTGGATCCAGCCTAAGTGCATCATTTAATAATTCAGGTTCAATTAGTACCCTGGATGGGACACAGTTTATTGCAACAATACAGGCACTTGCGCAAAAAAGAAGAGCCGCCGTTGTTGCACGTCCAGTCGTTTTAACACAAGAGAATATTCCTGCTATATTTGATAATAACCGCACTTTCTATACTAAATTAGTCGGCGAACGTACTGCGGAATTGGATGAAGTAACCTATGGTACGATGATTAGCGTGCTACCACGATTTGCTGCGCGAAATCAAATTGAATTACTCTTGAATATTGAAGATGGCAATGAAATCAATTCCGACAAAACCAATGTTGATGATCTGCCTCAGGTTGGTAGAACGCTTATAAGTACTATTGCACGCGTACCCCAAGGGAAAAGTCTTTTGATTGGGGGATATACACGAGATACGAATACCTATGAAAGTCGCAAGATCCCAATATTAGGCAGTATTCCATTTATTGGTAAATTATTTGGATATGAAGGAACAAATGCGAATAACATCGTTCGTGTCTTTCTTATTGAGCCAAGAGAGATCGATGAGCGCATGATGAATAATGCGAATGAGGCTGCGGTTGACGCAAGAGCAATAACACAGCAAATGGCAAAAAATAGAGAAATCAACGATGAATTACTGCAGAAATGGATAAAAACTTACCTGAATCGTGAAGTCGTCGGAGGATAGTGAAATGGCGATTCATGTAGAGCATGTCGGTGTATTAGAAAGAGCCAGAGAAGTTTCTCGCTTAGAGGACATTATCACAGAAGATAATGAAGATATTGAAGCTGAAATGCCTAAAATGGGGGATGATCCCGCCGGTAAAGAAGCTCGATTCTTACAAGCTACTGACGAGATGTCAGCAGCGTTAACGCAGTTTATGAAGAAAAAAATCTACGAAGAACAACTGGCCAACTTTCTGGACGGAGAAGAATATGTCCTGGAAGATCAGCCAATAGAAAAAACCGATAAAGTCATGGAGGCGCTTAAGGCAGCAACTACCCATGACTATGAAGTGTATAGCTTTGCTAAAAAATTATTTCCAGATGAAAGCGATCTGGTGGTTGTATTACGTGCAATTTTACGTAAAAAACAAATATCTGAAAATGTGCGGCTAAACGCTGAAGCATTACTTAAAAAAGTTAATCAAGAGACTACTAAAAAATTCATTAATAGCGGTATTAACTCGGCATTAAAAGCAAAGTTATTTGGCCAGGCATTGTCATTAAATCCAAAATTACTAAGGGCAAGTTATCGACAGTTTTTAATGGCAGAAGACGATGCTGTAGATACTTATGTCGAATGGATTGGTAGTTATGGCTATCAAAATAGAATACTGGTGACAAAATTTATCAAAGAGACGCTTTTCTCAGATATAAATGCACTTGATGCGAGCTGTTCATCATTGGAATTTGGTATGTTTCTCAATAAGTTGTCACAACTATTGTCTCTTCAGTCAGCAGAGGCTTTATTTCTGAAAACTTTAATGAATAACCCAATAATTAAAAAATTTATTAGCGCAGAAGATTATTGGATATTTTTTCTGATATCGTTAATAAAATTTCCTGAGACAGCAGAGGAACTCCTGAAAAATGCACTGGTAACCCTACCCGCAGATGCTAATTATAAAGACAAAACGTTACTCCTGAAGGCGATTTACAGCGGATGTACAAATCTTCCATTTTCACTTTTTATTAATAATGAACAATTATTAGAGATTAGGGAGTGTTGTAAACAGGCAATAAAAGTAACATTTGCAGCAGAGCTCTTTGATACACAAAATAGTAATAAAAAACAAAATAAAAAAACATGGAAGAAGGTAATGTTCAATGTTTAACAAAGTTTTGATAGGGTTAAGGAGTCATCCAGAATTAATAATTCTTGGATTAATGGTGATGATTATCGCCATGCTCATAATTCCATTGCCCACCTACTTAATCGATTTTTTGATTGGGCTGAACTTAACATTGGCAATACTTGTGTTTTTAGGATCATTCTATGTTGATAGGATTTTAAGTTTTTCTTCATTCCCATCAATTCTTCTCATCACAACGTTATTTCGTTTGGCGCTGGCGATCAGTACCAGCCGACTTATACTTCTTGAGGCGGACGCCGGAGAAATTATAACGAGTTTTGGTGAATTCGTTATTGGAGATAGCCTGGTAGTTGGTTTTGTTATTTTCTCCATTGTTACTATTGTTCAGTTTATCGTGATTACTAAAGGTTCGGAACGTGTGGCTGAAGTTGCTGCCCGCTTTTCGCTTGACGGTATGCCAGGTAAACAAATGAGTATTGACGCCGATTTACGCGCCGGGATCATTGATGCAGATTTAGCAAAAGAACGTCGTAGCGTATTAGAACGAGAGAGTCAGCTGTATGGTTCCTTTGATGGTGCGATGAAATTTATCAAAGGTGATGCTATTGCAAACATTATTATTATCTTTGTTAATATTATCGGTGGGCTATCAGTAGGAGTAGGCCAAAATGGAATGGATTTCTCGACAGCGTTGACCGTCTACACAATTCTTACCGTCGGTGATGGTCTTGTTTCTCAAATTCCAGCTTTATTAATTGCTATTAGCGCAGGGTTTATCGTAACGCGCGTGAATGGCGATAGTGATAATATGGGGCAAAATATAATGTCCCAGTTATTAAGTAATTCTTTTGTCATTATTGTGACATGTGTCCTCGCGCTAAGTATTGGGTTGCTTCCAGGTTTTCCCCTTCTTGTGTTTTTATGTTTGGCAGTAATCTTAGGAATTTATTTTTACTTTAAATTCAAAAAGAAAGGGGTTGAAGAAACGGTTGTTGAGGGAGATATCACCGTTGGGTTGGAACCCTATAATCAGGATGATGATATTTCATTAGGTATTATTAATAAACTTGATCAGGTTATTACCGAAACGGTACCCTTGGTTTTGATTATGAATAGTGTACAGGCTAAAAAATACACTGAAATCAATCTTGCTGATAGGATTCGTAGTCAGTTTTTTATTGAGTATGGTATCCGTATTCCCGGTATTGTCATTCGCGAGGGGGAAGGCCTTAATGATGAAGATGTCATATTAATGCTAAATGAAGTCAGAGCCTCGCAATTTAAAATTTATCATGATCTTGTCTTGTTGGTTGAATATTCAGATGAAGTGGTTTCGACTTTGATCAAGAAACCTGTCATCGTAAATAGTAATGGTGAACAATATTATTGGGTTACAAAAAGTGATGCCCAAAAATTAACAAAAATTGGCTGTTATACTCGCACGGCCATGGATGAAATGTACAATCATTTATCTGTATGTCTGGCGCATAATATTAATGAGTATTTTGGTATACAAGAAACCAAATATATTCTTGATCAATTAGAGATGAAGTATCCTGATCTATTAAAAGAAATATTAAGATATATAACCGTGCAGCGCATTTCAGAGGTAATTCAGCGTCTGATCCAGGAGCGAATTTCAGTGCGCAATATGCGTTTAGTTATGGAGGCTTTAGCATTATGGAGCCCACGAGAGAAAGATATAATTACACTCGTCGAGCATGTACGAGGTGCATTAGGTCGCTACATTTGCCATAAGTTTTCATATTCTGGAGAAATTAAAGCAATTGTGATTTCGCCTGAAATAGAGGACAGAATCAGAGATGGTGTCAGGCCTACCGCTGGCGGTACTTTTCTTAATCTCGATGCATCCGAAGCTGAGATGATTCTGGATAATTTTAAACTGGCACTTTCTGGAATCAATATTCCTATTAAAGACATTATTTTACTGGGATCTGTGGATATTCGTCGTTTTATCAAAAAACTTATTGAATCTAGTTATCGAGACCTCGAAGTACTTTCGTACGGGGAACTAACGGAAAATGTTCCCGTTAATATTCTGAAAACTATTTAGGATAATGTCTTGCGATATGGAGCATGCTGGTATGAAAAAATTAAAACTATTAAATAAATACAGCTACTTACATAGCATAAACGGCTCGCTGATTGAAGCAGAGCTTGACGACGTTTCAGTGGGCGAAGTATGCGAAATTTATGCGAGCTGGCAAGCAAATGAACGTATAGCCAGGGCTCAGGTCGTTGGCTTACGCAATGGAAAGACATTATTAAACCTTATAGGCAGCTCTGTGGGGCTTACACGTACTGCAGTTTTGAAACCAACGGGAGAGCAGTTAACCATACAGATCAGTGATGCCTTTCTTGGTTCAGTTTTGAATGCTTCTGGTCAAATTATGGAAAGGTTTGTCCCGGACACTCCAGGCGATAGGGGAAATTTACGCCTGATTGATGAACTGCCACCGTCGTATCAGGAGCGTCGAGTTATTAATACACCACTAGAGACACGGATAAGAGTCATTGATGGCGTACTGACATGTGGCATTGGTCAACGTGTTGGGATTTTCGCATCGGCTGGCTGTGGCAAAACGGTTTTAATGCATATGCTTGTAAACAACACTGAAGCTGATGTGTTTGTTATTGGCTTGATTGGCGAACGTGGTAGGGAAGTTACGGAATGCGCGGAATCGCTGAAAAAATCAGTAAATGCAGCAAAATGTGTTTTGGTTTATGCCACCTCTGATTTTTCGTCAGTAGATCGGTGCAATGCCGCCCTGATGGCGACAACCGTGGCAGAGTATTTTAGAGATCGAGGAAAGAGAGTTGTACTTTTTATCGACTCAATGACGCGATATGCACGAGCACTACGCGATATGAAGCTGGCAGCGGGTGAACCACCTGCCAGACGTGGTTATCCTGCTTCTGTTTTTGACAGTTTACCTCGCTTACTGGAGAGGCCGGGACCAACACTAAAAGGAAGTATTACTGCGTTTTATACCGTATTACTGGAGGGGGAGGATGAATCAGACCCACTGGGTGATGAAATTCGCTCAATCCTTGATGGCCATATCTATCTAAGTCGCAAACTCGCTGGGCAAGGTCATTATCCGGCAATAGATGTACTAAAAAGTGTGAGTCGAGTATTTGGTCAGGTCACTGATGAAAAACACAGAGATAATGCTGCGCGGGTAAGGAAGATCCTCACAACTTTGGAAGATCTACAGGTGTTTATTGATTTAGGGGAATATCGCGCTGGGCAAAATGCTGAAAATGATTTTGCTATGAATGCACGGCCTAAACTCACAAATTGGTTGAAACAGTCAGTTAATGAAAAAATGCCAATGAGTGAAACGCTAAAAGAGCTTGAACGAATTGTTAAGTAAAGTTAATCGACTTATCAGAAGAACAGCGCAGAGCCTGGCTGCATGTGAAGCATCATTACAAAAGTTAAATGCAGAAAAAGAAAAGTTAGCCGAAAAGGAACGCCTGTATGATATGCAACTTAAAAACCTACAGTCACTGTTAGATATGAAAGAGTTACTCGGCGAAGTTGTATTTCGACAGGATATATTTTACTCGTTACGTAAAGTTGCAGTCATTCAGCAGCAGATCGCTGAGATAAATCTTGAAAAGCAAAAAATAGCAGAGCGGCGAAAAATACTTAACAAGGAAATAGTTCAACAGCAAGCACAAAGAAAACACTGGTGGCTAAAAGGAGAAAAGTACGATCGACTAAAGAAGCGCATCAAAAAACAACTTTTAAATCAGATGCTTTATCAAGACGAGCTTGAACAGGAGGAGAAATATAATGGACGAAGTCAAGAAAATTGAACACTGTAAAATTTTAAACACAGACACACCCGATAATTCTGCTTCAGATTTAGACAGTTTCTTAAAGAAAAACAAAAAAAATAAAGAAATGAGTGAGATTGTGGCTGGAACCATTCTCCAGTTATTACGTCAGACTCAGGATAGCCAATTTTCTACGTTGGGGAAAAAAAATGGGCACATGGAGTCTATTGACAACAAATCATCTCTCCAGGTTGACAGGAATCCATCTCTTTCTTTGCAAACAAATGGAACAGAGAAATTTTCTACAAAGAAAATTCTCAATATGACTTCACGAGATCAGGGGAATGATTCTGAACCATCTAATAAAACGATACAATTTAAGGAAAAAATCCATAATGGTATCCATACAGAATACATCACAGATCAAAAACACAGTAATAATAAAGATCGTGAAAAAAAATACCGCGATGGAGACAAAATAAATGGACCGCAGGCCCATTCATTAGACATTACTAACGAAAGAAGGTTTGCTGATAACAGAACCATGTTTACTCAACATATCGAAAAGCAAAGGAATGTTCATACGCTCAATCAGAATGATATAAATAATTCTGCTAATAATGCCAATGCGCGCGAAAATGAATTGACATATCAGTTTCAGCGTTGGGGACAAAATCATACAGTCCGGATTCTGGAAAGTAGTGAAGGGATACGACTAAAACCATCAGACACACTTGTCTCCGACAGACTCCATGAAGCCCAACACAATGATGTTACAGCACAACGCTGGGTATTGACTGAGCAAGATGAACGACAAGGGCAACGACATCAGCCTCATGATGAGCAAGAAAATGAAGGTAAATACGAAAACGATCAGAAGGACGAAAGTTAATGTTCGGTCTGAGAAAAGTAAATGGAAACACTCATTCCTTTGAAACCACTTTTCAAAATTGGAAAGAAAAGGGCGAAGATGTTGCGTTATTAATGCCCGAATTTAGCGCCAAATGGCTACCGATAGCAGAAGAGAGCGGCAGCTGGTCTGGATGGGTGTTACTTCGAGAGTTATTTCCCTTAATTTCTGCCGAGCTCGCTGGGATGGCTTTAATGCCAGAAACGGAAAGGTTAATAGGGGAATGGCTCAGTTTATCTAGTACCCCGTTAAATCTAAAGTATCCTGAACTAAAATATAATCGTTTGTGTGTCGGTAAAGTATTTGATGGAGTATTGAGTCCAGCTCAACCACTGATAAGAATATGGACAGGGGAATTAAATATTTGGTTAGATAAAGTCACAGTCTGCCAATACGAAAACGCTCCAACGCTAGACAAAAAATCATTATATTGGCCCATTCATTTTGTAATTGGATTTAGTAAAACATGTTATAGAACCATTGTTGATATTGAAGTTGGTGATGTTTTATTAATTTCAAATAATTTTGCTTATGCGGTTATTTATAATACAAAGATTTGTGATTTAATTTATCCAGAGGAGTTAAAAATGGTTGATCATTTTGAGTACGAGGAAGATTTTGAAACAGATGATTTTGATATCAAAAA
>ENA-UOZQ01000451-UOZQ01000451.1-food-metagenome-genome-assembly--contig:-NODE-451-length-9759-cov-5.309357_pt1 | contig 9759 bp, 7 predicted proteins | sample MGYA00249876_ERZ772739 | MGnify/ENA primary metagenome ERZ772739 (study PRJEB29005, sample SAMN08379460) | food metagenome | isolation source: cheese spiked with Escherichia coli O103 | study: EMG produced TPA... | reverse complement strand
GAGGGCGGTCACGTGGATTTTGCGCCAAACAGCGAAGAAGAGGGCATTATTCTTGAGGAGCTACGCGCCGAAATTGGTCACGTGTCGGCCGAGCGCGTGCTTTCTGGCCCGGGTCTGGTGAACCTGTATCGGGCGATTGTAAAATCAGACGGACGTCTGCCGGAAAATCTGCAGCCTAAAGATGTGACCGAACGCGCGCTGGCCGACAGCTGTATTGACTGCCGTCGTGCTTTGTCGTTGTTCTGCGTCATTATGGGGCGTTTCGGCGGCAACCTGGCCCTGAATCTCGGCACCTTTGGCGGGGTCTATATTGCGGGCGGGATTGTGCCGCGCTTCCTCGATTTCTTTACCGCCTCCGGTTTCCGTGGTGGCTTTGAAGACAAAGGCCGCTTCAAAAGTTACGTGCAGGACATTCCGGTTTACCTGATTGTCCACGACAATCCGGGCTTGCTTGGCTCCGGGGCGCATCTGCGTCAGGTACTTGGCCAGATCCTCTGACATCCGTCTCCCTCTCCTGCGGGAGAGGGAACGCGCTACAGGTGCATGAGCTGGCGGAACGCTTTCACTCTGCTGCGGCTTACCGGCACCTGAAAATCCAGATCCTTCAGACGCAAAATATAGGTGTTATTAAACCAGGGTTCGATCTCGCGGATCTTGTTCAGGTTGACGCAGAACGAGCGGTGGCAGCGGAAGAAGTGCGCTGCCGGGAGTTTGTTGCAAAATTCGGTGATGTTCATCGCCATTACGTAGGCCTCACGCCGCGTATAGACAAACGTCATTTTTTCGTGCGCTTCAGCATAGTAAATATCGTCGACAGGCGTGACGATGATCCGTTCGTCCTTGACCAGATTAATGGTGTCGTTTTCCCGCGCTACCGGACTGGCACTGGCGGGCAGCGACTGCTGCTGCCATGCGGCTTCCAGCTTATGCAGCATGCTGATAATACGTGACTCCTGATACGGCTTGAGAATATAGTCAAACGCCTCCAGCTCGAAGGCTTCCACGGCATGCTCTTTCCACGCGGTGACAAACACAATAAACGGCTTGTGGGCGAACTGATTGATATTTTGCGCCAGCAGAACGCCGTCCAGAGACGGAATATTAATATCGAGAAAAATCGCGTCGACCCGGTTATGCTGCAAAAATTTCAGCACGTCCAGACCATCCTCAAAACAGCCAACAATCTCCATCTGGCAGTGGGTTTTGATAACCCAGCTCAACACCAGCTGAGCCAGAATTTCATCTTCTACGATGATGACTTTCATCTGTTACTCCGACCTACGGCAACAAGGATATGGGGGCATTAATGGGCGTTCGTTCGTTCGGGACATAAAAAGCAATCTCGGTGCCCGGCTCAAGGCGGTGAATGTGCAGCCCGTCACCGTACAGCAGCTTGACCCGGTGGTGCACGTTCAGCAGCCCGATTTTATTTCCCGGCATTTCGTTTGATTCGACGCGCTCGATCACTTTTGGATCGATGCCGTGTCCGGTATCGCGCACGGCGATTCGCACGCGGTTACCGCTTTCCGTCACGCTAATCGTGACCACGCCTTTTCCTTTACACGGCTGAATGCCGTGAACAATAGCGTTTTCCACCAGCGGCTGGATCAGCAGGCTTGGGATCACGCAGTTGACCTCTTCATCAATATCGTAAATGACCGTCAGCTTATCGCCAAAGCGTGCCTGCTCAATCGCGATGTAATCCTTGATTTGATACAGCTCTTTTTTGATGTCGATCTGCTCGTCGTCTTTTAACTCAATGTTGTAGCGCAGATAGCGCGACAGATTAAAAATCAGCTGCCGCGCGGTATCCGGATTAAGACGAATGGAAGAGGATATAGCGTTCAGCGCGTTAAACAGGAAATGGGGATTGATCTTGCTTTGCAGGGCACGCAGCTCTGCCTTATTTGCCATCTCGCGCAACTGCTCCGCACGCGAAACTTCGAGTTGGGTGGAGATAATCTGCGACAGGCCAATCGCCATCTCCTGGAGCGAGGAGGTGATTTGGTGCGCATGGCAGTAGTAAATTTTCAGCGTCCCCGTGACCACGCCTTTTTCCCACAGCGGGATCACCAGCATTGAGTGGATCTCTGGCGTCCGGTGGGCTTCATCATTGTTTTTAATGATGATTTTTCCGTAGTTAATTGCCTGTCTGGTGGTCGGGCTGATGGTATCGTCGCTGTCGCGATAATTGTGCTCACCGACGCCAACATAGGCCAGCACGTGGTCAATATTGGTGATGGCGACCGCATCGGCGTGAATATCCCGGCGGATGATATCGCAAACCTGACGTAAAGATTCGGTGTTAACGTGTCGGAAAAGCGGCAGCGTTTTGTTGGCAATATCCAGTGCCAGCTTCGCCTGACGCGCGGCGCTGGCCTCTTTTTCGCCTTCCACGCTTTGCACCAGCAGCACGATAAAGCCTATACAGACGCTCCCGAGGATCATCGGAATACCGATCTTCGAGACGATATCCAGCCCCAGCGCAGTGGTCGGTGCCCAGACGACGACCAGGATCATGGTCAGCGTTTCGCAGACCATCCCCGCGATAATCCCCGCACGCCAGTGCTGTTTTTTCGGGATTTTGCGGTTAATCCAGCCGGAGAGTACCCCGGCAATAATGCTGGTGATAAAGCAGGGGACTGCCGTCACGCCGCCAATATCAATCAGGTATCGATGGGTGCCGGCGATAATGCCTGTGATAATCCCGACCCAGGGACCAAAGAGGATCCCGCCTGACATTACGGCGATGATGCGCACGTTCACCAGCGAGCCTTCTACCGGCACGCCGGACCAGGTGCTGAACAGGGCAAACATCGAAAAGATAAACGTAACGGCCAGCAGCTCTTTTGGCGAGTGGGCAGATTTATGCAACAGTTCGCGAAACAAGCGGATGCGGATAAGGAAAAAGAGACAGATCAGCATTAATGCCGCGCGGTCGAACACCGCCAGGAGCATATTGAAGATTTCGTGCACGGTCAGGCCTGGGAAAACGGGAAAAATCTATGATAGAAAACATAGGGCCAGATGACCAGCTATCCATCAGATTTATCAAATGGGGAAAAACCATAATTCTCAAAGGGGATTGCTGGCTTTTGACTGAAAGTCGCTGCTTTTTCGTTTGGGGAGAAGCGTCAGGTAACGATACTGAAAATATTGTGTTAAATCGCAGCGCTTAAAACTGCCTGATCACGATAAGAGTTCCGCTTTTCACTGCAATCGCATTCCCGTTTTAGCGCAATATATTGTTTTGCCGTTATCCCCTCGACAGCGTCTTTTTCTTCAGGTTATTTTCTAAGCATGCCACACGGGTGGCAGCGTCGCTCGGACGGTCCGGGCGCTAACGTTAATCTGAGGAATCTATGGCTGAATTCAGTCCTGAACGCCGTTTTACGCGTATCGATCGTCTCCCCCCTTATGTTTTCAATATCACTGCTGAACTGAAAATGGCTGCGCGTCGGCGCGGTGAAGACATTATCGATTTCAGTATGGGTAACCCTGACGGCCCAACGCCGCCGCATATCGTTGAGAAACTCTGCACAGTTGCCCAGCGTCCCGATACCCATGGGTATTCAACCTCTCGCGGCATTCCACGCTTGCGTCGGGCGATCTCCCGCTGGTATCAGGATCGTTATCAGGTGGATATCGATCCTGAAAGCGAAGCGATTGTGACCATTGGCTCCAAAGAGGGGCTGGCCCACCTGATGCTGGCGACGCTCGATCACGGCGATACCGTCCTGGTGCCGAATCCGAGCTACCCAATTCATATTTATGGGGCGGTGATTGCTGGCGCGCAGGTGCGTTCTGTTCCACTGGTGGAAGGCGTCGACTTCTTCAACGAGCTGGAACGGGCGATTCGTGAAAGCTATCCGAAGCCGAAAATGATGATCCTCGGTTTCCCGTCCAACCCAACGGCACAATGCGTCGAACTCGAATTCTTTGAGAAAGTGGTCGCGCTGGCTAAGCGTTACGACGTGCTGGTGGTACACGATCTCGCCTATGCTGATATCGTTTATGATGGCTGGAAAGCGCCGTCAATTATGCAGGTACCGGGTGCCCGTGATGTGGCGGTTGAGTTTTTCACCCTGTCGAAAAGCTACAACATGGCGGGCTGGCGAATTGGATTTATGGTGGGAAACAAAACGCTGGTGAGCGCCCTGGCGCGTATTAAAAGTTACCATGACTATGGTACGTTTACGCCATTGCAGGTCGCGGCCATCGCGGCGCTGGAAGGGGATCAGCAGTGCGTGCTTGATATTGCCGCCCAGTACAAGCGCCGCCGTGATGTGCTGGTAAAAGGGCTTCACGAAGCGGGCTGGATGGTTGAAATGCCTAAAGCTTCCATGTACGTCTGGGCGAAAATCCCCGAGCCGTATGCGGCGATGGGATCTCTGGAATTTGCCAAAAAACTGCTTCAGGACGCGAAGGTTTGCGTTTCTCCAGGCATTGGCTTTGGTGACTACGGTGACACGCATGTGCGTTTCGCGCTGATCGAAAACAGCGACCGTATCCGTCAGGCTGTGCGGGGGATTAAAAGCATGTTCCGCGCGGATGGCCTGCTTGCAGTTAAGAGCGTCGTGGAACAACCCGAGTCGTAACGGACACCAAAAAAACAGGCGCCAACGGCGCCTGTTTTTTTGACTGCATTTTCTTAACTAGATCATCAGAGCAAACGTTCCGGCCCAAACTAAAACAATAACCGAAATGCCCATAAAGAAATATTTCACGTTTCATCGCTCCGCGTATCTTCCGGTACGCATTAAAAAAACAGAGTCCAACTGAGTATAGAGAGTTGAAATCATGCGAAAGGGGAAATCGGAATTATCCCGTTACGTCGCTAACTTCAGCTCTGAATTCTGTGCTTTCCTGTCGCCAGACGGCGCTAATGTACGCCTAAATTTCAGGAGTGACAAGAGGCATTTTTTTAAATAATTTCCGATACTTACGAGTGTCGTGGAACGGCGACAGTTTGATTTCGGTACGCAATAAATGCCTGTTGAGCGACGGTCGAAAAAAGCCGTTACGCACTGCGATTACAGGTGCTTGAAAAGGTTAGTTTCTTAGCGAAACTAACCTTCGAAAGGGGTTAGATATAAAGTGAGGCTTCGCCCAGAGGGCGGGTTTTAAAGCGGCGGTGCATCCACAGATACTGCTCAGGTGCTCGCATAATCTCAAACTCAATCACCTTATTGATAAAGGTCGCGGCTTCACTCTCATCCTCAGGATAGTTCGCCATCTCCGGTGAGATATGCAGACGATAGCCTGACTTATCCGCTTTTCTGACCATGGTCACCGTTAACATCGAGGCGCCAGAGAGACGTGAAATCACAAAGGTACCGTTCGTCGTAGCGACATCTTTAACCGCAAAGAAAGGGGCAAAGCTGCTGCCTTTAGGGCCGTAGTCCTGGTCCGGGGCAAACCAGACGGCTTCACCTTTTTTCAGGGCGCCAACCATACCGCGCAGATTGTTACGGCTGATCATCGCCTTATTTGAACGCATGCGGCCCCGCGTTTGTACCCATTCCATCAGTGCGCTGTTATGCGGGCGATAGGTTGCCATCATCGGCTGACAAAGACCCATAACGCGGCCGCCCAGCTCAAGCGACATAAAATGCACACCCACAACCATCACGCCGCGTTTTTGCATCTGGGCATGTTTGAGGTTATCCAGACCTTCAACGTCAAACCATTTACGGACACGCTCGTCTGGCCAGAACCAGGCCATACCGGTTTCAAGCAACGCCATACCGATAGATTTAAAGTTTTCAGCGATCAGCGTTTCACGCTGCTGCGCGTTGTAATGCGGAAAGCAAAGTTCAAGATTTTTTCGGGCAATGGACTCGCGACGCTTAAGAAAGTGACGCGATGCGCTGCCGAGCTTCGAACCCAGGAAGCGAATCACGGGATAAGGAAGCTGGACCAGCAGCCAAAGTACGCCAAGGCCGAACCATGTAAACCAGTAGCGCGGGTGCAGAAACGCCCGCTGAAATTTGAATTGAGACAAAATAGTGGAACCTTTGTAAAGCCTGTGAAGGTAGCGCAGACTTCGCGATACCACGTGCCATTGAGACCGTAGGACGAGGTCATGGTTGCAGGCTTTACCGTTCTTTACGACGTTGCCTGGCCATTGCTGACTTGGGTGGGCGGCTTAATGTAGCACCGTTATACATTATGAGCTATTACTCGTTTTTGCTTAAAAAAGCGGCAATTGCAAAGCGGATTGATAAATCAGGGATTATAGGGAGAAATTAAAAGTGTCCCCTGCAGGAATCGAACCTGCAACTAGCCCTTAGGAGGGGCTCGTTATATCCATTTAACTAAGGGGACGAAGCGGCAAGAGTATAGCGTTATTTACACTTCTCGTTAAGCGCATTGCCGCCTGACTGGTCAAAGAGTCACCGTTCACGCCGATTTTTCGGCAGTTTTATCCTTTTTTTCCTGAGCCTTAAGTTCGGCCTTACGCTTGTTGGACATGTCGTTACGGATTTGCGCATGGCTCAGCAGTGCAAAGATAAAGGTTCCGCCACAAATGTTGCCTGCGAGAGTAGGCAGGGCGAACGGCCAGAAAAAGTCGCTCCAGTGGAGTGTGCCGTTAAATACCAGATAAAGGATTTCAACGGTCCCGACAACAATGTGCGTGGTATCGGCGAGTGCGATAAGCCAGGTCATCAGGATAATCACCACGATTTTCGCGCTGCCCGCTGACGGGAACATCCAGACCATAGTGGCGATGATCCAGCCGGAGATAATGGCATTAGAGAACATTTCAACCGGCGTATTTTTCATTACATCCATGCCAATCTTCACGAATGCGTCGCGGGTCGGTTCATCAAAGATTGGCATATACTCGAAGGCCCAGGCTGCAACGCCCGTACCGATCAGGTTCCCCAGCAGCACGACGCTCCAGAGGCGCATCAGTAAACCAAAATTACCAAGGGTCGGATTTTGCATGACGGGCAGTACGGCAGTGACGGTGTTCTCCGTGAAAAGCTGCTGTCGCGCCATAATGACGATAATAAAGCCGAACGTGTAGCCTAAATTCTCCAGCAAAAAACCGCCCGGCACGCCTTCCAGCTGAACGTGAAATATACCTTTGGCGAGCAGAGAGGCACCCATCGACAGACCGGCTGCGATGGCCGACCACAGCAGGGCCATTGCGTCACGCTCCATCTCCTTTTCGCCATCCTGGCGAATATGCTCATGAATGGCCATGGCACGCGACGGCAGGCGATCCTCATCGACTTCTATCTCTTCTCCCCGGTCTTTCTCCTCACTTTCAATCTCATGTTCCTCATTGTTCTCGCCAATTTTTTCTTCGTTAATATCTTTCATAACTGCTCCTTCGGGGTAATCGCTCATTTAAGCGTAGCGGCTTTTGGCGCCTTGCCCGTGGGGAAGCTCTTAAATTGCTGAAAATGGCAATAAAGGTGAGACATCTCTTTCAAAGCCAATATAAAATTGCCAGCGAAACGAATTCTTAAAGACAGGCTATGCTGAAATTAGCGTGATGACGCGAGCGGGTCGTCATTGTCCTCGTAGACATCGGTAAGCGTGCTGTTACAATCACTTGCACGTTTCAGGCGGAGCCTCACAGGCTCCGTCACAGATGGCATTCAACGATAGCCATATTGAACAGGGAGAAATATATGAAGCTTCGGCTGTCGGCGCTTGCGCTGGGCGTAACGATGCTTGTGGGCTGCGCCAGCTCTGGCGAGCAAACGGGACGCTCCGATCCTCTCGAAGGATTTAACCGTTCAATGTACAACTTTAACTATAATGTGCTGGATCCATATCTGGTTCGTCCGGTTGCCGTGGCATGGCGTGACTACGTTCCGCAGCCAGCGCGTAACGGGCTGAGCAACTTTACCAGTAACCTGGAAGAGCCAGCGGTGATGGTGAACTACTTCCTCCAGGGCGACCCGTATCAGGGGATGGTGCATTTCACCCGTTTCTTCCTGAACTCTCTGCTGGGTATGGGCGGCTTAATAGATGTCGCAGGCATGGCGAACCCGAAATTACAGCGTGAACAGCCGCATCGTTTCGGCAGCACACTGGGGCATTATGGCGTAGGTTATGGGCCGTATGTGCACCTGCCATTCTACGGCAGCTTTACCGTGCGTGATGATGGCGGCGATATGGTGGATACGCTGTATCCGGTGCTGTCATGGCTCACCTGGCCGCTGTCGATTGGTAAATGGACCGTGGAAGGGATTGAAACGCGTGCGCAACTGCTGGACTCTGACGGTCTGCTGCGTCAGTCTTCCGATCCGTACATCATGGTCCGCGAGGCCTATTTCCAGAACCATGACTTTATTGCCAACGGCGGTAAGCTGAAGCCGGAAGATAATCCGAACGCGAAAGCCATCGAGAACGAATTAAAAGATATCGATTCGGAATAAATAAAAAAGGTGAGCGATGCTCACCTTTTTCAATCGTGTTGGGATTAGAACGCGTAGTTGAAGTTGGTACCAAACAGCCAGGCTTTACCTTCAGAGGTAAACTCGTAAGGGCCTTCCTGGAAGGTCACTTTCTGTCCATGCATGTACGACACACCCGCGTCGATAGAGGCATTCTCGTTGAACGCGTAGGTTGCACCCGCACTTACCCAGAAACGGTCCTGATCCGGAATGGAGATAGAACGCTTATCTGCCGGTACCGGGCTGTCATCAAATGCCACGCCGGTACGGAACGTCCAGTTGTCATCCATATAATAGGTCGTACCAAGTGCGATACGGTAAGCATCGTGGAAGCTTTCGTCTTTATAGAACAGCGTCTGGCCGTTGCTGCCGGTGGCTTTCAGCTCCTGGAACTGGCTCCAGCTGGTATACGCGAGGCTATAGTGAATAGCCCACTGCGGCGCAACGCGGTTATAACCTGACACTTCCCACATTTCTGGCAGATGCAGTGACAGTGAACCCGGTACGGTTTGATTCGAGGTACCCCATGGAATGGTGGTGCCTGCGCCCGGTACCATACCGTTGACTGGGCTCAGGATGCCGCTTTTGTAATCGCCATCGAAGTCAATCTTCACTTCTGAGCGGTAGGTCAGACCCCAGCGGTTGTTTTTATCCAGTTCATACAGGATACCGGCGTTCCAGCCGTAACCCCACTCGTCACCTTTCAGGCTGGCAATTTTATTGCTGTTTTTCGGCAGCGCAGCAGTTTGCTCCCCGGAATAACGCTCGATTTTTGCATCAGCGTAGACAGCATCAAAGCCCAGACCAAAGCTCCAGTTATCGTTCAGACGATATGCGCCGCTCAGGTTAAGGTTCAGGGTCGTCAGGTCGGTTTTACCGCCGTATTCCCCGGCCGGGTAGTTGTTATTGAACTCCGTTGCCAGGCCATAGTTTGAGGTGACAGAGGCACCCCAACCAAACTGTTCATTGATTGGCGCAACAAAGTGCAGGTTAGGCACCCACGCCGTTGGTGCAATGTTATCCGCCTTCAGATCTGCGCCGGTATACTGAGATTTGCCAGAAATGTTGACATCAGGATCGATGTAAACCGCACCGGCAGAGAAGGTAGGGCGATCAAACATCATGATAAGCGCCGGGTTACGGCTTGCGTTGCCTGCGTCATCGGCAATCGCACCTTCCCCGGAATACGCACGGCCAAGGCCAGAGGAAGAAAATTCGTTTAACTGGAAGCCCGCTGACCAGGCGGACGTTGAGACGATTGCCACTGCAACTGCTAAAGCAGTTTGTTTGAACAGGGTTTTCTGGCTCATGACCATAACCTCATTGAGTTATTTTTATTCAA
>ENA-UOZQ01000449-UOZQ01000449.1-food-metagenome-genome-assembly--contig:-NODE-449-length-9812-cov-246.097571_pt1 | contig 9812 bp, 6 predicted proteins | sample MGYA00249876_ERZ772739 | MGnify/ENA primary metagenome ERZ772739 (study PRJEB29005, sample SAMN08379460) | food metagenome | isolation source: cheese spiked with Escherichia coli O103 | study: EMG produced... | reverse complement strand
CCAGCAGCGTTAACGGTGATGGTGTGTCCATGTGAACCAATCGCAACGGAGTGCGCATGAGCACCAATACCGACAGTATGTGCATGTGCGCCTGCGCTTGCAGCAGTGCCGGACAGCGAGTGGGTATGAGCACCATCTGATGATGTCTTCCCTGCATTACGAGTCTGGCCACTACCGCTTGTTGTGCTCATAATCCCCGCGCTTAGATTTGAAATCGCGGTATAACCATTAGGGAAAATGCTCGTGTTCGTGCCACCAAATGCACCGGAACTCTTGTGTTGGTGCGCACCGGCACTATTTGCGGTCCCGCTAATACTATGGGTATGCGCCCCGGTGTTATTCGTGGATTTGGTTCCGTAATCAAACGACGATGTGGTTTTCGTCCCCAAATCCGTACTGGATGCGCTGGCGCTGTGGGTGTGCGATTTAATGCCGTCCTGTTCCTGAGACAATACGGTACGACCACTGGCGGGCTTGCCCTTAATCGTCCAGCCACGCATATCAGGGATCACGCCTGACGGATAAGCGGCTGCAAGTTTCGGGTATGCAGATTTGTCAAAAGTCTGCCCCTGCATCAGGGCATAACCAGACGGAACGGTATCTGATGGCCACGGGATTGGTGCACCGACTGGATAAAACTCTGCAGGAGGATGAGCCGAGGTGTAAAGCTGCGCCCACGGCGACCAGTTTGCGTCGGTCGTATCCCGTCGTGAACGAATAAATGCCGGAGCATGAGCACCGCTTGTACCACTCCAGCCGATGAGTAACTCACCTTCGCCAACGGCTGTCATCCCTTTCAGGTGAATGATATTTCCATACGCTGTTGGATATCCGTTGTTATACACCTCGTATAACTCAAGACCTGCTGCCCCCTGCGTATTGTCTGTCAGCGCGGTTACCCGACCTTTTGAAGCCAGATTAACTGATGATACTGCTGTTCCACCTGACGGTAACGCCCCGATCTCTGATGCCGTTGGCTTATTTCTGGAGTTATAGTCCCTTCGCCAGCCAGGTGAATAATCTGTTCCGTGATTAATATAGGTAAACTGGGCGTTAGTTGTTCCACCACCAGTGGAGGTGGTCGGTGTGGTAATGCGGATCGTCATCGCTGACTTTATCCCCATTACTTCAATGACAGCTCCGGCGAGATGAATATTACCGCAGTCAGTATCAGTAATGATTTTATTATTGCCATAAGACCAGGAACCCTTGCACATCCAGTATGGATGGTTAAATGCTCCCTGAGAATCCAGCCACTCGATAAACTGTGCAGTCGTCCAGTTTCCTGTTGTTGTGCTTACTGACCCACCGAAGGCACGGCAGGCACCAATATTTTTCGTAAAGGTATCTTTGCCAGGGATATCCGCACCGTTCTGATCTTTCTGCAGACGTTTCTCAGCATTGTCATTGGCTGCTTTTACTGCCTTTGGTGTCGCGGCAAGCGTTTCAGACGTGCTGTTGGTCGCGCTGCTTAGCTGGATTATCCCTTTCTGTGCTGTCGTTGCATCCTGTGCGGTGTATTTCCCGTTAGCCAGGTCATACGCGGCCTTAACGGCTTTTGGCGTTGCCGCCAGTGACTCGGAAGTGCTGTTAGTCGCACTGCTGAGCTGTACTATCCCCTTTTTCGTCGTGCTCGCATCCTCAAGCGCCACGGCGGATGCAATATCCTCTGCCCGTTTTGCTGCTGTCTCGGCGCGCGTTGCCGCGGATTCCGCCGTACTTTTGCTCTGAGCTGCCGCCGTCGCACTGCCAGCTGCCTCTGTCGCCTTCGTGGATGCCGTCGTGGCGCTGCCCTTCGCTGCTGACGCCTGTCTGGTCGCCTCATCTTTTGAAGCAGACGCCGATGATGCCGATGACGCCGCCGAACTGGCGGACGATGCGGCAGCCGTTTTTGAGGATTCTGCGCTGGTTTCCGACGCTTTCGCGTTCGTTTCGGATGTCTTCGCTGCGGAAGCAGACCTCGCTGCTGCGCTGGCCTGTTCAGTGGCTTCGCCAGCCTTCGTTGTGGCTGTTGAAGCGGATGATGCGGCGCTTTCTGCCGATTTTCCGGCGGCGGTGGCACTGACTGCTGCCTCCTCTGCCTTAATGGACGCCTCACGGGCCGATGATGCAGCTGTTGTCTCAGAGTCTGCCGCAGCTGAGGCGCTCTGTTCCGCTGCCGTTTCAGAAGACCTGGCGTTCGTCTCGGACGTTTTTGCCGCCTTCGCAGAATTTGCTGCCGCCGTTGCCGAGGAAGCTGCGCTACTGGCGCTCGAGGATGCGTTCGTTTCTGATGATTTTGCCGCCTCTTTTGAAGCCGACGCATCCCGGGCTGAGGTGGCAGCTTCTGACGCTTTCGTAGTCGCGGTGGATGCAGAAGTGGCTGCTGATTGTTGTGACACTGCAGCATTCGTTTCAGACGTTTTCGCGGCACTGGCACTGGTAGCTGCCGCGCTTTTTGAGGACTCTGCAGCGGCAGCACTTTTTTCCGCTTCAGTGGCCTTTGTTGATGCCGTTCCTGCGCTGGAAGACGCTGACTGAGCCGACGAAGCGGCCTGTCCGGCTGACGTGCTGGCTGCGCGCGCTGAGCCTGCAGCATCAGTCGCATGGGTTGCCGCCTCACGGGCTGATGTGCTGGCATCACTGGCTGACTTCTTCGCGGCTGCCGTGTTCTGTGCCACCGCGGACGCGTTACGCGCCACCTCTTCCACCATCAGTTCAAAACGGCGCAGAGCCTCCGGACGGGCATCATCCTCCGTCATGGCACCGAGAAAATCATTCAGCGTACCGGGTTGAGAATCTTCATACACGGTGATGGTCCCGGCATGTGACGGCGGGAATCCTTCCACCAACAGAATAACGCTGTACTGACCGTACTCAACGTCCATGCTGTAACGCCCGGCTTCATCCGGATTTTCTGAGGCCAGCGTGTTCACCACCACCGTGGTGCTGTTACGTTTTGCTTTCAGCTGGATTGTGCAGTTCTGTACCGGTTTTCCTGTGCCGTCTTTCAGTACACCTGAAATCTTTACTGCCATATTCACCCCACAAAAAAGCCCGCCTGAACCGGCGGGCTGTCATAACACTGTGTTACCTGGCTAATCAGAACTTATAACCGACACCCACGATGAAACCGTCAGTGCGCCAGTCGCCACTGCCGGAGCCTTCATAAGCAATATCAATGGCCACGGATTCGGTCGGGTTAAACTGCACGCCAGCTCCCCACGCCAGAGACGTGTTGCTGTGGCGACCGTCATCACTTCCGGTCAGCACATCGTGCGTTTTCCCCTTGTTGTCAGTTACGCGGAGATAATCCCCGGAGAAAGTCGACACACGGCTGTAAGCCACACCCGCCATCGCATACGCGCTGAACCATTCATTCACGCGCACAGACGGCCCCGCCATCACGCTGAACCAGCGGTTACGCACGGAATCTTCATGCCAGCGGGTATCGCTGTAACGGGTCAGCTGGCGATTCTTGTCTCCTGCATAGCTGAACGACGTCACCAGCCCCAGTGTGTCCGTAAACTCATAACGGTATTTCACGTTAATCCCGTTCAGATCATCACTGCCGGGAACGTTCGTCGAGGCATGAAGATAGCCCGCGCTCAGCGTGGACTGATGTTCAGACGCCCATGCAGGCGCACCGGATACGGCCAGACAAATGGCTGCGGACAAAATGGCTGCACAAACTTTACGCATAATTACCTCTCGCTTTTCTGCAATAAAAAAGGCGTCATTCCTGACGCCATTTATTGGGGTTATAAATATTTCAACGAATACTGATGCCTGAAGCCGCTTTTTTGGTCACAATCACCGTACAGTCGGTGATATTACCTGCCCGCTGATTGCCTTTATGGAAAACCTTAAACTCCAGAGTGACGCTTCCCCTGCCACTCGGCATATCAATAACCGCACTGTAGCTACCGGGAATGGCCCCTTTAGTTTCTCTGGATGCGATTAATACACCGTTTTTGCGAACTTCAAAACCATAACCCGTGTATCTTGTACCTCCCGGGTTATTACCACTTCCCGGATCGCTATACGCTATTCCGTTAAAGATAATGGGCGGAATAATGATTTGACGGTCAAAGTTATGATCATCGCTGATGGTGACTGTAACCGTCCCGTTTGGTGTTTCCGTGTTACCCCACGTACCAGCCTGTTTCGGAAATGATTTGGATACAGCTTTAACGAAGTCACCTCTGACCTGAGTCGCCTCCAGCATGCCCTTAATCGTACAGTTCTGGTTAATCGTGACATTGTTGAGCGTTCCTGAGTTCGCATTCACACTACCACTGATATCCGCATTTTTAGCGGTCAGCTTTCCGTCTGATGTCAGGGAAAATACCGGAGGACTGCCACCGCTGGTAATGGTGGGGGCCGTCAGGCGCTTCAGGAACACGTCGTTCATGAATATCTGGTTGCCCTGCGCCACAAACATCGGCGTTTCATTCCCGTTTGCCGGGTCAATAAACGCGATACGGTTAGCGGCAACCAGAAACTGGCTCAGCTTGCCTTCCTCCGTGTCCTCCATGCTGAGGCCAATACCCGCGACATAATGTTTGCCGTCTTTGGTCTGCTCAATTTTGACAGCCCACATGGCATTCCATTTATCGTTGGCGTCCTTCCACTCTTTCGAAAACTCCTCCAGTCTGCTGGCGTTATCCTCCGTCAGATCGACTTTTTCCAGCAGCTCCTTGCCGAGATGGGATTCGGTTATCTTGCCTTTGAAAAAATCCAGGTAACCTTCCGCATCATCGCTCGCCCGACCGACGGCCTCCACGAATGCCGATTTGCCAACGGTGTTCACACTGCGGATATAAAAGTAATAATCATGGCCCGGTTTGATATTGATACTGGCGGCTATCCAGTACAGCGCCGTACCAAGATAGCGGGCTGTGGTTTCAACCTGCCTGATATCGGTAATCCGCTTTTCCGAGAACCAGAACTCAAACTGTACCGTCGGATCATAAACCGCAAGATGCGGCGTGGCGGTTATCTGAAAATAGCCCGGCGTCAGCTCAATCCGCGACGGCGCTGCCGGTGCGGCAATCCGGAACGATACCGATGCCGGATCGCCCTGCTGCCCCCACGCATTTACCGCCCGGACTGTCAGCCTGTAGTTCCCTGGCGCCAGTTGCGTGAAGCGGTATGTGGTTTCCGTCGTCCGGGCCGTGCTGACCAGCCGCTCACTGCCGTCATCCGCTGCCACGGTCAGGCGAAGCAGGAAGCTCACGCCCTTCACCACCTTCGGCGTGTCCCAGCGCGCCAGCACCTGATACTCCCCGCTGTCTGCGGTGACTTCGGCGGTCAGGTGCTGCACCGCTGGCGGCGTGACACCATTCACCGTGCCGCTCTGGTCGCCGTCAAAGTGCGCCCCGTTATCCACGATGGCCTCTTTTTCCGGTACATGCTGCACGGCGGTGATGGCATACGTGCCGTCGTCGTTCTCACGGATACTCACGCAGCGGAACAGGCGCTGGCGCAGCGTCGGCAGCTTCAGCCCCCACACGCTGTATTCAGCAACGCCGTCAGGAACACGGCTCACTTTCACCTTCACGCCGTCGGTGACGGACTGAACCTCCACGCTGACCGGATTGCCACTTCCGTCAACCAGGCTTATCAGCGTGGTACCGGAGGATGGCAGCGTGATTTCACGGTCGAGCGTCAGCGTCCGGGTCTGGCTGTTTACCGCCAGCACGCGCCCGCCGGTGCTGATACCGGCATAGTCATCATCACAGATTTCAATGACATCGCCCGGCACATGGCGAAGCCCTTCGGCACCCACGCTGAAGTCCACCGTCTGCGTTTCCAGCAGCTCCGTTTTAATCAGCCACAGCCCGGCGCGGTGTGCCTGCCCCCGGCTGGTACAGCCAAAGGCATCCATCTTCGTGACATTACGACCGTAACGGGCAATGGCCTGCGTATCTTCAACAAGCTCTGTCGCCGTCTCCCAGCCGTTGTTCGGGTCAATCCAGTTCACCTCAACGGCATTATGGCGGTCCTTCAGGGCGCTGAAGCTGTAGCGGAACGGCGCGCCATCATCCGGCATCACCACATTACTGCGGTTATAGGTCCACACCTTATCCGACGGTCGGTCCTGCACGAACGTCAGCGTCTGCCCGTTCCATACCGGCATACAGCGCATCGCCGAGCAGAAATCACTGAGCACATCCCACGCCTTGCGCTGTGTGGTCAGGTACGCATTACAGGTGATGCGCGGCTCCGTGCCGCCAAAGCCGTCCGGCACCGACTGGTCGCAATTCTGGCCGATGACATACAGCGCCCATTTATCCACATCCGCCGCACCAAGACGTTTCCCCATGCCGTAGCGCGGATGGGTCAGCATATCCCACAGACACCAGGCCATGTTGTTGCTGTATGCCGGTTTAAACGTTCCGTCCCAGATACCGCTGTATTGCCGCGTCTGCGGGTTATAATTCGACGGCACCTGCAGAATGCGCCCGCGAAGATGATAATTACGGCTCACCTGCTGGCTGCCGAACTGCTCCGAGTCCACCTGTACGCCGACCAGTGCCGTGTTCGGGTAGCCCTGTTTCACATCGATGATTTCGGTGTATGACGACCAGAGCGTTTTGTTCTGCAGCTGGTCTGTGGTGCTGTCCGGCGTCATTCTGCGCATCCGGATATTAAACGGGCGCGGCGGCAGGTTATCCACCACCACCGAGGCCAGATACTGCGAGGTGGTTTTGCCCTTAATGGTGATGTCTTTTTCCGTCACCCAGCCACCGTTACGCTGTATCTGAACCAGCAGACGGACTTCCGACGGATTCCTGTCCCCCTTTGAGGTGGTTTCCACCAGTGCCTGTACACCGAAGGTAAAGCGCAGACGGTCGATGTTTGCCGACGTGATGGTCCGGGTGATCGGCGTGTCATATTTCACTTCCGTACCCAGCACCGTCTCGGAGCCGGAGGATTCAAACCCCTCCGGCGGTGTCTGCTCCTGCTCACCTGCCCGGAACACCACCGTGACGCCGGAGATATTGGTATTCCCCTCACTGTCCAGCACCGGCGTACTGTTCAGCAGCACGCTTTTTAATCCATCCACCGGACCTTCAATCGGCCCTTCGCTGATGGCATCGATCACACTCAGCAACTGCGTGGACTTCAGGTTGTCCTTCGCTTCGCGCGGGGTATGCCCCTTACTGCTTCCTTTACCCATTCCTCACGCTCCATAAATGACAAAACCGCCCGCAGGCGGTTTCACATAAAACATTTTGCATCAGCGACCAATCACCACAACCTGACCACCGTCCCCTTCGTCTGCCGTGCTGATCTCCTGAGAAACCACGCGTGACCCCACGCGCATTTCACCGTACAGAACAGGCAGAACATTGCCCTGGGCAACCATGTTATCCAGTGAGGAGAAATAGGTGTTCTGCTTACCGTTATCCGTTGTCTGTGTACGGGGAGTTCTGGCTTTCGGTGCCAGCATCTGCGCCACACCACCGAGCACCATACTGGCACCGAGAGAAAACAGGATGCCGGTCATACCACCGGCCCCAATGGCTGCCCCCCATGCTGCAAGGGTGGCTCCGGCGGTAAAGAATGATCCGGCAATGGCGGCAGCCCCCAGGACAATCTGGAATACGCCACCTGACTTGGCCCCGGCGACTCTGGGAACAATATGAATCACAGCGCCATCAGGCAGAGTCTCATGTAACTGCGCCGTTAACCCGGACGTGCTGACGTCCCGCCCGGCAATCCGTACCTGATACCAGCCGTCGCTCAGTTTCTGACGAAACGCCGGGAGCTGTGTGGCCAGTGCCCGGATGGCTTCAGCCCCCGTTTTCACACGAAGGTCGATGCGGCGACCAAATCGTTGTAAATCCCCGTAAAGGCAGATGCGCGCCATGCCCGGTGACGCCAGAGGGAGTGTGTGCGTCGCTGCCATTTGTCGGTGTACCTCTCTCGTTTGCTCAGTTGTTCAGGAATATGGTGCAGCAGCTCGCCGTCACCACAGTAAATGGCGGCATGATTCGGCACCGATGAACCAAAACAGCACAGCAGCACATCGCCCGGCTGCGCCGCTGACAACGGCACCTGATACAGCCCTGTGGCCTCCAGATTATCCAGATAGAGATTCTGACCGTTACGCCACCAGTCATCCCCGCGATGAAAATCCGGCATCTCAATTCCCGCCAGATGGTAAGCATCCCGGAACAGCGTGTAACAGTCCGTCACCCCGTGCTCAAAGCGCCGCCCGGTGAGATGCGGCACACAGCGGAACTTATGAATCGCCCCCCGGCAGACCAGCCACCACGGCAAATCACTCTGCACCTGCAGCCGCCGGTCGGCCTCACTCAGCCAGGGCAGACCACCGGGGTGGCTGTGGACCAGCGCCACAATCTCACCCTGCATTTCTGCCTGCAGCCAGTCCTCCGGCGACATCCGGAAATAATCCTCCGGCTCACCGGAGATATTCACGCAGGGAAAATATCTTTCCCCCTCCGGCGTTCTCACCACGAAGCCGCACGACTCCGCTGGCGCACATCGCCGGGCGTGCGCCAGAATCGCTGATTCTGTCTCTGTCATGGGATTTACTGCGAAAGTTTGTTAATGGAAAGGAAGCCGCCAAAGTTGCCGACGTTATTGCGGAACTTACAACCGCTCAGGCATTTGCTGCATTTATCCTTCGTGATATCGGACGTTGGCTGGTCATATTCATCCGCGACTGCCGGACCGTGATAACCGCACTCATCACCGCGATAGGTCCAGGTGCAGGTGTTGGCCAGCATGATACGTCCCGGAAAAACAGCACCGTCCGTTTCCGTCGGCGTGGACAGTACAAAAGAGGCACTCACCGCGCTCAGTTCGCTGCACTGCTCAATGCGCCAGCGGCTGATCACCTCCTGCTCCGGATCGGCGCCACTGTTTCCGTTGACGAAGTTCACCGCATCCAGAAAACGGGCGTAAACCTTACGCCGGACCACCGTTCCGCCGACCAGACTCTGCAGATCTTCCGCCATCCCGGTGACCATACCGTACAGGTTAGAAACCGTCAGCGTGGGGCGCGTACTGGTGCCTTTGCCATTCAGTTCAAAACCACTCCCCTGAATGGGATACGGCTGATACTGTCGCCCCTGCCAGGTGACCGGCTCACCTTTTTCGTTCTGCTCATTACAGAAAAAATAACGTTCTCCACCGACCTCTGTCAGATCGATTTCCCAGAGCACCACGCTGGCCGACTGCTCCGCACGGGTGCATTCATTCAGTGTTTCCTGCCGGATATCCTGCATCAGTTCACCACCTGTTCAAACTCTGCGCTGAACTCAACACGCAGCATACTGACCCGCGACGACCATTTTGCGCAGGTCACCTTTATCTGCCGCCACTCATAAGGCGGCGTCCACAGAAAGGATTTCCAGCCCCCGTGCTCAGCCAGAAACGACTCAAGCGCCGTGGCCTCCCAACGGGGAACAGAAAGCGTCACGCTGTACGTTTTCAGGTCGGCATTCAGCCCGGCAGGCGCTCGCTGAGAATAGCCATCACCAAAGCGCACCTTTCTTACAGAAGGGATCGAAGCCACATCCATACCGGGTTTCACTTTCCAGCGGAAGGTCTTCATCGTCCACCTCCGGAGAACAGGCCACCATCACGCATCTGTGTCTGAATTTCATCACGGGCACCCTTGCGGGCCATGTCATACAACGCCTTCAGAGCAGCCGGACCTATCTGCCCGTTCGTGCCGTCGTTGTTAATCACCACATGGTTATTCTGCTCAAACGTCCCGGACGCCTGCGACCGGCTGTCTGCCATGCTGCCCGGTGTACCGACATAACCGCCGGTGGCATAGCCGCGCATCAGCC
>ENA-UOZQ01000441-UOZQ01000441.1-food-metagenome-genome-assembly--contig:-NODE-441-length-9946-cov-5.130320_pt1 | contig 9946 bp, 10 predicted proteins | sample MGYA00249876_ERZ772739 | MGnify/ENA primary metagenome ERZ772739 (study PRJEB29005, sample SAMN08379460) | food metagenome | isolation source: cheese spiked with Escherichia coli O103 | study: EMG produced... | reverse complement strand
ACCCTGGGGGCCAGTTCCTCCAGGCAGTTCATCACGCGCGCCGACATCGAGGCGTTTATGTGGAATAAAAAATCAATATAAATAATGCATGCTTTAAAAGATTACTATGAACTAAAAGCATACGTCCGAAATTGTTACCATATCTCAAGATTCACAACTAATAATTTCGTATATTAATCCTCCAGGGCAGGTAGTCAGCTATCTGTTTGGCTTCCCTGATGCGATGGTAAAATGAAAAGACCACCGTTATGGGTTTAATAAAAAGATGCAGTCTTCTCCAGCTCGGAATGTTAGAAGGATTTTTCAATGGATGTTGAAATCAACTACTGCAATTGACCTGCTCCCCGTTGATTAATACACCGCGATGTTAGTAATGTCTTCATAAGCCACATGAGGACATCCCCATGAAGAAGCGTTTTTCCGACGAACAGATCATCAGTATTCTCCGCGAAGCCGAAGCTGGGGTACCCGCCCGTGAACTCTGCCGCAAGCATGCCATTTCCGATGCCACGTTTTACACCTGGCGTAAGAAGTATGGCGGTATGGAGGTGCCTGAAGTTAAGCGCCTGAAGTCGCTTGAGGAAGAGAACGCCAGACTCAAGAAGCTGCTTGCCGAAGCCATGCTGGATAAGGAGGCACTTCAGGTGGCTCTGGGGCGAAAGTACTGACGACAGACCAGAAGCGGGAAGCCGTTGAGTTTATGTGTGATGCGACCGGTCTGTCGCAACGTCGTGCCTGGCGGCTTACTGGTTTGTCTCTGTCAACCTGCCGCTATGAGGCTCAGTGTCCGGCGGCTGATGCGCATTTATCAGGGCGCATCACTGATGCTGGCACTGGAGCGCAGGCGCTTTGGCTACCGCCGCATCTGGCAGTTACTGCGCCGTGAAGGCCTTCATGTTAATCACAAGCGTGTGTACCGCCTTTATCATCTGAGCGGGCTGGGCGTAAAATGCAGGCGACGTCGTAAAGGGCTGGCAACAGAACGTCTGCCGCTGCTCCGCCCGGCGGCACCCAACCTGACCTTGTCGATGGATTTTGTCATGGACGCGCTGGCCACCGGTCGCAGGATCAAGTGCCTGACCTGTGTGGACGACTTCACGAAGGAGTGTCTGACAATTACCATCGCATTCGGGATTTCAGGCGTTCAGGTCACGCGTATTCTGGACAGCATTGCACTGTTCCGAGGCTATCCGGCGACGATAAGAACTGACCAGGGGCCGGAGTTCACTTGCCGCGCACTGGATCAATGGGCTTTTGAGCATGGTGTTGAGGTGCGCTTAATTCAGCCGGGTAAGCCAACGCAGAACGGATTTATTGAGAGCTTTAACGGACGATTTCGCGATGAATGCCTGAATGAGCACTGGTTCAGCGATATCGTTCACACAAGGAAAATCATTAATGACTGGCGGCAGGATTATAACGAGTGTCGTCCACATTCAGCACTGAATTATCAGACGCCATCAGAGTTTGCAGCACGGTGGCGAAATGGAAAATGTGAAGGTAAACAAACCGACCTTACTAACTGACGGTTGTATCTAATCCTGGGGGCAGGTCAGTCTTCTGTTGCCTGTTTTGTAAATTCTTCTGGTTGATAGTCTACTATACGCGACATGCGAACTACGATTAGCCCTACAGAATACAAATGTCTACTGTATGCGATATCTGAATGTTGTTGGTATAAGCAGGTGGCCGTTACAGACAGATGTCTATTGTACGCTACAAGTATCTCAATCTGGGGTGTGCTTGCAGGGTGACGGTCTACTGTATGCAGCACCCGGTTGAATGTTTGATCTGGGCCGCATTTATCGGTGGTGTATTTCATATGTCTACTGTGTGCGCCCATTCACGCTATAGGGTATGAGCTGGTGGATAATGGCCTATCGTATTTCAATACTGCCATGGCTACAGAACTCGGGCAGTTGTAATGCTTGAGATCGCATATTATCTACAGTATGCGACATGCGTCACATCCGGACACCGGTATAATCATGCAGGGCTGTGGTTACCTTAGCGTATTGGCTTTGTGTCTGGCGGAAACCAGTCCATCACGGCGGGTATTCTGGCCGGGGAAGGGGCTCTAATCCCGGAGCACGTGTACCTATGACTACTGTTTTCGACAATCACCGCATATTGGTTATGCCCAAATAGGGGAAGGTCTATTGTATGCGATATCGGGCTATGGCTGATCAGAGCTGGTTTTGCCTGGTCTGAACAACAGGTGTCTACTGGATGCGACAACCAACGCACCGGTAGGTGCTGACAGGTAATGGTCTACTGTATGCGAGGTGCGGTTAAATGGCCGCTCCTCTCTGGTTATGCAGGTTACGAACAACTTTGGTGTCTACTGGATACGCCAAGCCATGCACCGCTACGTGCTGACAGGCAATTGTCTACTGTATTCGACGCCCGGTTAAATGGCCGAGCATCGCCGGGTATGCACCAATAGGGTCTACTGTATGCGAGAGTCGACATATAACCCATGTTAAGTGTCTACTGTGTGAGGCAACCTGTGAAGCCTCGTGGGTAAAGGTCTACTGTACTCGATGGTTAGGAACGATCACTTACTGACCATGGATATAGCTCCAGTGGTCTGTATTATTCTGCCGTCCGAGAGTGATATGAGTTCGCAGTCCAAGAACCATCAGAAGATTACACTGACTATTTTAACTATAAGAAACTGAATTATATACCTATTAATCAACCTCAATAGAGATGCTGGATATGTTTCCAGAAACCTAAAATTACAAAAATTGACAGTTGCTACATATTTGTATGAGTTTTAAACTATCTCTGCAACACACGGAAAAATGTTTCATTATGGGAATAAAAAATGAACAAAAGTACAATTGCATTGATGATGGCCATGCTTTCAGGTACTGCTTATGCTGACTCTACGCAGTTAACGCCAAATTTCTCACCGGAAAGTGTAAGTGTATCTACCTCCGCCGGGATGTTAAGCGGTAAATCTCATGAAATGGTTTATGATACTGGTACAGGAAGAAAGGTCAGCCAGCTGGACTGGAAGATCAAGAATGTAGCCATTTTAAAAGGCGACATTTCCTGGGATGCATATTCGTTTCTGACACTGAATGCACGAGGCTGGACATCCCTGGCTTCCGGGGCTGGTCATATGGACGACTATGACTGGATGAACGATAATCAATCGGGATGGACTGACCACTCATCCCACCCCAGCACGAACGTCAACTATGCCAATGAATTCGATATGAACGCAAAAGGCTGGGTTTTCCAGAATGAAAACTATAAAGCGGGTGTAATGGCTGGTTATCAGGAGACTCGATTCAGCTGGACTGCAACCGGTGGTTCCTATAACTACGATAATGGTGCATATACTGGAGAATTCCCTGCTGGTGAACGTGGAATTGGCTATAGCCAGCGGTTTTCCATGCCGTACATTGGCCTTGTAGGTCAGTATCGTATTAATGATTTTGAGTTCAATGCATTGTTTAAATTCAGTGACTGGGTTCGGGCGCACGATAACGATGAGCACTACATGCGGGATTTAACTTTCCGTGAGAAGACGACCAGTTCACGTTACTATGGCACTTCAATTGATGCCGGATATTACGTAACTCCAAACGCCAAAGTATTTGCTGAGTTCACCTACAGTAAATATGAGGAGGCTAAGGGAGGGACTCAGATTATTGATACTAACAGTGGCGAGTCCGCCTCCATTGGGGGAGATGCCGCCGGGATATCAAATAAAAACTATACGATTACAGCGGGCCTGCAATATCGATTCTAAGTAAAAAATCTTGATTAGGAGGATTTGTTCCATTTCATTCGTTACCTAATCATGACACATGCCATATTTAATGCCAGAGTAACAGCTCTGGCATTGAAAGATTTCATAAATTAAAAGTCAGGCATACCCGTCAAGCGTAGAAGATGAAATCCACATAAAAAACAGAACCATAGTATGATGCAGCACCATATCATCCATCAAGATTTCGGAGGATATAAGAACAGAATTTATTAAGATATGGAAATATCGAGGTTCCTGTATTTTCTGTCTACTACAGTAGACCACCGGGAAAAGAGATAACATGTATACGCCCGGATTTCAGAAATCGGATTAACTGAATACCATAACGCAAAAGCGATAATTTAAAAGAGACAGCCACATGCACTAAATCAGATCGGTTTCCTGATTTTTGTTGAACCGGATACTTAATGCTAATGTATGCGTACATTAGCTTTGGCTGAGGACAAGATTCGTGAGAGCTGAAACGAAAGAAGCTATGCGGATGTTTTTGGGGGGACGTTGCTACACGGCTAAACAACTCGAGAAGGACTATCTCTCTGAAGTGGCAGGTTACGGCGACGACCGCTGGGAAGCGCCGCAAAGAGCTGCCCGGCTGGCGGCAGCGGTAAAACGCTACAAAACCTCTGAGATGCTGCGTTTTATTTTTGCCACCATCGCGTATGATCCCGACCCGGATCTGACCCCGCTTGCCGTGAGGCGGCTGTGTCAGGCCTTGTTCGGCAGAACCGGTAGCCAGTGGCTTATAGTGGAAATTTTCGGGGTGAAGGGACGGCAGCACCGCAGCGATGACAGCACTCCGGAGGCCGTTGAAAAAATGGCAACCAGATATTGTCACGCCGCAGGGCTGCACTGGGCGGCAACTCTGGCGGAAATTGAGCGGGTAAAGCGCAACTATCAGACCCAGGTTAAGGCATCCAGGAAGGGAGAAGGGTAAATAACATAAATTTAATGCTAATGTACGCATACATTAGCATTAAGATAAAATGGCTATACCACCAGTTTTTGTATCCAGATGGCTTACTGACATGTTTCCTTGCACGGTAATTCAGGTCTGAATGCGACAGGGGCCTACAGCACAGAAAGGGATTGAGAACTGGAATGCGCTGGTCTGTTTTGCACCAGCGCTACGGGGTTTTTTATACCACACACAGGTTTCAGCTGGTGGGCATCACGGCAGCTACTTGAGCTTACTGTAGTGTTTTTGCCCAGCCCGATACTGTTTTATTGCAGCCTGTTGGCAGGCTACAGAGTCAGCCGGGGCGATGTCTGGATTTTCTTTCAGTGCGTCAATTGTGGCCTGCACCATGCCCTTGTCCAAACCCCATGTGGGGGAGGAGGGATTATTGGCTTCTAAAGGGACTTTCAGTTCCAGTACATCTCGTTTAGCACACGTTTTATTTGCCTGGTTAGTAAGGTCTGGCTCTGCAAGGATTTTAGCGGATACACCAAAACTCGCCAAAACCAGACACAGGGTGATACTTGTCGTTCGCATGTTTTATCCTTATTAATCGTCACTGATAATCAGAGTGGTCTGGGATGCTTCTTTCTCCACGCTATCCACATTCTGTGTTCAGTCCTGATGTTTCCTTCAGAAGTTACTTTATTGTGCTTCGTGGTCGGAGGAGAGGCTAAAACGCTTTCAAGCGTTTCACCAGCATCGAATCGCGCGTACAGCTTGTAATCGGCGGCATTCGTGTTTGTCGGCTCACATTTGCCATGGCTCATTTTTATCATCCTTTGCGATAAGAACTTAACTCTGCCAGGTACCAGCTGCTGGCGCCATAAACGAATTTTTACTCCCGGTGGTAAATCACCTCAGGCATCGTCATCCCAGAGTTCCAGGTTTTAATACGTAGTGAAGGTCTTGCTCAATACTCGCCGGACGGAATTATTCTTCATCACCGGCAGAGGCCAGCAGTGCTGGTATGCACTTTATAGCAGTCCACCCGGCGGGACAATTCATGAAAGCTGGTGGGCTCGTAACCATCACACTCAAAACGTAAGACAACATGCCTTATAGCCCTGCAAAGCCTTTGCCCCGGAGCGCCACGCTCTGCGTGGGTCGCGACTGTGCACATTCTCGGCATATTCTTTTTTTCTTTTTTTTATTTTTTCTCTTTTTTTCGTCCGCGCGGGGGCGGTGGGCCTGGCACGTTGAAGGTCAGGATCCTTAAGGGTATGTTGTCTTACGCAGGCTCTTTTGCTGCCTGCAGCACTTGCCGGCGATCAGAATCAGGAGAATGGCCATCGCCAGTTTTCCCTCATTTATGGCATACAGTAGACATCAATCCGGTGTAAGGTACCGGTTCTGACCGGACTATTTCCCCTGGGGCTGCTGTTCGTTACAGCTCTGAGCTTATACCGTGGATACGCGGTTTGTTCTTACGCTTATCACCGAAAGTGGCGAACGGGCCTTACGGGCGAACGCTTTAACAGAATTAACGCCAACTTTGTTAGGGAGATAATAAGTGAACATCGAAGCGAAGCAGTTTCTTACCGGCAGCGGCAGAAGAGTACTGACAAATGAGGGCAGACAGGGTATGGGTGGAGTTGCTGGTGTAGGCTCTTCAACCGAGAAAATGCTGGGCTACGTCGCTGAAACTGTTTTTGAAAACTGCGGCCAACTGGATAACCAACAGCTCGATGACATTATCAGCTGGATACAACTTTATAAGTCCTGAATGATGCATGAGTGTACAATGCAGCTCGTGTTTCTAACCGACGAAGCGTGCCAGATTTGAATTGTATATAAATCTGCTACACATGGGGTATCTATGAAACCTGAAGTTCGTGAAGCTCCGATTAGTATCCGAGCCAAAAAATCACAGCGTGACCTGATCGACATGGCCGCAAGCCTGGTCTCAAAATCACTGACTGATTTTATGCTTGAGGTCGCCTGCAGGGAAGCACAGGACATTCTGCTTGATCAACGCCTGTTTCTCCTCAATCACAACCAGTTTAAGGCGTTTATAGAGGAGCTTGACGCCCCAATAACGCCGGAGCGCAAGACGCGAATCGATAACCTGATGAACCGCAAATCACAATGGGAATGAGAGCGCCTGAATCCCTGACGGCTGAACATAACATCGCTGATGTTCTGTTGCCAGGTGCCTGCCCTTAATAAGTGGTTAAAGACAAAGGCTCTCAGAAACCACAGTACCGGCATTTCCCGTGTCTATGCCGTTTGCGCAGAAAACACGAACCGGATCATCGGTTATTATTGTTTATCTTCGGGTAGCTTCCGCCATAAGACAGTGCCTGGGACATACCGACGCAACGCACCTGATGTCATTCCGATCATTGTCCTGGGACGGCTTGCCATCGACCACTCCAGCTCCTGTGCTTATCCTCCCGGGTAGATCGGGCTTTTATGAAAACAGTGACATGTATAGGGAAGAGGGATGCCGGAAAGCGGGTTGGACGTCCTTCAGTACTGAATGAAGAACAGAAACTACGGTGATTGCACAGATTAAGCGGGAGTCGTTTTTCAACAAAATGCCTGCAGGTCAGGGGAGAATTCATCGCAGGGATGTTATGGTAGATTGCTTGCCAGTTTGAAAGTAGCCTTATCAGACATTCAGGGAAAGGAGAGTCATCGGTATGACAATTTTAGTGACGCTACAGGCTCAGCTCATTGTGGGAGAAGAGCAGGTGATAAAAAGCCTGGCACCGGAGGGGATGCTGGCGGCCGTATTTGAAGACGACGGCCGGACCGGGTATTTCTATGCGCTCGATGAGTCCCTTGAAGGAAACCCGATTCTTGATGCAGTGCATATCTACAATGTCGAGGATATATCAGACGCCCACATTCCTTCTGACGTTAAAATCGGCTGGTCTGAAGACAGTCAGAAATGCGTGCTCCTTATCAACGGATATCCGCATGCAGCGTTCGATTTCGTGGGGAAAAATGGGTACTGCAGAAGCGGATACCCACCCCCGATTAACAAGGTTTGGTCTGTGTCCGGCCATGAATGGAGCGATTCGGTGGATGACTTTTTCCGGTGAGTTACGGTGGGCTTAACGCCTGCCGCTTTTCTTTATCCAAAGTGAAAATGTCGCCCTGAAGAGACCGGACGATTTCATGGACTTTCAAATGATAAACCAGGTATCCAAATGCCCGCTTCTCTTTCATGCCTTAAATGACGAAGTCGTGGCGTTTTACACAAAGTTTGGATTCGAGACCTCTGCAGTCAATGCACTGACATTATTGTTCCCGGTCAAAGTATGAAAACGGCTCGGCGCTGATGGAAGGCTCGTCCGGGGCAGGATAGCAGGTGATGTTACTCATACTTCCCTGGGACTGGCTCCCCCATATAGGTGTGGGTACAGCAACGGCAAGTTACCTTAACGTCCTTTCCCATAATCGAAGGGTTTACCTGTTGTAAGATTCCATTTCCATCAACAAACAGGCCCGGATAAAAGCTGCTGTCACCGATACGTACCAAATCTCTTTTCTGATGCTCATGCAGGGGTCAGTTTGGATATCGAAAATTATTGTACGTTAAGGCTATTTTTTGACCTCTCTACTTTAGCTGGCCTCAGCCGACGAAACTTACCGGAAGCCGGTATCCGGTTGCTTTTCCAGATATAATCGCCTGTCAGATTGATGTGCTCCCAGCCCAACGGCGACAAATGCGACAGCAGTTGCTCGTTGATCTTCAGCCCTTTACGCTTCAAGGCCTCGACCGCTCTTTCCATGTAGACGGTATTCCACAGCGAGATAGCTGCCGTCAGCAGCGTCAGTCCACTGGCGCGATAGCTCTGATTTTCCGGTTTCCGGTCCCTGATTTCCCCCAGGCGGTGCAGGAATACCGCACGCGCCAGCGCGTTACGGGCTTCTCCTTTATTCAGTCCCGCCTGTACCCGCCGACGCAGAGCCGGATCGCGGAACCAGTCGAGCATAAACAGCGTTCGTTCAATACGGCCAATTTCCCTCAGTGCTTTGGCAAGTCCGTTTTGCTTGGGGTAGCTGGCAAGCTTTTTCAGCATCAGGGATGCCGTCACTGTTCCCTGCTTTATCGAGGTCGCCAGACGCAGCACTTCACGCCAGTGGATTTCGATCTCTTTCAGATTCAGGCTGGTCGTTGATATCAGTGACTGAAGTGCCGGGTATTGGTCCGCTTTCCCTTTGATAAACAGCTTCTTGTCGTGGAGATCCCTGATTCGCGGACAGAACGCAAATCCCAGCAGATGCATCAGGGCAAAGACATGATCGGTGAAACCCGCGGTATCGGTGTAATGCTCCCTGATTTCCAGGTCGCTTTCGTGGTACAGCAAGCCATCGAGCACATGGGTTGAATCCCTGACCCGACTGATTATGCAGGTGTAAAACGGGCTGTATTGATCCGAAATATGGGTATAAAACTGACGTCCAGGCTCTTGCCCATATTTCGGGTTAACCTGCCCTGCGTAGCGGCCTGAGCTGCCTGTTCTGAAATTCTGTCCATCTGATGATGACGTTGTCCCGTCTCCCCAGAATGCCGCCAGTGGTCTTTTCCCCTGTGCATATACCAGCTCAGCAAGAGCGGCTGAATAGGTTTCGTCGCGGATGTACCATGCCTGAATATCTTCGAGTGATGATTTGGTGCTACCAGGGCAGGCTTCTGCCATTTTGGTCAGACCAAGATTGATGCCATCCGCAAGAATGGTGGTGAGGAGCAGGCGGGTATCGGGACGGGTAATGTCATTTTTTATATGCGAAAAATGACGGGTAAACGTCGTCCAGCTGTTTACCTCGTCGAGAATTTCCGTGATTTTAGGTCGCGGTAGCATGCTGTAAACCAGCTCTGCCAGCGGTGAAACCTGTGCCGGAACGCAGTTATCCAGCGGAGAGACTTTTACGCCCTTGTCGGATATTTCCACATCGGGCAGTTCACCAAGGGCAGCCATAGCATTGATCTCTTCAAGTCTGGACTGAAGCAGAGTCATGCGGCTGGTAATGTACTCATGATAATCAGCAGATACGGGCAGTGGCAGCGCCGGTGTGAGGTTGTCAAAGTCTTTTTCGGGAATGAGGTAATCATCAAAATTTTTGTAGCGGCGTGAGCCTTTAACCCAGATGTCCCCGGAGCGCAGCGCTCCCTTAAGCTCGCTGAGCGCACAAAACTCATAGTACTGCCGGTCAATACCTGCTGGTGTAATCACCACTTTGCGCCAGCT
>ENA-UOZQ01000435-UOZQ01000435.1-food-metagenome-genome-assembly--contig:-NODE-435-length-10077-cov-4.906605_pt1 | contig 10077 bp, 9 predicted proteins | sample MGYA00249876_ERZ772739 | MGnify/ENA primary metagenome ERZ772739 (study PRJEB29005, sample SAMN08379460) | food metagenome | isolation source: cheese spiked with Escherichia coli O103 | study: EMG produced... | reverse complement strand
ATAATTTGTTATTTAATTATTTGCAAAAAGTAAAATAAATATTTATTTATTAAAAATACGAATGGGAATAAAACGCATTGCCGCCATTTGTATTTATTAATGAGAATTGTTTTTGTTCTTATTAAATAAACTGCCAGCGTGACTGGCAGTCGCGGTTAATACCACGGATTCTGGCTGGAAGAGGTAACGGCATATCCCTGACATTTATACTGAATGGTCACACTTTCGTTCAGACAGAGTGAACCGCTGATCAGGGTGCAGGTTTTAATCGGCTGCCCGTAGGCTGACGCGGAGGCGTAGCCCATGCGTTGGCAGGCCTTTGTTGCCGTACCGTTATTAACATAGTCATCAGACCAGGCGTTTTGCAGCATGGTCTGGCCATAGTCGAGGTTCACAATTCGTTTTGGTTCATATGTTCTTCTTTCTTCTTCATTTCGGTGTATGCTGCACCCGGCGAGCAACAGGATCGTTCCGGCGATGATTACATGTTTCATGTTTCACTCTGCGTGACGGGAAATACGCCATTGTAACCAACGCGACGGGACGCAATGGCCGGAATAGCCGGAGGATCTGCCCTTTCACTCTACAACGAGCCGGGCCACCGCGCGAAATTGTGAGCGCATCTTTGTTTTTTAAAACAAGTTTTCACTTAATTTGAAAGTGTGTTTGTTTGATAGTAAGGTTAAGTTGAAAAGGTATCCACAGCGGGATCGCCCGCCATGCATTCAGGAGAGACAAGATGAAAATTGCACTGATGATGGAAAACAGCCAGGCCGCTAAGAATCCCATCATCCTTAATGAGCTGAAAGCCGTTGCTGATGAGAAAGGTTTCCCGGTCTATAACGTCGGTATGAGTGATGAGAACGATCATCATCTCACTTATATTCACCTGGGCATCATGGCGAGCATTCTGCTTAACGCTAAAGCCGTTGATTTTGTTGTCACCGGCTGCGGTACCGGGCAGGGCGCGTTGATGTCCCTGAACATCCATCCGGGTGTGATTTGCGGTTACTGCATCGATCCTGCGGATGCTTTCCTGTTTGCGCAAATCAACAACGGTAACGCGCTTTCTCTGCCGTTTGCGAAGGGCTTCGGCTGGGGGGCAGAACTGAACGTACGCTTTATCTTTGAGAAAGCCTTTACCGGACGCAATGGCGAAGGCTATCCACCAGAGCGTAAGGAGCCGCAGGTGCGTAACGCCGGTATTCTGAACCAGGTGAAAGCGGCGGTGGTAAAAGAAAACTATCTGGATACCCTGCGTGCAATCGATCCTGAGCTGGTTAAAACCGCCGTCTCAGGCCAGCGCTTCCAGCAGTGCTTCTTCGAGAACTGCCAGGACAAAGAGATCGAAGCCTTCGTGCGCGGTATTGTTGGCTGATTTCCTTTGCCGGGCGGTGCGTTGCCGCCCGGCACAGAGCCTTACTTTTTCGATGATACCGCGCTGCCTGCATTTTTGGTCAGACGCAGCGTGTCAACCATTCCCACCAGGCAGATCAGCGCGATCGCCACAAATGCCAGCCGGAAGCTCATTCCCGGCATGCCGGCAATCCCCATCGTCTCACTGACTTTTTCCCCGATACGAATACCAATTGCCCCGAGCGTGATCCCAAGTCCCACGGCAAGCTGCGTTGCGGTTGAAAACAGCGTATTGGCATAGCTCATCTGCGCAGAGGGTACATCCGCAAAGGCCAGCGTACTGATGGCTGTAAACTGGATCGAACGAAAAACGCCACCCAGATAGAGGATCAGCATGACGAGCCACACAGGAGTCTGCGGCGTAAGAAAGGCGCAGGCCAGCAGCGCCAGGACATTAAGTGAACCGTTAATCAGCAACAGCCGCTTAAACCCCAGGCTGCGGATCAGGGGCGTCGTCGCCGGTTTAATGGTGAGATTGCCTACGAAAACGGCCAGCACCAGCAGGCCAGAATGGAACGCGTCCATGCCAAAGCCGACCTGGAACATCAGCGGTAACAGGAACGGAACCGCGCTGATGGAGGCGCGAAACAGCGATCCGCCGTACAGGGTGACGCGAAACGTCGGCACTTGCATCGCATCGAGCCTGATCATCGGCCAGGTTGCCCGCTTAAAGTGGCGCAGCGCCAGGCTCAACGCGACGACACCGACGATAAACAGCGTGGCGGTTAATTCTGTCCGCAGAGGCTCTGCGCCCATCAACTCCATCGCATAAACCAGGCTCACCATGGCAAGGGTGGTGACCACAAAACCCGGCAAGTCAAACGGTCGGCGCGTATCTTCATGCAGGTCCGGAATGATTCGCAGTGCCAGCAAAATGGCGATTATCCCCAGCGGCACATTAATAAAGAAGATCCAGCGCCAGTCGGCATAGCTTGTAATGAACCCGCCCAGCGGCGGGCCGATGATCGGCGCGACCAGCGCAGGCCACGTCAGGGTGGCGATTGCCGTGATGAGCTGATGCTTTGGCGTTGTACGTAACACGGCCAGGCGACCCACGGGCACCATCAGCGCGCCACCAATGCCCTGGAAGACGCGCATTGCGACAAACTCCTCGAGCGTGGTGGACAGGCCGCAAAATACCGAGGCCAGCGTGAAGATCGCCAGCGCGAGGGCAAATACTTTTCGCGCGCCGAAGCGGTCGGCGATCCAGCCGCTGGCGGGGATCAGCACGGCAAGGGTGATCAGGTAGGCGCTGATGCCGATATTCAGATCCACGGCCTGTATGCCAAAGCTTTTTGCCATATCCGGCAATGCGGTGGCGATCACCGTCCCGTCCAGAAACTCCATAAAGAAAGCACCGGCCACCAGCAGTGCCGCAGGCGATAATCCACGGCTCTCTTTGCCGGATACGTTTTCACTCATTCTCTTCCTGCCCGTTCAAAAAATTTTATAAAAATTTACTGGAATTTATAAGTCTGTAACGTGCGGATTTATCGTGCCTTTTTTTAACAAACCGGCAGCACTGAGGGTTTGTTAACCGTGATGCAGGTCACAAAATGGTTGATTTTTGTGATGACGGTCATATTATAAGCGTATTGATAATAACACCTGCATAACACGTTACTGGAGCAACATAATGAAACTGCGCAAAATCCTGAAAAGCATGTGGGCTAACTACTGCACAACGTTTAAAGACGTCCCACCGGGTGCGATGTTCTGATAAAAAAACCTGCTTCGGCAGGTTTTTTTATGTCTGCGGACGACGAGAGGGAGATGGAAGGGCGTCTGTTTTGCTACTATGGCTGCCTTTGAATAAGGAGAACCCCATGTCACAAAACCTGAGCGCCGATCAGGAACTGGTATCTGACGTCGTCGCCTGCCAGCTGGTTATCAAACAAATCCTTGATGTGATTGACGTTATCGCGCCGGTTGAGGTACGCGAAAAGATGTCGACCCAGCTAAAAAACATCGATTTCACCAATCATCCTGCTGCGGCGGACCCGGTTACGCTCCGCGCGATCCAGAAAGCGATCGCGCTGATTGAACTGCGCTTCACGCCGCAGGGTGAGTCACATTAAAATAAACCGATGTTTTAAAATTAGAAACCGTTTTCTGATTTTACGTCGAAGGGCGACAGAGTCTGTCGCCCGCAGAAGGTTCAAAAGAACGTCTGCACCAGCAGATAGCTCACCACGCAGGCACAGCTGACGCCAATCAGGCCCGGCAGAATAAAGCTGTGGTTGATGATGAATTTACCGATGCGGGTGGTGCCGGAGCGATCGAATCCAATACAGGCCAGATCGCTCGGATAGGTGGGCAGCACAAAGTAGCCGTAGGAGGCCGGGAAGAAGGCCACCAGCATTTTCGGATCGATGCCTAACATCAACCCCATCGGGGCGACTGCGGTTAAGGCCGCGGCCTGGCTGTTGACCAGTTTCGACACCAGAAACAACACGATGGCATACGTCCAGGGATGACTCTTCACTACCCCCTCCAGTGCCATTTTCAGTTCGTCGAGATGCGCCTGGAAAAAGGTATCGCTCATCCATGCCACGCCAAACACCGAGAAGATGGCGACCATCCCCGCCTTAAATACCGCTCCGTTTGAAATGGCCGACGCATTAACCTTACAGGTCATCAGCATGATGGCCCCGGCAATAAGCATCATCATTTGAATGACAAGGTTCATCGACAGGGCCGTCATTTTGCCTTTGATCTCAAACGCCGGACGCAACTCGGGCAACGCACCCAGCAGGACCACAACGGCAATCCCGGCGAAGAAGATCCACGTTGACCAGTAGGCCTGTTTAGGGAAACGCTGATCCATCAACGTCTCCGTTCCCCCATAGATAAACTCCCGCTGTTTCGGATCTTTCAGCTTTTCCTGAAATTCAGGATCGTCTGCGAGGTTTTTTCCCCGGCGCAGGCTCCACAGTGCCGCAATGGCGACGCCTGACAGTGAGGCCGGTACGGAAACGGCGAGTATTTCGAGGATCCCCCACGCGTGGCCGATACCGTTCTGCGCACCCAGAATTGAGACCAGCGAAACGACGGCCACGGAAACGGGGGAGGCGGTGATCGCCATCTGTGAGGCCACCGAGGCCACCGCCATCGGCCGTTCCGGGCGAATGCCTTTTTTCAGGGCGATATCCGCGATAATGGGAAACATAGTGTAGACGACGTGGCCGGTCCCGCAGAGAAAGGTCAACATCCAGGTGGTAAACGGCGCGAGAAGGGTGATGTGCTGGGGATGTTTTCGCAGCAGGCGCTCTGCGAATTGCATCATCACGTTCAGGCCACCGGCGGTCTGTAGTGTTGCCGCGCAGCCGATGACGGCGAGGATCGTGAGCATCACGTCAACCGGCGGTTTACCGGGTTGCAGACCAAAGACAAAACTCAAAATAAACAGGCCGATGCCGCTTATCAGCCCCAGGCCCATCCCGCCGAAGCGGGTACCTACCAGCAGGCAGAGGATAATGACAATAAACTCAATGGTGATCATGATGCTCCCTCGTTAATGAATGTAATTAAACAAATCATTACACGATGTGTGGTTATTCATTGGGAGCAAGATCTGATTTGTTAAATGTCAGCAAAAGCAGGGAGTTGGCACCCACTCCCTGACGGGCTGAGGGATCCCCAGTAATTTGAAAGCAAAAGCGATAACGTTGCCTTCAGAATAACTGAAGGCTTTCAGCGATGCCTCGGTCCGGCTGTAAATCGCTGAGGCGTTTCCTGTAGGCCGGGGCGAGGCGCAGGGATGCGCCGAGAGGGCGGGCTTTACAGGGATGTTACCTCCGCCCGTCCCCGATAAGCCGGAAGGAATAAGCCGAAGGCACCGCGAAGCGGCGATTTACCGCCGGGAGCCCGGGTCGCCAGGGTGGTGGCGACTGAGCCACCCTGGCACGTTCACCGGTCATGTCGTGACAGAGTAGCAAGGAACATAAAGTGAACGGAATGACCACCAGAGCCGTATGTTCCCCCTCACCCCAGCCCTCTCCCTCAAGGGAGAGGGGGCCGTCTGTGCAGGCATTATTTTGTGGGGAACTCTCAGCCCTGACGGGAGCGGGTGAAGGGACTTAGTGGTGTTGCACGGTAGCTATGTCGAGAAGATGGCGGTCCGTCTGCTCCAGACAGATCCCCGCGCGTTTCGCGTTGCGGATTTCGTCTGCGAGCGTTTTCAGCAGCATGCCATCCTGCTGCTGCTCTCTGTCCATATCACGTAAAAACTTGAGGGTAATGATGTCCTGTTGCGCTTTGGCTTCATCGGCCAGCTTGTTCAGCTTTGTACAGCGTTGCTCATACTCTTCAAGCGTTTTCTGGAACAGTTCCTCCAGAGAGGAGTAATTATCTTCAATCGTTTCAAGCTCTTTGACTGTGGGATTGGCGCCGATGGCTTTCAAAAAGTTAAAGACACGCATCATGTGCGTGACGTTACTTTGCGCCTGAGTACGAAAGAAGGTGGCAGTGCCGTTGAGGCTTTTTCTGGAACACCAGGCGCTCAAATGCAGATGCAGATTTGAAGCATAAAACTCCAGGTTCATCTGGGCATTCAGTTTTTGCATCATCGTTTGGGTAGTCATACTCATATCCTTATTGACTGTGGGACTTGATGTCCGCTACGAAACCTGACCCGGCAGGTACTGACGATTGAATAACAGAAAAAGATTTCTGCAAGGTAAACAAACTCGAAAATTCACGTCCTGTGTTCGATTTAAATAAGCATACGCTTCTCTTGGAATTAAGAAAACTCTTAGTTGGGCTGTGTTTACCATACATTACAAATTTAAATATAGCGCAGAACAGAAAACAGGTGACGAGATGTAATATTTTTTATCTATATGATTTTAATGATATTAAAATCAGTGCTTCCCATTTTTATCGTTTCAGGAAACCTTCTGTGGCGGGAAATTCTGTGAAAGTGTTAAATCAGAAATAATAACTGCAAATATATCCTGCTGTAGCAAATTTGAGCTAAATCAATTTTCACATAATATACGGTTCTGTGATCGCGTCGTAAGATTGTTATCTAACAAATCTGGAAAATGAAACGATGTTTTATATCTTTTCACCCGTAGAGGTTTATGATGACAAAAGTTGCGGTGCTGCTGGCACCTGGTTTTGAAGAAGCAGAAGCGATTATCACAGTTGATATCCTGCGTCGCTTGCAGATTGAGGTGGAAACGCTGGCCTGCGCGGAGTCCCGTGCGGTAGTGAGTTACCACAATATCCCCATGGTGGCTGACAGTACATTAACGGAACGTATTAATACGCTGTATGACGCGGTCGTGTTACCCGGTGGGCCGCAGGGGAGTATCAATCTTGCGGCTAACCAGGAGGTGATCCGCTTTGTTTCCGCGCATGACGAGCACGGCAAACTCATCTGCCCGATCTGCTCTGCGGCTGCGCGGGTGCTGGGCGCAAACGGGCTACTGAAGGGGCGGCGCTACGTCTGTTCCGGCGATCTGTGGCAGACCGTTGATGATGGAGTATATGTGGATGCGCCGGTGGTGGAGGATAACAACCTCATCAGCGGCAAGGGGCTGGGGCACGCTTTTGACTTTGCGCTGACGCTCTCTGCGCGTCTGTTGGGCGACGATGCCCCCGTGCGCGATCATGCTGAACACATCTATTACCGCTGGTAATTTTCTGCCGGACGCTAAGGCGTCCGGGTTACAGGGATTTCTTAGCTGACCTTATGGATAATCCTGCTTAACTCCTTTCCATTTGTAGGACAATTACGTCCTTTTTTATGTCATTTTTCGCTGAATTTATGTACGCAATTACTGTAATTCTGCGGTGTGATGGGGCTCTCTTATGGATGATTAATTTCCCGCTAAAACTATCACCAGCAATAACGCTTATGACGAGGTAAGCGCTAATGCCTTGTTTTAAGTCCGATTAAATAAGAAGCACGCAAATATTCCCTACAGAAAAGAATGCTAAAGCTGGAGTTTACCATGCACAAATTTACTAAAGCGCTGGCGGCCATCGGTCTGGCTGCCGTTATGTCACAATCCGCTATCGCTGAAAATTTAAAGCTCGGCTTTCTGGTTAAGCAGCCGGAAGAACCGTGGTTCCAGACCGAATGGAAATTTGCTGATAAAGCCGGAAAAGATTTGGGATTTGAGGTAATTAAAATCGCCGTACCTGACGGCGAGAAAACGCTTAACGCCATTGATAGCCTGGCGGCGAGCGGCGCGAAAGGTTTCGTTATCTGTACGCCGGATCCAAAGCTGGGTTCAGCGATTGCCGCGAAAGCGCGCGGTTATGACATGAAAGTGATTGCGGTGGACGATCAGTTCGTGAATGCCAAAGGCAAACCGATGGATACCGTTCCGCTGGTGATGATGGCGGCCACCAAAATCGGCGAGCGTCAGGGCCAGGAGCTCTATAAAGAGATGCAAAAACGCGGCTGGGATGTAAAAGAGACCGCCGTGATGGCGATTACCGCTGACGAGCTGGATACCGCCCGTCGTCGTACCACGGGCTCCATGGACGCGCTAAAAGCGGCTGGCTTCCCGGAAAAACAAATCTACAAAGTCCCGACCAAATCCAACGATATCCCGGGCGCCTTTGATGCGGCGAACTCCATGCTCGTCCAGCATCCGGAGGTGAAACACTGGCTGGTGGTGGGGATGAACGATAACACCGTGCTGGGCGGCGTGCGTGCAACGGAAGGCCAGGGCTTTAAAGCACCGGACATTATCGGGATCGGCATCAACGGCGTGGACGCCGTGAGCGAACTGTCTAAAGCGCAGGCGACCGGCTTCTACGGCTCTCTGCTGCCAAGCCCGGATGTCCACGGCTATAAATCCAGCGAAATGCTTTACAACTGGGTGACCAAGGGGGTTGAGCCGCCGAAATTCACCGAAGTAACCGATGTGGTGCTGATCACCCGCGATAATTTCAAAGAGGAGCTGGCGAAAAAAGGACTGGGCGGTAAGTAATACGCTGTGATTGCGCCCCTCACACGCCGTGAGGGGCCTGACGTACACACTACAGGAATCACGGAGTCGTTATGCAACAGTCTGATCCGTATCTCTCTTTCCGCGGCATCGGTAAAACATTCCCCGGCGTAAACGCGCTGACCGATATCAGCTTCGACTGCTATGCCGGTCAGGTTCATGCCCTGATGGGGGAGAACGGCGCGGGAAAATCCACGCTGCTAAAAATTCTCAGCGGCAACTACACGCCCACCACCGGCACGCTGGCCATTCGCGGCGAAGAGGTGGCCTTTGCCGATACCACGGCAGCGTTAAACGCGGGCGTCGCCATCATCTATCAGGAGCTGCATCTCATTCCTGAAATGACCGTGGCGGAGAACATCTACCTGGGCCAGCTTCCGCATAAAAGCGGCGTGGTCAACCGCTCGCTGCTCAACTATGAAGCGGGCTTGCAGCTCAGGCACCTTGGGCTGGATGTCGATCCGCAAACGCCCCTTAAGTATCTCTCCATCGGCCAGTGGCAGATGGTGGAAATTGCCAAAGCGCTGGCGCGTAACGCCAAGATCATCGCTTTTGACGAGCCAACCAGCTCGCTCTCGGCGCGTGAAATTGAAAACCTCTTTCGCGTGATCCGCGAGCTGCGCAAAGAGGGCCGCATCATTCTGTACGTCTCCCACCGTATGGAAGAAATTTTTGCCTTAAGCGATGCCATCACCGTGTTTAAGGATGGCCGCTACGTGCGCACCTTCACCGATATGCAGCAGGTCAATCATGACCAGCTGGTGCAGGCGATGGTCGGGCGCGATCTGGGGGATATTTACCACTGGAAGCCGCGCGAGTACGGCCCTGAGCGTCTGCGTCTGGATAGCGTTAAAGCCCCAGGCGTGCGCACACCTATTTCACTCTCGGTGCGCAGCGGCGAAATCGTCGGGCTGTTTGGCCTTGTGGGGGCAGGGCGCAGCGAGCTGATGAAAGGGCTGTTTGGCGGTACGCGCATTACCCAGGGCCAGGTCTTCGTCGACGGTAAAAAGGTCGATATACAGAAGCCTGCGCAGGCGATTAACGCGGGCATCATGCTCTGTCCGGAGGATCGAAAGGCCGAAGGCATTATTCCAGTGCACTCGGTGCGCGACAACATCAACATCTCTGCCCGGCGCAAGTTCATCCGCGCGGGATGTCTGATTAACGACGGCTGGGAGGCGCGCAACGCTGATCACCATATCCGTTCGCTGAACATCAAAACTCCCGGGGCTGAACAGCTGATCATGAATTTGTCCGTCGGCAACCAGCAAAAAGCCATTCTGGGCCGCTGGTTGTCGGAAGACATGAAGGTCATTTTGCTGGATGAACCTACGCGCGGTATCGACGTGGGGGCGAAACACGAAATCTATAACGTCATCTATGAGCTGGCAAAACGCGGCGTGGCGGTGCTGTTCGCCTCCAGCGATCTGCCCGAGGTGCTGGGCGTCGCTGACCGCATTGTAGTGATGCGTGAAGGCGAAATTGCCGGTGAATTGCTGCATGAACAGGCGAATGAACAACAGGCGTTGAGTCTCGCCATGCCTAAAGTTAGCCAGGCTGTCGCCTGAGTAAGGAGTCAATGATGTCCTCTGTTACTACATCCGGAGCGCCGAAGTCGGCTTTCAGTTTTGGCCGCATCTGGGACCAGTACGGCATGTTGGTGGTTTTTGCCGCCCTGTTCGTTGCGTGCGCG
>ENA-UOZQ01000424-UOZQ01000424.1-food-metagenome-genome-assembly--contig:-NODE-424-length-10203-cov-4.892393_pt1 | contig 10203 bp, 8 predicted proteins | sample MGYA00249876_ERZ772739 | MGnify/ENA primary metagenome ERZ772739 (study PRJEB29005, sample SAMN08379460) | food metagenome | isolation source: cheese spiked with Escherichia coli O103 | study: EMG produced... | reverse complement strand
GTCAGCACGTAGGCCGAGCAGCAGAAGAACACCAGCGCGGTACCGCCCAGCGCCATACCAATCACGTCGCCCATTCCGGCAGACAGATAGGCGTTCAGGATTGGCCCCAGGATGTAGCCCAGGAAGCCGGTGAAGGCGAAAGCGGAGAGAATACCCACCGGTTTATCCGCGGTTTTATAGGTCAGGAACATCAGACCATACATACCCACCAGCGTCAGGATCAGGCCCGGAGAAGGCAGCATCAGTACGGTGCTGGCCGTCGCGGTGATCGCCGAAAACGCCAGCGTCAGGCTGAGCATGAAATAGGTATTGCGCAGCACCTTGTGGGTACTGAGTAGCGATGTGCGGTCGCGTGAAGAAGTAATAATACGATCCATGAGTCACTCTCTTATGACAGATGTAATTAGCGCAAAGAATAGGAAACGGCGCGGCAGACGCAAAGTGGTTTTACCCATCTTTACTCAGCCCCTTAGGGATTATGCTGGTTTTTTATTCTGGTAAAGCCTTTGTACTCAGAATGAAGTGCGGTATGCAAGGCGCATTCAGATCAACCTCTTATAGGTTACTGAAAAATATTGCGTTATTTCCCTAAGGCCGCTAAGAGTTATTTCCGGATCGTCATAAAAACAGACAATAAGGCGAAGGAAATGAAACCACAAACACGCATGCACTTTACGCTCTCTTTGTTAACCGCAGGGGTCCTGTGCGCCAGCACGGCAACCTGGGCGGCTAACGTGCCAGCAGGAACCCAGCTGGCAGATAAGCAGGAACTGGTCAGGAACAACGGCAGTGAACCCGCCTCGCTCGACCCGCATAAAGTCGAAAGCGATGTCGAATTCAATATTATCAGCGATTTATTCGACGGGCTGGTCAGCGTCTCTCCGGCAGGTGAAATTCAGCCGCGCCTGGCGGAGAAATGGGAAAATAAAGATAACACCGTCTGGACTTTCCATCTGCGCCCGGGCATAACCTGGAGCGATGGCACCCCCATCACCGCGGAAGATGTCGTCTGGAGCTGGCAGCGACTGGTCGACCCGAAAACCGTCTCTCCGTATGCCAGCTATCCCGGCAGTATGCGTATCGTCAACGGCACTGATATCGCAGAAGGCAAAAAAGCACCCGAGTCGCTGGGCGTGAATGCCATCTTTGACACCACGCTGGAAGTCACGCTCACGCAGGCTAATGCTGCTTTCCTGGCGATGCTGGCTCACCCGTCTCTGGTGCCGATAGATAAAGTCCTGGTAGGTCGTTTCGGTGATAAGTGGACCAAACCGGAGCACTTCGTCAGCAGCGGGGCCTATAAACTGTCACAGTGGGTGGTGAACGAACGCATTGTGGCGGTGCGAAACCCGAAATACTGGGATAACGCACATACCGTCATCAACAAGGTGACCTATCTGCCCATTTCCTCCGAAGCCGCTGACGTCAACCGCTACAAAGCGGGCGAAATCGACATCGCCTACACGGTGCCGATCAACCAGTTTGCTCAGCTGAAGAAAACGCTGGGGAACGAGCTGGACGTATCGCCGCAGCTTGCCACCTATTATTACGAATTCAACACCACCCGGCCGCCGTTCAGCGACGCCCGCGTGCGTAAGGCGCTGAATCTGGCGCTGGATAAAGATATTATCGCCGGGAAAGTTTTAGGGCAGGGGCAACGCCCGGCATGGCTCATCAGCCAGCCGGATATTGGCGGCGTCAAGTTACAGAACCCTGATTACGCCAGCTGGCCGATGGATAAACGCATTGCCGAGGCGAAAAAACTGCTGGCCGAAGCCGGATTTAACGACAGCCATCCGCTCAGCTTTAATCTCCTCTATAACACCTCGGAATCGCACCAGCGTATTGCGATTGCCGCCAGCTCGATGTGGAAGAAGAACCTCGGCGTAGAGGCGAAGCTGCAAAACCAGGAGTGGAAAACCATGCTTGATACCATGCACACCCATAACTTTGACGCGGTGCGCTACGCCTGGATTGCTGATTACGATGACGCCGCAACCTTCCTGAATAACTTCCGTACCGGTGACAGCCAAAACACCACTCAGTACAGCAATCCGGAATACGATCTGGCTCTGGTGAATGCGGCGAAGGCGAAAACGGCGGAGGAGCGCGGTAAGTTCTACCAGCAGGCAGAAGATCTGCTGGGGCGCGATGTGCCGGCGATCCCTGTCTATCACTACGTGCGCACGCACCTGGTGAAACCGTGGGTAGGGGGCTTCACGCCGGATAAGCTTGGCTACTACTACACCAAAGATATGTACATCAAAAAGCACTAACGATCCGCGGTGGATATTATGCTGGTAAAACGGCCAATCTGTTGTCTATTCAACCGATTAAACGCATTTTGGCTATTTTTAAAGCGAACGAATGCGCGCACCCTTTACAGCGCGCGGTGAGGTGTTTATAGTTCGCCTCACTTAGGAAGCGTGGCCGAGCGGTTGAAGGCACCGGTCTTGAAAACCGGCGACCCGAAAGGGTTCTAGAGTTCGAATCTCTACGCTTCCGCCAAATTCGAAACCCCTGCGATAGCAATATCGCAGGGGTTTTTGCTTTTGTTCTGGCTCTCCGCCATGTTACCCATGTTATAGCTTATCGTGATCCCGGCGTCGGCCTTACAGACCTGAGCTTTTACGCACCATGTATCCGCGATGTTCGAGGGCGTCAGCACCGCTTCGGGCGCACCCGTGGCTGCGATCTGCCCGGCCTTCAGGAGGATCAGACGCTGGCAATAATTGGCCGCAAGATTGAGATCGTGCAGTGCAACCACCACCGTAAGCGGCAGCTGTGAAACGAGCCGCATCAGGTCCAGCTGGTGCTGAATGTCCAGGTGGTTTGTCGGTTCATCGAGCAACAGCACCTGCGGCTGCTGGGCCAGCGCGCGGGCTATCTGGCTTCGCTGGCGCTCTCCGCCAGACAAAGAGTGCCATCGCCGCTGGCGTAAGCTGCATAACTGCATCAGGCCAATCGCCTGTTCAACCGCAGCCTCATCGTCGCGCGTGGTTCTCTGGAATGTTTTCCGGTAGGGCGTACGCCCCAGCCTGACCATATCCTCAACGGTCAGTTCCCCGTCGACCTCAGCATGTTGCGGGACAAACGCCATGTGCTGCGCCCGTATTTTCAGCGGCATCAAGCCAAGCGTTGTGCCATTAAGCGCAACACGTTCGCTGTGTCGTGGAAACAGCCCGGCGAGGCAGCGCAGCAGCGTCGACTTGCCTGAGCCGTTTGGCCCTAACAGGCCGACAATCTGCCCGGATGGCAGGTCGAGATCGATATCCTTAAGCACCGTCTGCGCCTGTCGGGTTACGGTTAACCCGGCCACTGTTATATTCATGGATGCTCCTTTCGGTTTTGATAAAGCAACGCCACAAAGACGGGGGCGCCCACCAGCGCAGTCACCACCCCGATGGGCAGAACCTGGTGCACGATCAGCGTGCGTGAGACGATATCGGCAAGGATCATAAAGTGGGCGCCGATGAGAAACGTCAGCGGGATCGAGCGGCGATGGCCCGGCCCGCATAGCATGCGCGTCACATGGGGAATGACCAGCCCGACAAACCCCACTGCGCCTGTAGCGCTCACCAACGTGGCGGTGACAACGGCACAGGTCAGCAATAAGACAATACGCACGGCGGTAACCGGGATCCCCAGCGTGGTGGAGACCTCATCCCCGAAGGTGAAGGTGTCCAGCGCCCGGGAAAAGAGCAATACCACCAGTAAACCCGCAAGCGTAACGGCCAGCGCCAGCAGCGCGTCAGGCCAGCGCACGCCGCTCAGACTCCCCATCAGCCAGAACATGACGCTACGGGACTGCTCGGCATTGGCGGACGTGCTGACGACGTACGCGGTCATGGCGTTGAAGAGCTGGGTGCCCGCAATACCGGCCAGCAAAATGCGCGACGGGCTTTCACTCATCCCGTTTGTAATCACCATGATGAGCGCAAAGGCGGCGCAGGAGCCGACAAACGCACCGCTGCTCACGCCAATCACGCTTCCCCCCATGCCGAGAAGCATCACGCAGACGGCCCCCAGCGAGGCGCCCGCGGAAATCCCCAGCAGATAAGGCTCAGCCAGAGGGTTACGCAGGATCGACTGTAACACCAGCCCGCACAGCGCCAGGCCACCGCCGCTGCACGCGGCCATCACTGCCCGGCTCATGCGATATTGCCAGACGATACCCTCCTCCGTTTGTGGCAACGCATAAGAGGTCAAACCCAGTCCGTTGAGGATCGCTTTCCCGGTACTGGCATACGACACCGGCATATCACCGATACTGGCGGCAAAAACCAGCATTAGCGGCAGCGCCATGACGCCTGCTGCCAGTAAACCTTGCTGGCGGCGGTCAAAAGCGAAATGACTCATTGTTCATCCTGGAAAGAAGCCAGCCGATCGCTGATAAGCTCAACCGCATCGACGTTACGTAATGAAGGGTTTAACGACATTGCCGGCACCACAATAATGTGGTTGTTCCTGACCGCAGGCATGTTCTTCGTCACCGGGTCATTACGCAAGAATGCTTTTTTTACTTCAACGTCATCGGCAGGGTAGAGCCTGCGGGACATCCCGGCGATAACAATCACGTCCGGCTGCGACTGGGCAATATGTTCCCAGGTTACAGCCGGCCATTCGTCATGAGAGTCAATAATGTTCTTCAACCCCAGCGTGCGGCTGATCCAGCCAGGCGCGCCGTAATTCCCCGCCACCCAGGGATCGCCATTCAGACGGCTACTTGAGAACCAGAATACGACGCGAAGCGGTTTCGCTGAGACGCGCGCCTTGGCCTTTTTGATACGTTCCGTCAGCGTATGATTAAGCTGCTCACCTCGCGCGGAAACATCAAATATCGTCGCCAGATCTGTCACTTCCCGTGTGATTTCGGCCAGCGAAAACGGCGCGCTGCGTGCTCCGTCTGCGTTTGACTTTTCCGTCACCGCTTTATCCGTGCAGTCGGCAGGAGAGATCCACGTATTAATCCCCAGCGAGGCAAACTGCTCACGGGTTCCCACTTCTCCCTGCGGACCAATGTGCCAGTGATACTGCGCGAGAACGAGCTCAGGTTTCTGTCCCACCACGGCTTCAAAGGAGGGGGAATTATCTGCAAGCCGGGGGATATTTTTCCCGGCATCTGCCAGCGGATCCGGGAGCTTGCCGAACCAGACCGACGTTGCGGCGATCTTTTTCTCCAGCCCCAGTGCGAGCAGTAATTCTGTTTCATGCTGTCCCACGGTCACGACGCGCTGAGGAGCCTGCGCAAAGGTCTGCTTTACGCCGCAATTTTCAATCGTGAGGGGCCAGGAGGTTGCTGAGAAAGCGGCAGGCGCCGTGGAGAGCAATAAAGCCAGAAATAACCCTTTTTTAAGTAACATAGAACACAATCCCAAATTGTTATGTTATAACATAATACATATATTGTGATTGAGAGCAACACGCTCACCGTCGCTTGTTGCAGAAACGAAAGGCTGGACTATTCTCAACATACCCACCTGGCATTCGCGGGTTGCCTGAAAAACAACAAGATTTCTGATTTGGGGTAGTGAGGATGAAAAAGATCCTGCTCGCGTTTGCGTTCTGTTTTGCCTCCCTGAGCGCCTTCTCATCGTATGCCGCTGAGCCCCGCCAGGCGCCTTCTGAGCAGGAGCGCGCCCGGACGGTCTATATCTTTCATCAGCCGATCGTCATGCTTCAGGCGAAATTTGGCCTGACCACGCCGGAGGAGCGCGTTTTACGCATCCGCAACACCCTGCGCAATTTTACCGAGGCGGACGTGCGTGAGCCGCTCACTATCGTCCCCGTGACCCGCTATAACCAGCAGGGGCGGCTGATCGTGATGAACGGTAAGCCCGTGATGCTGCTGACGGAAGGGGATTTGGACGAAGGGGACGATCTCACCCTCGATCAGGCCGCGCAGCGCGTGCTGGCGCGCATGGAAGCGCAGAGAATGGCGCTGCGCGATCAATACGATACCGGCTGGCTGGCGCTGTCGACGGTAAAAGCTGCCGCTGGCCTGCTGGCGCTTTTGCTGCTCTGCTATGGCACCTGGCGATCCTGGCGCTGGTTTCGACGCGTCTACCGTCTGCGTATTGTGGAGAATCGCAGCCGGGTGCCGCAAAGCTGGCGGCGGTACATTGGCGCCATTGAGATTCGGCTTTACGCCTTGCTGATGTTCCTGCTGGGTTTAATCGGCTTTTACGTCTGGCTGAGCTGGGCATTCAGTCTGTTTCCGTGGACGCGGGTGTGGGGCACGTCGCTGGGAGACTGGTCGCTTCGCGTGGTGCAGCAAATTGCCCTGGCGATTGTCTCGGCTTTGCCGGGGCTAACGATTGTTCTGATCATTTTCCTCATTACCGCTTTTATTCTGAAGCTTCTGAGGATGGTGCTGAATCAGGTGGAGGCTGGTCGTCTGCAACTTCCCGGCGTACATCCGGAAACCGTGGGGGCTACCCGTAAGCTCATTTCCGTCGCCGTCTGGCTATTTGCTCTCTCCGCTGCCTGGCCGTTTCTCCCCGGCGCAAACTCACTGGCGTTTAAAGGTATTAGCGTCTTCTTCGGCCTGATGTTAACGCTGGGTTCGGCAGGGGTGATGAACCATGCCATGAGCGGTCTGGTCCTGATTTACTCCCGCGCACTGCGTAAAGGCGATGTCATTCGGGTGGCGGATAACGAAGGTAAGGTCAGTGAAATAGGCATGCTGGCGACCAAAATTATTACCCGGGAAAATTATGTCGTTACCGTGCCCAATGCGGTGGTGGTGAGCGGTAAGATCACCAACCTTAGCGCGCTACAGCCCGATGGCAGACTCAATCTGACGGTCAGCGTCACTATCGGTTATGACACCCCATGGCGTCAGGTGCATGCCATGCTGGAGCTGGCCGCGAAACGGGCAAAAGGGATTGATCTTTCCGAGCCGCCGCTGGTGCGCCAGTTAGGGTTAATGGACTGGTATATCGCCTACGAGTTGCAGGTTCGTCTGCTGCCCGACCAGTCCCTCGCGGTTGCCCGCAATGAACTGCATAGCCAGATACAGGATGTGTTTAACGAATTTAACGTGCAGATCATGTCTCCGAATTTTGTTATGCAGCCAGAGGGCAGCGTAATGGTTGCCAAAGAGAACTGGTATACCGCGCCCGCCAAACCCCCTCAGGGCGAAACCTGAGGCCCCGGTTTTGCCAAGGTAAGCCAAAAGATCACAGTTTCTGATCGACAATCGCCGATTTTATACGGGTCATCGCCAGAATGTTTTTTGAACGCATATTCAATTTCTCGAGGATCCTCACGCGGTAGGTGCTGGTCGTTTTTTGTGACAGTTGCAGCTTTTTCGCGATTTCATGATTTTCCATATGGAAAAGCTTTAGCACGTCATATTCGCGTCGGGTAAAGGAGTGTGTCCTGAGCGCCCGATAAAAACGCATCAGCTGCTGAAAAGGATGAGCAGTAAAATGCATCGACGAATAGATAATATTATCAATTCTCACCGCGCTGTTGGCTTCTATCTCATGCATCAGGACAATGTAATCACGCTTGACTTTTTTGACCTGCTGAATGGTTTTATTGCGTAACTTATCCTGTTCAATCGCAATGATAAAATCCAGCTCAGGATCGACCTCATAAAGATGGTGAATATCCTCCTCATCGCGAATCAAATGGGTAGATGTCAGTGAGCTTGAGACACCGTGGCAAAGATAATAGTTATCGCTGATAAAAATAAAATTCATAATTAATGGGCAGGGTATTAGATAAAATTCATTAAAAATCTAAGCGGCTTAATCTGTAGTATTTTCTGCCAGACAGCGGCGAGGTCGACGACCCCGGCCATCGACAGCAGAACCAGAATAATCAGCAGCGTAGATAGCGTTATCGCAAACATAAAACGCGTAATTTTTTTCTGCATTTTTTGCTGATGCGTTACCCGCTGGTCCTCTTTTTCATACTCGACCATGGTGGTAATAGCCTGGCCCTGCACGTAGTACACCTTACCCTCTTCGCTGAGATCGCCCGTGATCACGAGCGACTCAAGTAAGAGCGCGATTTTTCTGCTAAACGACTCATTTTTGATATGTTTATACCAAAGTGTGCCGTAAAGCATGGCGATCACTTCCCGCTGGGTGAAACCAGACGAAACGCGCGAAGGGCGCTGGTTGACGTAGTCGGTCACCAGCAGCCTGAGCAAGTTGTAACGGTCCCGGCTGATGGTTTCTGAATCAGATTTCAGGCCAGAAATACAGCGCCCTTTCAGACGAGCAAGGGCCGTTTTTAAGGTGATGATTTTCGTATAATGGTCAAAGGCAAACGGGATAATGCCTTTGTAAGCCTGAAACCCATTGCGCTTATAGTGAATGATTTCAGCCTGCATTTCGCTGATATCTTCCACGCTCATACTGACATCTTCGCTTTTATGCATCGGGCGGAGCACAACGTTGCTGCTTTCGTGCTTCTTCAGAATATAACGCGTATTGTCGGCATCTTTTAAGTACACCAGAAAATAGTCATGCGGGTTGTTTTTTTGCGCACCGTTCTGGATCAGCCACGGCAGAAATTTACGCCAGAGAATAAGTCTGTAGTTATCGGTATCGAATAATTTCATGGAAAATCTCTTATCGCAGTGACCTGCGTGAATAGGGTCTTACAAGGGCATATTGAGGTGGCAATGTTGCACGGATAAGCTGCGGTGTATGAAAAAGAGTCTAGATCACAAACTTTCATTCTAATAAGTTTATGTGATGTAAAAATAAATGTTTACATTTTAGCCAGCCGATGACGAAGAAGTGATCGGAGCGGAAGGGAATGACGCAAGAAGCTCAACGTAATGCAATTTCCTGCTTTACATCATGCTCAGAGATGTTTATAGTGCGCCTCACTTTGGAAGCGTGGCCGAGCGGTTGAAGGCACCGGTCTTGAAAACCGGCGACCCGAAAGGGTTCTAGAGTTCGAATCTCTACGCTTCCGCCAAATTCGAAAACCCTGCGATAGCAATATCGCAGGGTTTTTTCGTTATTCCAGCCCCAGCGTATACTGTGCGATTTTGAAGTAGATAATGAGCCCGGTACCGTCGATCAGCGTGGCGATAAACGGCGCGGAAACGACCGCCGGGTCGATTTTGCAACGTTTCAATACCATCGGGATCACCGATGAGACAATGGCGCTCCACAGCGTAATGCAGACCAGCGTCAGGCTGACGATAAGCGTGATTTCCATCCCAATGCCCATCATCCAGGCACGAACGCAGCCCGCCAGGCCCAGCGTGGCGGCAATCATTAACGAGGTGCTCATCTCTTTGCGCAGCACGCGACCCACGTCGCGAAGGTGGACTTCACCCAGCGCCATGGCGCGCACCAGCGTCGAGGTAATCTGCGTCCCGCTGTTTCCGCCGGTGCCAATCAGCAGCGGAATAAAGAACGCCAGCGCAATGGCGGATTCCAGCGCCTCTTCAAAATGCTGGATCACCGAGCTGGTATACGCTTCCGCGACAAACAGCAGCAGCAGCCAGACGGAGCGTTTCTTCCACAGGCTAAAGGCGCTGGTTTCCAGATAGGGCTTCTCCAGCGGCAGCGTTGCCCCCTGAAGCTGGGCATCTTCAGTAACGTCATCTTCCAGCAGATGGGCGATTTCACGCTCGGTAAGGCAGCCCACCAGCTTGCCGTGGGTCACCACCGGTACGACATCCGCACCTGCGTGCGCCAGCAACCCGGCGACATCCGCCCGCTCATCTTCCGGTTTAAGCTGGATAAAATCCGATATCATCAGCCCCTTAACGGGCTGTACGGTATCCGTGGCCTGCAATAATTTACGTACGGCAATCAAACCCGCGAGGCGACCGTTGTCTTCGATAAAAATATGTGACGGAATATCATCATCTTTTAATTTTTCAAAGAACTGCTCGCGTGCCAGAGCCACGCATAATGAAATATCAATAACGATAAAATCGGTATTCATATATTGCGCGATGGCGCTGTCGTTAAAAGCCAGATTTTGGTTGTGAATAGCGTAAGACATTGTAACTTCCCTTTGAATAATAAAATCTCTCAGGGGCGAGCAAGACAGGGCATGTCGGAAAGGAGATCCCCACGTCCTGGGTTCAGCACTGTACACCGTATCCCGTAAGGGAAGTTATACTGGCAAAGCCTTGATTCGACAGTGCCTGTTTTACCCTGTGCCGGTTCTCTCGAACCCACCAGAGCGATAACGTGTATTTGTACAGGAGCCTCGCCA
>ENA-UOZQ01000418-UOZQ01000418.1-food-metagenome-genome-assembly--contig:-NODE-418-length-10308-cov-3.450795_pt1 | contig 10308 bp, 8 predicted proteins | sample MGYA00249876_ERZ772739 | MGnify/ENA primary metagenome ERZ772739 (study PRJEB29005, sample SAMN08379460) | food metagenome | isolation source: cheese spiked with Escherichia coli O103 | study: EMG produced... | reverse complement strand
TCCTGCTGATGCACGCGATGGGCCCGAACGTGGCGGGAGTGATTGGCTCGGCGATTGCCGCCGGGGTGATGCTCAAGTACGTGCTGGCGATGTAAATCGTTACCTTTCCCGGATTGCGGCTGACGCCTTATCCGGGCTACCGGCGCGATCGGGTAGCCCGGACAGGCGCTACGCGCCGCCTCCGGGAAATACCCCAGGCGACGGTGCCAAAGCCCAAACCGAAGGTACGTAAAACGTCGTATTCCGACTAAGCGAGTTCTGAAATCAGTCAATCTGTGGGCCGATTCCGCGCCGACGGCCACTAAAAAAGAGAAAATAACCTTTTGATGTCAATTCGCCCAATGTTTGCTCGAAAAATCACGCACTGGTTTGCCCGACGTTCGTTTCAGAACCGCATCTTCCTGCTGATCCTGTTTACCTCGACAATCGTGATGCTGGCGATGTCATGGTATCTCACCAACATTACCGAGGAGCGCCTGCATTACCAGGTCGGGCAGCGCGCGCTGATTCAGGCGATGCAGATCTCCGCCATGCCCGAACTGGTTGACGCGGTGGAAAAGCACGATTTACCGCGCATTAAAGCACTTATCGACCCGATGCGTTCGTTTTCCGACGCCACCTATATCACCGTCGGCGACGCGAAAGGCCAGCGCCTGTATCACGTGAATCCTGAGGAGATCGGTAAATACATGGAGGGCGGAGACAGCGACGAGGCGCTATATAACGCCAAAAGCTACGTGTCGGTGCGTAAGGGATCGCTGGGTTCTTCACTACGCGGCAAGTCGCCGATCCAGGACAGCACCGGGAAAGTGATCGGCATCGTATCGGTGGGATACACCATCGAACAGTTAGAGAATTGGCTGAGCCTGCAAATCGGATCGCTGATGATCCCGATGGCGATTATGCTGCTCCTGCTGCTTTACTGCGCGCGGCGCTTCTCGCTGCATATTAAAAAGCAGATGCTAAATATGGAACCTCAGCAGCTATCACAGCTGCTCATCCAGCAGAGCGTCCTGTTTGAATCGGTCTTTGAGGGGCTGATAGCCATTGACTCTCATTACAGAATTACCGCCATCAATCAGACCGCGCGGAGGCTATTAAACCTGAGCCAGCCGGAAACCATCCTGATTGGCAAAAGCATCAATAGCGTGATCTCTCAGGAGGCATTCTTCTATGACGCGCCGCAGACCAATAAAAAAGACGAAATCGTCACCTTTAACCAGATTAAAGTGATCGCCAGCCGCATGGCCGTCACGCTCAATAGCGAGCCTCAGGGCTGGGTCATTAGCTTTCGCAGTAAAGACGATATCAACACCCTGAGCCTGCAGCTTAGCCAGGTTCAGCAGTACGCGGATAATCTGCGGGCCGTGCAGCACGAGCATCGCAATCTGATCTCCACCATCGCCGGGCTGCTGTTTTTAAAACGCTATGACAACGCGCTGGATCTTATTCAGCAGCAGTCTGAAAGCCACCAGAAGGTGCTCGATTTTATTGCCCGTAACTTTAAAGTGAATCACCTTGCCGGGCTGCTGATCGGCAAGTATTACCGCGCCAAAGAGCTCGGAATAGAGCTGGTATTCGATCCCGCCTGCCACGTTGAGACCTTACCCTCGTCGCTTTCGCATAATGAGTGGATCTCGATCGTCGGTAATTTGCTGGACAATGCCTACAACGCCACCTTGCGCCAGCCGACAGGTTCAAGGCAGATCGAATGCCTGATAAACAGCGAGGGCGACGAAGCGATCGTCGAGATCGCCGACCAGGGCTGCGGAATTGACGAATCGCTGCGCGATCGTATTTTTGAACGCGGCGTCACCAGCAGCGACAGCGGCGATCACGGCATCGGACTCTGGCTGGTTCGCAGCTACGTTGAGCAAGCCGGCGGCAATATCGTCGTCGATAACAACATTCCTTTTGGCACCATTTTTACCCTTTATATCCCCCTGACCAGAGATGAACATCATGGATAGCATTACAACTCTTATCGTTGAAGACGAACCTATGCTGGCGGAAATCCTGGTGGATACGATCAAGCAATTTCCCCAGTTCGAAGTCATTGGCATTGCCGATAAACTGGAAAGCGCGAAAAAGCTGCTTCGCCTCTATCAGCCCCAGCTCACTCTGCTGGATAACTTCTTGCCCGATGGTAAAGGGCTCGATTTGATCCGCCACGCCGTCAACACGCATTATCAAGGGCGTATCATTTTCATCACCGCCGATAACCATATGGATACCATCAGCGAAGCCCTGCGGATGGGCGTTTTTGATTACCTGATTAAACCGGTTCATTATCAGCGATTGCAGCATACCCTTGAGCGTTTTGCCCGCTATCGCAGCTCTCTGCGATTAAGCGATCTGGCAAGCCAATCCGTTGTTGACGCGCTGTTCAATATGCAGGCAAAAGAGCATACGGAAGCCGCAGGCTCTCCGCTGCGCGGTATTGATGAGAGCACCTTTAACCGGGTATTGCAGCTCTTCGCCGACCCGGAAACGGTCCATACCGCAGACACGCTCGCCCGTATTCTCGGCAGCAGTAAAACCACCGCCCGCCGTTACCTTGAGCAAGGGGTTAAAAATGATTTTCTTGAAGCTGAAATCAGCTATGGCAAAGTCGGCAGACCGGAGCGGATTTATCACGGTAAACATCCTGCGCCTATTTAAGCCCCAGGAGATGCCCTGTTTATCGCGCATCTCCTTTCATGCGCTTATTCCACGGTGTAGCTGACAATAATTTGGCCTTTTTTCATCTTCACCTGGCTAATGACGATTTTCCCCAGCTCGGACAGGCTGGCAACGTGCGTACCGCCGCAGGGATAGCTCTGCATATCGCCGAACCCAATCTGGCGCAGGCCATCGGCAAAAGCGACCTGACGCGGTAAATTTCCTGCCTGCCAGGCGGCGACTTTTTCCAGCAGCGCGCTGGCTTCGGGCAGCCCGCCGTTAGCCCCTGCGGCAAAAATGATACGGCTTTCTCCCGGCCAGTGATGCCCTTTCATCGGCTGCCAGCCTGACAGCTCGCCAGCCTGGGCAAGCACGTGCCCGGCGGAGTGCAGGCGCGCGTGAAGCCGTCGGCTTTCCGCATCGATACGGATCGTGACCTCGCCTGACGGCAGCGGCTGTGAAACGATATGCGCTACGCTATCGCCGCGCGAAACCACGCCTTCGACCGCCAGATCGGCAATCCAGCCGCGATCCGCCGGCTGACCGCCGCCCTGCGGGTGAAATAGCGTACGGTCCAGCTCAATGGCATAGCGGCCATCGGCTTCGCTCAGGCAGTTGACGACTCGCGCCAGGCATTCAGTGGCGTCGCTGGTGTAATAAAGGCGTTCTGTCATGGTTGTTCTCCTCTCTGTCAGGACAGTATATTGATATTACTGGTGGCGATAATCCCGCCTGACATCAATGCAATTTTGCCCTGGAAGCACAAATGAATCTAAGCCTACTGCCCGACCTCGCCCTGTTTGTGCAGATTGTTGAACAGGGCAGCTTTTCCGCCGTCGCGCGCCAGACGGGCGCGACGCCCTCGGCTATCAGCCGCAGCGTTTCTCGCCTTGAACAGGAGATGGGCTGCAAGCTGCTGCATCGCACAACGCGCAAGCTACGCCTCAGCGAGTCCGGTAAGACGGTGTATGAACATGCGCTGGAGATGCTGGAGTCGGCGCGTCTGGCTATGGATTCCGCCAGCAGTACCCAGGCGGTGGCGCAGGGCAAGCTCACGCTAAGCGTGCCGAAAGCCGTGGGCCGGTTTGCCATTCACCCGCTGATGCTGGAATTTTTTACCCGCTATCCGCAGGTCGACGTCTGTCTGCGGCTTGAGGATCGGGTTCTCGATTTTATCGATGACGGTATTGACCTGGCGCTGCGTATCACCCACACCCCTTCCCCGGGTCTGCACGGTAAACCGTTGATGACGATAAGCCACCTCGTCTGCGCGACGCCCGGCTACCTGGAACAACATGGAACGCCGCGAACGCCGCAGGACCTGCGCGCTCATAGCTGTATCAGCCTTGGCGAAACGCCCGCCGATGCGCGCTGGAAATTCCGCCGTGCGGGGAAAACGGAGACGATCCAGACCCACGGCCGCTACGCCGCCAACCACACCGCCGTGCGCCTCGATGCCGTGAAGCAGAATCTGGGGATCGGCAGCCTGCCGCTGTTTACCGCCCGTGAGGCGCTGGCGCGCGGCGAAATTGTGCAGGTTTTACCGGAATGGGAGTTTATCAGCAGCTATTCCGGCCAGCTGTGGCTACTGTGGTCGGGCAACAAGCATATGCCCGCCAGAATGCGGGCGATGATTGATTATCTCAGCGAGAAGATGCAGCCGGCTTCAGGCAGCACAGCCATAGCGCGACGATCAAAAACCATGGAATAATAAGGCACAGGGCGAACCACCATCCTGAACGACCGATATCGTGCATCCTGCGGCAGCCAACGGCCAGCAGCGGAACAATCATCGGCAGCGAAAGAAGACCGCTGAGCGGTGCAGCGAAAAAAATGAAAACGCCGTACTGAGAGTTATGCTGCATCGCCAAAAACCAGGTCGCCAGCGGCAGGGCAAGAATCAACAGGTTGATGAGCAAAAAAGACCAAAACTCCTGCCTGCTGGCCACTCCGCTAAAATCGAGGCCCTTTTTCCATCCGTTAAAATACGCTTGTCCATTCGTCATTTTTCTCTCCCTGTTCATAGCCCAATCCAGTATTGGCTGCGTACCGGAGAGATTACGCCAGAATAACCCATCATGCGATAGCGCAAAACGGCGAGAGTTTTGAACGTGAGTTATTTTGCCTCGGCTATGAATAAAACGGGGATGATATATCATCCCCATTTATTCATCTTGCCGATGAAGATCATTTAATGTTGGTGGGTTGTTAAGCGTAATTTATTATAATTAATTAAGCTCCCCGCTTTAATAATCTCCCGCTCTGATGCGGTTAATCCCTCCATATAAAGCGAGATCTCTTTAACGGGATGCTGAGGGCTAATCACGAAGGCGGTAATTTGACTCAGATGGGTTTCCAAAGCGGACTTGATTCCCGGGATATAGATGAAGTCGCCCACTTCAAATTCCGGCAGCGCCTCCATCTGCAGCGGCAGCATCCCCCAGTTGATAACGTTTGAACGATAGCGCTTGGTCGCATACTGCTGGGCAATATTCGCCAGGCCGCCGAGGACTCTCTGGCAGCTGGCGGCCTGCTCGCGCGCGGAACCATCGCCGGGTTTTACCGCATACACCATACTGCCTATCTCCGTCTGCTCGAGGGTGACATTTTCCTGTCCCGGCAGCTGTCGGATCCGGGAAAAAACCGCCTCAAGCTCCGGCTCCAGACGACAAGGGTTGTCGCCTGTCATCCGCCGTGTTTCCAGAGCGGCAATCTTCTTACTGCGGCCAACGTAGCCCGGGTCGCGTCGTGAAAGGGTAAACTCGGCCAGCCCTAAAGGATTGGAGCGGAATGAAGAGGTTTCTCCTGATGGAATAAGTTCATCGGTGGTGGTCACCGGATCCATTATCTTTGAGGTCACGTTTAACAGAATATTTTCCGTTAGCGCACTCATCTCCGGCCAGTCTTTAATATTCGGACCATAAATCAGCGATTGTTGCGTCGCCCCCTTAATAAAGCCTTGATAAACGCGATTTTTATAAGGCGAAGTATCAAATTCATACTGCGGAATGTTTTCCCAGCAATCGAGTTCGCAAGCCGATGTCAGCACGCCCCCATTGGCTGCCGTCGCCGCAATGGAGCGGGCATCCATCAGCGCGACAGCCGACATTTGCCCATTCCCCGGTTTTGACCCTTCCCGGTTTGGAAAATTACGCGTCGTGTGGCGAATGCTTAATCCGTTATGCATGGGCGTATCGCCTGCGCCAAAACAGGGTCCACAAAATGCGGTGCGCATAATCGCGCCGGCGCTCAACAGCGCGCTGGTCATGCCTTTTTTAGTCAGGTCCATTAATACCGGTTGGGAAGAGGGATATATCGACAGAGAGAAAGCGTTGTCACCACAGGAGCGGTTTTTTAAGGCATGCGCCGCTTCGACCACGTTAACATAATTTCCGCCGGCGCAACCGGCGATAATTCCCTGCTGAATCCGCAGTTTGCCATTTTCGATTTTATCCCGCAGGGTGAGCGCTGCGCGTCCCTGGGAAATTTTATCGGCCGCCGTTTCGACCTCATGCAAAATATCCTGCAAATTGTCATTAAGCGTATCAATTTCATATACGTTGGCGGGATGAAAGGGCAAGGCGATCATCGGCTTGATGCTACTTAAGTCCACTTCTATGCAGCCATCATAGTAAGCCATCTCTTTTGCCGAGAGCGGACAATAGTCCTGCTCCCTGCCATGAATGCGTAAGTAGTGTTTGGTCTCTTCATCGGTTTGCCAGATAGAGGATAAACACGTGGTCTCCGTTGTCATCACATCCACGCTATTTCTGAAGTCGGTAGACATCGTCGCCACGCCCGGGCCAACAAACTCCATAATTTTATTTTTCACGTAACCGCGCTCAAACACCGCGCCAATGATCGCCAGGGCAATATCCTGAGGGCCAACGCCGGGAGAGGGTTTACCCGTCAGATACACCGCAACTACCTCTGGATAATCAATATCCCAGGTCTCACCGAGCAGCTGCTTAACTAATTCTCCGCCCCCCTCGCCAACCGCCATCGTTCCCAAAGCGCCATAGCGGGTATGGCTGTCTGAGCCCAGGATCATTTTCCCGCCGCCGGCCATCATCTCACGCATATATTGATGAATAACGGAAATATGGGGCGGGACATAAATGCCGCCGTACTTTTTCGCTGATGACAAGCCAAATATATGGTCATCGCTATTGATCGTCCCGCCGACGGCGCAAAGGGAGTTATGACAATTCGTTAAAACATATGGCAATGGAAAACGCTCCATGCCTGATGCCTTAGCGGTCTGGATGATGCCCACAAAAGTAATATCGTGGGAAGCCATTGAATCAAATTTAATTTTTAACTTATGATCATCCCCTGACGTATTATGGGCGGAGAGAATCGACCATGAGATCGTTCTCTTGCGCGCCTCCTCCTTCTCCTCTACCGCGGCTGAACGATTATCAGCACAAATAATACCATGCTGATGCGAGATATAGACTCCATGGTCATATAATTTAATCATGACATATATCCTTAGATGTAGAAAAAATCACGCCTGAGCGATTAGCCCTACTTTTTAAAAGATCGCTGGCCGCGATTAATAAAATGGAAAGAAAATGGGCAGCAAAACAAAGCTAACAATTACCGATATCAAAATAAGCGGCAAACCAACTTTTACATAATCGACAAACTTATATCCGCCGGCGGAAAAAATCATCATATTGGCAGGCGTTCCCACTGGCGTCGCATAAGCGCATGAACAGCCGATAACAATCGCCATTAACACCGCCCGGGGATCGGCGCCCATCGAATGGGCAATAGACAGGCCAATCGGCATTAATAAAGCCGCCGTTGCCGTATTTGACATAAAATTGGTTAAAATACAGGAGATGATTAATACGGCGCTTAAAAGTAAGAAAGGCGAGGCCTGGTGTCCGAGCAAGTCTATTATTGAGCGCGCCATGATCGCGCCAGCGCCGGTGGTTTCCAGTGCCTTTGCTAATGCCAGAGTACCGCCGAACAGGAAAATCGTCTGCGAGTCGATGGCCTGGTAGGCCTGTTTTTCAGTAATCACCCGGGTAATAACCAACGATAAAGCGCCAATTGAACCAATAATCGCGATCGGCAAACCAATGCGCTTTTCGAAGATCATGCCCAATACCGTCGCGATCAATACCGACAGCGCAATCACCTGCTTATACGTCGGGCAATCGACCGTCCTGATGCTTTCAGCGCCGTGCTTCTGAAGCGTATTTTTGCCGGGTAATATCCGGTAGCCGATAGTGACAAAATAGAGAATACCGCAGGCTAACATGGGAATACCTAACTTAGCGTATTCAAAAAAACCGAAACTTTGGCCAACCTGTTCCAGCGCCGATTGCGCGATCAGGTTGCCGGGTGAACCGCCCAACGCCGAGGCAAACGCCAGCGGCATAAGAAGCCGGGAGCGGGCGTACCCTGATTTAATCGCTGCGCCTATTACCACAGGAATTAAAACCGCCGCCGTGCCGGTATTGGACAAGACTCCGGAAAGGAGCCCACAGACTAACATAATGATGACAATGAGCTGCTTTTCGCTCCGCGCATAACGCGTCACAATACCGCCAATCTTATCCGTTACGCCGGTTTCAAATAAGGCGCCGCCGACCACAAACATTGCCACAAACAAAATGACATTTTGATTAATAAAACCGGAAAAAGCCGTTTGCACATCAAAAACGCCGGTAACCACCAGAGTAATACAAACAATCATGGCTGTTACAGCCAGCGGGATTTTTTCCCATACAAACATTACTATAGAAAAAACCAATAGCGACAATGTAATCGTAACTGGAGACATAAATATATCACACCTCACCTTATCAAAGGCCATATAATCATATTTAAAATCAGGTAACTTCACCCACACTTAAACGCTCAAATAAAAAGAGCAGATAAGCCACATGCCGCTCTGAATAATAAACCTTGCCCCTGGGCACCCTGTGATGCCCAGCTAAGCTATCATTTTCTCAAAAAATGTTTAAATTACCTTCCAGGCGATTAATATTTCCCACCACCATACTCCTAGCGTGATTTGCAGGAGGAAAGTAAGTAACGCTAATATCCCACCGATAATCCACCATGATTTAATATCATTATAGCCAACGCCAAAAATAACTGGCCCTGCCGCCCCGCCGTAGTGGGTTACCATGCCACCATAAGAGTTGCTGAAGAGTAAGGCGAGCGCAGTTAGCATGACCGGTGCGCCAGAAACGTTCGCCAGCATAGCAAAAACGGGAACCATCGCCACAATATAAGCGCTGCCTGACGCAAAGAAGTAACGCACTAAAATGCTTAAGGCAACAATAACGATGAAAGCGACATTACCATGACCGTTAAATGAAATATTATTTTTTAATAAATCAGCCAACCATAAGAAAAAGCCAACTTTGGAGAGCAGGGAACTTAAACCAATAATACCGCCGTACCATATGAGCGTATTCCATCCCCCCTTATTCTTAATCACGTCATCCCAGGTGACGATTCTCAACACCAGCATTAACGCCATAACGCCGATCGCCACGGTAGACTCATTCACTCCCAGCGATTGACTAAATACCCAACCGCCAAGCGCAAGAACAAAGAGGCAGGACAGCATCTTTTCACGTAGCGTCATTGGCCCCAAAGCTTCCATACCGGCTTTGGCGATCTTTTTGTTATCGACTTTCTTCAGTTCTGGCGGGTAAAGCTTGTAGGTAATCAGCGGCGTCAACAGTAACATGATAATTCCGGGTAATCCGGCCGCCAGCGCCCATCCTCCCCAGCTCAATTTTATATGGCAAATATCTTCGATCATTTTTAGCGCAAGTATATTTCCGGCCATCGCGGTGAAGAACATATAGCTGGTCGTTTTGGTCACCATATAGACGTTCAGCATGAGATAATGACCAACGCGTTTTGCGCTGCGCTCCGGCTCGGACCCAAGAGCGACGGCAACACTGTTAATAATCGGCAGTACAATTCCGCCGGCACGCGCTGTATTTGAAGGCGTCGCGGGCGCCAGGATCAGGTCAAGGAAGGCGGTAACGTAGCCCAGACCCAACGTCGTACTGCCAATTTTGCCGATCAGAATATATGCAATTCTTTTACCCAATCCGGTAATGACAAATGCCGCGCTCAGGGTAAATGCAGAAAACACCAACCAGGTGGTACCTGATGAATATCCGCTTAACACGCTGGCCGCTTTTATCCAACCGTCGCCTAAATTTCCCACAACCACCATTGATGCGGCCACCGCGATCAGCAGGACCACGGGCTCAGCAAAAGGTTTAATGACTAACCCGACAATCGCGGCCAGATAGATACCGGATAATACCCAGGCAAGTTTTGATAACCCTTCTGGCGCTGGGAATAAACTGATGAGTAACGGTATTGCTATTATAACAAGCAGTTTCCATAATTTATTCTTTTGCATTTCCATTCCTTCCCTGCAATCAATATGTAAGGATGCTGGTGAAACGTATTCACATCACTCCCTCCCCGATTCCGGGTATTTTTATAGATACTCAGAGAGTGGGTATTTATTCGGGAATGTAAACCGTTCCTGAAAGGATCTTCCGCGCAGTACGAATAACCGAAGCCCGGATATCTTCTGGGCGTTCAGTCGTCTGGCTTAAGTCGACTTCAATACCGCCGCTGGGGTGTTCG
>ENA-UOZQ01000413-UOZQ01000413.1-food-metagenome-genome-assembly--contig:-NODE-413-length-10413-cov-20.821008_pt1 | contig 10413 bp, 10 predicted proteins | sample MGYA00249876_ERZ772739 | MGnify/ENA primary metagenome ERZ772739 (study PRJEB29005, sample SAMN08379460) | food metagenome | isolation source: cheese spiked with Escherichia coli O103 | study: EMG produced... | reverse complement strand
ATTGAAAATCCCCGTGTCCTTGGTTCGATTCCGAGTCCGGGCACCAAATTCATATCAACGGACCTCCACGGAGGTCCGTTTTTCGTTTCAGAACACCATGATTTAAGTGTTCTTCCTCCAAATCAATTCTACCGAACTCAACCAAATTCTCCCCACATCAACCTCATTGTGTGGGTATAATTGCGGGTATACCCCAGTTCGACAGAATTTATACCCTCTTTAACGCATTCAGAAGGCTGAACTATGGCACTGACTGACGCAAAAATCCGGGCTGCAAAGCCCACTGACAAGGCTTATAAACTCACTGACGGGGCCGGCATGTTCCTGCTGGTTCATCCTAATGGTTCCCGTTACTGGCGTCTCCGCTATCGTATTCTGGGTAAGGAGAAGACTCTGGCACTTGGTGTGTATCCAGAAGTTTCTCTCTCCGAAGCTCGTACAAAACGGGATGAGGCCCGAAAACTGATTTCAGAGGGGATTGACCCTTGCGAACAGAAAAGAGCTAAAAAAGTTGTCCCTGATTTACAGCTCTCTTTTGAACATATTGCACGACGCTGGCATGCCAGTAATAAACAATGGGCACAATCACACAGCGATAAAGTACTCAAAAGCCTCGAGACACACGTTTTCCCCTTTATCGGCAACCGGGATATCACAACACTCAGTACCCCGGACCTGCTTATCCCTGTTCGTGCTGCAGAAGCTAAACAAATTTATGAAATCGCCAGTCGTCTGCAGCAAAGAATATCTGCTGTAATGCGTTATGCCGTACAGTCTGGCATCATCAGATATAACCCGGCTCTGGATATGGCTGGTGCATTGACCACGGTAAAACGCCAGCATCGCCCTGCACTGGATCTTTCACGCCTGCCTGAACTTCTGTCGCGTATTGACGGTTATAAAGGCCAGCCTGTCACCCGACTTGCCGTTATGCTGAATTTACTGGTTTTTATTCGTTCCAGTGAACTCAGATACGCCCGCTGGTCTGAAATTGATATTGACAATGCCATGTGGACTATTCCAGCCGAACGCGAACCTCTGCCTGGCGTAAAATTCTCACACCGGGGCTCCAAGATGCGAACACCACATCTTGTGCCACTCAGCAAACAGGCTGTAGCCATACTGACAGAACTTCAGACATGGGCTGGTGAAAATGGTCTGATCTTTACGGGAGCACATGACCCGCGTAAACCAATCAGTGAAAATACTGTAAATAAAGCCCTGAGGGTGATGGGGTATGACACAACCCAGGATGTCTGTGGCCATGGATTCCGTGCGATGGCATGTAGTGCGCTGATCGAATCAGGTTTGTGGTCCCGCGATGCTGTTGAACGTCAGATGAGCCATCAGGAACGTAACGGTGTACGCGCTGCGTATATCCATAAAGCCGAACATCTGGAAGAACGCCGGCTGATGCTACAGTGGTGGGCAGATTTTCTGAATGCGAACAGAGAGAAATGTATCAGTCCGTTTGATTATGCAAAGATCAACAATCCATTAAAATAGTAATAATCCCCGGGCAAAATGCCCGGGGTACTTTGAATGACTATTTTTCTTTGGGCGTGATGAAGAAGATTGATGGTAAGACAAATTACTCCCGACTCTTACGTATTTTCATGGAAAGAAATCCCCCAATATCATCCATCGGGATCGAGTAATAACCTGTAATATGCTGCAGGTTCCGACAGCGGCGGCAAATATGCAGCACATATTGTGCTCACTGATCGGCACCTGCCGTCTGAACAATGCGGAGTCAGAAAAATTGCTGCATTACGTCACAGATCATATGCAGGACTGGTCGGCAAACCGGGTACGCGATCTGTTGCCCTGGAAAGTTGATCTGACCTCTCAGTAAATATCAATACGGTTCTGGCGAGCCGCTTACAATCGAACTGGGATACAGGGAGATAAAACAGACGATGCAACTGAGCAGGCTGACGCTGAGAAGTAAAAAGCCGGAGCTTGTGGAGCAAGAGCTGTGGGGTGTCTTACTGGCTTATAATCTGGTGAGATATCAGATGATTAAAATGGCGGAACATCTGAAAGGTTACTGGCCGAATCAACTGAGTTTCTCAGAATCATGCGGAATGGTGATGAGAATGCTGATGACATTGCAGGGCGCTTCACCGGGACATATACCGGAGCTGATGCGCGATCTTGCAAGTATGGGACAACTTGTGAAATTACCGACAATAAGGGAAAGGGCCTTCCCGAGAGTGGTAAAGGAGAGGCCCTGGAAATACCCCACAGCCCCGAAAAAGAGCCAGTCAGTTGCTTAACTGACTGGCATTAGGCCGCCGGGGGCGTTTTTTTACCACCGGGACTTCGGACATAACGGTGTTTTCAGTAAGTACGACAGGTACTGTGGAGGCACTCCCGTAAAGACGGGCATCAAGTTCCCGCTCCGACATACCTGCGGGCAGAGGCCATGAAAGGCCAGCTTTTCGGAAGCGCACGAACATACCACAAACTGTTGATTTTGGTACGCCCAGGCGACGTCCGGCCACAATCCGTGGTAAATGTTCTTCAAAGTGAAGACGTAAAGCTTCAGTGATCCAGGTCCGGTATTCCATACGATAGTGTCCATTAAAAATGATGGACATTATTTTTGTGGAGCCGGAGGAAACACACCAGACTGTTTAAATGAGCCGGTTACCGAAATACGCGGGTTGCCGGTGTCTGAACGCCTGGCGGTCAGGCAAATGCAGAGTAAACCGCTACTGACTTCCCTGTATAAGCTGATGCAGGAGAAAGAACACACATTATCGAAAAAATGCCGTCTGAGAGATGCGTTCCGGTATATCCGGAAGCACTGGGTTGCGTTGTGCAACTTCTGTGATGATGGTCTGGCGGAGGCGGATAATAATGCCGCGGAAAGAGCGCTTCGTGCAGTCTGTCTCGGAAAGAAAAACTTTATGTTCTTCGGCAGCGATCACGGCGGCGAGCGAGGAGCACTGTTGTACGGGCTGATCGGCACCTGCCGACTGAACGGTATCGATCCGGAAGCGTATCTGCGCCATATCCTGAGCGTACTGCCGGAATGGCCTTCCAACCGAGTTGACGAACTCCTGCCATGGAACGTAGTACTCACCAATAAATAAGCGTCAATACGGCACTCCGTTAACGCTTACGTTTAAGTCATAAAGCCATGCAGAACGCTCACCTCCCAAGATCTTGGTTTTTATAAGGTGTAATGATAATGTAAGCTAATGTTTCACATGCCAAAGGAAACACCATGAGCCACAGGGAATTGTTCAGCGAATTTCTTGAAAATTTGAATCTTGACCTCAAACAGGCAAAAAAGATCAGCTATCACTATCGAAAAATAACCAAGTCATTAAATCTTGCGTTCAGAGGAACGAGTTCCCGGGTAGCAAACCGCTTGAAAGTGGGGTCAGTAGGCAGACATACCGCAATAAAAGGCATATCCGATCTGGATATGCTTTATATTATGCCCCCCAATCAGTATGAATATTATAACCGTAAGGATAATGGTCAGTCTGCATTGCTTACAGATGTCAGAAACATTCTGGCGGAAGAATATCCTGACCAGACTGTGAAAAAGGACAGACTGGTTGTTCAGATCATCTTTAAAAACTTTTATGTCGAGGTTCAACCTGTATTCAGACAGGATGATGACAGCTTTAAATTCCCTGAAAGCTATAATGGAGGAGCATGGCGCATTACAAAACCTCTTCACGAAAAGGCGGCCATGACCGCATTTTCGCGAGATAAATCCAATAATCTGCGCAAGCTGTGTAAAATGATCAGAGCCTGGAAGAACCTGCATGGCGTCAATATGGGTGGCTTACTGATAGACACACTAGCGTATCGCTTTCTTTCATCAACATCAGATTATGACAATACCGGAAATGGCAGCCTGGGAGCCCTCGCCAGAGACTTTTTTGAATATCTGTCAAATGAGGAGAGAAAGGAAAGGTATCTCGCGTTAGGCAGTAATCAGCATGTACGTGTTAAATCTCCCTGGTTTGGCCGGGCAGCGAAACACGCGTATGAATTATGTTGTGATGCCTTAGACGCTGAGGGGGCTGCCAGTGAAAATGACCGCTGGCGCAAAGTGTTCGGACGAGCCTTCCCCAGACGTAAAGTGGGTATTATGGAAGCCCGTCTTGGTCTGGAATCGCATGCGGCAGATGCTGTTCCCTGGACCGATACCGAAGAGTTTATAGAGGATAAATATCCGGTGGATATCAGGTACTCACTCAACCTTGACTGTACCGTAACCCAGGATGGTTTCCCTCCCAGAAGCCTGAGGGAGATGCTTACCAGAAGATTCCGCCTCTCCGCTCGAAAATCTCTCCTTTTCCGGGCAGACTTGACAGAAATGGAGGCAGAGGAACCCTACACCGTTATGTGGAAGGTACTGAACGTGGGTGACGAAGCACGCAGAAGAAATATGATCCGGGGACAAATCGTTTCGGACGGCGGCTACTGTACGAAGAAAGAAACTACCGACTTCCGCGGAGATCACATGGTAGAATGCTATGTGATAAAAAATGAGGTTGTGGTTGCCCGGGCCCAGATTGAAGTTCCCATAAGCTGAGGTTTTTATGACGCAATCAGAGATGCTGAAATTAATCAGCCCGACATGGTTATAACGTTGGATTTGGCGCTAAGAAAAACTTTGCCACCTATGATCTGATTTGTAAGGCATCCGGTTGGATTAGCTTTATTTCTCTTGCTGTCGGTGTGTTCGCCCTTTTTATTCCTGAGCTGGCCACAAACGTCATTTCCGCGATATTAATTATATTTGGTGTTGCTACAATGTACATTCAGTTTTATGACTCGGAAAAGCAGAGTTATGAAAGTGCGGGGATTGAGCAGACCAAAATTTTTAATGAACTTGAAGTCATCTACCGCAACGTAAAAAGCGATGCAAACTTTGACTATCAGCGTACACAACAATCCATCGACGCTATCATGTCCCGGTTTTACGGCACGGTCATCAGCAAACAGATCTTCGGAAGTAACTGGTACGCACATTATAAATTTTACTGTGAATTTGAAAAAGCATGGGTTGAAGAAGAGCTGAACCTGACACTGAAGGACAAAATCCCGCTTTCGCTCTGCTTTCTCGCCGGTCTGGCGATCATTTTTACTATAGCTGTCATCTGGAAAACGCCCTGATGCTGCAGCCAATGAAAAATTCAGCAAGCTGACTGTCAAATATGCGATGTATAGCCGGTATCACCATCCAGTGTACGTTCTATAAGGGGGGCGCTTGGAAAACGGGTAGAGTCAAGATGTGGCGCGGTAATTTTACAGGTCAGGCATATCTGTTGCCGCCTCTTTCGATTGGCGGTGCCTTACTGTCCTGACCATAAATCCTGTTTCCACACCCCGCTCATCGAAGCGGACATGCGCTTCTAACACATCCGGCTCTCGGACAGAATCATGCCTTCGCCCACGGAAACCTCTGCGGGAGCTTCGGTGCATATTTTCATGGAAGGGGATCACCCAATAACTTCCATCGAGATCGGGTCATAACGGCCAATCCGTGATCGAATAGAGCGGAATACGCACTCTGACGAACTGCTTACATTTAAACTAATTACAAACTATATAAATCCGCCTTGCTCATTCACAGGGTAGATATATTCTTACTTTTAATTTTATGTGTAATTAACTGATGACGAAAAATGAATTGAACTGTAAATGCATATCTAAGTTTTTCATTCTTATGATGTACATAATACCTTAAAATTATCAACTAGCTGAGCATTAACCTCCATCTGACTAATCCCCCATAATGCGGCTAACTGTTTCTCTGCAATCCCACTATCCCATGGCATTAGTGGGTCATTACGAAACTTAGCAAATGGCCCATCTGTTTCTGTAAGAATGCGTGATTTGGGTATTTTCAAAACTAAGGCCTTACCCTTTATTGTATCGAGCATAGCAGGCCCCACTGAGAACCAGCATCCTAAATCAATTGCCCTTTCAAGCTGCTTAGGTGTTCCAGTGAACCAATGCAATATTGCCACCCCATCGATATTTTCAATCTCATCAAGCACCGCTGATGCACTTCCCCGACTATGGATAGTCATAATCTTGCCACCAGCCCGATTTACACTGTTGAGAATGTGTCGGAACACTTTCAATTGAATATCCCAATGTTCTTTAAATCCCTGTCCACCATCAAGCCCTATTTCCCCTACATACTTAGTTTCCGAAAGCAATGAATCAAACAGGTCTAACTCATGCGATCTTTGATGCGCGATTTGAGGATGTAGCCCAAGAGCAGTTCGGATTCGTTGACTTTCTTTAGCCAATAAAGAAGTACCATGCCATGCTTTAGGTGTTGTTGTCACCGACAGAATATAAGTCCCTCGACGTTTACTTTCTTCAGCCACGAGGTCTGGCCGAGGATATAAGTCTAGATGACAGTGCATATCGATGCTCATACTATGTTCTCACTCAGTAAATAGCTTTCAACCTCATCCAGGCCATCCTTAAATACTTGCTTGAAATTATCAAATTCTGCCGTAGGCAAAGGGCCACTTTTGGCAATCCATGTACCTATTTTCAAAGTCGATTTCTGCGTGATCGCAATCCTAAGGGCGATCAGGTCGTCCCTGCGATCTATTTCATTCATTACTTTAGCTAAGGACTGGAAAATATATTCAACATCTCTACTAATTCCCCCTGCATGAAGTGATGCTCGTCGAATGATACACGGTATACATACCCCACATTGCTGCCCCATTCGTTTCCAATGACTGCAGGATACTGTACTTTCCACAATTTTAGATAAGAGCTGCTTATTTGAACATTCGGAGATCATTTTTCCTTTTGTCTTAAACTGATATGGATTGATTATTTGACAAGAAATACCGAGCGCATCAAAGATCTTTTGTATGCTCGTAATAAAATGTGGATGTGTTGTTCGTGTGCTCAGCGAACCTATCCGCCGTGGAGTAAGTGGTGCATTTAATGAGATAAATCCATTTTCAGGTACGAACAAATCAATCTTTTCTTGTTGAGATATCTCTTGTACGGCACAAGCACCTACGGCCGCAAAGGCAAGAAAATTGAGGCTACGAGTTCGCATCGTAATATCAGTCACGCCTTGATAAATGTGTGGGTCAGCATTAATCTCAAAGCGCGAAAATTGGCCACTTAATTTTTCAGCAATCTGATCTTGACGAGACTTATCCCCCTTATAAGCATGACTAACCAAAAGTGGAGCGCGCCCTGCAGCCAGAAGATCTATTGCACCAATAGCTGAATCCAGACCTCCTGAAAATAAGCTGACACAGTCAAGCCCTTTTAGCTTAATCAGACGATGCCTTGAATGCTGGCTATAAGGCTCTGGCGGTGCATAACCATCGTCACAAAATTCGAAATCCCAGATGTCTCCACTAAGAAAATGCAAAGCACTCTCAAGTTCTTTCTTTAGACTAATCCATCTGGATGGTTCATGAAGGGGGAGTCGTAACGACAATTGGCGGGTCCAACCATCCTCGGAACTTTCACGCTGAACGAAAGTATCTGCTGCAGTTACTGCTAATGCAACACTCAGAAAATCCATGACCTTAGCTGGAAGCTGTACTCCCAAACGTCTGATCCGATCAATCGCAGGATTCCCGATAACAGATATATCTCCGCGCCTCTGACCACTTAATCCATATAGCTGAACAGGTAACACTTTCTCACTTGCTGGCGGCAAATGGTGATGTTTATGATGGAAAACTAATTGTGTCACTGGTATGCCTCCCATTCTTGCCAGGCCTCAATAATGGCCTGACGTTCAATTTTTACCATTTGGTTTCGTGTGAACGATCTTATGTTACCGGCAAGTTTTGGTGCCATATGTTTATCAACAACAACTTTAATCAATTCCCGGAGTTCAATTTCTGCATGAATTGCCTTTGAAGGTGTATCTGCTTTGTTCCATGCCCTATTAGAATCCATTACCATCTGAAGGAAAATACTTTCCGCTAGATAACCAATCATTGTGTCAACAATCACACCATCAGTTATTTTTTGAGGATCGAAAATTTCTACGCCATCAAGAGCCTCCACTAAAGCATGGTTCATGGCCGCACAGATCTTTTCTGAGTCACCATCCTGTGATGTTAAAGCTTGAGCAATAGTTGATATTGCTATTTCGCATGGAAGGCCTGCCAAACTGCCCAAATCGATGCTTGGTTCTCCGGGAGCCGAAGGCATTCCCACTAAAGCCCCAAATAATTCGGCCCCAGCTTGCGTGACACTCCCTAATCGCCGAGCAGCGTTACTGCTCCCTCCGGAGGCTTTTCGCGCGTAGTGCCCTATGGCTTTTCTGAAATCTGCTCGATTTCCATTTGATACCGCATTTCCCAACGATTCTCGAAATGGCGCAAACCTCCTTTCTTGCGGCGAGGGTAACGGTTGCTGTGGCTGATCATCAGCCCATGGTGGAACCAGCGGAGAGCCACCTCCTGGACCTTTACTTGATTGTGATGTTCCCATTAAGCGTCCTTATTCCATTGTTCATCTTTTAATGCTGCAGTCATCCACGCTGGTCGTTTCATCCCCAACTGTAATTCCTGTAGATAACGAATTAATATGCTGGCTGCATCTGTTGAGTAGCGGGCCAACAGACATGCGCCGGAAAAGCCTCTGGGCTTACGATCCCAATCTGATACCTGCCGTAACTGGTTCATTAAACCTTCCATTACAGGTATTTGCTCCTCACGAGGAAGTGCTTTCAAAAGGTTTTCTGCTGTAGGAGAACTAGTGTTTTTCAATTCAATTAGTGCATTTAGTACTTCCCGTCCAGATGGCGATAAACCAACCACATATGCACCTATTGGCATAGTTTCTCGGGACAGATATATGGCGGCCCTTAAGTCAATCCCACCAAGACGAGGTTCAAGTTGGGCCCATTGACTGATGAAAGATTTAGTCGTTGGACTATCAGTCCATGTCTTTGGTGCATCAGTAGGTATTTGACCGCCATTATCGTCAAGCTGTTTAAGTATCTGGGGAACACCTTGTTCAATATCCACGAGATGATATAAATCAGCGGTGCCATCCACTCCAACACAGCGTTCAAAAATTACTAGCTTAGTAATAATTGCTTCATCCAAAGGCATTGCTCGTCGCTTCGCAATTTGAGATCGCATTTTCACAACATTCAACAAGCGTTTAACGATCCTGGGATTACCATGAATAATTGGAGAGTTGGCTAAAATGGGAGCAATACGGTCAGCACGCGCAAACGCCAGCGCGAGGTTGCTATCATCCGCTTCACCAGTCATTTTTAAGGCCTCCTGACGTGAGATTGGTTCATCTTTCCAGGATTGCTGTAACGCCTTCTCTAAGCCCTCACGGAGCATAGTTATTTTTTCGCCTTCTAAGCCATGTTCAATGGCATAAAGCATGAACAGATACGAACGGATCTCACGGACCCCAGCCTTAGGCACCCGAATAGGAACCTGGATTAGCTTATCCAGATAATCTATTTGATGGCGCTGTGATGCCCCTTTGAAGTAATCAGCCACAGAAGAGCGAATCATGTCCTCATCTGCTGCAATAATAAAGGCTGTATTAGTCAAGAAAAGGAATAGCCTGATAGCTTCAAGTGTATGGATAGCATTGGCAGGGAGACAGCGGTCTAGGTTATCTATTACCACAATGAGTGGCTTTCCAAGTTCTTCTAGAATTTCCCCATATTCCTTACGAAAGGCATCAATCTGCTGAGGGGGGCTTTTTTTTGTTTGTGGTTTAATCAAACCACAAGCAGTTTCTTTACCTTCTTTAGCTATATTGCCTAAAGCCTCATACTCTTCCTGGCTCTGGATGCCATCGGTGATATTTCTTAATGCACCAATCCCCCTAGAAAGCAAACCGCCAGTAGGTAATCCTGCCATTAAAGCTGTACCCTCAGCTAGTAATCCCATAGCTCTAAAACCATCAACTCGACTAAGGAGTCTCTTAGTTTTTGATATAAGGGTAGAATTACCTTCAGCAGCTTTTGTCAATTCTGTAGCGATGACTTCAAGAAGTGCGGCACGGGCGTCGTCGTACCCCTGATAGAGCCAAGAGTCAAAATTGATAACAATCCAATCTTTGTCGTCTTGCTCAAGTTTTTGCTCTATCAGTTTTAACAGAGAGGATTTACCTGCCCCCCAGTTTCCAAAAATTCCGATAGATACTGGTAACATATCTTTCGTGGTAAGTACATCCACGGCTAACTGAGATACTTCACCAAAATTTAGGTAGTCTTCTGATGACTCTTTGTCTGACCACATTTTTATATCCTTTACATCACCAATTTTTACGTCATTGAGTAAACTACAGGTTTGATAAAACCAACTCTGTTCAGGTGGGCAAATTCAGTGTACCACTTCACATCTGTGTGGCTATCATTCCCACCACCTCGCCGGTGGCTGCGCCTGCGGCACC
>ENA-UOZQ01000406-UOZQ01000406.1-food-metagenome-genome-assembly--contig:-NODE-406-length-10523-cov-4.269297_pt1 | contig 10523 bp, 11 predicted proteins | sample MGYA00249876_ERZ772739 | MGnify/ENA primary metagenome ERZ772739 (study PRJEB29005, sample SAMN08379460) | food metagenome | isolation source: cheese spiked with Escherichia coli O103 | study: EMG produced... | reverse complement strand
TTAACTTCGATGTGAAAAGCCCGATGTGTCCGTCGATGAAAATCACCAGCAACCGCATCCACTCCCCAAAAGGACGTGCGACGCTGGTGCGCGAATGGCTGCGCCTGCTGGCCGACCGCGGCATTGACCCGCTCAAGCTGGAACAGGAGCTGCCGGAAAAATGCGCCAGCCTGCGCGGGCTCATCGAACGGACCCGCAACAGCTGGCATGCGAATAAAGGCGAATACGATTTCTCGCATGAGGTGAAAGAGGCGATGTCCGGCTGCCTGGCGTGCAAGGCGTGTTCAACCCAGTGCCCGATTAAAATTGACGTGCCGGAATTCCGTTCCCGCTTCCTCCAGCTGTACCACACGCGTTATCTGCGCCCGATGCGCGATCATCTGGTGGCAACGGTGGAGAGTTACGCGCCGCTAATGGCTCGTGCGCCAAAAACCTTTAACTTCTTTATCAATCAGCCGCTGGTGCGCAAACTGTCTGAAAAGCATATCGGTATGGTCGATCTGCCGCTGCTGTCGGTGCCATCGCTCCAGCGTCGGCTGGTGGGGCACCGCTCGGCGAACATGACCCTGGAACAACTGGAAGCATTAAGCCCTGAGCAGAAAGCGAAGGTGGTGCTGGTGGTGCAGGATCCGTTTACCAGCTATTACGATGCGCAGGTGGTGGCTGATTTTGTCCGTCTGGCAGAGAAAATTGGCTACCAGCCGGTGGTACTGCCGTTCTCGCCGAACGGCAAGGCGCAGCACATTAAAGGTTTCCTGACCCGCTTCGCGAAAACCGCGCAGAAAACTTCAGATTTCCTGAATCGCGTGGCGCAGCTCGATATGCCAATGGTGGGCGTCGATCCGGCGCTGGTGCTCTGTTACCGGGATGAATATAAGCAGACGCTCGGCGATAAGCGTGGTGATTTTCAGGTCTTACTGGTGCATGAGTGGCTGCCTGCGGTGCTGAAGCAAACGGCCCCTCAGGAGGTCAGCGGAGAATCCTGGTACCTGTTTGGGCACTGTACCGAAGTGACCGCGCTGCCGACGGCGCCTGCCCAATGGGCTTCTATCTTCGCGCGCTTTGGCGCGAAGCTGGAAAGCGTCAGCGTGGGCTGCTGCGGTATGGCCGGAACCTACGGTCATGAAGTCAAAAACCACGCTAACTCGCTCGGCATTTACGAGCTGTCGTGGCACCAGGCAATGCAGCGCCTGCCGCGTAACCGCTGTCTGGCGACGGGCTACTCCTGCCGCAGCCAGGTGAAACGGGTGGAAGGTAACGGCGTTCGCCATCCCTTGCAGGCTTTACTGGAGATTATCGGATGATCTGGAAACGTGCGGTCACTCTGCAGGCCTTAAATGCCATGGGTGCGGAAAACATGGTCGGTTTGCTGGATATCCAGTTTACGCGCATTGGCGATACCGAACTTGAAGCGACGATGCCAGTAGACAGTCGTACTCATCAACCGTTTGGCCTGCTGCACGGCGGTGCGTCCGTCGTGCTGGCCGAAACGCTGGGGTCGGTCGCGGGTTACCTGTGTACGGAAGGGGAGCAGAAGGTGGTCGGGCTGGAGGTCAATGCCAACCACATCCGCTCCGTTCGCAGCGGGCGCGTGCGCGGTGTTTGCCGCGCACTGCACGCCGGAAGTCGTCATCAGGTGTGGCAGATTGATATTCTGGACGAGCAGGATCGCCTGTGTTGTTCATCCAGACTGACGACGGCCGTTGTGTAAAGTTTCCGAATGTCTTGCTTTTGGTCAAAAATTAGCCGTCTGATTGTGATATACTGGTCACGTTTTGAACATAAGCGAGGACATCATGGATACTGAAATAACCCCAACACAGCTGGCAATTGAATATTTACGTCGCGATAAAAGCAATCTGTCTCCGGCGCAGTACCTGAAAAAGCTGAAACAACTTGAGCTGGAATTTACGGATTTGCTGGCGCTCTCTTCAAACGAGCTGAAAGAAGAGATCTACTTTGCCTGGCGGTTGGGCGTTCACGTCCATTGAGCAGTGAAGAAAAGGCCGCCCGCGCGGCCTTTTTTGTGTCTGAAAATCAGTATTTGGCAGGCAGCTTGTTAATTTTAATGAGCCGGCCTTCTTCCATTTCGATGAACCCGCCCGTTTTCAGGTCAGCCAGTATCCGCATTACGCCGCTGCGGGAAAGCCGGGTTTTATCCCGGATGTACCTTACCGCCGTCACGCTGCGTCGGTTGTTGTCATCTTCCTGCATCAGCATCATGAGCTGCTGACGAATCATCTCGTAAGCCGTTGGCGCACCTTTCGGCATGACGTTATGATAAAGGCGGTTATAGACAAACATCAGATGATTAGAAAGCAGCCCCCATAACGCCTTCTCTTTGATAACTTCTGCCACCCGATCGGTTGGTAGCACGCCGATCAGGCATGGCGTCACCGTTTTGAGATAATCGTTAAAATATATGTCCGTCAGGTTAGCGAGGCCAAACAGGGCGGGACTGCGCGCGGTGGTAAGCATCATGTCGTCGCTTCTTCTGTATATCGCGATTGTGCCCTCGAGAATTAAATAACACATACTCTGCCCGTTAACCTGGAGATCAAGTTGCTCACCGGGATCGGTTTTATACGTGGCGCAGTGCGGCTGTAAGTGGGAAATCAGTTCCTGGGCATAGGGAGAGCCGCGATGCGATGGTTTGTCAGAAGACATAGCGTTAACCTGGAAAGAGACTGTACTTTCTATAGTGTCGCTCTTATTTTCCACCTTCTCCAGAGATAAAAACAGCCTCAGTACTTGCGGGGTAAGTGATGGATCTCGATTAGCACGCCGCGCTCCATAGTGATGTATTTCCCCGTCCGCAACTCCGCCAGGATCCGCATAATGCCGCTGCGTGAAAGATAGGTGCGGCTTTTGATATAGGCTGCGGCGGTAATGCTTTGTCTTATGGCTTCCGGCTCCTGCATCAGTTCTACCAGCTGAAAGCGGATAATGTCGTAAGCCGACATCTGCGATATCTGGGCACAATGTTCGTAAACGCGCGATGCGGTATAGATCAGCAGGTTCGAGAAGGACTCCCATAAATTCTGTTGTGCGACTACGTGATTAAAACGCTCCAGCGTAACGCTAGCCACCTCTGAAGTTTCCAGCGCTCTGACGTAGAGGTGCTCAGAAGAAAACTGGCTGCTCACGCCGAGTATAAAAGGTGCGGATTCGGAATTTAAGACGATACCGTCACCTCGGCGATGCAATGCCACGCTGCCATGTAACAGTAAAAAGCACTGGCGGATATCACCGGAATAATAATGGATGACTTCACCTTTAGCCATGATGCATCTTTCGGTATGCGGCAAAACATTATCGATTATTTTTTCAATGTGCTTAAGAGGCTTAGCGCCAAGCACAGTTGTTATTTCATTGCCTGAAACGGGCGCAATACGGGTGTTCATAAGAGGCCTCATACACTGATGCGATCATTTTTTGATCGACATAAAGAATTATCTTAAAAAACAGTTAGTCAGGGAATATTTTCGTCGAGTCTAATTATAGACTTGCCTATTAATGAGAGTTAATTGGTTGAATTTGAAACATTTTTGACTTAGGTCTAAAAGTAGACCGGGGACTTTATTGTTAAGATATTTCCAAAATAATTTGTTTTGTTTTTGTTAAAAGAGAGTCTACAGCTAGACCCTAAAATCGATTGTGCGTAGAAAAGGAGTTGTATAAATTTTGATTCGTCGAAAGGGGTTTTATTTCTGCAACTGAATATCGGTAATAAATAAAGTAATACAGGAAAGAGAATTATGAATAAAAAATTGATGATGGCAATGTTAGCGGCAGGTTCTGTACTCACCATGACCAATGCATTTGCAGCGGCAGGTACCGTTAATTTTAACGGAAATATTCTGGATTCTGCCTGCGACGTAGATGTGGCATCTCAGAACCAGGTGGTGGTATTGGGCGATTATTATAAAACGGAATTCCCGACGGCGGGAGCCAGAACGGCTGCGACGCAGTTTAATATTATTTTGAAAAACTGTCCTGTGACGGTCACCAATGCAAAAGTCCGTTTTGACGGTACGCCGGATTTAACCAACGCCAGCCTGCTGGCGATTGATACGTCCGTGGCGGGGGCGGCCACAGGGGTAGCGATTAACCTGATGACTGCAGATAAAGCCGATCTGCCGCTGTACGGCAGCAACAGCTATACCTACGCGCTCAGCAGTACGGCTGATAATACACTGAACTTCTACGCGCAGTATATCTCCACCGCAGCATCCGTGACCGCGGGCCCGGCTAACTCGGTCGCGAACTTCTCAGTGGTTTACAACTAAGTCATTGGCAGTAATTAGCAGGGGGCTTCCCGGCCCCTTGTTTTATGAGGTATTGAAATGCGTTTTATAACGACAACTGGCCTGGCGATGGCGCTGTTATCGCTGACGTTAACATCCGCCAGTGCTGGAGTAGTTATTGGCGGCACCCGCATTATTTTCGATGGGGCAAAAAAAGAAGCGTCAATAAGTATCACCAATCCTGATGACGTTCCTTATTTAATCCAGTCGTGGATTGATGTTCAGGATGGGCAATCCGGTAAAGCGCCTTTTATTATTACGCCTCCGCTGTATCGGCTGGATGGCGGGCAAAAAAACCTTGAGCGTATTGTCATGACAGGCTCGCTGCCTCAGGGGCAGGAGAGTTTATTCTGGCTGAACATTAAAGCTATTCCATCAGCCTCAAAGCAGATGAACTCGCTGCAAATTGCCGTCAAAACGCGGATTAAACTTATTTATCGGCCAGAGAGCCTTCGTGCGTCTACCCCTGAGGAACAAACCAACAAATTAACCTGGCGTCGTGCGGGGAATGCTCTGCAGGTAAATAACCCTACGCCGTACGTTATCAATTTCAATGAAATAACGGTCGGGGGTAAAAAACTTGACGATGTCACGTACGTAATGCCTTCAGGCTCAGTTCGTTTCCCGTTACCGAATGGGACCAATGGCAATACGCTGACGTTTAAAGTCATTAACGATTATGGCAATCCTGGCGAATTACACCGGGCCAGTTTGTGATCCCTTTGCATTAATCGGGTGCTCGTCATGACAACGGCATTTAATACAGTGCAGCCTGCGCGCCTGGCAATATTCATTGCCCTCGCGCTTGCGGGTTTCTCTCCCACACTGTGGGCCAGTGAGACGTTTAATACGGAACTGGTAGAACTGGATAATCCCGGAATGGGAAAAGCGGATTTATCTGCCTTTGAATCCGGCTCGCAGGCACCCGGGACGTACCACGTGGATATTATTCTTGACGAGCGGCTGCTGGAAACGCGGGATATTCGTTTCATGGCAGTGAAGGATGCTAACGGCAGTGAAACGTTGCAGCCGTGCCTGAGTATCAGGCAGTTAAAAGCGTGGGGCGTGAAAACGGCGCTTTTCCCGCAGCTCGACGCCGGGCAAGGAGAATGCGCCGATCTCAAGGCGATTCCACAGGCCAGCGCGGACTTCCAGTTTGGCGCCCAGCGTCTGGCAATCAGCATCCCACAGGCGGCCATAGATCTGCCAGCGAGAGGTTACGTTCCGCCGGAGATGTGGGATGAAGGCATTACCGCGGCCATGCTCAACTACAGCCTGAGCGGCGCGAACAGCCGGGCAAGAAGCGGGGCAGGCACCCGCAGCGACAGTCAGTATGCAAACCTGCGACCGGGGATCAACGTCGGTCCCTGGCGGTTACGCAACTACACCACCTGGTCCCGCGATGCGTCCGGCCAGGATAAGTGGGACAATGTCTATACCTTGATGCAGCGCGCGATTATTCCCCTGCAAGCCCAGCTTACGCTCGGAGACAGTTCCGCCCCTGCCGATGTCTTTGACAGCATGCCTTTTCGCGGCGTCCAGCTGGCGTCCGACGACGACATGCTACCGGATTCCCTGAAAGGCTATGCGCCGGTGGTGCGCGGTATTGCGCGAACTAACGCGCAGGTCGTGGTGCGTCAGAATGGCTATCAAATCTACCAAAGCTATGTGGCGCCGGGCGCGTTTGAGATCGCGGATATGTATCCCACCGGCGGCGCGGGCGATCTTGATGTCACGATCGTCGAAGCCGATGGCAGTGAGCAACATTTCACCCTGCCGTACGCTTCGCTGCCGGTCCTGCAACGGGAGGGGCGCCTGAAATATGCCCTTACCGCCGGGCAGTATCGATCGTATAACCGTAGCGTGGAGAAAACCCCCTTCGGGCAACTGACCGGAATCTACGGCCTCCCTTACGGCCTCACGCTCTATGGCGGCGTTCAGGGGGCAGATAAGTACCAGTCGGCGGCTCTGGGGGTGGGCAAGAACATGGGCGATTTCGGGGCGATATCCGCAGACCTCACCCAGGGCTGGTCAACGCCGGAGCATGCCGCGAAAACAAGCGGTCAGTCGTGGCGGGCCCGATACAGCAAGAATTTTATTAATACCGGGACGAACTTTTCGATTGCCGGGTATCGCTACTCGACCCGCGGCTATTACGGGATGCAGGAGGTCCTCGATTCGTACGGCGACAGCAGCGCGCTTCAGGACAGGCGACGTAACCGTGCCGAGCTGACGATGAGCCAGACGCTGGGGGACAACCTGGGCGCGCTTACCCTCAGTGCGGCGCAGGAAGATTACTGGAATGACGGTAAGTCGATGGCTTCGTGGAGCGTCGGCTATAGCAACTACTGGCACAACATCAGCTATGGCCTGACATGGACCAACAGCAAAAATGTCCGCTCAGCGTCAGAAACCCGCGACAACCAAAAAAACGCTGATCACGACCAGCTTCTGGCGTTCAACATCAGCATTCCGCTGGATAAATTTTTGCCGCAGACATGGGCGAACTATGGCATGAACGCCAGCAGGAATAACGGGATGACACACAGCATCGGTCTGAACGGGGTGGCTCTCGAAAACCGAGCCCTGAACTGGAACGTGCAGCAGGGATACGGCACAGAGGGCGTGGGCTATACCGGCAGCGTTAACGCGGACTACAGAGGCACCTATGGCGAAGCCACGGCGGGGTATGGTTATGACAAAAACAGTGAACGCCTGAATTACGGGCTACAAGGCGGCATTCTCGCCCATGCTGATGGCATCACGCTTTCTCAGCCGCTGGGGGAGACCAACGCCTTAATTAAAGCGCCTGGCGCCCACGGCGTGGATATCCGCAATCAGCCCGGGGTACGGACAGATGTTCGCGGTTATACGGTCGTGAGCAACCTTTCGGTCTACCGAAAAAACGATCTCACTCTCGATCCGGAAAATATGCCGGAGGATGTTGAACTGGAGATCAACACCCGCACGGTGACGCCGACGCGGGGAGCGGTGGTGAGAGCCGATTATTTGCCGAAGTCAGGTCGCCGGGTGCTGATGACCTTGACCGACAACGAACGCGCCGTTCCGTTTGGGGCGGTGGTCACCCTTGTCGGTGATGAGAGCAGCAGTTTTATTGTGGGCGATCGCGGTCAGGTTTATTTAACCGGTATGCGCGAGGAGGGGACGTTAGTCGCGACATGGGGGAGTCAGCCCAGCCAGCAATGCCGCGCTGATTTCAGCCTGCCGACACACTCAACATTCGGTGGGATCGCTGACATGCGCGCCTCCTGCCGTCAGGAACGTTAACATGAAATGGCTTATCGTGATTTTGCTTCTCTGTTTGCTCGCGGCGGGAAACCTCGCCCGTGCCGGTACGTGCACCACCATCACGCCGCAGCTGTCAACCCTGTCCGTGGGGACGATTAACGTGCAGCGTGATGCGCCTGTCGGCACGGTGGTCTTTTCCGGCGCGGCGACAGCCACCGGTTCCTATCTTACTGGATGTGCTAATCCGCTGATGCTGGGATTCAGCATGCGCTACAACAGCGCCACGTTGAGCAGCTACGGCAATCATGTGTACAACACTACGTCAGCGGGATAGGCATACGCTTTTCCTCCAACGCCTATTTTGAAAACCCCAGCAATACGTTCTCGTACAATGCGCAGACCTCCTATGTCGACTGGTATGGCGGGAGGATTGAGCTGGTGGTGACTGGCCCGGTCTCATCGGGGGCGTTAACCCCGGGGGCGATCGGCGTCGTGACGCTTCAGGGGAGCGACGGCATCTATCGAGACGGCCTGACCACGCAGCTCACCGCCGGAACCATTAATGCCATGGCGTGCACGGTGAATACGTCACAGCTGACGTTTCCGATCGGGGATATCCCCGCCTCGGCGTTCGGCACCGTGGTGGGCACCACGCCAGCGGGAGCACAGAACACGCAAAACCTGGGCTTAACCTGCGCCGCCGGAACCAATATTACGGTCTCGCTCAGTGGAATACAGAATCCGGACAGCGCCAATACCAGCGTGATGGCCTTAACCGGGCAGGGAAATGCCGGCACCGCAAAAGGGGTTGGGGTGCAGCTTATCTATAACGGTGTGCCGCTGGTGATGAACAGCCGACTATTCTTGCGGCAGTCTGCCGGCGGGCAAGAGACATTGCCGTTAACGGCCCGATATTACCAGACGTTGAACCGCGTGGAGTCAGGTTCAGCAAATGCCTCCGCCACCCTTAATTTGACCTATCAGTAGCAGGTACGAAGATGAAAATAATATACGGGACACTGCTGTTACTGGCTTTACTCAGCGGGAAGGCTTTCACCGCTGATAGCGTCAACATCGGTGTGACGGGAAATATCGTTGCGTCGCCGTGCATATTTAATGGCGGGAGTAACAGCCTCGATGTCAATCTGGGCAATATTCAGGCAACCAATATGGCGACGCCGGGCTCAACATCGGATCCGGTGCCATTTAGTCTGCTGTTCACCCAGTGCCCAACGGGAACGCAGAGTGTGACCGTCTCTTTTACCGGCAGCCCCGATCCCGCGGCGGGCGCGGACTATTTTATGAACAGCGGTTCGGCCACGCACGTGGCGATAGCCATGCGCGATGCCCAAACGGGTACGCTTAAAGGAACAGGCTCTGGCATGACTCAAACTATTGGTGCTGACAGAACCGCGACAATGGCTATGCAGGCCTCGGTTAAATCCGTGACGGGTGGCGTCACGCCGGGAAGCATCAGTGCAGTTGTGGTGATGACGATGCAGTACAACTGAGCGCCGGTGATATGCCTTTTTTAAAGACGTTGGTATGAGCTATGTTAAATATTCTGATTCAGGAAACCGATCTATTTTTTCAGGCTGGGCTACATGAATTTTTCGAGGGTTTTTTTAAACATAACTTTCATCGTGCCATCACATTTAACCTGGCGCTGACCCATGAAAACGTCAGTCAGGCCGATATTATTGTCCTGTCATTATGCCAGGGTGAAACACTGACCTGTTTTCCCGAGTTACTCGCCCGGCAAAAAGGGATTGTGCTAGGGTTTGTCGACGATGAACTGCGCTTTTCGGCGTTGCCCTCCTGCTTTCAGGACATTATTTTTCTCCCTCGCCGTGCATCGCTTGATCGTATCAGTGGCGTACTGTTTATCGCGTGGTTCAGGACGCAATTACCGGGTTATACATGGACTAAACATAACTGCTTCGAATGCCAGCATAAAGGGTTATCCCGGCAACAAATTCGTATTCTGGTCAATTTTTACCGAGGGCTGTCGGTAGTGCAGACCGCTCAGGCGCTGGAGATGAGCCAGAAAACGGTCTTTACCCATAAATATATGCTGATGCAAAAATTTAATCTGCGAAGCGATTACGAGCTGATCGTACTGTTGAGAAGGCTGATGGAGAAAAAGAACCGTCCGAACCTGCTTCGCGATTACCTTGAAAATAATTATGCAGAACAGATAGCGTAAAACGCCAGCGGATAGCTGGCCGGGCAGTGATAGCCACCACCCGGCAATGCATTTAAACGTTAACCGCAGCGATCAATCGCGTCTTCATGGTCTGGTACGCAGAAGCCGCAAAATCCTCCGCCCAGCGCTGGTCCTCAATCGCCTCCATCTGCACGGCGCAATATTTCGTTTCAGGCGTTCTGGAGATCGGGTCTAGATTATCCTGCGTCAGCTCATTACAGGCGCCAATCCACCACTGGTAGGTCATATAGATTGCTCCCGCATTGATGCGCTCGCTGATGCTGGCGCGCGTGATCACTTTACCCCGGCGTGAACGTACCCAGACCAATTGGCCGTCGGCGATTCCACGCTCATCCGCGTCGGCCGGGTTCATTTGCACCCGGCCTGGCTCGTCGGCCAGGCTTTGCAGCGCCGCGCAGTTCCCGGTCATTGAGCGACAGGAGTAGTGACCGACTTCGCGCACCGTGCAAAGTACCAGCGGGTAATCCGTATCCGGTGTCTCGGCCGGAGCGCGCCAGGGGGCAGCAAACAGCTGGCCTTTGCCAGTGGGTGTGTCGAACTGATTATCACTGTACAGATAGGGTGTGCCGGGATGATCAAGGGTTGGGCAGGGCCACTGGACATGGCCCATCTCGCCCATTTTTTCGTAGGTCACGCCGTAGAAGAGGGGGCACAGCTCGCGCATTTCGTCCCAGATCTGCTGGTTATTCTCGTAATGCATGGGATAGCCCATCTCCGTGGCCAGCAGGCTGATGATCTCC
>ENA-UOZQ01000404-UOZQ01000404.1-food-metagenome-genome-assembly--contig:-NODE-404-length-10553-cov-13.979234_pt1 | contig 10553 bp, 4 predicted proteins | sample MGYA00249876_ERZ772739 | MGnify/ENA primary metagenome ERZ772739 (study PRJEB29005, sample SAMN08379460) | food metagenome | isolation source: cheese spiked with Escherichia coli O103 | study: EMG produced... | reverse complement strand
GCATTTGGCTGACCTGTCCCCCCGGCGAGGAAATACAATGGGTGATCCCTGGGCAGACCGAAGCGATATATTGCCAGCAGGGCAGCGACTGGCAGTGCGTGGTGCATTACGATTCAGAAGCGTCAACCAGGCAATAAGACCTTTAAATATAACGCCCGGATATTTGGCTGCACATAATCCTGCATGAAGGAAGTTGTATTAAATATCTCGCCTGATGTGAAATATTTCCCATCCACAAAATGAGCGATTTTTGATAGCACCTTACTATTTTACGTCTAAAATACAAAATACATTTTATTATACTTAAACCCATAATTATGCATGGAGAAATAAAATGATTACCGGGTGAGATAATGATAAAAGATAAGTTTCTGTGCGAAGCTTATCTTTACCCATCCCCCTGATTATTTTAGATTTAGAAGAACATTTCACAATTCAAGGATAAAAATATGGGCTCCCTAAACATATACCAGGATATTTTCCCAACACTCGGCATGTATTCGGGACTAAAAGCTTGCCATGAAAAAAACAACCAACCATTTGATATTAACACGGAAATTGAAACCATACAAAAACAAATTAATTATGATATAAATCATTTGAATGACGGTTTGATTAAGCGTGTACTGAATCTTTTTATTCACCTTATCTCTAATCCCGACAATCTTGAATTAACCTTAAATCGATATTCATCAACAACAGAACAAATTATCGCCAAAACCAAAAGAAATGGTTTACATGAGTTTGAAATTGACGATCTAAAAATAATATTTAATCGACAAGATGATAATGAAAGCGTATTAACTGTTAAACACAAAGATATAAGTCATGGTTGCAATGTTAAAACCGAGCAACTGCAGCAGTTTATTAAAATAATGGAACAAAAAGCGCAACTACCAATCTATATTGACAAGAACAATTTGAAAGAGAGTATTTTCTCTGTTTTGCAAAATGACCCACAGCACGTAGATAAAGAGCAATACCTTCCCTGTGATAAGTTTTTAACACATGCCTGCAAAAGTTCAAATTCATTTGAAGTGAAATTAGATGCCACTCATCAATATCAACATCTGAATAACTTCATGATTTCTTTTGACCCAGTAGAAAATCAATTAACAATACGGGATAACAATAACGAGACTGAAACTATCTCGTTGACAAACCTACAATGGGAAAATTTGCTGCAATACTATAGAGAAAACCACCAGCAGCCAAATATAGCAGGATCACGAAATCTCACGGATAATATAGATAAAATTAAAAATACAATATCCACCTCTGAAATTATTGAGTGCGCCTCTCCTGAAATAAGAAGTAGCGTCCTGAACGATCTTTATAGCATTGCTAATTTCCTCCCGGACAATAATCTGACCCCAAATGAGAGCTGGAAAAGATTTTGTAACACATGCGAGCGCTTTTACGTTGCTCAGAAGAGTATCACTGGAGATAAGAGTGAACGTCTTACGCGAAAACTCTCTATCTCTGATGCAGGAATTACAATGACCTTCACGATAGGTGATGTTGTCATCAATACTATTAGCACTGCTATTCCTGAAGATTCAACGGGGCAACGGTGTATCGAAGGGTTGAATTTAGCGGGAATGGATTTAACCGGCATAGACTTGTCTAAAATGGTTCTAAGGAATGTCAATTTTAATGGCAGCATTCTTAGAAATGCGGATTTCTCCGGTACGATCTGTGAAGGCGTGGATTTTACCGATTGTGATCTCCGTTATGCAACCTTTATTGACGCCTCATTAGAAAAAATCGATTTTCGTAAAGTTCGTCACTTGCTTAATATAAATTTTACAAATGCAAATCTACGGAACAGTAACTTCAGCGGAAAAGTTCTCACTGGCGTTAATTTTACTGGAAGTGACCTTAGTAACGCTTATCTTGCACACATAGATTTCACAAAAGTGATTTTCTTTCCGTCATTAATTATTGGAGCAGTATTTGATTATTCCAATCTATCAGAGAAAAATCTTTCAGACAAAGATCTTACTAATATTAGCTGCATGTATACCAATTTTACTAACGCTAATTTAACAAAATGCAAATTCTTAAATACAAACTTTTCGGCTGCAAAATTGGACAATACTAATTTTACTGGTACAGAAGGTTCTAATATTCTATTTAACCATGCATGGTTATTCAATACGATATTTATAGATGCGATTTTTAAAAATGCCTGTTTTTTCAATGCCAAAGTGAATAATGTTTCTCTTAAGAATGCATATCTTTACAATGATAATATCAATAAAAAAGCCAATGACAGTGCCGAGAAACAAGCTAGTGACAGTATCGAGAAACAAGCCAGTGACAGTACCGAGAAACAAGCCAGTGACAGTATCGATAAACAAGCCAATGACAGTACCGATAAACAAGCCAAGAACAGTACCGATAAACAAGCCAAGAACAGTACCGAGCAACAGGACAGTACCAGTTTTAATCAAGCCCGTTTAAAGAAAGAAGTGAATAGCAGTTTTTCCATTCCGGGTTTAACGTCTTATCAGCCAACTTATATAGTTGAAGAATAGTTCAATAATCACCCAAACAGAGTGGGTATGGCAGAGGATATAAATTAACATTTAAACGTTAACCGCCTCATCTATCATTCATGGATGAGGCGCATTTATCAGTCGATGTAAGCTGAAAATGTTCTGCCATCCAGAGACAACCGCCGCCCCCTGCGGCGTTTACTATTTCATCGCCCGCGTTAAGAATTCATTAAGCTTCATCCGTATACTCCTTATCTGTCGCACTGAATTTGACGAGAAAAAAAGCAATAATAAGGAGCAACAAGTTGAAAAAGCGCATCACCTTTATCGTTTTTCTTTGCGCCATCGTGGCGGTAAGCCTGTTTTTTGTGCAATCCTGCGTCCGTAAAAGCCAGCATGTCGCAGGGTTTCAGAATTATCAGGCCACTATCGATGGTAAAGAGATTACAGGAGTAACTAAAAATATCTCCTCACTGACCTGGTCTGCGCAGAGCAATACCTTGTTTAGCACTATCAACAAACCTGCAACCATCGTTGAAATGACGACCGAGGGTGACCTGATCCGCACCATTCCGCTCGATTTTGTTAAGGATCTCGAGACGATTGAATACATTGGTGATAATAAATTTGTCATCAGTGATGAACGTGACTACGCCATTTATGTGATTTCACTTAACGCTGAGTCGGAAGTAAGCATCCTCAAAAAAATTAAAATCCCATTGCAGGAAACACCAACTAACTGTGGCTTTGAAGGGCTGGCTTACTCCTCTCAGGACCATACCTTCTGGTTTTTTAAAGAGAAAAATCCGATAGAGGTCTACAAAGTAACCGGGCTATTGCGTAGCGATGAGTTGCATATCAGCAAAGATAAAGCGTTGCAGCGTCAGTTTACTTTAGACGATGTTTCTGGCGCGGAATTTAACCCACAGAAAAATACGTTGCTGGTGTTGTCACATGAGTCACGCGCCCTGCAGGAAGTGACCGTGACAGGTGACGTGATCGGCGAAATGTCGTTAACCAAAGGCAAGTATGGCCTTTCACACAACATCAAGCAGGCGGAAGGGATAGCGATGGATGACAGCGGCAACATTTATATCGTTGGCGAACCGAATCTTTTTTATCGCTTTACGTCGACAAAATCATGATAACAGTCTGGCAGGTTCTCCTTTTTTGTTATTAACTTGTTAACTCAAAATAATACAAACCAGGCAGAACATGAATTCGACATCGCATCCCGTAGAACGTTTTTCTTTCAGCACCGCGTTATTCGGGATGCTGGTTCTGACCTTAGGTATGGGTTTAGGCCGCTTTCTCTATACGCCGATGCTGCCAGTCATGCTGGCGGAAGGCGAATTTTCCTTTAGCGAACTCTCATGGATCGCCAGTGGTAACTATGCCGGGTATCTGGCGGGGAGCCTGCTGTTTTCATTCGGCGCGTTTCATTTACCCTCACGCCTGCGCCCGTTCCTGTTAGCTTCCGCCCTCGCAACCGGATTATTAATCCTCGCGATGGCGTGGCTACCGCCGTTTCTTCTGGTTTTCATCATTCGCTTTCTGGCGGGAGTCGCCAGCGCCGGGATGTTGATTTTCGGCTCAACGCTCATCATGCAACATACCCGCCATCCCTTTGTCCTTGCGGCGCTATTTTCTGGTGTTGGCGTCGGCATCGCTCTGGGCAATGAATATGTGCTGGCAGGCCTGCATTTTGCCCTCTCTTCACAGACGTTGTGGCAAGGTGCCGGAGCACTTTCTGCCATTATATTGCTTGCTCTGGCGCTGCTCATCCCGTCGAATAAACACGTTATCGCGCCAGCGCCATTGGCAAAAATCGCGCAACAACCCATGAGCTGGTGGTTACTGGCGATTTTGTATGGTCTGGCGGGTTTTGGTTATATCATCGTCGCCACCTACCTGCCGCTCATGGCGAAAGACGCGGGCCAGCCTGTGCTGACGGCTCACCTCTGGACACTGGTCGGCTTGTCGATTGTCCCAGGTTGCTTTGGCTGGCTGTGGGCAGCCAAACGGTGGGGAGCATTACCTTGCCTGACCGCGAATTTGCTGGTGCAGGCGATCTGCGTGCTGTTAACCCTCGCCAGCAGCTCTCCTTTATTACTCATCATCAGCAGTATTGGTTTTGGCGGCACCTTTATGGGAACGACCTCGCTGGTGATGACCATCGCCCGCCAGCTTAGCGTGCCGGGAAATCTAAACCTTTTGGGCTTTGTGACACTCATTTATGGTATCGGGCAAATTCTTGGCCCGGCGCTGACCAGCATGCTCGGCAACGGAACGTCGGCCCTCGCCAGCGCCACACTCTGCGGCGCAGCGGCGCTATTTATCGCAGCATTAATCTGTGGGATGCAAATATTCAAATTTCATACGAATGATTCTTAAGTAATTTAACGAATTTAACTTTTCAGTACATCACGTAAAATAATTAAAACATCCTTTTTCTTTGGAGGTACCCAGCCACCGCCGTTATTAATCCTGGTTTAGCAATTCCACGGCTAATTCATTATTTCTGGTCATATTATAGTCAGGATCGCATTATATCTCCGTGCTAGAAAAAACAAGTTTAATTCTGTTTTTTCACGGAAGGTCACTATGGCTTCAACAAATGCGCATCAAATAAAAAATAATGATCAAAACTCTTTATGTGGTCTGGGTGACAAAATACGCCGCCTGACCGCCGGAGTTTGTTTATTTACACAAATTTTTTTCCCCGTCATGGCGACGGCACAAAATGTGGTACACGCTAAGCCTCAGACGACAGTTTCATCTGCGCCCCCTCTAATAGAAAATAATACTGTGCCTTACACGCTTGGTGCGCTGGAATCAGCGCAAAGCGTTGCTGATCGATTCGGTATTTCACTGGAGGAGCTTCGTCGTCTTAATCAGTTCCGCACTTTTGCTCGCGGGTTTGATAACGTGCGCCAGGGTGAAGAACTGGATGTTCCGGCAACAACCTTACAGAAAAGTCATGAGCAACAAAATGCCGTACCGCCTGCGAATGGCGAAAACACGCTGGAGAATCAAATAGCCAGCACTTCGCAGCGAGTTGGCACCCTGCTTTCACAAGATATGAATAGTGAGCAGGCCAGCGGCATGGCGCGTGGTTGGGCGTCTTCAGAAGCCTCAGGCGCGATGACTGATTGGTTAAATAACTTTGGCACTGCGAAAATCTCTTTGGGTGTGGATGAAGATTTCAGCCTGAAAAATTCGCAATTCGACTTCCTGCATCCGTGGTATGACACACCCGATTATCTGCTCTTCAGCCAGCATACCCTTCACCGAACAGACGATCGTACCCAGATCAACACCGGTTTGGGCTGGCGTCATTTCACCCCCAGCTGGATGTCAGGCATCAACCTGTTTTTTGACCACGACCTGAGCCGCTATCACTCCCGCGCGGGGCTTGGCGCAGAATACTGGCGTGATTATCTGAAGTTGAGCAGCAACGCTTATATCGGCCTGACCGGCTGGCGTAGCGCACCGGAATTGGATAATGACTACGAAGCCCGCCCGGCCAACGGCTGGGATTTACGCGCGGAAGGCTGGTTACCAGCCTGGCCACAACTGGGTGGAAAACTGGTCTATGAACAATACTATGGTGATGAAGTGGCGCTGTTTGACAAGAATGATCGCCAAAGTAATCCCCATGCTATTACCGCGGGCCTCAACTATACCCCCTTCCCGCTTCTGACTCTCAGTGCGGAACAGCGTCAGGGGAAACAAGGTGAAAATGACACACGTTTTGCCGTTGATCTGACCTGGCAACCCAGCAGTTCAATGCAGAAACAGCTTAACCCGGACGAAGTGGCCGGACGGCGCAGTCTGGCCGGTAGTCGTTATGACCTGATTGATCGCAACAACAACATCGTTCTGGAATATCGCAAGAAAGAGCTGATTCGCCTGAGTCTGCTGGATCCGGTGAAAGGGAAGTCTGGAGAAATAAAACCGCTGGTTTCCTCGCTACAGACCAAATATGCCCTGAAAGGCTATAATATCGAAGCCGCTGCGCTGGAAGCTGCCGGAGGTAAAGTAAGCACGTCTGGAAAAGATATCACGGTCACGCTACCAGGTTACCGCTTCACTAACACTCCAGAAACCGATAATACATGGTCGATAGACGTTACCGCCGAGGATGTAAAAGGTAACCTGTCACGTCATGAACAAAGCATGGTCGTCATTCAGGCTCCGACATTAAGCCAGAAAGATTCTCTGTTATCCGTTAATCCGCTAACCGTAGCTGCAGATAAAAAATCGACGACCACATTGACCGTTACTGCGCACGATTCCGACGGAACTCCGGTGCCGGGGCTGGCGCTGCAAACCCGCAGTGAAGGCGTTCAGGATATCACCCTGTCTGACTGGACAGATAACGGTGATGGTAGTTACACACAGATGCTGACCGCCGGAACGACATCAGGTTCAGTAACACTGACGCCGCAAATTAACGGTGAGAGTGCGGTAAAAGAATCCATCGTCGTTAATATCGTCCCTGTTGTCTCATCCCGCGACCATTCATCAATAACAATAGATAACGTATCGTATTATGCCGGAGACGACATCAAGGTTAGGGTGGAACTGAAAGACGACAGCAATCAACCGGTTGCTTATCAAAAAGAGGAATTGGTAAAAGCCGTTACTGTCGAAAACAGCAAACCTGGCGCCACGATTGTCTGGCACGAAGAGCAGCCGGGCGTTTATACCGCGAATTATCCGGCCCATAAGCAAGGGACAGCACTAAGGGCACAACTTAGCCTTCACAACTGGAATGCTCCACTGCAATCGCATATTTATAACATTGAGGCAAACCAGAATAAGGCTCGCGTCGCCACATTATCAGCGACGAATAATGACGTTTACGCCGATAAAAAGACATTTAATACCCTCACTATCAACGTCACTGATGAGAGTGATAATCCCCTGACAAATCATCAGGTCACCTTTAAGAATGAAAAAGGAAGCGCTGAATTTGTCGAACCGCCGCAGCAAAATACGGATGCATATGGTGTTGCCACAATCAACATGGTAAGTCAGGTTGCGGAAGAAAATACGATTAGTGCCACGCTGCCAAATGGTTTCTCACAACGGATAATTGCGAAATTCGTTAGCGATTCGAGTACGCCAAAATTCAAACAACTGGTTGCCGATCCAGATACCATTATTGCTGGCAACAGCCAGGGCAGTACTCTGACCGCCACCGTCACAGACTTTCATAACAACCCGTTAAAAGATATGAAAGTGAATTTTGTGGCACCTGGTGGCTCGCAACTGGACAACACGTCCGCCACAACAGACCAGTCCGGTATTGTGCGAGTGCACCTGACCAGTTCAAAAGCTGGTAGCTATTCCGTCGATGCCTCGCTTGAGGCGGATAAAAATATTCACCAGTCGGTCACGATCACCGTGGTCCCAAACAGGGAACAATCGGTAATGACCTTGAATGCCGGGTCGGGCAGTGCGATCGCTAACAATACAAATACCGTTATCCTGACAGCCAGTGTGAAAGATGTTTATGGACACCCGTTGCCGGATGAGGATGTGAAATTTACCTTGCCAGCCTCCATGACCGGGAACTTCACGCTAAGTAGTGAAACCGCCCGCACCGATGCAAACGGCGATGCCGTGGTCACATTGCGTGGCACAAAAGCGGGTGAGTTTACAGTTACGGCGACGCTGACCAGAAATAATACCGTTGCTCATCAGCAAGTCACTTTTATTGGGGATACAAACAGCGCGCAGCTCCAGCCGCTGACTGCCTCATTAAATACCATTGTTGCGGGTGACAGTACGGGGAGTACCCTGACGGCAACGATCCTGGACGCTTACCAAAATCCGCTTAAAGACCAGCTGGTCACTTTCCAGAGTAACGATGTCACTCTAAGTGGAACAGAAGTCACCACCAATACGCTGGGTCAGGCGACGGTAACAATGACCAGCAATATTGCCGGACAACATAACGTCGTGGTGAGCCGGAAAGCGCAACCCTCCGATAATAAAACGTTTAGTTTATCAGTGCTGCCGGATGAAAGTTCGGCGAAGGTAATAAGTATAACCGGAGCCGAAAAAACGATAACGGTTGGCGAAAACATCACACTACGGATACTCGTCCAGGACGCGTTTAACAATGTAATAGCGGGTCAACGCGTCAGATTAAGTGCGCAGCCAACAGCTCACATTACGATAGGCGATACGGCTTACACCGATAATAACGGTTACGCGTACGTTAACCTTATTAGCACCCAGCCAGGGGTTTATCAGGTGACGGCAACGCTGGACAATAACAGTAGTAGTAAGGTTGACGTGAATGTGGCAAATGGCAAGCTCGAGTTAACATCATCGAAGCCAGAAACCACGGTCCATAACAGTGAAGGTATTACGCTGACCGCAACGGTGAGAAATGCTCGGGATGAATTAATGCCTGGGCAAATTATCACCTTTAGCGTAACGCCTGAAGGTGCAACGCTAAGCAATACAGGGGAAGTCCTTACTGACCAGTATGGTCAGGCCAAAGTGACGCTGACCAGTGACAAAGTGAATGTCTATACCGTTACGGCCACAATGGGCAAAGATGTTCCCGTTCAGAGCCAGGTAACGGTTGCGGTTAAGGCAGATGCTAAAACGGCACATGTTGTGAGCGTCGTGGCTTCTCCTGACACCATAACCGCCGACGGCATCGATAGCAGCACCGTCACGTCACGAGTAGAAGATGATTACGGATTCCCGGTTGAAGGTGTCGATGTTCGTTACGCCTTAGACACCAAAGGTCGCCCGGTAGTTAATATTCCAACTACGCGTACCGATCAGTCCGGGCAAGTCACGGCGACAATAACCAGTACATTGGCAGAAACCTTAACGGTCAATGTGCAAGTTCCTGGTACAGCCAACCAATCCGCAGCTATTACCTTGCTTGCCAGCACGGCGGATGAAAGTAAGTCATTATTGAAATCCGACGTTGGCACTCTGATGGCTGACTACCAGCATAGCGCGAAACTTACGCTAACATTGCAAGACAAGTACGGTAACCCGATAGTGACGTCTGATCATCTGGAATTTGTCCAGTCAGGTCCCTTCGTGAACTTTCTCAAGTTGAGCGATATTGATTACAGCCAAAGAAATTATGGCGAGTACACCGTGACTGTCACTGGCGGAAAAGAGGGAACAGCGACTCTCATTCCCATGCTGAACGGGGTTCATCAGGCAAACTTAAGCGTATCGCTGAATCTCATCCGCTCGATAAAAGAAATGTCCGGTCATGTCACTGCAAACAACCATACCTTCTCCACGGCTAAATTCCCGAGCGAAGGTTTTGCAGGAGCGTATTACACACTCAACAATGATAACTTCGAAGCGGGTAAAACCGTTGATGATTATATGTTTTCAAGTTCACAGAGTTGGGTGTCGGTCGATGCTTCAGGTAAGGTTTCTTTCGCAAATATCGGCGATCAAACGTCAGTCACAATAAGCGCTGTTCCCCGACAAGGAGGTACAACCTACCAGACCTTAATTAAGCTGAAAGGCTGGTGGGTGAATAATGGAAATCATACCAATATCTGGCTAGCTGCCAATGCGCTCTGTCATGCTAAAAATGATGGATATACTCTTCCTGGCATCACACATTTGACGTCTGGCGAAAACAAACGCACGCAGGGATCACTGTATGGTGAATGGGGGAACGTTGGAGCGTTTTCCAGTAATTCGCAATTTACACAAGGAGCTTACTGGACAAGTGAATCTGATGATTACAATCGGCACTACTATGTGCAGATGCTAACGGGTATGACTGGAAGCGACGCTGATTCCAGCCCCCAACTGACCGCCTGCCGTAAATCACTTTAATTTTAGTAGGTTATTAAGGATACCCTTGTGCGAGGGTATCCTTTCAGACTGATAACAAACGCTACATTACCTGATGCGCTGCGCTTATCAGGCCTATATAACCCCTGCAATATATTGAATTTATTGTTTTTGTACCCCAGCCGGCATGAACGGCCACTCAAGAAACTCAACAGCAACCGTTGATGTCAGCCAGACCCCGTTTTCCGC
>ENA-UOZQ01000400-UOZQ01000400.1-food-metagenome-genome-assembly--contig:-NODE-400-length-10614-cov-6.311393_pt1 | contig 10614 bp, 9 predicted proteins | sample MGYA00249876_ERZ772739 | MGnify/ENA primary metagenome ERZ772739 (study PRJEB29005, sample SAMN08379460) | food metagenome | isolation source: cheese spiked with Escherichia coli O103 | study: EMG produced... | reverse complement strand
GAGCAGTACGGCAGCCACGTCTGCCGTTTTGGTCATAAAGATGTCCTGAACCACCACAAAATCGAGGGACTCAAAGCCGCGGCGGACCAGGCCCAGATCGGCTTCTGTCTGAAGCGGATCTTCCCCCATGATGTAATAGGCTTTGATCTTACCTTCCAGCGCGAGATGCGGCACTTCGGTGATACGCGTCCCGACGCGATCGTCCATCCGGCTGACATTGATTTTCCACGCATCGGCAAATTTCAGTCTGACTGCCGGGTCAGTGACATCCTGGTAGCCGGGGAACATATTGGGCAAAACGCCCATATCGCAGGCACCCTGAACGTTATTTTGCCCGCGAACCGGACCTACGCCGACGGCAGGGCGGCCCAGGTTGCCGGTGAGCAGCGCCAGGCTGGAGAGACCTTTCACCACATCAACCGCCTGACCAAACTGCGTAACGCCCATTCCCCACATTACCGTTGCTGAAGGCGCCGCCGCGAACATGCGCATTGCCTGACGAACATCCCGCGCGGGAATGCCCGTCAGATGTTCAACCTGCTCGGGTGCGTAATCTTTTACCGTCAGTCGGTAAGCCTCAAGCCCTTCTGTGAAGCGGGCAACGTAGTTTTTGTCGTACAGTTCCTCTTCAAGCAGGACATAGCCAAAGGCATTGACCAGCGCCATGTTACTGCCGTTTTTCAACTGAAGATGAAGATCGGCAATGCGTGCCGTTTCAATATGACGCGGATCGCAGACGATGATTTTTGCGCCATTTTCACGTGCTTTAAGCACGCGTCGGGCGACGATGGGGTGAGAGTCGGCGCAGTTATAGCCGAACACCAGCAGGCATTTTGAGTTTTCAATATCGTTAATGGAATTGCTCATGGCACCGTTGCCGAGGGTCTCCTGTAAACCGGCAACGGACGGACCGTGACAGACGCGGGCGCAGCAGTCGACGTTGTTAGTGTTCAGCACCGCACGGGCAAATTTTTGCATCACATAGTTGGTCTCATTGCCCGTTCCCCGCGAGGACCCCGTGGTCATAATGGATCGAGGGCCGTACTGATCTTTGATGCTTTTAATCCTGTGAGCAGTATAGCGAATGGCCTCTTCCCAGGTAACAGGGATAAAGGACTCGCCTTTGCTGTAGCGGATCATGGGCTGCGTCAGACGGGGGGTAAGCAGCCGTGTGTCGTTAAGAAAGTCCCAGCCGTAGAATCCTTTCAGGCAAAGCGTGCCCTGATTGGTTACGCCATCAGCGGCTTCGGCACGGATAATCCGGTTATTTTTCACGACGAGGTTTAGTTTGCAGCCTGCACCGCAGTAAGGGCAGACGCTGGCGATTTTTTTCATCAATAACAGACCTGTTAAGAAATGAAGCAATGTTTACTGGAAAGCCCAGTCCCTTAGCGGACTAAGCAGGATCCATGCCACATTCAGCGTGCTTGATTAACAGGGCGTCAGGGAAGAGAGGATGTGTCATCGTCAGTCTGTTCGTCAGTATTGACGATGACACGCTATCCGTAGGGATGGGAAGGGAGAGGCGTTAAAGATCGTCCATGGTATAACCGACAACAATTTCCAGCGTCTTGCGGATCACATCCGCCTTAACGACATCGTCGGTGGTTTCCAGCGTCTGGATCAGCCAGAGAATGATCGCTTTGTTGGTCAGATGACCTTCAGAAGCGAGAACACAACGAACCGCAGTCGAAAAAATGGCAGACTCTTCAGCAAAGCGATCGCCTGCGTGACGGAAATACTCCGACAACGCGCTATCTAAAAAGGCGGAGTGGTATTCGGGTTGAAGCTGAATATTTTGTCTCATTTGTTCTCACCGTTGCTGTAAAGTTGTAGTCAATGCATCTTTTTGGGATCGGACGGTTTTCCATTTCCAAATAACGGCACTACATTTTCTCGATTATTTTTGAGAGATCCCTCTCTCTGTATTCGTCCTTGTGCGGTTCTGCGACCTTTAAAAGCGACCGTGCCTGTGCTGATTTCAGCTATCACCCTCGCTAATGTCTCCCGCCGCTGGGGATCCGTCTCACAGGCTTGCATGTTACGCAGACGCTGAACCAATCCCTCGGTCGTCACGGGACCTCGCTCCTTCAAAAGTGAAAGAGCGGCTTCTCCAATGAGCTGGTCGATCAGTCTGTCCGCATCACTGCTATTCATAACATTAACGTTCGAAGAGCAGACCAAGAAGCAGGTGATAATGATGTTCCTCTTCCGGACCATTGGCCCTTTCAAGGCGACTCAACAGTTTTGTGCAGAGCGATTTGCGATTCAGATTCCGCCCATCGCTAAGGATTTCAACAACAACCTGACCCAGGGTTTCCTGTTGGGTTGGAAGCGCGGCTTTATCGAAGTACTGCGCAATCGCTGTTGCTGAGTCTGCGACGTATCCGTTCTGCTGCATGTTTCGCTCCTGTAAAATTCTGTAATCAGTAACGTTACATTTAAGGTATACATAATTTTCAAATCTGTACATTTAAAATGTACAATTTTTTAAATATTTTATAATATATTTTATAAAATCATTATTTATCAGATGCTTATTCTTATACGATTTACTGCGGTATTCACAAGATATATTGTACAATCCGAAGCGGCGTCGCAGAGTTGTACAAGCCCGTAAATGACGCAAAAAAGCCGTGTAAATCGTTGAGATGTAAATTATTTGTTGGGCAATTAATGTGCTATAACAGAGTTTTCCCCACGTGTTTTCGTGGTCACCCCCTCAATCTTCAGGATTAGCATGCTCACAACCATCATTTACCGCAGTCATATCTGCGAGGACGTTCCAGTGAAAGCGCTGGAAGACATGGTCGCTGCTGCAAATTGTAGAAATCGCCAGTTCGATGTGACGGGGATTTTGCTGTTTAACGGCACACACTTTTTTCAGTTACTTGAAGGGCCCGCTGATAACGTTAAGGAGATCTATGAGCTCATCTGCCGTGACCCACGGCATCACAACGTGGTCGAATTGTTGAGCGATCACGGGCCTTCAAGACGTTTTGGCAATGTGGGTATGGAGCTCTTCGACCTTCGTCAGTACGACACCAACGAAGTGCTGCAACAGGTTCTTGATAAAGGCACAAGCCGCTATCAGCTAACCTATAACGATCGCGCCCTGCAATTTTTCCGCACCTTCGTTGAGGCCACTGAAAAAGCCAACTACTTTGAGCTGCCTCCTGCTGACGCCTGGGAGTTTATCACCGAAAACACGCCGTTATCCTCCCAGCCGACGGTAGTGGCAAAGGGAGCGGACTGTAGTTTCGCGTTTCAACCTATCGTCGATCCGTTTATGCAGCAGGTTGTTTCCTGGGAAGCCCTGATCCGCACGCCGTCCGGTGAGTCCCCGGAAAGCTATTTTGCCAACCTGTCGCGTGAGGCGCTGTACGAATCGGATCTGAAGAGTAAACAGGTGGCTTTGTCGATGGCCAGCGCGCTGGGCCTACAGACTCAAACATTGTCCATTAATCTGCTGCCGATGACGCTGGTCAATGTTCCTGGCGCCGTCGATTTTTTACTGACGGCAATTGAGGCGAACGGTTTTGTGCCGGAGCAAATTGTAGTCGAGTTCACCGAGAGCGAGGCCATCTCGCGCTTTGAAGAGTTCACCAGCGCGGTCAGACAGCTTAAAAGCGCCGGGATCAGCGTGGCCATCGATCACTTTGGCGCGGGATTCGCCGGTCTGCAACTGCTGGCCCAGTTCCAGCCGGACAGAATCAAGATCAACCGTGATTTGATTGCCAACGTGCACAAGAGCGGCCCGCGTCAGGCGATCATTCAGTCAATTATTAAATGCTGCGCGTCCCTGGAAATTCTGTTCTGTGCGGTAGGCGTAGAGCTGGCTGAAGAGTGGATGTGGCTGGAATCTGCCGGGATTTCTCAGTTCCAGGGTCACCTTTTCGCCAGCCCGCGTCTGGGGGGCATTCCGGCGATTGCCTGGCCCGAGAAAAAGTACGATTTATAAAAAACCTGTACGTAACTGTTAAAAGTGACCTGTACGTACGGCTAAATTTATACAACAATATATTAACGAGTGAGTGGTTCTTTGAGCCATTCACTTGTCTCAGAACGAGGAGTTAGTTATACAAATGATTTGTACAATCTGATAAGGTTGGTTTGGTTAGGTATGGAAGTATTGTGCGTGAGGGAGTTAATGGCCTATTACAGTATCGGCGAAGTGGCCGAACGATGCGGTATCAACCCCGTTACGCTGCGTGCCTGGCAGCGCCGTTATGGATTGTTGAAGCCGCAGCGCAGCGAAGGGGGTCATCGTCAGTTTGACGACGAAGATATCCTGCGTATCGAAGAGATCAAGCGCCTGATGAAAAGCGGCGTTTCGGTCGGAAAAGTAAAATCCTTGCTGGAAAATAAGGAAGTGATGACTCAGGGTAACTGGGCTTCTTTCCAGGAAGAGATGATGACCGTTCTGCGTTACGCCAGCCCGGCAAAGCTGCGCGCCAAAATCGGTGAATTCCGCCGCGATCACGCGATGGATGCGCTGATCGATAACATCATTTCACCCGTCCGTCAGCGAATGAATCAGGATCAAAACACCGTACGCCATATGGCGAGTCTGTTTGACGGTGTCCTGATTGAATTTGCGATTGCAAGCCTCGCGGAATCGCGCAAGAAAGCGGGTAAAGACGCACTGCTGATTGGCTGGGAATGCGATGACCGTACACATCTTTGGCTTGAAGCCGCGCGTTTAGCCCAGAAAGGCTGGCATATTGACGTGCTGGCGGAACCCATTGATTCGCCGCGTCCTGAACTGTTCCCCGGGCAAAAAATCTTCGTCTGGACGGGAACATCGCCAACGCCCCGTCAACAGGAACAGCTCGATCACTGGCGTGAGCAGGGATTTAGCGTTTCATTTCACCACTGATTATCTGAGGCCTTGCGGCCTTTTTTTTGTTTTTTCTCCTTTCCAGAGCAAAAGCTATCTTAAAAATAGGCATTTCCGATGCATATTTTACGTCCTCGTTTTGCGCTTTCTCGCTGATTAAATAAGCCATTATTTTTCAAAGTATTGAACAATTACATCCATCCCGCCCGCATCTTCAGACAGGGTCTATGCTTAATAAAAGTAGACAAAAAGGGCGGTTTAGCCGAATGCCCCTGCTGACAGAGGGTTGAAGTGATAATCGTTATCACTAACATGGTGTTATGCCCTGATGGCTAATCAGATGAGGTGGACCTATGGAACTGCATTCAGAAACCTTCAATCCTGCCGATTTTGCCTGGCGCGGTTTGACGCTCACGCCTGCGGCGGCAGCGCATATCCACGAGCTGGTGGCGAAAAAGCCCGAGATCCTCGGCGTACGTTTAGGCGTTAAGCAGACCGGCTGCGCGGGCTTTGGCTACGTGCTGGATACTGTCACCGAACCCGAAAAAGATGATCTGGTCTTTGAAACCGACGGTGCGAAGCTGTACGTCGCGCTGCAGGCCATGCCGTTTATCGACGGCACGGAAGTGGATTATGTACGGGAAGGTTTAAACCAGTTATTCAAATTTCATAACCCGAAAGCCCAGAACGAATGCGGCTGCGGCGAAAGCTTTGGGGTATAGGCGGTACTATGTCTCGTAATACTGAAGCAACGAGTGATGTAAACACCTGGAGCGGCGGACACCTCAACTATAAAGAGGGTTTCTTCACGCAGCTGCAAACCGATGAGCTGGCGAAAGGCATCAACGAAGAGGTCGTGCGCGCCATTTCGGCGAAACGTAACGAGCCGGAGTGGATGCTGGAGTTTCGCCTGAGCGCATTCCGCGCGTGGCTGGAGATGGAAGAACCCCATTGGCTGAAAGCGCATTACGATAAGCTGAACTATCAGGATTACAGCTACTACTCCGCGCCCTCATGCGGCAGCTGCGATGATACCTGTGCCTCGCAGCCCGGCGCGGTACAGCAAACCGGTGCCGAGAACAGCTTCCTGAGTAAAGAGGTGGAAGAGGCCTTCAATCAGCTCGGCGTGCCCGTGCGCGAAGGTAAAGAGGTGGCGGTGGACGCCATTTTTGACTCCGTCTCGGTGGCAACCACCTACCGTGAAAAGCTGGCGGAGCAGGGGATAATTTTCTGCTCCTTTGGGGAAGCCATTCACGATCACCCGGAGCTGGTGAAAAAGTACATTGGCACCGTGGTACCCAGTAACGATAACTTCTTCGCGGCACTGAATGCGGCGGTGGCGTCAGACGGCACCTTTATCTACGTGCCTAAAGGTGTGCGCTGCCCGATGGAGCTCTCAACCTATTTCCGCATTAACGCGGAAAAAACCGGCCAGTTTGAACGCACCATCCTGGTGGCCGATGAAGGCAGCTACGTCAGCTATATCGAAGGCTGTTCGGCGCCGGTGCGCGACAGCTACCAGCTGCACGCGGCGGTGGTAGAGGTGATCATCCATAAAGACGCGGAAGTGAAATACTCTACGGTACAGAACTGGTTCCCGGGCGATGGCAACACCGGTGGTATTCTGAACTTCGTCACCAAGCGTGCGCTGTGCGAAGGTGAAAACAGTAAGATGTCCTGGACGCAGTCAGAAACCGGCTCCGCCATTACCTGGAAATACCCGAGCTGTATTCTGCGCGGCGACAACTCCATCGGTGAGTTTTACTCCGTGGCGCTGACCAGCGGTCATCAGCAGGCCGATACCGGCACCAAGATGATCCACATCGGTAAAAACACCAAATCCACCATCATCTCGAAAGGGATCTCCGCCGGGCACAGCCAGAACAGCTATCGCGGGCTGGTGAAAATCATGCCAACGGCGACCAACGCCCGTAACTTCACCCAATGTGACTCGATGCTTATCGGGGCCGACTGCGGAGCGCATACCTTCCCGTACGTCGAGTGCCGTAATAATTCAGCGCAGCTGGAGCATGAGGCGACGACGTCGCGTATTGGGGAAGATCAGCTCTTCTACTGCCTGCAGCGCGGGATCAGTGAAGAAGATGCCATTTCGATGATTGTGAACGGCTTCTGTAAGGACGTGTTCTCTGAACTGCCGCTGGAATTCGCCGTTGAAGCACAAAAACTCCTCGCCATCAGTCTTGAACACAGCGTCGGTTAAGGGAAAGCACATGTTACGTATTAAAGATTTACAGGTTAGCGTGGAAGATAAAGCGATCCTGCGTGGCCTCAATTTTGACGTCAAGCCGGGTGAAGTTCACGCCATCATGGGGCCTAACGGCTCCGGGAAAAGTACGCTTTCAGCGACGCTGGCGGGACGTGAAGATTACGAAGTGACGCACGGCTCGGTCGAATTTAACGGCAAAGATCTTCTGGAGATGTCGCCGGAAGATCGCGCGGGTGAAGGTATCTTCATGGCCTTCCAGTATCCGGTCGAAATTCCGGGCGTCAGCAACCAGTTCTTCCTTCAGACGGCGCTGAATGCGGTGCGCAAGTACCGCGGACTGGAAGCCCTGGATCGCTTCGACTTCCAGGATCTGATGGAAGAGAAGATCAAACTGCTTAAAATGCCGGAAGACCTGCTGACCCGTTCGGTCAACGTTGGTTTTTCCGGTGGCGAGAAAAAGCGTAACGATATTCTGCAGATGGCGGTGCTGGAGCCACAGCTGTGCATTCTGGATGAGACCGACTCCGGTCTGGATATCGACGCCCTGAAGATTGTCGCTGACGGGGTGAACTCCCTGCGTGACGGCAAGCGTTCGTTCATTATCGTCACTCACTACCAGCGTATTCTCGACTACATCAAGCCGGATTACGTCCACGTGCTTTACCAGGGACGCATTGTGAAATCCGGTGATTTCACGCTGGTTAAACAACTGGAGGAGCAGGGTTATGGCTGGCTTACCGAACAGCAGTAATGCACTCCAGCAGTGGCACCGGCTGTTTGAAGCGCAGGGTGGAGCGCGCTCTGAACAGGCTCAGCACCATCTCCAGCAGATGCTGCGTCTCGGTTTACCGACGCGTAAGCATGAGAACTGGAAATATACCCCGCTGGACGGCCTGCTGAACGGCGAGTTTGTCACCCGTCTGGCGCAGGTTAGCCCCGGCCAGCGCGATATGCTGGCGCTGAGCGTGGATGCCGTGCGTCTGGTGTTTGTAGACGGGCAGTTTCGTGAGGAACTCAGCGACAGCGTACAGGAGAGCGGGTTCGATATCGCCATTAACGACGAGCGCCAGTCGTTGAGTGCACCGGTCCAGCCTGACGTCTTTCTGCACCTCACAGAGAGCCTGTCTCAGTCTGTCACCCATATTCACGTTAAGCGTAACCAGCGCCCGGCGAAACCGCTGCTGCTGATGCATATCACCCAGGGTGTTGAGGGCGGCGAGATCAACACCGCCCACTATCGCCACCATCTCGAGCTGGCAGAAGGGGCAGAAGCGACGGTAATTGAGCATTACGTTAGTCTGAACGACACCCGCCATTTTACCGGCTCGCGTCTGACGATGAACGTGGCGGCCAACGCCCAGCTGCACCATATCAAGCTGGCGTTTGAGAATCCGCTCAGCCACCACTTCGCCCACAACGATATTCTGCTGGGCCAGGATGCCGCGGCGTACAGCCACAGCTTCCTGCTTGGCGGCGCGGTGCTGCGACACAATACCAGCACCCAGCTGAACGGTGAGAACACTACGCTGCGCATTAACAGCCTGGCGATGCCGGTGAAGTCAGAAGTATGCGACACGCGCACCTGGCTTGAGCATAACAAAGGCTACTGCAACAGCCGTCAGCTGCACAAAACCATCGTCAGCGACAAAGGACGTGCGGTGTTTAACGGCCTGATCAACGTGGCGCAGCACGCCATCAAAACTGACGGGCAGATGACCAACAACAACCTCTTGCTGGGACGTCTGGCAGAGGTGGACACCAAACCACAGCTGGAAATTTATGCGGACGACGTGAAATGCAGCCACGGCGCAACGGTCGGGCGTATTGACGATGAGCAGATGTTCTACCTGCGCTCTCGCGGGATAGACCAGCAGGCCGCGCAAAAGATGATTATTTACGCCTTTGCGGCTGAGCTGACGGAAGCGCTGCCCGATGGCGGACTTAAACAGCAGGTGCTGGCCCGTATCGGTCAGCGGCTGCCTGGAGGCGAAGCATGACATTTCCCGTAGAGAAAGTCCGGGCAGATTTTCCGGTACTGACCCGTGAAGTGAACGGTCTGCCGCTGGCCTATCTCGACAGTGCGGCCAGCGCGCAAAAACCGAATCAGGTGGTGGATGCGGAAGCCGAGTTTTACCGCCACGGTTATGCGGCGGTCCATCGCGGGATCCACACTCTGAGCGCCGAGGCGACCCAGCGCATGGAAAACGTGCGCACGCAGGTTGCGGCGTTTCTCAACGCGCGTTCGCCGGAAGAGCTGGTGTTCGTGCGTGGCACCACCGAAGGGATCAACCTGGTGGCTAACAGCTGGGGCAATGCGCAGGTGCACGCGGGGGATAACATCATCATCACCCAGATGGAGCACCACGCTAACATCGTGCCCTGGCAGATGCTCTGTGAGCGTATGGGGGCGCAACTGCGGGTGATCCCGCTAAACGAAGACGGTACGCTTCAGCTTGAACAGCTGGACGCCCTGCTTGACGACAGAACGCGGCTGGTAGCGGTGACCCACGTTTCAAACGTGCTGGGGACGGAAAATCCGGTGGCGCTGATCGTCGACAAAGCCCATCAGACCGGTGCGAAAGTGTTGATTGATGGCGCCCAGGCGGTGATGCACCATGCGGTTGACGTACAGACTCTGGACTGCGATTTCTACGTCTTCTCCGGGCACAAGCTGTATGGTCCGACGGGCATCGGCGTGTTGTATGTGAAGGAGGATATTCTCCAGGCCATGCCGCCGTGGGAAGGGGGCGGGTCAATGATTGCCACCGTCAGCCTGACGGAAGGCACAACCTACGCCCGGGCGCCCTGGCGCTTCGAGGCGGGCACGCCAAACACAGGCGGGATCATCGGGCTGGGCGCGGCCATTAGCTACGTCTCTGAAACGGGGCTGGCGGCGATTCAGGAGTACGAACAGCTGCTGATGCAATATGCCTTGCAGGAGCTTGCCGGCGTCCCGGATCTGACCTTATATGGCCCTGCTGACCGTCTGGGTGTGATAGCCTTCAACCTCGGCAAGCATCACGCTTATGATGTGGGCAGTTTCCTGGATAATTACGGCGTCGCCGTACGTACCGGGCATCACTGCGCGATGCCACTGATGGCGTATTATCAGGTACCGGCCATGTGCCGCGCATCGCTGGTGATGTACAACACAACGGAAGAGGTCGACAGACTGGTGGCGGGACTAAAACGTATTCACCAGCTGCTTGGCTAACGGAGAGGCGAGAGATGGCAGATTTGCCGGACAGAGATAAATTGCTGCGTAACTTTGGGCGTTGCGCAAACTGGGAAGAGAAATACCTTTATATTATCGAGCTAGGTCAGCGCCTGCCGCCGCTCAGCGAAGAGGCGCATAACCGGGACAACATCATTCAGGGCTGCCAGAGCCAGGTCTGGATCCAGATGCAGCAGATGGAGGATGGCGTAATCGATTTACAGGGTGACAGCGATGCCGCCATTGTGAAGGGGCTTATTGCCGTCGTATTTATTCTTTATCACCAGAAAACGCCCCAGGATAATGTCGCCTTTAACGAAAGCACGTGGTATG
>ENA-UOZQ01000399-UOZQ01000399.1-food-metagenome-genome-assembly--contig:-NODE-399-length-10650-cov-47.176498_pt1 | contig 10650 bp, 9 predicted proteins | sample MGYA00249876_ERZ772739 | MGnify/ENA primary metagenome ERZ772739 (study PRJEB29005, sample SAMN08379460) | food metagenome | isolation source: cheese spiked with Escherichia coli O103 | study: EMG produced... | reverse complement strand
TCTGGTTGAGAGTTTACTCACTTAGTCCTGTGTCCACTATTGGTGGGTAAGATCATAAATACCCATTCAATACGCTGTATGGCCGCTGAAAGAACATTTTCTTCCGCTATGACTTTTTGTGTACCTCTCATACATAGCCCTGATAAAGCATTCTGATTTAACTTTCTGTCAAATACGAGGCAACCAGTCCGTAATCAACCACACAACAAACCAGAACCCCATCATCAGAATCAAATACTCCATGATGACTGAAATACTTATTTTCATATCATTACCGCACCCTGATAATATTCAGTACAGAATTATCCCATTACTGATACTCAATACTCACTGGCAGGGACACATTCCAGCGTTCTGTTTTATCTCCCCACAGATGTAATTCGCCGGTGTCAGCAATAGTCCGGGCACCATAAACACCTTCAATCTGGCGAAGAGCAGTATCGCTGAAATGGCTTACGCCTGTCTCTGAACTTACTGACATCGTCGGCAACCACCCCGGACCTTCACCATCAAACATTGACTGCAGTAATCCGGGAATCTGCTCTGTGTTCAGAACATGGGACTTATCAGGCAGACCGTTTCCCCCTACATCATCATATATACTGGTATAAGTAACCTGACCGTTACTTACATGCCGCATAAGTCCTGCCGCCTGCATACGAAACGTAAAATGACCAATCCGATGGCTATCTTCCCCCGTAACAGGCAATGTAACATCTGCAACTCCTGGTGTGGCCCACACCAGAGAAAAATCCTCAATACCTTTTCCGAATATAATTCGGGGAGCCAGCCCCTCACGTCCGGCAGGTGTGGTAAGAACTGTTTTTCCCAGTACAAGATTCATGGCAGGCAAAGAAACAGGAACCACCGTATCTCCACTACGTGAAACCGGAGAATGTTTGACATTCAGGTTTGACTTCCCTTCTCCTATCTTCCACACCCAGGGATTACGGGTACTGGTTACTGGACCGCCCAGTTTAAGTTCACCACTGAAATCCTGACCGGGTGTATTCCAGGCCAGAACACTGAATGGAAAAAAACAAACAATCAGAAATAACAAAACAGAATTCTTCACATTTTTCTCCACTATTGTTTCCCTGCCATTCATTGCACAGTAACCGTAACATTCAGTTTTGCCTGCCACTGAGCAGGTGTCCCTTCTGCCGGAAGGTGTAATTCAAAATCAGACACAGAAGATGCATAAGCAGCGGCAAGATTTTTGACTCTGCCATCCGCAAGAATCCCCTGACTGATAACCTGCCCGTTATCCACTGCGCTCATTCCACCACCAAATTTCTGATTCATCAGCAACAATGAAGATAAACGGTTCTTCAGTTCTTGAGGTAAACTACCGGACTGAACATTCGTCACACTCTGTCCACTAACCAGTGACATCCCCGCAGGTACCGATACGCCATCCTCCTGGACACCAGTACTGACAGCCATCCCCTGATCAAGGGTAAAATAAAGTTGCCCTGTCACCTGACCATTTTCAGGATCACTTACCGGGACAGAAGCACGAAAATGTTGTGCAGTGGCACTGTTTCCGTCTGTTACCGTAAAAGGCTGACCATTACTACTGAACGTGATAAAAGGCGTAAAACCAGGACCACCGCGCTCTGCCACTTCGAACAGATGCCCCTCAAGAAATGGTAATGAACCTTTATCATGCAAATCAAAAATAAGCTGCCCATTCTCTGTTAGGGCATCAGCTGTATCCACGGCCCAAGTCTGTCCGGATGAACCTATCTGCCAAGTCCATTTAGGTGCCTCATCAGTAACAAAACCATGAAACTGGATTTCACCACCATCAAGGCGCTCAGCATATAATTTCATTGAACATAAAAGAACACATCCAAAAAGAAAAAAAGAATAACAACAACGAACTAAATTCATGCTATTTACTCCTCATCCTTTAAAACAGAAGTCGGATGTATCGTTTTTGGAATAACACTCTCACTATAAAACAGTGAGAGTGTTACAAATAATAAATGGTTTCTACTTATTTAAGTTCTGTGCATTAATTGTATGCAACAGTAACATTAAGTGGAATTGACCAATTGGTTGTATGAGTGACTTTCTGTGTAAAGGTTAAATCAATTTTACTTCCGTTGACTAAACCGAACCCCATACCTGTAGCTGCAGTTGACATTTTTTCAATATTAAATCTACTGTTCGCCTCATTTGGGGTTAAAGATTGCATCCATCCCTGATCAGCCCAGTTAGTAACTTGACCTACTCGTCCTTGGAGCTCAGAAACCAAATCAGACATTCCTAATTGGTTAAGAATAGCTTCGGCTGTATCAATATCTGTAGCCTGGTGATTTCCACCAACAAGTCCCGCATATAACGAAGTAGAAACATTGTTATTATCAGAAACGACCAATTTAATACCAGTATCACCACTATCTGGAGTACCATACATCACACCTGCTACACGCGCATCTGTAATTTTTGCCGTACCAACAGCTTGGCTATCAGCGTAAACTGGCACACTAAAATCAAACCCTCCATTGTTATTCCAGTTAGTACGAGAGATTTGAATACCATCACCACCACTAACAACTACACTCGGCATAACACCTTTAGAATAACTATCAGCAGAATAAATCCCCTTAGTTTTTATAGCCAGAACAGGAATAGCTTCCTGAACAGGCAAAGATAATTCGTTACCATTTACCAAGTCGGTACCATTATTAGCGAAATTAGTATAACCACTCCCTGTGGCAACCAGCCATACAGGAGTATCATCTACAGTAATTGTACCTCCAATAGAAACGGATCCTCCTGCAGAATTTTCCTCCCAAGCACCTAAACCAGCCATAGCAGAACCGGATACCGCAGTAGAGGCAACTACCGCAAGTGCAATCAACGTCTTTTTCATAAGTTTAATTCCTTCCAGTATATATATTTTATATAGCTGGTAACCCCGTCACAGAATTACCGCAAACCCATCCCTGAACAATATATATAAATGTTGCCACATGTATGAATAGTGCAAAACAGAATGGGTTTACGTTATTCCCGTAAAAGCCAACCCTTTACCGCGAAATTATTCAGCGGACTTCAGTGAATTTATAAAACACAGAATGCAAATACTGATTTTTAATTAACGCCCTCCACCTGTAATGCAATCTGAATATTTCCGCGATAATTCACGGGAATTTCCAGGTCAGCCGGCACATCTGAACGTAACTCAACCTGTTTTTGTGCGTCCGGCACCGTTATCAGAACATCCTCGCCCTGCTGACTGGCATTCAGTACAGCCTTTTGCCCATCCACCACCAGGGACGTTTTCAGGGTGATTCTGGCTTCCTGGTTATCCGGTAATACCTGCTTTACTGTGATATAAGCCATACCACCGGATGCCGGACGGACTTCTGCATCACGAACCCGTAACTGTACCGGCAATGCATCATCACTCCGGTACAGTACCGGGTCAGTGGGGGTCCGGGTGACTTTCACCACGCTGTTCCCCACCACCTGACCATTCACCACCCCCAGATATTGCGTTTTCTCACTGTATTCATTTGCATGAACCCCCTGAAAACCGAATGCAGTAAACAGCAGGCCAGCTATCATCATTTTCTTTTTCATTTAACTCCCCTTCTGTTCTGTACTCCGGTACGGCGGGATTGATTACGCTGCACTTTTCTGAGGTTGGACATTTTCATCAACGTTCGTCCCTGCCGTGGATTTCTTCTGATTAATCGTCCAGGTTTTCAGGTCACCATAATCATCCAGGGATTCCACTTTCACCACATTTCCCTTCACCTGCACTTCATCTCCTGGCATGAACATCAGCAGTTTCTGGGTCGTTTCACTGTCGGTAGTAATTTTCTTACCGTTTGCATCCAGTAATCCGCCAATGGCATAGATGTACGGCGTGGTGTTTACCAGCATGGTACGACCATCAGGACGGCTTTGCAGACTGATACCTTCTTCTGCGCCCTTACGACCTTCCAATAGTGCCTTCGGACGATAGAACAGTTTCAGTTTTGTACGCAAAGCAATTGCAAGACCACTCCCCTCAAGGGCTGGCGGAATATCCTGCAGGTTCAACCAGTACACCGATTCTTTATCCTTTGGCAGATGGTCTGAGGCCATGATGATACGCAGCGTCTGCTGACCATTCGGTTTCACCTTAAAGAAAGACGGCGTCACCACAAAAGTCGGGCGGGTGTCTTTCTCAACAATATTGTCAACCCACGCCTGACCACCAAATGTATGGGTCTTGTCATTGTTGGTAACCGTAATGGTCAGCGCATCTTTGTCCCCGCGAAAAACATAACGGGTCTGGTCTGCTGCCAGGGAGGCCATCGCACTCTGACTGGCCATCATCAGTGCCAGAGTCATCCCCAGCACTTTTGTCACTCTGTTAGTGAAAAACTTCGTTACTGCACTACGCTTATTCACACGTAATCTCCTGTAGTTTCTCTGTATCCCGCAGTTTTGTTGCAGGTATCCGGCACTGCCCCAGAGTGATATCCCCCGGCGCATCCACCGCGTTAATCATCAACACACCATTGTTAGCCACAAAGCCCAGTGGTGTTTTTTTACTGTCCCTGGCCCAGGTTCCGCCCGGCACAAACTCACCATTACGTTGCTTAACCTGCAACAGATAGCGGTGTACTTTCAGTGCATCAAACGGCATCCACACAACAGCCTTATCCGTCGGAACAACCTTCTGGCTTGTATTGCCCAGCTCCGTATCCAGCGGCAATGTCCCTGCATCCACCGTCACCGTATTCCAGTCATAACTGTTCAACGGCACAACCAGGTTACCGTCCTTATCCGTTTCTCCGTTTCCGGACATGACTTTCACACCCGGCGTGTTTTTCACATTCACCACAGCCACCGTGTCAGCACTTGTCCGGCTGAACATGATGTCCCGCGCTGCCGGCACTGCCAGTACCGAACCACTGGCTGACACTGAACCACTGGTTCCGCCGGACTGCGAATAATTCAGCGCACCACTCAGATATGCCCGGTCACCACTGTACGACGCGTTGAAATAACCGCTGGCACCACCATCACCATCACGACCACCACCAAGACCATAACTGAAGCGATCATTCAGTGAACCGGATACACCCGTGCTGAAAGCGACGCCGCCACTCTTACTGGTACTCACCGATGTACTGCTGCTGTAGCGGCGGTCAAACAATGTGAACGGTACCGAAACAGAGGCTGATGCCGACCAGTTATCATTTCCCTGTGAGTTACGGGAACCTGATACCCCAAAGTTCAGACTGACACCTTTAATCTGCGTACTCAGCGTTCCCGTCAGGCCCGTGTCTTTACCGTCACTGTACAAAGAGGAATATCCTGCTCCGGATATGGGGTAATAACTCCGCTGCCAGCCAGATACTGACAGATTAAACAGTCCGCCCACCGGCTGACTGATACCCATATTCCATTCATCCTTTGTATGGCGACCATGGTTTTCCTCACCCCACAGTTTTGACGGGTCAAAAGAGGACATGTCTTCATATTCCTCACTCTGGTGCGCCCAGCTCACCCGTAAACCTGTGTTTGTTATCTCCAGTTGTTTATTCCAGGCCACCTGCACTTTGTTACCCGCATGGTTACCATCACGATACTTCGCTGTGGCATAAGCGCCATCAACCGATACCGCACCAAGGTAACTCAGCCCGGCAACCACGCCGGCACTTCCCCCCAGCCAGTCATGGTTAAACACCCCTCCGGCCCGCAGGGTCAGGTTATTCAGACCATAACCGTATGACGCAGCAAACACACCACCTTTCAGGTGACTGTCATCATCAGGTAATCCCGCAGCGATATTAAATTCATGCTGTCCCGGATTCAGTTGTCCGTTGACCACGGATAACGGAAATACCTGTGTCTGCTCCCGCCCGTCTTCACCTGTAATTTTCATTGTCACATCACCACTGGTGTACAGCTGCACATCAGTGATGGAAAACGGCCCCGCCGGAACCATTTCAGAATGCAATATCCGTCCGTTCTGAATAAGCGTTACCCTGGACGGCCCATTCGCTATGCCACTGAACACCGGGCTGTATCCCAAGTTGCCGGGCTTCATACTGTTATTCCGGCTCAGGGATATTCCGTATGTCCCCGTACTGCCCAGCAGACTGTCACCCGTTGATGTCTTCCCCACCGCCAGGTCCGCACTCAGCGAACGAATCGCCCGGGTGGCAGTAAACATATTTATCGATGCATTATTATCACCACTGTCACCCGTACTTGCGGTGGCGGAAGAACTGACAACCCAGTGACCAATATTGGCTTTCAGGTCAGCAGAACCAAATGCTGACGTGTTGTGTCGCCCCGTATTCGCGTTGGCACTGTAGTTGACACGAAACGCACTGGTTCCGTAATCCCAGTCAACGTTCTCCGGCACCTTAACCAGCCCCTTCTGAGGGATGGTCAGCACCAGACTCTGTGTGGAAACATCAAAATCCACTTTTACAGCCTGCGCTTTTGACAGCGCATAACATTTCCGGGTGGCGTCATACCCTTCACGAAAATAATCCGTACTGATATAAACACCCGCCTTCGTCAGCCACTCCTCTGTCAGGCAGAGTTCATTACTGTCCTCCGGCGTTACATCAAGAATATGCTTGCCCAGGATTTTCCCGTTCAGGGATAACTCAACAAGATAACGCCCCGGTGCATAATTACTATTTAAGGCAGCCCACACATCCGGATTTGTACCAGCTCCACCCTGAATAAAGGACATATCCAGTTTTTCACCTGCATATGACGCTCCGCTTTCAAGAGCAGCCATAACAGCCATTACCAGCAGAGTGCGACGAAAAGGTCGATGGTTAAAAAAAACTGCTATTCTCTTCACCACAACATTCTCACTGATACGTCACAACAAAAGACAAAGCCCCTGTATATTCACCCGCTTTAACATCTGCAGGCATTACAGGCTGTGCACGAAAACGGAATTGCCCCTTTGTGGCAAAATTAACGGGGTAATTCACTGTGTGGTTGGCCTGCGTTATGCGTTCCCGATAATCAGCCTGAGCGTCCACCGCACGAACATCCACACGGATACCGTCTCCAGCACCACGGGTAATCACTCCTGCGGCATCCAGTTGCCCCGGGTTACCAAAATCCAGGGTGGCGACCTGTCCGGCCTGAAAAGCAGAACAGCCCTGAACCGTGGCTCCGTTTTCGTACAGACGAACAGTAAATTCCTGTGACTGTACGGGCATTCCGGATGATTTCCTGAATGTGTCGAATGTAAGTTGCCCCTGCCCGGTTCCATTACCATCAATAACGACATGACAAGCCGAAGCGACGACATCAGCACTGAATATTGTGCGCTGAACAGAACTGGCAAATACCGGAATACTCAACACAAGACCAAATAACGCCCCGGAAAGATTAAACACTAATTTATTCCGCACTCCTCACCTCACTCCACAGATATGCTCAGCAAATAAAATGCCCCCCTACAACATTCCTCGAAATTTGTTGAAGCGAATTCTAAATAAACACAACGGTATGTATTAGCTAAACGTGCACACAGCAAAAACAAGTGCACTTTTTGCTAAATTTATCCTATTCATTAACAGTAATATTGTGTTTGCGATATACTTCTTTAATGGAACAACATTGATTATTCAAATATGAGAATTGAACATGATCCTAAAGAAAATGACAATTAATGCTATTTTAGATTACATTGAAGATAATATTGAAATTAGCCCGATAGATATCAACAGTCTGGTTGAATACTCAGGGTATAGCCGTAGATATCTACAACTGCTTTTTTTTGATTATATCGGGATGCCGGTTGGAAAATATATACAACGTCGAAGGGTCAGCCGTGCGGCGGTCTTGTTACGCTTAACAAACTTACCATTAGTCACAATATCAGAAAAGCTCTGTTATGATTCGCAACAGACATTCACTCGCGAATTCAAGAAGCATACCGGTAACACCCCACTCCAATACCGGAAAGATAAAGTATGGACATTTAAAAACCAGACGGGTCACCGACATCTGGATACTTTGTTTCCAGTTCCGGAACTCCGGCGCTTGGAAAACAAGGATTTCTTTGGTACTCCTGTTTGCTTTAAAGAAAAAATCCCGTATACCGCTGAAAATTCTCAGCAAAAGTGGAATATGGTTAAATCATTATTTTCACGCAGTGACGAACCGTTGTTTGTTTCAAACGCCATTAGCAAGGAAAATAAACTTAATGACAATTTTATTATAAACTCAATATTCTGGGCAAAAAAAGAACACTCAAGTATTGAGGGGAAGATTGATGAAGGGTTATTTGCGTATTTCACCTATCATGGCAGTATAAAAGATTATGTTTTTCACATAAATAACATATACATGAATGTATTGCCTTATTATGGCTTACAAAAAAGAAACTCATATGATTTGGAGATAATAACAAGAAATACAGACGGAAGTTTCTATTTTGAATACTACTTGCCTGTAAACGATGACAACATTTCTATATGTCCGGACATCCATGATATTACGTATCCATTACAAAAAGGAAAAAAGACAGTATCATCAGAAATGATGAACGTTGAACAATCCTATGAGAAATAATACCATTTACTCCTGATATGAATGGTAAAAAGATTATCCAAAAAACGATAAGGGGCTTTTCACTGACATCCTTCCGGCCCCTCTCAGAAATGACTATTTTCCTTGTCTTCCCGAGCTTAATCTGTGCTTTCCATCTCAACAAAATAATATTTTTCAGTGTGATTACGAAGAAATCATGCCAACAGGCCTAAAACACTATTATCAGGATAACTGACATCTTGTAAGGATCATCATTGTTATTTCTTACAATCCTCTATTTGACACATTGGAAAACATATGGCAGTGATGCCAGGTGATATCGTAGAAAGACCTGACTCTGACACATAACGTCAGTCTGCCAAAAGTTCAGATATATCTGAGTAACTATCACTTTGCAAATTACAGGTACAATCAGTTTCAATCCGCAGGAAAACAAAAACGGTAACATGATAATGTTCAAAGAAAACAGACTAGCTTAATGGTACAAATAACCTCTGATGAATGGAGTTTACAGGCTGAATAAGCAGAAAAACTCTCCTGAATAACATGCTTCCGACACACCGTTCCGACACTGATCGGCAGATTCCGGAGCAATCCCGCAGGGAGCATCAATTACGGTTCCTTTAAAATTTACTTTACCTTGTCCCTGATCCGCCGCATTTGCTGCTGAACAGAAAGCAATTGCAACAGCTATGCCAAGAACCGATTTCATCATGGAAATAACCTCCTGATTATAGTTAAAATATCCTGTCAGTTATTACTGATGGATTTACCTTACATAATACCGGGTCAAATGTGACACGGTATTATTTACTTTAATGAATTTTCTCATACTTATTGAGAAATAGCCCTGAGCGACCTTGTGTTTGTCACAGGCTTCTTTTCTTGTCATGCCGTGGACAAAAAAATCTTCCAACGCACAAATAACTTTTCGACTGTTTATAGAAGAAATTTCAACCAGATGTCGAAAGTGCTCAACGGACATACTACCAGCTTGTCTATAATGTTCTCCCGATAAAAAATCAAAGTTTTTTTATGAAAAAACACATCCCCTCCTGCTTTTCCAAGGAGACATCAATATCAGAAAAAATAAGTTTTTTTATTTATACAAGAAAAAAGAAAACGACAAAACAGAACAGCACAACACATTAAACCCATCACAAAGCATAAAACAGCAAAAAAGAAGTATTGAAAAACAAATAACAGCACAAAACACTAGTGAATGGTTGCTTTTTAGGGTTAATATCTTTTCTATTAAAGAGAAAAATATCAATACCATTAATAATCAATAACATAGACAAGGCAAGTTTTAATTAAAAATAGTAAATTGCTTATTTTTTGGCATTTATTGTCACTCAATAAATTACGCAATTTACTAAATAATACCTCTAAAAGAGTAAAATCTAAGAAATTTCCCTATATTACTAAGACTGGTAATTTTATGACAAAACAATAGAATATATCGATATATGAAATATATATTTTACATGCACATTTAAGCGCCGAGATTCCTTTCCCTCCCCATGTTTTTAGGCCCCAGAGGTTAAGAGAAACAACAATATTTTTTCAGTCTTGGCTCTATAACTATCAATATTCAGAGTTCAGATTATGTTTTATCGTTAATTTAAATCTATAAAATGAATACATGCGGAAGGTCTCTTGTTCAAATTAACTTTGTTTTTTTCACGTTAAACATTTTATCAATAGGCACTCGAGTAATTAGTGGAAGATTATTGGGGATAAAAAACACTATTAAACGCTTATGAAAAGACGTTGTTATTCAATTCTCATTGAATAACAAAAAATAATCAGTGTCCTGATCTCCGAAGAATACTTAAAAATAGCAGGAAAACTCTTGCTCCTCAGAGGGCAGAGCGACATTACTCAGAGATGTGCGTGAAGCAATTACCAGCAAGATTGAGCTTGTGCTACGTGAAAAATGACAGGATGACAGGGGCACAAGTAAGACAGAATTCACGCCCCTCCCTCCCTGTTACCTCTCCCTTGCTTTCTGTTTTCAGATCTCGTTCGCCCTGGCATTACTCCAATTCTCCCAAAAACGGCAAACCAGCCCTCAGCCCGCGCCACGACTGGCTTAATACG
>ENA-UOZQ01000394-UOZQ01000394.1-food-metagenome-genome-assembly--contig:-NODE-394-length-10700-cov-6.248380_pt1 | contig 10700 bp, 12 predicted proteins | sample MGYA00249876_ERZ772739 | MGnify/ENA primary metagenome ERZ772739 (study PRJEB29005, sample SAMN08379460) | food metagenome | isolation source: cheese spiked with Escherichia coli O103 | study: EMG produced... | reverse complement strand
GGGGTCAGTTTGGATATCGAAAATTATTGTACGTTAAGGCTTATTTTTGACCTGTCATTCATAAACAAGATCGCCATCATCGACTGTGTTCATGTGATTCAGCTCCCTTAAATTTCCGTCAGATAAATACAGAATCCGGTCTGCAGAGGCTATGGTTTCCGGGCGATGGGCAATCAGCAAGACCGGGAGTCCCAGTTGACGTAATGTCTGACTTATCTGGATTTCACTCTCAACATCAAGGTGGCTGGTCGCTTCATCCAGTAACAAAAATCCTGGTTCCTTATATAACGCCCTTGCCAACAGAATGCGCTGCTTCTGCCCTCCGGAAAGTCCTCCACCAGTTTCACCAATTAATGTCTGATATCCCATCGGCAATGCCATGATATCGCTGTCGATGAGCGCCAGCCGGGCACAGTGGATCATTCGCTTATGATTGTGGTCCTCACTGAAGAAAATGATGTTATCTGCAATGGATCCCCTGAAAAGATGGTCATCCTGCAGCACTGTACCGATTCGCCGGCGTACCTGAAAATAATCCGGGTGCGCTTGCGGTATGCCAAACGTTCTGATCGTTCCTTCATCAGGTATATGGATCCCCAGGATAAGGTTTACCAGTGTTGATTTTCCGCATCCCGATTTACCGGTAATGGCCACCACTTCTCCAGGATGCAGAGTCAGCGATACCCCCCGGAGTATTGGTGTGTTGCTCCCTTTGTGACTGAATATTATGTGTTCAAGGGATAACGGGAGGTGGGTATCTTCGGACACTGCTCCATGAAAAACAGAAGGAATGGCAGAAGACCGACTGTCTTCCTGCACGCGCTGTTGCTGATGGTCTTCTGTCGGGGTCAACACAATATCAGCCAGACGCTCGTTATAGACATCAAGCATGCGCCAGGCAAAAATCTTATCGGTCAGGCTGCTGATACTCGAAGAAAAACGCATCTGATAAGACATATAGGCAACCAGCATACCGACAGTAAAGGTGCCGTTCAGAACTTCACCGGCACCTTTCCACAAAATAACCACCGATACCACGCTGCCGGTCAGGGTGTGCGCAATGTCATAACACATCAGAAGACGGCTCTGGCGTAGCTGCGTATTTCTGCGGGTGACGTTGAGATTCAGCCATGCGGCTTCTCGGTGAGCGGTCACACCGTTTATTCTCAGGCTCAGTATCCCGTTGAGAGTTTCAAGAAAATGACCGGACTCCCTTGCACCTGCATCCCAGGCATCTTCTGCCGACTGCCGCAGGGAGGGATACCATAGCGCTCTCAGCACACCGTAAAAAATGGCAGCAAGTACCGCTATCAGCGTCATTTCAGGGCTGTACAGCAGCATCATGCAGAATGCGGTCACCACAAGCAGCACATCCAGAATACCTTCGAGTACCTGTGTGGTCAGCGCCTGTTGAATTGTATCTACGGCTTCAAACCGGGCGTTAATACTTCCCTTACTGCGCGCATCAAACCATGACAGAGGGAGTCGAACCAGATGATGGAACACCCGGGCCGTCCACTGCATATTAAAATTGACGGATAAGGCAATACTGGCGCAGTGTCGGGCCTGTGAGTGAAGCTTGTGAGTGTGTGACAACTAGAATTGTGCAATGTTGATGAGGGTGATCAGGCTTCGATCAGCGGCGACCAGAACCTCATCGATCACCAGCTGGTTCAGCAGCGGGTTTCCCAGCGTCAGGATCTCTAACATCAAGGCAAAAATGATAATGCGCGACATTGCAGGCAGCAGGCCAGGCGTCTTGCCAGTCAGCTGGCGCAGGCGAATTTTTTTTCTTTCATCTCTGGCCGTAAAGTCACTGGCTGGTAACAGCTCCAGCGCAATACCAGTAAAGTGCTTTCCTGCCTCTTGCAGGGAAAGCGAGACCTTTCCCTTGTCCGGATCATGAATAACCAGTCTGCTCCCACGAACTTTATGGAGCACGACGAAATGATTCATATTCCAGTGGAGAATGCACGGAAGAGAAAGGGACTTCAGGTCTTCCGGCTCTAACCTGACGGCACGGGAAGACAGGCTGATACCCGCTGCACACTCAATCAGCCTTTGCAGGGTCATCCCCTGAGTACTGACACTGAAGCGTTCACGGAGTGTGGGTAAGTCCGTCTGCAGACCATGCCAGCAGGCCATCATAGCCAGACACGCCAGTCCACATTCTGCTGACTCTGTCTGCCGGATAACGGGGAGCTGTTTTATCCCTGTCCAGTTCAATGATCCCATTACAGTTTTCCTTTCAGACTCCAGAGTGGTTCCGTCAGCCACTCCCATAAATGACGTGTATCAAGGCTGACGTCCCCTTCAAGGGTCATACCGGGACGAAGGAGTTCTTTTTTTCCATAAGCCAGTATAAAGGTTTTCTCAGGTTCAACGATGACACGGTAATGCCCCTCATTTTCCTTCCAGGTCACAGGAGATACGGAGAGCAAATCCGAAGGGGTCAGCGTTGTACGGCTGATCTCACGGATAGTCCCGTACTGAACACCAAACTTCTGGTAGGGGAAGGCGGCGAACCGCAGTGCAACACGCTGCCCGGGCTGAATAAAACCGGCGTTTTGACTGGTGGCATAGAGTTCTATCTGCAGACGCGCATTGTCGGGTACAAGAGTCATAACGGGTTCAGAGGCTCTGACAGACTGTCCCTGTCTGACAAGTACTGCCGCAACGGTACCGGATACTGGCGCCGTCAGAGTAAAGTTCTCCTGTCCGGCCAGTTCGTCCTGCTGTTGGCTGATCCCCTGCAACTGCCTGTCCAGCTCGGCTTTCCGGCTTTCTCCCTGAACGATGAGATGGTTAAGGTCATCTTCAGCAGCCTCCATTGCCGTGTGTAGTTGCAGAAGTCCCTGACGCTGATCCTCAACGTTTTGCTGTGCCGTAGAAACCTCAATCTGCTTCTGCTTGTATTCGATATCTGAGACGTAATGCGTGCCAGCCAGTTTTTTATAACGTTCCATGACGGACTTGGCCAGCATAGTCTGTTGCCCTGCAAGCGACAGGCGCTGCTCCGCACTTTTCATCTGTTGTTTCAGGGAGGTAATTCGCTGTTGTATAGCCAGCTGCTGCTGACTATTGTCACGCCATTCCAGCATCTGCTGGGAAGACAGCATGGCATACTGAGTCTTAAGGGACAGGCTCATGGCAGCCAGTGTACCCGTTCCCTGCCCGTTATAATGCTCGCCGCTGATATGGTAGAGGGATTCACCAGCAATAACATGCTGGCCTTCTGAAGCCGTCAGCCGGGTGATAGAGCCGGCATATTGCGGTGTGATTTTTACCAGCCCTGATGAAGGCATCACAATTCCACTAAGATGAGCCTTGCGAGTATAACTACCATAATAAACGAATAGTGAGATGCACAGAACTATCAGTAGTGTAGCTACAGCGCATACTGACATGCCAAATGACGCCGGTAAAACAATATCTCCGTACCCGGTATCATTATGGTGTTTTAATGCTTCTTCTCTAAATATGCTCATAATTATATGGATTTTTGTATTTTTTTATAATGGCCGTCTTTTACAAAAGAAAAATGCAAGCTTGTTATACATTGAATAATTTAAATAGATTAATGGTTACTAATAATGATGCTCGATAACATGAATGGATAACACACATGCTAATTAGTATGTTTGCCACATGTGATGAAATAGACATAACACCCCATGACTCATCAATCGAATGAAATATTGTGGTGATTAATAAAACAGCAATGAGATAAGCAATCACCTGAATAAGGATCTCTTTCTTCTTTGATTTAAAATATGAAGACGAATAAGGCATAAAACCTCCGAACCTAAAAATTAACACATAATCAAACAAGGCACCTCTCTGAAAAAAAAAGAGGTTTATTTTGATTTTCCCACCATAATATAAAGATTCCAGATAATAGTTAATACATAAAAAACATAATTAAGGATATGCAAAAAGTCATGATTCATGAGCTGAGATGATTGGAAATCTCTCAACTTTAACGCGCAAAAATTGGCAGAGAATGTAAAGATGGTAATGATGAAACAATACTTAAAACCCAAGTCTCTAATTCTTTTTGTCATGATTAGCATGCTGCAATAAACTGTTACAACAAGCAAAGCAGCCAGTAATGAAAACATACTCATAGCTATCCAGACAGATATTTCTCCCATTGCAGAAAGATTCATTGTTTTTGCTGATAAAAACGCAATGAATAACTGAAGGGATAATATCAGAACCTGGTAACAAAATGCTCTTAACCGCGTGATTTTACTTTTTTTCCAGCCAGTAAAAAACTCTCCCCACATATAAAGCAACATACAACTCCCTCTAAATTTATAACACTCACACCTGTTGAAGAGTCCATATATATCATCAATCTTGGTGTTAGGGACTCAGTGGTTTCCTGAACAATTATATTAGGATGCCGCCGTGATTAGCGGCAGCATTTTTCAAAGTGACTTACCAGCGGCATTCCCCAACCATTCCACCAGGGTTTGTATCGTGCCAGGAGCCACCTCCCTTGTTATTGTTACTATCGTTAGGCAAAGACTGAGATGCAGCAGCAAAGGCCGTTCCTACCACGGTTCCAGCAATAGGACCGCCAATACCTGTAGCTACAGCCGTCAGTACCCCACCAATAATGACAAATCCGGCATTATTAGCCGTTGTTGCTGGGGCTCCCCAACCTCCTGAACGACCTGAACTCTTGGAGCCACCATAATTACGGTCTGAGGCATCTTGGCCGTTAGCCCCCCCGCCACTCACCTGCGCTATTTCATCAAAACTTAACTCTCTGATATTTGACATAAAATCCCTCTTTTATTGTTTTAGCAAAATGTGCGATCTGACTATTACATATACGAAATGTGTGTGAATAGCGAACATTTGTAATTAAATGTAAGCTTGAAGGGTGTGTATCGAATATTGGCCCTCATGAGTTAATTTTTTTGATTAAATTCATGTGGTTATTTTTTATGAAGTAGCTGAATTCGGCAAATCTGGGAGGGGCTGTAGCCCGTTGCATCCGCTGTTTCCCGGATACTGAGTTTCTTGATCTGCCGGTAGTACAGGATTTTCTGATGCCGTTCCTGATCGGCCTGCTTGCCCCGATATTTACCCAGCGTATGCTCCCGTTCAATTCCCTGTTTTTGTCGCTGACGACGACTTAACCAGTCCTTATGTGACATTGCGACCATCAGGTCTATCAGCATGTTATTGATGGCGGTTATCACGGCGCGGGTGATTGGATCAACCTGAGAAGGAGCTTTATCTGACAGGCGATTATATCTGGAAAAGCAACCGGATACCGGCTTCCGGTAAGTTTCGTCGGCTAAGGCCAGCCAAAGTCGAAAGGTCAAAAAACAACCTTAACGTACAATAATTTTCGATATCCAAACTGACCCAGAGACGGTTTTTCATGTTCCGCGCGTAATTGCCATCTTCCCGTTCCGTTCTCCTGCGCTTCCTCGATCAGGCCTGCCGGCCTGATACTGCGGCGAGCGCTGCCGGTTATAGTCCCTTAAGGGCAATTAGCATGCAAACTATGGACGGTTATCTGGTCTAACATCTAGAAAAATTACTGACGAGAAGGTAGTATTCGGATCGTCAGCGATCGTCTTGTGGTGGGACAGATTGTTGATTCAGATTACTTTTGTGACCTAACTCAAACTGATGGTTTGACTGCTTTGTGGTGAGGCAGGCGGGTGGCAGAAGATGGTTTTACGGAAGAAATGCGGACTTCCGGAAACAAACAGGGACAGGACGTGTCCAGTAAAACGTTCAGGAGCAGGTAACGGGATTTCCCGGAGCCTGAATGCACAAACCCCCCGATAACTGTCATCATCTTGGCGGAAGACACAGGTATCAGGGGGTCCAAAAGCAGGCGCGTTGCCTGTGAAGGATTATAACGCATGCACCATAGAAAACAACACCCGGCCGCCATAAGAACAGGCCGCCGTGAATGACAATCAGATTTCTGTTCACTGGTCAGATCTACCGAAAGATGAGCTAACCCGTTTCTGGCAGGATGTCGATGCCGGCACTCAGGGTAATTTCCTCATTGCACCGTTCAAAAAACTGACCCGCCGCAAACGCGGTGAGCATTCCACAAAAGCCAAATGTGAGAACCCGGCCTGGTATCGCCCGGAGCATTATAAAAAGCTCTCCGGACAGCTCGGTCATGCCTACAATCGCCTGGTGAAAAAAGACAAAGAAACGGGGCAGGTCAGCCTGCGCATGCATGTTTCCCGTCACCCTCTCTATGTTGCCGGCCGCCGTAAAGCGGGACGTAAATATGGCTTCCGTCCGGAACGTCAGCGCCTGCTCGATGCGCTCTGGCCAGTGCTCATCAGCTTCTGTGATGCCGGCAAGCATACCGTTGGCATGTGTATCACCCGTCTTGCAAAAGAACTCAGTGCAAAGGACGCAAAAGGCAATGTTATTCCTGAAACGGAGGTGACAGTGTCACGACTTTCGCGGCTTATTGAGGAACAGGTACGGTTTGGCGTTCTGGGCCTTGCGGAAGAACGCACCTGGGATCGTGAATCCCGCTCCTGGCTGCCAACGTATGTTTATATCACCCCCGTTGGATTCCAGATGCTGGGCGTCGATATGGACAAGCTGTTTAAAGAGCAGGAGAAGAAGCTCCGCCAGAGCGCCGAGCGTGAGCAGCTGATCCGGGAAGGGGTGATGAGCGAACATGATGATGTTCAGCCCCACTCCGCGCGGAAATGCTGGTCTGGCCGTAAGCGCCGGGAGGCACTCGTTTACCGCCGCAAAAAAGGCGCGGAGCGTAAACGTGCCAACAACCTGATTAAGCTGCCGGCAGATGAACGACTCCATGCAATGTCTGAATGGATTTATCGCACCCTGCCGCCTGACGAAGCGTACTGGTGCACATCTGAGCGCCTGAAGGCTCTGGCCATCCAGCATCTTTACCAGCTGGATCTGGCGCTTTCTCCACCGGACTAGTCATAAACGACACAACAGTCTTGCTGTTTACAGGCCTCTCACCGGGGCTTTTCGTGCTGGTTTTTTTCGGCCATTCCGCTCATTTTTCACCCATCATCTCTTCCTCCTTCCGATCACCATGACGTTCTGCCGGTCGTTATGGCCACTGTCTCTTTTTTTTACACAGAAATCCGCAAACGAATAAGTGAAGTAACCCGGAAATGGATAAAAGACATTCCGCAAAACAGTCTTACTTCACCTTTTTTATCTCTCTGTTCATTACATTCCAGAGTAGATCTTTGTCTTCGGCAACTCTGTGGATAACGTAAAATGCCTTCGCATGCAGCGGCCTCACGGCCGCGCGCTCAGAAGGAAATCAAAAGTTCCTCCCGTCGCAAGCGCCGGGCCCCGTTCTGGCCAGAACCCAACACTGCATACTTACCTGACCCCTGCTAAACCGACGCCGCCCCGGCCCGAAGGGCCGGAACACCCTCGCTTTAAGAGGGATGTTGTAACTAGTATCAAGAGTAGCTGTAGTTAAGTCGCGGTAATCCCTTCATACACGCTCGTAAGCGCCTGACGGCGCTAACGCGGAGATACAGCCCGTCAGCGGCCTCTGGCCTCGACGTGCTCACTCCGACCGCGCACGTCGCTACCAGGCGTGGCGGTTAACGGGTATGGCTTTGCAGGGTAAGGGATGGGACAGGCAGAACCTTTCAAACCGCAGCGGCTTACGCCGGTCACGGCGCCCGTCGACTTCCTCTCCCAGTCTGGCTTCAGCTGGCGCCTCCATGCCGCGATGCGGCATCAGTGAGTTCTGCAGGGCAGTGTGCCCTTTTTTTGTTGTCAAAACTCGTTTCGGGAATATGCTTTCAGAAACAGACAATCGAGGCGATAAAATGGACACGTTGCTTTTACCCGGCCAGAATCCCCGAGCCTGGGCGGAAACCATGATCAATCTGGAGGCCAGGAAACTGGTTAACACGGCCAACACGGTGGCGGCCATGCACCTTCAGGATGGTTTTATCCGGATTCAGTTTGTGGATGAGATCAGGGCATTCATCATGGCCCAGTTTGAGGCCGCACGCCTGGCGAAAACGGATGATGACTGTATGGCCTGTTTGCGGGCCTTACGGGCTGAAAATACCAGCCTGCTGGAGCAGTCCCGTTCGCTCAAAACCGGCTATGCAAAACTCTATGCCGAGGTGAAGGTTGTCCGGGACGAGAACAAAATTGTGGGCTACATCATTTCAGCGGTCGACGTCGTGGTGGCCGGTGCGGCCATCTTTGGTGGGATCGTCATGATGTCCTCGATGACGCCGGTGGGCGTGGTGGCTGGCGCGGTGATTGTCGTAAATGGCTTTAACACGATTTCACGGGAAGCCGCGCACAATCTCCTCGGTGATAAACAGACGGAGGGGATATTTGCGGACGGATCGATGGAGTTCGCTGAATTTCTGGGCTTCAGCCGGCAGCAGGGGCTGGGAACCTATAAGGCTGTCACACTCTTCAGCGAAGTGTACGGCGCGTATGGCCTGAGGCTGAAACCCGAAGCACAACGGCTGTGGTACTGGACCAGGCCCGATTTCTTCAGGAAAGTATCCGGCACGCCACGTCCCGTAATGGCGCTTAAAATTGCGGGATGGGGAGTTAAAGCCAAAGTGGCGCTTGATTTACTGACTATTGAGCCTTCCGGGAAATAGTCTTCTGCAGGCGGAATGCTTTCCAGCCCATTACAGGTGGGAAGGTCACCCAGGCAATGATCAGGACGACAAGGGAACTCATGCCCCCGGAAAGAATGTGTGTCCGGCTGCCGGCAATGAGGGTGACCAGCATAACCAGAACCAGCGCGACAGTGATCCATACCGACACCCGGAAGCGCCGTGATAGCGCATCGATGAGGTGCTGCATGGTGCCTCCGCCTGCTGCAAGCCGGCCCTGTAAATTGTCCACTTCGCTCTTGCTGAAACCTGCCTCAAGCAGCTCTTTCTCACTGATAGCCATCACGTCCTCCCTAATCAGGCGAAAGTATACTTTATCAGACCAATAATCCCCAGGTGACCGGCGTAAGCATAATAAAAGAAATTACGCGGCATGAAACGCCGGCGGCCGTCCGGACAGATTTGCCTGCAGAAGGAAACTACTGCCAGGGGGAATGCCAGAGTAGGCAGCGTGGCCAGTAATAATGTTTCTGCGGGCATATCCAGGAGATGCGATAACCCGTTTAAACAAATCAGTGACAGCACGGCAGTGATGGCTGCCAGCCGCTGCACTTCGGGTGTATCGCTGCCAGAAACCGTTGCCATACTGATGGCCAGCGTTATTCCTGCCAGCCCGTAGCTTGCCGGCTCCAGTGGCCAAATCATGAGGGCCAGGAGCAGATATCCGGCGAGCATTCCTTTCCGGCCGTGCCGGTACTGCAGGGCAAGCAGCTGCGTGACACCTGCGAACACGAACAGAATGTTCAGGGCCCACCAGGGCTGGTGATGCCAGAAGGCCAGGCTGAACACCGGCTGCGTGATGACTGCCCAGATCCACAGACGCCTGGCTCTCTTCTGCAATCGTTCCGGGGTGCGCTGTACGTTCATCGCCCATATAAGCGTGAACAGGGGGAAGGCCATCCGGCCAAGCGCATACATCACCGGCCAGGCTGGCGACAGAAGCACCGTATTGGTGTGGTCGATAATCATGGCCAGAAGTGCGAGAAGCTTGACCATATCCAGAGCAGCGGGACTGAGCTGGCTGGCGTTCCGGATAGCGGGAAGAACGTCGGGTACTGAACGATTCATGCTGTATATTCCCCTGGCGACACGCGGTTAACAGCCAGCCCTGCACATAATGCCAGAATGCCCTGCCGGTTTGCGTTGTGACCCTGACCTTGAGTTTCTCCAGAATCTTGCGCACCGCAAATTCTGATTTATCACGCAGCACGCGCATTGCACCTGCCACATCCTTATTCTGAATACAGATATTTAAAATATGAAAATCGTTCATAACACTCCCTTCCTTACTACATATATCGGCAAATATATTGATATATTTAGATTAAGGAGTGCGATTTCTTATTATTTTACCATATTTTGCAGGGACAGATTTATATAATTATAAAACATGCTGTTGCAAAATAACTACATATACATCTCAACCTAAAACCGATTATTCCTGGCTGATATCCGAAGAGGGAGTTGGATGAAGCTTTGCATAATCTTCTCGAAGCGATTTTGCCGCGGGCTTCCAGGCTTTCGCCCACTCATCATCCATTCTTCCTACACCAACAATCTTTAGTGCGACAGCATAGGGAGTGCGCCCTTGCTGTTTTGAAAGCCACAGGATGTGATCATCAAGTCTGTCATCCGGTATATCGTCGATAATGGAATGGATAACATCGAGGTCCTCTGGCAGCCACGGCTTCCCAGTACGGGGAAACACCAGGTCCGGTTCGCGTGGTTTCTTTACCTTCTCGTTTTTAGCGATCTGTCTGGCTTCTTTCTCCGCAGAAATGAGTCGTAGTCGCTCCTTAAGCCCTCCCAGTGTGGCAACCGTTTTAATTAAATTTTCTCGCTGTTCGCGAGTAATACTTTGCTCATCACAGATCAGGTCGTTCAGGGTATCGATGAGTGTATCTACCCGATATTCTGTTAATTTCATGTCCAGTTCTCGCTTAAGGCTACAACTTTGCATTCTATTAGATATCTATCTGATTTCGCATCCCTGACCTGCCCCCACGATTAGATACAACACTCAGTTAGTAACGTCGGAATCTTCAT
>ENA-UOZQ01000393-UOZQ01000393.1-food-metagenome-genome-assembly--contig:-NODE-393-length-10712-cov-7.707141_pt1 | contig 10712 bp, 14 predicted proteins | sample MGYA00249876_ERZ772739 | MGnify/ENA primary metagenome ERZ772739 (study PRJEB29005, sample SAMN08379460) | food metagenome | isolation source: cheese spiked with Escherichia coli O103 | study: EMG produced... | reverse complement strand
GCTCGCGAAATTTGGCATTGATACCGGCGACAATGTCGCGGATAAGCGTTGCGGTAACGGGTTTATCAATCGCCCACGCGTGCGCCTCAGCCATCGTGTCGGCCAGCACCTGTGCCGTGCGGGTGTAGTTTTCAAACAGGAAAAGCGGGTCATCTGAGCAGGTACGGTTGCCCCAGAATTTAAAGCCGTCGTTACGGATGAGCGTTGTCACCCCGGCCTGATTCAGCAGGTTCGCGTCAGTGGCCTTCTCCTGCAAATCCCATGAGACCGAGGTACTGACGCCGGTGACTCCAGTCACGCCGACGTTAGAGAGCGTTTTGTGCCAGCCGGTTTCCTGGTCGATTTTGGCGCGCAGGCCGAGCGCGCGGGCGGTCGCCCATGCAATATCGGTTTCGTTCGCCGTAGTGTCCCATGCCAGAAAGTCAGGGTGAATGACCATCAGCTCGCGCTGGCTGAAATTCTCACGGTATTTGATGGCGTCGGAAATGGTCTTGCAGCCCCACGCGCTCACGTAGCCGAATGCGCGCAGGCTCTGGCAGGTCGACGCAAGCGCGGTCGCCACTTCCTGCGTATCCAGCCCCGGCACGCCGAGAATGCGCGGCTTGACGCCGGTGACGGTTTTCGCCGTTAACAGCGCTTTCAGCCCGGTGTATTTGCCGTTTTCATCGGTCGTGCCAATGATGTTGGAAATGGTTTCTTTCTGCGCCGCTTCCGGGTCTTCCGGGTCGTCGATACCTTCGGGTACGCGCACCACCACAATGACCGGCTTGCACTGGTCGGCGATGGCCTGCAGGGATTTTGACAGCGTGCCTTTTTTCCCGGCTTTACCGATAGCTGTTTGCACACTGGTAATCAGCACCGGCTCGTTAAGTGGAAACGTCTTTTCGTCAGCATCGCTGGCCGTGCAGACCATGCCGATGATGGCCGTCGAGACGGTGGAAATGGTGCGCGTGCCATCGTTAATCTCGATGACCTCGACGCCGTGGTGATAGTCGCCCATTTGTTTAACTCCGTGGTAAAGGGGTGCGACTATTTTCTGTTGTGCGCGAGGCGCAAGAAACGTAATGCCGTTGGAGGATGGGCAGTACAACGCGCAGTCAACCGGTGAAGCGTGCGGAAATGGTGATTGATCGTTTTCAGCGATCAATCTCCTGGAATTGATCGCTGATAACCATTATCAATGAAGGGATATTGTCGCTATCGTTTCGCCATTAACGAGGGAGCGAGAATGACGATATTACTCTGGGTTGGTGGTGGTCTGGCTGCATGGTGCCTCTTAGGCTTTTGCTGGCTCAGGCTGTTTGCCGGTGATGAAACTGAAAAAGACTATGAAGAATGCCCCTACGATTAAACCCGCTTAACGCGGGTTTTTTTATTAATTCTTCGGTGGTAGATCAGGCCATTCAATTTCTTCGGGCTTACTGGTATCAACTCTGTAAAGTAAAACCCGGTATTTCTTCCACGCTGATAGGCTGGCCTTTTCAGCATCAGTAGCCATCGACTCATCGACTGCGCCCTGCAGGACTGAAATTATCAGCCCCGCATCTTCAATGAGCTGTTTTCGGGTTTGTTCGGCAAGCGTCGTCGCATCAGGGCGGATATCGTAAAAAATACCATCCACATATTTGTAATTCCCTAACACATCTACCGGCACACTCAGGGGGTCGACCTCATAGACATTGCGGCCTTCTTCCATCCCCATATACGAAACATCCTGCTCGTAAGCAACGACAATCCCGTCATCATCCAGAGAAACAGCACCTTTCCAGCCGGTTAAAGTTTCGTACCAGTCCCGGCCATGCTCATCATGAAAATAAAGTCCGGTACGCATTATTCCGCTTACTTCAATGTGTTCGTATTTATAAATAACTGGATTAATAAACGTATCCATATTTAATCCCCAATGTTAACCCATGCGCCAGTTTGCTTGTTCAGGTACTGCATTTGACGGAAATATACCCCTAGTTTTCGGCCATCACTTCTGCCGTCCATTTGAATACCCGTCACTACGCAACCGGCAGGTGACTCCCAGTTGCCAAACCACGCATCAGTCGGGTTTCTGATTTGTTGACCACCACGGCGAATACCATTTACCACCCCATAACGCGCATCCGACTCTGCTTTTGTATACGCCTGACCTGCAGGGGTGTAATTCCCTTTCGGCTGGAAACGCCCGTCAGACTCGGCTTTTGTGTATGCGCCAGTCTTGGGCATATAGCCCGCATCAGATTGTGCTTTAGTATAATAACGCGCATCAAAATATCCGAAGTCAGATAAATTGAGTTTGCTGATTATTACTTCACCGTTATTGAGACTTACCCGGAAAGGTCTCAGGGCGTTGTAATTCCCCCACGGGTCATCTTTGTTTGTCAGCATCAAATAAAGGCTTCCGCCATCATTTCGCCAGAACGTCCCAAAAGCGCCATATGCTATGCGGTAACTATTGGCCGAACTTGATTGCACTTCCCCGCCTGCGCGTAAATAACCGCTAAATAGCCCTGCGCCGTTATACTGAAATTGTAACGAACCATCTTTACTTCGCTGAGAATAAAGGTGATAGCCGGTGTCGTCCCCCAGTTCAACTACTGTTGGCCGGTCAGCATTCCCCCAAAGGCGCAAGGTGGCATTTTTGTCAGAAGTATTTGAAGAAACAAAGGAAAACTTTTTGGCGTTTCCTGAATAAAACCCGCCAGTTTGCGAGGTGAAATTCCCTCGCGTTCTGACACCGGCGCTGGTACTTATTGCCAGCTCTTCCTGTGCATCAGTGCTCCCTGTCGCCAGACGATACTCGCCACCTTGAACGGTTTCATGCCAGATAGTATCCGTCCCGCCACCGCGCATTTTACGCAGATAATTTTTATTACCTGTAACAGCGTTGGAAAGTGCCGTCAGGTTATAGGTTGCCTGCGCTACTGAGTCCTGATTTAACGTTCCGGTCATGCTGTCGCCAGATCTACTGACTCGCTCACTGGCATTTTTATTTGCTGCAGCGGCATTGTCATTTGCGGCTTTAACGGCTTTCGGTGTCGCAGCCAGTGCCTCAGACGTGCTGTCGGTCTCGCTACTGAGCTGGACGATGCCCTTTTGCGCCGTGGTGGCGTCCTGAGCCGTGTATTTCCCTTTGGCAAGGTCATACGCCGCCTTAACCGCTTTCGGCGTCGCTGCGAGCGCCTCAGACGTGCTGTCGGTCGCACTGCTTAGCTGAGTGAAACCCTTTGCAGTGAGGGTGGCGTCAGGATGGCGGCGGGACTGCTCATGCTCCGCGAGCTTGTCGTCAACGTAGTCCTGCGTAGCCATCACCGTTGAGGTGTCAATGGTCAGCTCGACTGACTCGATGTCGCTCACCATGATGACCATTCGAACGGTCTGCGCGCGGCCTGAGCCCTCTGCCAGCGCTGGCTTGTAGCTTTCGGCCATGTTACCGACTGCAATCAGCGTGCCGGTGTCATCATAGAGCCCGAGCTCGCGCATCCAGAAACCGCCGGTTTCAGGCGGGATAAGCAGTTCTGCCACGACATAATTTTTATTTTTCCTGTCCTGGCTGATTTTGTTCAGTGTGTGACGCCAGACCTCTTTGACAAGCTTTGTCTGGTTAGGGTCTGGCACTGGTAGCGTGCCGCCACCGTCACCCACGGCCATCGCCGTAAAATTCACCTTTTTCCCGTTCGGGACGGTCGCCGCCGCGAGTTTTTCCGCACCGGCTTTGGTGATGACCGTTTTGTATTTCACTGTCATTGTGCTCTCACTTATCCGGGGTAAACCGTGATGATGTCACCGTCATAGCTCAGGGCACCGGTGTACAGATAGCCGGGAATGTCCTGAATAATATTGAGGCCGATTAAATGGCGGCTGGCTGGCTTTGCATCGGCAATAAGCCGCTCCATTTCGTAGTACATTTCCTCGGTGATGCCCGTCTCTAACACGCCGATATCGAGGCGAAACGTGCCGGGTGGGTCGTTTGTTTGCCACCACTCAGAGACGTTAATCAGATAGCCGAGCGGCTCCACCACGCGGCGCACTGCGCCAATCGTCCCCTTGTGTGCGTGGATGTACCACGCCGCGCGGATCACGTCCCTTTTTGTAGCCTCCGGCCAGCTCTCATCCCAGCGGTCAACGGAAAACGCCCACGCCAGCCATGGCAGCAGATTTGCCGGGCAGTCGTCAGGACTCCAGAGTCGGCGCAGGGGGACGGGAGTATTTTCGATTTCAGCGCAGGCGCGCGCCGCCGCCACCTCAAGCGGCGACGAGCCCACCGGCAACAGTCGGGTATTATTCATCGTTGCCCCCGATGGTCACGCTGTACTCGGTGCACCATGACGCCTGCGTGTCATCGAGCACGATGTCGGCCACCGGCGCGGCCAGCTCAACGCGCTGTACCCCCTCGACGTGGAGCGCGGCATAAATTGCAGATTTGCGGATATCACGCCCGAGCCGGTGCTGCGCGGTGATATACGCCTGCAGCTTTGCTTTTGCCGCACTGAGTACCGGCTCACTTTCGGGACCGGGATAAAGGTAAAGCGATGCGGTGATTTTATAGTCGACAATGTTCGCCGACTGCACGGTCACGCGGTCAGCGACCGGCCTGACGTCCTCATCGTTCAGCGCGGTGCGCACGATGGCGAGCAGCTCGTCAGAAGCTATCCCGTTATTTTCGCGTGACAGCACCGTGACCGTGACACACGCAGGCGCGGGACTGATGACCGAAATATCGGCGACACGCCCGTCAGCGCTGCGGCCATGAAACTGATATGAGCCGACAGAGCCTGCGGTACTCAGCCCCTCAAATGCCTGTTGAATGCGCAGACGATAGTCTGTGTCCGACTCCATCACGGCAGGCGTTGGCGGTAACGTGGTGTCGTCTGCAGGCGTGATAACAAGGCGCTTGACGTTGTAATTTGCGCCTATCTGGTCGAGGTCTGCGCCAGTGGCGTAGGCCAGCATGACCGCGCGCGCGGCCTCGTTGACGCGCTGTCGCCAGATTACTTCCCGGTAGGCGTTTTCTTCCAGCAGCTTAACAACCGGCTCTGATTCAAGCATCAGCGTGCGCGCAACGGCCTCCTGTTGTTCCTCGGGATAAAGCGAGACGAGCGTAGCCTTTCGCTCGCTTAGGTTGGTTTCATAGTCCAGTTCTTCCACGACGTCAGGCGCGGCGAGCTGGCTCAGGTCAACAATTGCCATAGCGTTTAACTCAGTGGAATGGTGAGTGAAAAAGGCTGGCCGCCGGTGGAGCGGGTGCCGGTGATGTCGACATACAGCCCACCGTCGGTCTCCGACCGTTCAAAGGTGATGGTCGAGAGATTTACGCGGGGCTCCCACTTCTGGATCGAGGAATAGCACGCGGCCATAATCTGCAGGCGCAGCGCCGGGGTCTGCGGCTGGTCAATCATTTGCGAAAGAAGCGAGCCGTATTCACGACGCATGACGCGCGACCCAACCGGTGTGACCAGAATGTCGCGCACGCTTTGCCGGATATGCTCAACCTCAGAGATACTGAGGCCGGTCTGGCTGTTCATTCCCAGATAACGCACCGTCATTTGATGCCCTCCGTCCAGCTTCCGCCCCGTTCGACGCCGCCGTGCGCGTGGTTATCCACCTGCACGCCGTTTGATTTCAGTGTCCCGCCGGTGTGCTCGATATTCCCGCTCATCTTCCCGCCGTTCTTCACTTCGAGCGTGCCGGTCGTCAGCTTGTTGGTGCACACCACCTCCGGCGTATCGAGCGTGATGCGGGTCGAGGCTTTCACCAGTACCAGTGGCACGGTGGCCGTGATGGACTCAGACGCGGTGACGTCTGCGGTTTTGATGCCTGACACAGTGAGCGCGCCGTTTTCGGGCTCGTACTCAATAACCGCCCCGTCAGGAAAGGAAACATGAAGTGCATCAGGGGAGGCAGACGGCGCGGGATGGTCATCAGAGAAAATACCGGGCAGCGCAAATGCCGTATCGAGCTCGCCGCCGATCGCCAGCAAAAGCACCTGCTCGCCAACGGATGGAGCCCACCATACGCGCGAGCGACCGGCGCGGCAGGTTAGCCAGTTCAGCCAGGTGGTTTCCATACCGCCGGTCTGGATACGACAAAGCCCCTCGTCGTGGTCGACGTCGGTCACGATGCCGGTGCGGATAAGGTTGCGGATCGCGCGTGCGATTTCTTGTAGACTGTTCAGTGTATTCATGAGCACTATTGTGAAGTTAACATCGTATGTTTTCTAATTCGTCACTCTCTATCACGGCCAGCACAACTCGCAGTGACGCTTTACCTTTGTGTTGGAATTTCCTTTGAAAATATCTAGAATGTGGAGTTAATATGAATTGGCTGATTCCTTTAAATCAAAAAAGCACCTCCGGTGCATTCAATGTAAATTTCTTAGTAGAAGAAAATGGTATATACATTAGCGATAACCACCGAACTGCTCTTTGGTGCTGGATGCAGCACTTAAAGCCGAATCAGGATATTGCTTTGTTCCATATTGACAGGCACTATGACACTTTTCCTTTGCATGGGCCTTACGCTGCACAATTTCCGGGCGTTTTTAATTTAAACTCTCTTAAGGATTACCTAGGCCTAACAGTCAAATCTAACAACCAAAACTCGCCTTTAATTCGATGGGATAATTACCTTTCTTACTTCATTTCTGACAGCGCACTACAAAATCACATCGCTGCCATATACTTTGCAACCCATAAAGACGGCACATATCCTAACAACCCTTTCCAGCACTGCTTCGAAAACGTTGAGCCTTACGAACTCTTGGAAGATTTAGAAAGTGCTATTAACAACCATGAAAAAATCATTATCAACATTGATCTTGATTACTTCTTTACTGACAAGGACGAGAAATATTTTAGGTTTATCGACACCAAGTTCATCCAGAATCTATTCAAAATTTTGAACGAAGGCATGAAAACAAAAAAAATAACCTGCATGACTATATGCTTAAGCCCTGAGTGTTGTGGTGATCAAAATGGTAATTGGAGCAATTCAGAAAGCGTATTACAAATTGCAAAAACAGAGCTAGGGTTAAACTTCATACTTTAACCCCCTTCGAAATAGTCATCTATTTACAGGAACTGGCCACACCCCAGTTCCTGTTATAATTTAAAGCAATTAAGTACTTAGATTCTTTATTATAACATTTTCAATCATCTTGGTATCGTCATAGGGAATACCGAGGAGTGGGCGCGCCTCGTACTGCACATCCCGACTATTGCGGTTTGGCCGGTCTTTTAGGCCGTAATTATGCACCCGAGCAATACGCTGCACTTTGCTGGTGAATTCAACCATCGCGCTGTTTTCGTGACCAGTGGCTTTCATGTACCGGCTTGTGCGGAGTTTCTGGAACATCGCCCGTTTTATCCGCCCGTTTTTTGCCCTGAGCGGCTGACGTTTTCGCGCCTGATACGGTGAGCCGTCCGGGGCTTTCTGCAGCTTGATGCGTTGCTGTTGCGACTTGCGCAGCTCCTTTGCAATCTCCCCGGCCAGCTTGCGGCGCGCTGCCGGTGACAGGGCAGCAATCAGACCATTGAGCCGGTCGTCAAAGGGCTTAAATTCACTCATCCCATTTGCTCACCAGTTCGCCGTTGATATAGAGCTCCTTTGGCCGGGCGACGGGCTCCGGCAGCGGCGGCTCAGGGGCATAGCTTACGTGCAGCGCGCCGTTTTCCTCTTTGATGAGGGTGCGCTCGGTGAGCTGCAGGCTGATGCTGATATCGACGCTGTCCCCGTCGTTTAAATCCATCTGGAAACGGTAGCCCTTTTTGCGGCCGTCATCGAGCGTGCAGATATCCGGCTGGTTTTCCCTGAGCCATGCGGCCACCGGCACGAAAATCAGGTCAGGGTCGCCCACAAAGTCACACACGATCACATTCAGGGTGTAAATTTTCTCATGCGACAGGGAGGCCGCGAGACGCGCATCGATATTCCCCTCATCGGCAAATATGCGCATCATTTCGGGATTTGTTTCAAGCTGCGGGACGGCTTTAATCAGCGCTTCGCGCAGGCTGCGTGCTTTCTTCATCGAGTTTATCCTGACAGTCTTTGACGGTTTCAACCTGCAGCGCGCACGCGGCGAGCGCGTGCTCAAGCCTGCGAATATCGGCGCTCAGGTCGCCATTAGTGGCCGGGTCGCTTCCCGGCATCGGGCAATAGCTCACCTTCGGGCAGGCGCTGTAAACAATGACCGGCGGAGGCGCAGGCGGTGCGGGTGTGCAGCCGACGCACAACATCAGGCAGCTCAGCGCTATACCAGCGGCGTAGGGTTTCATTCTCATTTATCAGCCTCGTAATGGTTTCTTCACGCCGCACGGCCATCGCACCGGCGGCCAGCAGTTCGCCGCGTAAACTGACCTGCGCGGTTTCATTTCGCCTGGCAATACCCTGCGAAACGGAAAGCTGATTTTTCAGCATTCCGATCGCGGTTTTTTGTTCCGTGGCGACCCTGTTTGCCCGTTCAAACGAGCGCGTCAGGTTACCGTTTTCATGACGCTGCCAGAGCACAACCGCAATAAGCGCGGCCAGTAAAAACAACATCACTTTCATTCAATCCCCCTGAGGCAGTAGGCACGCTCGCGCGCGCGACGGTTTTCCAGCCCATTGTTAATTTCGCCATTCACGTAAACCCAGCGGGTGAGCTGGTCGCACGCCTGCGGCCATTGCTGGCGTTTGATATACGAGACCAGCGTCGACCGGCAGGCCGCGCCGGTTCCCACGTTGAATGAGAAACTGACCAGCGCGTCGTAAACGTGCTGCGGCATTTTCACCGGCGCGCAGACCGCCAGACGTTTCTCGACGTTCAGCACATCCGCGACGAGGTTCGCCGCCGCCTGCCGCTCGGTGATTTCCCCTTTCGGCACGACGCCTGCAGTGTGGCCGATGCCCGACGTCCACACTCCCGCGCTGCACTGGTAAGGCGTCAGGCGACAACCTTCGAGGTCGGCAATCAGCGCCAGCCCCCCGGGCGAGGTGTTAAGCAGACGAAAGTCAGGCATCAGTGCTGCCAGCGCCAGCACGGCGGCCACACTGCATTTTTTAACGATTGATTTCACGAATAGCCCCTTTATCGAGTCCGAGCGATGTCAGATAGAGGTACGTCTTGCGCTTAAACCAGTAGTTCGTCAGCGCGGTAAAAATGGCGCATCCGCCGCCCACGTAAAGCGCCATCTTTTCGGGGGACATTGCCCCGACATACGCCAGCCCCACGGCCAGCCAGTAGGCGATAAACGTGGTGATTTTTTCCATACTCAGTCCCATAGATTCACCGTTTCGGTTCTGGCCGCGCTGTCGGTCTCGGGCAGCTCAATTAGCGTGCCGTGCGGGAGGATGACGCCGAGCTCAGACAGGCCGGGATTTGCCTCTAAGACAGTTTCGACCACGCCCACGGTGCGCCCGTAGTACCGGGCGCAAATTGCGTCGAGGGTGTCGCCCTGCAGCGCGTAGGCTTTCATCAGATTTGCCCCACAATGCAGCGCGCTTTGTCCTGGATGCGCGCCACAGACCAGCGCATATCCCGCCACATTTCATCGATAGTGCTGTCGATGCTGTCGGCCTTTTTGTCGCCTTTGGCAGTCGCATCCACGCCGCGAAAACGCTCATAAAGCGTGGCCGTCGTCATCGAGCACACGGCGTTGAAATAGTGGAAAACGCGCACGCTCTCGCCGTCGAGCTTGTCGGTCGGGACATCCGCCAGCGTGGCGTAACCGGCATCGAGCTGAATTTCGCGCCAGTCGCTCAGCTCCGCGTTAGTCTCCGCGATCGCGGTCTTAATCGCCCGGCGCAGGCGCACGGGGGAAACGGTCTGCTCTAAACGCATTTCTTCCCGCACGCGCTTCGGATCAACATCAGGAAAAAACGGGGTGTTTTTGATTACCGGCTCGCTCACGCCCGGTGGCGGTATCACCACGCCCGGCACATCCTGCGGCTCTTTTTTTGGCTCAATAATCAGCGTCTTCATGACAACCTCGGGTAATGGATGGGCGGTGGACGCCGGTCGCAGTCAGGGCAATTGATACCCGCATTGACCGGCGTGCCGCCCGGCTCGGGGAGCGCTCGGTTAACCAGCGGCTTTTGCCGCTTTTGGTGGACGCCCGCGCCGTGCCGCCGGTTTAGCGGCAGTTTTGCGCGTGCGCGGTTGAGTCGTTTTGGTTTTTGGTGCCGGTTCGGGTTTTGGCCTGAGCTGGCGCTCTAGCTGCTCAATATCCTTTTTCACCCCGATAGTGCTTTCTAACTGGATCGCACGCTGCAGGTGCGCCAGTGCCTCGGGCAGTTGCTCCGCGTCACGCAGCACGTAGCCGGTGATTTTGTGCAGCTTCGCACGCACGATATCGGGCATATCCGCGCGTTCAGTCAGCGCGATAGTGTCGAGCAGGTTCGCCAGACTGACCGGCTGTTTTGCCGTGAGCAGGCGCTGCGCGGCCAGTGCCACTTCTTCGGCCAGCAGGCACGGCGTCGGACGGCGACCGACCGGCATGGTGAGGCCGTAGGTCATGGCGTAACGGGCGATTTCCAGCGCCCCGGCGATATCGTCAGCATCGAGACGCCAGAGCATCACCGTCATAACGATGTCATCCTGCGCGCCTTTGCCGTTTTCGAGTACGCCAGCGACCCACGGCAGATAGAACGGCAGCAGCTCGCGCTTTTTCGCGGCTTTGCGCTCTTTGGAGCTGATTTGTTTTAGCGTGCGGTTGTCTGCGGCCAGCTTAACGAGCATCTGCTCATAG
>ENA-UOZQ01000389-UOZQ01000389.1-food-metagenome-genome-assembly--contig:-NODE-389-length-10775-cov-5.734235_pt1 | contig 10775 bp, 8 predicted proteins | sample MGYA00249876_ERZ772739 | MGnify/ENA primary metagenome ERZ772739 (study PRJEB29005, sample SAMN08379460) | food metagenome | isolation source: cheese spiked with Escherichia coli O103 | study: EMG produced... | reverse complement strand
TAGGTCTGCGTTGTGAATTGAATTTTAGGAGCGCCCCAGGTACCGGATTGGCACGCTTGCAGAGAATGATTGTTGGCATTATTTTTTGCCTCTTTTGAGGTTAGCATGCCGTCTCCACGCATCCGTAAAATGTCCCTGTCACGCGCACTGGATAAGTACCTGAAAACAGTTTCTGTTCACAAGAAAGGGCATCAACAGGAGTTTTACCGGAGCAATGTTATCAAGCGATATCCCATTGCCCTTCGGAATATGGACGAAATAACAACCGTTGATATTGCTACATACAGAGACGTTCGTTTAGCAGAAATCAACCCCCGAACGGGTAAACCCATTACAGGTAATACTGTACGTCTTGAACTCGCCCTTCTGTCATCTCTGTTCAATATTGCTCGTGTTGAATGGGGAACCTGTCGTACTAACCCGGTTGAACTGGTTCGCAAGCCGAAAGTATCCTCGGGACGAGATCGCCGGCTAACGTCTTCAGAAGAACGTCGCCTTTCTCGCTATTTCCGCGAAAAAAATCTGATGTTGTATGTCATTTTCCATCTTGCCCTTGAGACAGCCATGCGGCAGGGCGAAATACTGGCCTTACGTTGGGAGCACATTGATTTGCGCCACGGTGTGGCTCATTTACCTGAAACCAAAAACGGTCACTCACGGGATGTTCCTCTGTCCAGACGTGCCCGTAACTTTCTTCAGATGATGCCCGTTAATCTCCACGGCAATGTTTTTGATTACACCGCATCCGGCTTTAAAAATGCCTGGAGAATAGCCACACAACGACTTCGCATCGAGGACCTGCATTTTCACGATCTACGGCATGAAGCAATAAGCCGCTTCTTCGAACTGGGTAGCCTGAATGTAATGGAGATTGCTGCAATATCAGGACATCGTTCCATGAATATGCTGAAACGGTATACTCATCTTCGTGCATGGCAACTGGTCAGTAAACTTGATGCCCGCCGGCGGCAGACACAAAAAGTGGCAGCATGGTTTGTGCCGTATCCTGCCCATATCACGACCATCAATGAAGAAAATGGGCAGAAAGCGCATCGTATTGAGATCGGTGATTTTGATAACCTTCACGTCACTGCCACAACGAAAGAGGAAGCAGTTCACCGCGCCAGTGAGGTTTTGTTGCGTACACTGGCCATTGCAGCACAGAAAGGCGAACGTGTCCCATCTCCCGGAGCGTTACCTGTTAACGACCCTGACTACATTATGATTTGCCCTCTGAACCCGGGCAGCACCCCGCTGTAAACATCATTCAAAACACATACAGAAAGGCGAGTTGCAACAACTCGCCAAACACATTCGATCTGCATGATCGAAATTATTCGTTTCACCAGAAAAAACACCGAAGATACAATAACCACATGAGCTGAAAAGACTTTTTCAGTCGGAGGAACAATGAGACTGAATACGACCGGTATTGCGGCCCGAATGATGCTCTCGCTGGACAAAAAAGCAATCGGCGAAAAACTCATCAACGGTCGTCAGATAAACCCGACACCTCTGCAGGTCCGTTACCCCCAAGGGGTAAGAGAAGTTCTGGGGATAATGAGCGAACAATTAGCCATATCCACCGCTGATTTAACCCGAATCCTGCTTGAGGATGCTCTTCATAATATGTTTATGCCTGCGGATAACACCACAGGAAACATAATAAGCAGAATTGAATACATCATGCTGTCGCATGATATAAATGCGCCATTACTGGCAACATTGCTGTCGCCATGGAATATCCGCTCCACGGTTATACAGGACCCGGCCAGACTTGCAGACTATCTTTCAGCTGACGCTCTCGAACATCTTGCTGAATGTTTTAATCTCAATCCGGACTGGCTGAATGGCCATGAAAACTATCCGATAGCGTTGTCCGGTGAATGGCCAGATACTGCTGATAATTTCAGAATGCTTATTAATGATAGCAGCAACACTGAAGTTATTTTCTGGCATAGTTTCCCCTTCGCAGGAAACACGAAAAGAGAATATTGCGGGGTAATATTGAGACAGAAAAAAGAAATAAATGGCTCTATAATATATCCGGCACTATCATTATCACCAACACTTCTGAACGATGAAAAAAGAAAATGGTTAACTGAATATACAACCAGGCAGAATACAACAATGTCTTTGCGACGCGTCACGTTGAGACCTGGCCTTGCCGGGAACCTTATTACAGGGCAAATACTACCTGTTAGCTTATTTAATACGTCTTTATTACCCTGGTAAATACCAGATAGTACCAAAGTAAAAATTTACGGCACATCCGTGTCATAGCGTTGTTTTGTCTAAATTCTGATAAACAGGAAATTAAATGATGAAGAAAAATCATATTACCCGCACCATCATTGCATCTGCTGTATTATTTTCCTTTAACGCTGCAGCAGCGACGTCATATTTTGAAGCGCGTAACGATGCAATGGGTGGTACCGGGGTAGCATCTTCCCATTATGGTGTGGCACCTCTGGCAAACCCGGCTTTACTGACAAAGCACAACAGCAATGATGATTTCAGCCTTCTTCTGCCGTCTGTTGGGGCACAAGTTGCTGATCCTGATGATGTATCAAATAAAGCTGATGATGTTAAAGATGACTGGGATTTGTTTGACAGTGCTGTAGATAACCAGCATGGCGTACAACAGGCAGCAGCAAATCTTAAACATCGTCTGCAGGAATTCCGCAATATCAATGCAGATGCTCAGGTAGGTGTATCAGCTGTAGCAGCCATGGCAAATGACACTCTGCCGTTTGCCCTTATGGTCAAGTCTTACGGAACTGTCAGCGTAAACGGAAAAGTAAACGATGCAGACCTGGATTATCTGGACAAAGTTGCCAATGGAACAATTACCGACGTCGATAAGAATGCCCTGACCTCACGCGCATTCGGGCGTGCAGCTGTAATTACCGACGTCGGAATTTCATTTGCCAAAGAACTGGAAACGGCCGGACAAAAATGGTCTCTTGGCGTCACACCAAAATATCAGCGTGTGGACCTGTTTAACTACAACGTAACGGTTCGTGATTACGACAAAGACGATTTTGACGGTGACAAGTACCACAACACGAAAAACGGATTCAACGCCGATATTGGTGCTTATACAGACCTGAATGACAACTGGACTGTCGGTCTTGTTGCCCAGAACATCATTCCACGCAGTATTGATACTAAAGTCGTCAATGGCTTTAAAGAAACCTTCAAAGTTCGTCCACAGGCAACCGCCGGTGTATCCTGGCATAATGACCTGTTTACCACTGCTCTTGACGTTGATCTGACTCCTGCCAGTGGCTTCACTTCTGACAGCAAACGTCAGTTTGCAAGTGTTGGTGCTGAATTTAACGCATGGAAATGGGCGCAATTGCGTGCCGGTTATCGTCAGAACATGGCATCAAACTCCGGAAGCGCCTTCACCGCTGGCGTTGGTATCTCTCCATTTGACGTCGTACATATCGATGTTTCCGGCCTGGTAGGAACTGACCACGATTACGGTGCAATGGCACAACTTCAGTTCACTTTCTGATTACAGTCCCCGCCCCCGGCACTAAACCCGGGGGTATTTTTATATTCAGTTTAAATAACATGATGAAACCACGTTCTTCTTATTCAAAAACAGCATTCATTCTTTTATTTTCTGTTTTCCTGGTAGCGGCAGTGACAAAAGCAAAAAGCTCGCTTCCCGATATCACCCTGGAACAGGCAAAAGAAATTAATGCTGATAACACCGTTATTTTCCTTTTCCGCCATGGAGAACGTTGCGACCGTTCAGATATGCCATGCTATTCGGATAAAAGCGGAATCACTATTACCGGTACAGAGAAAGCACAGCAGGAAGGTATTAAGTTCGCAACAATCTTCAGTGAATATGATATTTACTCCAGCAATGCGGTAAGAACCATACAAACTGCAAAATTCTTCTCCGGTAAAGAACCCGTCGTTATGGACAGTTTATCAGACTGCAATAATGATCTTTATAAGACGCTTGAATCAATCGCAAGAGAATCTCATAAAAGGAACATAGTAATAATGACACATAATCATTGTTTATCATTTCTGGCCAGAGATAGGCTCGGCAAGAAATTCAAACCGGCGTACCTTGATGCCCTGATCATGCATTACGATGGTACCCGGCTCATACTTGACGGAAAATACAACAAAGAGTCATAGAGGATATTTGAATTTACATAAATTCTGATATACTCAGTAAGATACAAGAGTGTACGGGCACATGTGCCTGTCTGAATTGCAGGTTATCCGGATGAGGGCCGGGAACTGTTTCAGGGACAAGCGCCGGTACGTTCGATTCATAAATCGTCGAGTCATCCATCATGGATCGATTCGGCGCGGAGCGTTAAAGATTACGCTCATATTCGTTTTATGTCTGACGACACATCAACCAGCCAGTATCAGGAATAATCACCTTCAGTAAACTATGAGGCTATTTACCTGGCCACACTGGCATTTATTTCCGGTAACGCAAGTATAGCCGGAAACAAACATCATCCTGTCTGTACCGGAGCACCGGTATATCCCATTCTGATTTAACTGCTCAGGAATTATTATGAACCGTATTATACCTGCGGGGTGTCTTGCCGCCCTTTTTCTGGCTGGCTGCAACTCCCCTTCTCAGCATACTCCTGTTCCGCGTAACTACGGTGCTGCCTCTGATGTGGCGGTTACCCGACACACTCAGTACACATTATGGGACAAAGGTGTATTTTCCGGCCAACTTCCGGTTTCAACGGGGTCTCATCTTCTGACAGCTAACAGCGATCGCCTTTCCTTTGACTGGGAAGGTGATGCGATTGAATTACTGAACGAACTGGCCAGAGTCAGGGGGATGCAGTTTAACTACAATGGTGTCCGCCTGCCGTTACCAGTCAACCTTCACGTCCGGGATATGACGTTTTCCAATACGTTGAGACTTATTGAAGCCCAGACAGCCTGGAGAGCAACAATCCATCAATATCCGGGCCTGTTACAGGTCAGCTTCATGCAGCCGGAGAACCGGAAAAAATGAAAGCACTCACCTCTCTCATTTTGCCAGTAATACTGCTTACTGGTTGTTCTTCTTCCCCTACCATCTCGCCAGGTGGTGTCAATACGCCACGTCGTGACTTTTATGCATGGCTTAATCCACGTAGTGAAATGGGGGATAGTGTGTCAGAAACGCGCTGGAAAATGCTGACCGACGCGGGTAAAACGCTTGGATTTCGTGGTGGCAAGGCTCAGCGTTCATGGGAGCTGATTCAGGCACTCAAAGCCCGGGAAAGCACACTTAATGCCTTATACGATTTCCGGCCACTGATTAGCCCGGAAGGCTGGCTACCACCGGTTATTGATGAAGCACAGGACGTAGCTCATATCACGCCAGATCAAATCCGGACCTCTTCCCGGGTCTGGACCATCATTCGCCCTGAACGCTTTGTCAGCAATCCACCGGGCTGGCGTGACTGGCTTCTCCGGGGGCTTTCAACAACAGCCACTCCGGGTACAGAAGGCAGCGTCGTTCCAGAAGACAGCGTGCAACGAAAAGTGTGGGAAACCGCATTACGGCAGGGATGGCAGGAAGGAAGACAAAACGCCGACCTGACGCTTGAAGCCAACCAGAAAACCCTCACCCGTGATTACCGGGGCATGATGCTGTACTCACTTCTCTGGCGTCAGGGCATGATCACCCGTCCGGATGTTTCTGATCAAATGCAAACCGTTACAGGTGACGGGAAAAAACTGGTCACTGGAGATCGTGTTCGTCGCCTTAAAAATCATGCGGAATTCAATCTTCAGAAATCTCACTGGCGTCCGCTTATAGGCACTGAAGGAGGCTCCCGATGAATATTCCTGATGAGTTTGGTCTTTTTCCGTTTCAGCGTTTCACTGCAGATGAACTACGGCATTTCTTTGTCTGGTGTGCCGCACATAAAGTCAGTGATGTGGATCTGACCGGCGGGTCACCTGTATCTGTCAGTCGCTTTGGCCGACGGGTGCGTTGTTCCAGTGCAACGTTACCAACCACACTCATGTCCTCCCTGATTGATGAACTGTTCGGTCGGGAAGTCATTCCCCGCGTTCTGGCAGGCAATCCGGTTGACAGGACGATACAGATTAACGGGGATGCATCCGGTCGCTATGGTCTTAAACGCGGAGAACGCATCCGGTTACGCTCTCACCTCATTCAGGGCACATCTGGTGCGGAGGAGAAAGCAATATCAATAACCATGCGTGTCATCCCGACAGAAATACCGGACATCCTCTCCATGAACATTGAACCAGACCTGCTTGAAGCAATGGTCTGCAAAAGCGGTCTGGGATTTGTATGTGGTGAAACCGGGTCAGGAAAATCAACGCTGTGTTCAGCACTGTACCGTTACATTATGGACAATTTCCCCGACGCCAAAATCGTGACATATGAAGACCCGGTGGAATATATCCTGGGAAATGAAAACGATCTGCTCCCACCGCATCAGGCAGAAATCGGGCGTGATGTGGTCAGTTTTGCTGCCGGACTGCGTTCTGCTGTACGACGTAATCCCGAAATTATCGGTGTTGGTGAGATCAGGGATAACGAAACCGCCGACGCAGCGGTACAGGCAGGCAACACCGGGCATTACTGCCTGAGCACCATGCATACGAAATCTCCTGGTGAAACGCTGGCACGTCTTCTTGGGCTGTTTCCCCCTGTCATCAGGGATTCGATGGCCTGGGCTGTCCTGTCACTGTTGCAGTTCATTCTGGTTCAGGTTCTGGTCAGAACAAATGACGGTGGTCGTAAAGCCGTCCGGGAATATATCGTCATTAACGATGAGCTTCGCGACAATCTTTCCGGAATGCCGCATGCAGAGTGGGGGCATCACATTGATGCCATAATCCGGCAGGAGAAGCGCCGTATCCGGGACCAGATTCTGGAAATGTATATCCGGAATGAAGTTGACCGAAGAGAAGCGATTCTTTTTATCCCACCAGGGGAGTTACGGTCATGAAAAGAGAAGGTTTCTGGCGATATGCAACACCGCCAGTCAACATCCAGGGCGTACCTCTGCCGTTCACCATGATTTATCTGTTTATATGCCCCTTTCCCTCCAAAACAACCTTCTGGATTTGCACCGGCATCATTTTATTTTTCGTTATTCTCGACCGTTCAGGCTGGACTGTCAGGACGATCTGTACTCGCATTTTCAGCATTCTGAGAGGGGCCATCGCCTCCGGTCGTCCATGGTGGTATCGCCACCATACGGAATCACCACGAGACTGGACTGGCCTCGATTAAATTCTGGAGTCTTTATGTCAGGTAAAAAAACTATCGTTACTCTGCTCCGGGTATCGCTACTGGCATGCCCGTTACTGTTCACGACACCATCGTTTGCAATGATCGACACGCCATCCGTGAAGGTCGGCTTTTCTCCTGAAGGAAGCGCATCCGCTCTGGTGCTTGACACAATCAACAGTGCGGAAAGCTCCATCAGGATGATGGCATATTCCTTCACCGACCCGGATGTAATGCATGCGCTGGCAAAAGCGAAAAAACGCGGAGTGGACGTCCGTATTGTTGTTGATGACAAGGGGAATACGAACCGGGCAAGTCAGGAAGCGATGAAATATATCAACCTGCTGGACATTCCTCTCCGGACTGTAGATGCCTTCCCCATCCATCACGACAAAGTCATCATTGTTGACGGAAACACGGTTGAAACTGGCTCCTATAACTTCTCTCGTGCTGCTGCACGCAAGAATTCAGAGAATGTCGTTGTGCTCAAGAATATGCCGGATGTAGCCGCACAATATCTTGAACACTGGCAGGATCGCTGGAATAAGGGTACAGACTGGAGACCCTGACAAACATTTCTCCCCCGATTTTCTATCCCCCCAGCCACCCCCGGCTTCCGGCGGTGGTTTTTTTCCGTCTTTTTTCAGGAGAAGCACTCATGCCGTCTGTATCCCGCTACCGCACCTGGCTTGCCGTGCCTGCAGATGAAATAGAAGATCTCAAAAAAGCACATCCCCCGATGAACGGGCACACGCCCGTCATCTGGGACAAGGAGCACAAACTCTGGTTCGCCCGCCCGGGGGCGGACCTGTCCAGGCTGGACCGCTGGCTGCCCCGGCCACAGGACGTCTCCATGAACGGCAGTGATCCGGTCACCGAGTTTGCCCAGGTTCTGGAGAATGCCGGACTGGTTCTGAAAGAACTGCCGGTCATGGACGGGAAAATCCACCGTGTCCCGACCGCCGATGACAAAAAAGGACAAAAAAGTGGCGCATATCGCGGATTCCTGGACGGCAGACCTGCCGGCTGGTACAGGGATTATCGCAGCGCGGATAATTCGCCGATCACCTGGACCTTCTCCGGCGGAGAACAGACAGATCCCCGCGCAAGACTCCACCTGAAAGCGCATTCAATGCAACGCAGGGAGGACGCGGAGCGGGAACTGAAAGCACAGTACAACCGACAGGCCGCGTATGCCCGCCGCTATATCAACAAATGGCCGCAGGCCACAGCACATGAATACCTGACCCGGAAAGGCATTCAGGCTGCACCGGGGGTGCGGGTAAACAACAAAAATGAACTGGTTATTCCCTTCAGTAACCGTAACGGCGCGATACGCTCTTACCAGCGTATTCCGGTCACCGGGGGGAAAGATGCCCGCATCCTGATAGATTCGGAGAAAACCGGTAACTGGTTTGCGCTGGGCACACCGCGCAACGGTCAGCCGGTACTGTTTGCCGAGGGCTATGCCACTGCGGCCTCCCTGCACGAAGCCACGGGCCTTCCGGTACTGATGACGGTGGATGGAGGCAACATGATTGCCGTTGCCGAAAATGCCCGGCAAAAGTGGACGCAAAGCCCCTTTATCTTCTGTGCCGACAACGATCATGCAATCCGGGTTAACAAAGGTATCGTCAGTGCAACAAAAGCCGCAGAACTGACAGGAGGATCGGTCATCTTTCCTGCGTTCACCGATGCCGAAAAAGCGCAGGGGCTGACCGATTTCAATGACCTGGACGCAAGCCGGGGACGGGCCGCTTTTCAGCATGTCATCAACGCCCAGTTAGAACACATCGGGGTTTCCACCCCCAACAGTAACACCCCGGAAATGCGCGAGGCACTGGTGATAGGCAACCTCGTTTTTACACCGGTCCACACTGAGGAAAAAACCATGACTCCGACAGAATATCCTGAAACATCACCCGATACAGGGCACAGCCATGACCAGGGACCTTCTCTGCCGTCCGCCACGCAGCAGGAACAACCAGCTGCTTCCAGCAGTAACATTGCTGATGAAACACAGTCATTTACCAGTCACGCCACTGAAAATAACGGCAAAGATGAGCGGCACGCTGATAACGTTCAGGCGCAAACGGAAAGCTCTGTAGTTCAGGACTCCCCTGCAGAATCACCGGCGTCCCCGGAAAGTACAACGGCGTCTGCCCCTGATGAACCCGCTCATCCGGCGGAACCTCCGGAAAAAGTTGTCTCGGTGGCCACAGATAAAGACTGGCGTGAATTTGAAGCCGAACTGTCACAACCGGAAAAAAACGAGTCACAACAGGAATCCGGCACTTCACCTGAAATACCGGCCCCTGCTGCCGCCCCCGCATCCCCTGAAGACAGTCCCTCATCTGAAACCATGAATGAATCAGCCGAGCCATCACCTTCCCCTGATGCAGTCAAAGAGGAAATGACCGTGATGACGGAGCCTGATGACAAACAAAGCACCGGAATATCCCCGGATACTCCCCGGGAAGAGGCGGTCAGCCATGTAACTGAAGACATTCCCCTTCAGCCAGAACCGTTCCTTCCTGAGTCAGATGGCCCTGAAGAATACGAAGACTACAGCGCATATCAGGAGCTGATGAACAATGAAAATCCTGAGCATCTGCAGGAAAACAGTGATATGCCGTCGCAACCGGACACAGGCCACGTTCAGGCAGATGAGTCAGAACTTCAGACCACAACAGATACTGCAGAACCGGCTGTCCGGGATGAACCCACTCCGCAGCAACCTGTTCAGAGCACATCACCTTCTGATAATACTTCTTCGTTTCTCGACAAAGCGCGTGGCCTTTTTACGCGTAAAAAAACGGATTCACAGGCGCATGAGAACAGTGATCCCACGCCCTCACAGGAAACCACGACGACCACACCGACACCTGACAGTATTGTCTACGCCCCGGAACGTTCTGATGCACAGATATCGCTCAATCTGGACGAAATCATTAAATCGCTGGAAGGTGAAGAACGAGCAGACAGAACCGTCCTGTACAAACTGGATGGCAAACCTGCCTTCATTGACCGGGTAAACCGGCTGGAAATGGTCAACGGTGCCAGCAATGACGATCGCAGCGTTCTGGCCGCACTTGCTGTGGCCACCAAATTTTATGGGGGCGTCATAGAGCTGACGGGCAGTGATGCCTTTAAGCAAAAAGCAATGCAGTTGATTATCGAGCACAACATCGATGTCCGGATGAAATTGCCAGATCAACGGGCTGAACTAGAAAAATTACGCAAGGAAATGGCTGTCAGTAAGGATGCTGTTGTCACCCATCAGCCAACACCGGAACTTAACCGGAATATCCCTGAACAACCGGCTGTCCCTGACCCCGTTCAGGAAAAAGAAGCCACACAATCCCCGGCGTCCCCTGCTGCCCCTGAAGCATCAACCGTCAGCACCGCTCCTGCATCATCACCGGCTGAACCAGGCAAAACGGCAGATGCAGCACCAGGTGAAGAACCACCAGGAAAACTTCGCCCGGGAGAGAGCGTGACTGCCGTACTG
>ENA-UOZQ01000371-UOZQ01000371.1-food-metagenome-genome-assembly--contig:-NODE-371-length-11203-cov-4.074004_pt1 | contig 11203 bp, 9 predicted proteins | sample MGYA00249876_ERZ772739 | MGnify/ENA primary metagenome ERZ772739 (study PRJEB29005, sample SAMN08379460) | food metagenome | isolation source: cheese spiked with Escherichia coli O103 | study: EMG produced... | reverse complement strand
TCACGCCGCGTACGGCCCAGCCGAGCACCGGAAGATGTTCGTAAATCATCTCTCCGGCATCGTAGTAATCCCGCTGGCGAACTATGCGATCGTCGCGCATGTCTACCACAGAGCAGCCCGGCAGCTGGCGCATTGCCCCCCGGGCAATACGCGGGTGCGACCAGTGCATCATCCAGGTAACAACAAAGCGATCGCCCTGCTGCAACGGTGCATCGACGGTAAAGCGGCACCGCTGGACGTTAGCCAGCAGGTGAGTGAAATAGCGCTGAATCGCGAACAACCCGCTGTGTTCGCCAAAGGGATCGATAAGCGTGGCATCGGCGCGATAAATCTTTGCCAGCGCCGAAGGTGGCTGGGTATCCAGCGTGGCGTAATTATCATGGAATCGACTGATGACGGACGGCAACGTGCTCATGGGTCACATCCTGGCTGTAAACAACGTAGCGAAATCGCATAATTAAAACTTACACAATTAACGTTATTTGTCCAAGTTTGTGCAGATATATTTTTTATACCTCTTTTAATTCAGTATTTTAAAAACTTTCCCTGAGGTGCCAATTTGAGTCAAAAGCAGATTCTCACCGCCGTGCCGTTATTTTTTAGGGATAACCTTAAGGCAAAGGTGCCATTTATCTTCCAGACTTATCCTTTTAATTCATAAGGATGTCACGCGATGAAAAATTTACTGATGGCGCTCTTTTCCAGCCCGGAATCCTTGTTGCAGGTTATGAGTCACCAGGAAATTATCGAAGCCGTAGAGGATGGCGACCGCATCATCATCGATCAGGATGGAAACGCCTCGGTTAACTACAAAAGTAACGAGGTTCGGCAGGACTTTCTGCGCCATGTCAACGCGCTGAAGAGGGCCTGAAATGGGAACGGCAATATTCATGGTATTGATGGTATGCGGCTACTGGTACACCAGCCGCGATCTCTCAACCCGGTTCAAAATTAAGCGTTCATTCGGCTGGGATGTCTATTTCCTTGTGGCGCTGTATGGCTGCATTTTCGTTTTACAGGGCGTGATCGCCACCGGCCTGCTCTGGCTGCTGTTGTTCGCCCTCTCCGCCGCCGACAACACGTTCCATTTCACGTCCGCAAAATACGCCGACTGGCAAATTGATTTTATGAACTGGAGCTTTTTAGGGATTCAGGCTCCGGTCGTGGTGATGCTGGCCTTTGCGATCCTGTTTTGTCTCTATCGTTCTAACTGGGCCGGCAGCGCGCGGCTGGACGGCGAAGGCCGGAAAAAGCTCTACAAGCGGCTGGCGCAATCGAGCGGGATTGAACAACTGCTCTATCAGTGCATGGAGGAAGGTGAACTTGCGCACGTCACGCTGAAGTCGCGGCGGATTTATATTGGCATGATCCATACCGCCACGCTGGAGTATGAAAAAACCGCCAATATCGTGCTTATCCCGATGCTGAGCGGCTACCGCGACGGGGAGAACATGCAGCTGTGTATTGAGCACAACTACAGCAAATGGTACGCCGAGCATGAGGTTACGCTCGACTCAGAGCCAAAAAGCGCTATGGATTTCCGTAAGGTGATCATGCTTGATCAGATCGAGAGTATTTCACTGTTCGATCCGGCAAGTGCCAGCGCGCTGGCGATGCGTGAATAAAAAAATGGCGCCTTATTTCTAAGGCGCCAGGATTATGTGGACGAAACCTGAACTTATGGCGTTACGATATTGAACCAGAAGTCAAATTTGTCCATGTAGCTCAGCATCTCTTCCAGCTTCGCCCCGTTTCCACTCACCTTCACGTCACCTTTATCCATCGCCTGCTTCAGCGTCTCTTTCTTAAGGATGATGTTGTTCAGCGTGGTGCGGTCAAGCGCGATAGTTGCGTCGGCATCCTTCGCCTGCGCGTTGGCGGTATGGTTCAGCACGCCGTTTTCCAGCTCCAGCTTGTATTTTCCGCCATCCTTACCGAGATCGACATTGAAGACCGCCTTCGCGTTACCGGCCCGCACCCCATTGATGTGCACACCCAGGTAGTCGAAGAACATTTCCGGGGTCATCGCCCGCACGGTATCCGGGCTGGCGGTGTTCGGCGTCGGCAGCTTCTTCACGCCATTACGCAGTTCTTGCGCGCCGGTCAGGTAGAAGTTACGCCAGGTGCCCGCCTCCGCCTGGTAACCTAACTGCTCAAGCGCGTCGGCTTCCAGATTACGGGCAGCCTGGTTGTTAGGATCGGCAAAGACCACTTTGCTGACCACCTGAGCAACCCAACGGTAATTACCCTGCTGATAATCCGCTTTGGCTTTCTGCATGATGGCATCAGCGCCGCCCATGTACTGCACGAACTTCTTCGCAGCCTGTTCAGGCGGCAGCTCGTCGAGGGTTGCCGGGTTGCCGTCGAACCAGCCGAGATAAAACACGTAAGTGGCTTTGACGTCGTGGCTAACGGAGCCGTAGTAACCGCGGCTTGCCCACTGTTTCTCGAGCGATTCCGGCAGCTTAAATTCTGCGGCGATCTCATCGCGAGTCAGGCCTTTGTTGGCCATACGCAGGGTCTGGTCGTTGATGTAGCGGTACATATCGCGCTGGCCTTTCATCAGCTTGACGATATTCTCGTTACCCCAGGTCGGCCAGTGGTGCTGCGCAATAATCACTTCCGCGTCTGCGCCCCAGCGCTCAATGGCGGCGTTAATGTACTTAGACCAGGCCAGCGGGTCGCGGATTTTCGCGCCGCGCAGGGAGTAGGTGTTGTGCAGAGTATGGGTCACGTCCTCTGCGGCCTCGATCATTTTCTTCTCTTTGACGTACCACAGCATCTCCGACGGAGCTTCTGAACCCGGCGCCATCATAAAGTCGTAGGTCAAGCCGTCGATCACTTCTTCCTGACCGGTATGGGTAATGTAGTCGGTCGGCGGGATGAGGGTGACAGTACCCGCAGAGGTGGTGGTGCCAAGGCCTGCACCCACCTGGCCTTTTGCATCCGGCTTCAGCAGGTTGCCGTACATATAGCTCGCACGGCGGCTCATCGCGTTTCCGGCCATAATGTTTTCGGAAACCGCCTCTTTCATAAAGCCATCCGGCGCGTAGATTTTCACTTTGCCAGACTTGACGTCAGCTTCGTCAACCACGCCGCGCAGGCCGCCATAGTGGTCAACGTGGCTGTGGGTGATCACCACAGCGACGACCGGTTTCTTGCCGCGGTTTGCATAGTAGAGATCCAGCGCTTCTTTCGCCGGTTCAGCGCTTAACAGCGGGTCGATAACGGTAATGCCCTTCTCGCCCTCAATGATGGTCATGTTGGAGAGATCGAGATTACGGATCTGATACACGCCGTCGGTGACCTTAAACAGCCCGCCAATGTTGATCAGCTGTGACTGACGCCACAGGCTCGGGTTAACCGTATCCGGGGCTTTTTCACCCTCTTTGACGAAATCATATTTCGCCGGGTTCCAGATAACGTTCCCCTGCTCGCCTTTGATCATGTTTTGCGGCAGCGGGGCGATAAAGCCTTTATGGGCATTTTCAAAGTCGGTTTTATCGGCAAACGGTAATTTGTTATACAGGGCGTTATTAGCCTGCTGGGTTGTAGGAGTGGCATCCTGCGGCTGTACTTCCGCAAACGCGGAAAGCGACAGCGACGTCAACACACCGGCCAGCGCCAGATGTTTAGCGATTATCGTTAATTTCATTAAATGGCCTCATAGATTAATTGCGCCGCCAGCGATATTTAATTGTGGCGGATAATTTTAATGCGAACTCATTGAGGACCATTCTAACCAGAATACCTTCCCTTCATAGTCCCATATGGGACTGGTTATTTATCGATTCGTAATCCGTGGGCTATTGCTGCTATACTCGCTACCATAGCAGACGTTGCGGGGAGAGGCTTAGCGTGAATTTTCAGGATATCCATACCTATTATCAGCAACTCAATATTGGGCAATTTTTTCCGCAAATGCTTTGTGAAGGCGAGGTCTTAACCGTTGCCGCAAATAAAAAACTCACCGTTGAACCTGGCTATATTTATTTCTGTACTGAAGGGTCGCTGACGATATTAATGCCTGATGATGGGCTGAATATTGGCAATACTATTGAGTATATGCCGATCGGGTTAATGGAAAGGTATTGTCCACTCGCGAAGTATGAATATCGCAGCAGTGCCAGGGTGAAACTGGTGAGAATATCCTGGGCCGCCTTCGACCAGATATTTTTCCAGGGTGGGCCTGAGCGCATGCAGGCGCTGGCCACCATACTGACCTATATGTCGATAATCACCATCGACCTGCATAACGAACGCAGGCAGGTCACCAGCTACCAGACCATTAAACCCATGCTCTATCGCTATCTTTATCGGCAGGAAACCCACACGGGAGAGAATGAGGGTCTGGCGCTGTTTATCATCAAGCGCACTAACCTGTCGCGAACGCATGTCTTTCGCGTGCTGGCGGATCTTAAAGCCGGGGGCTATATCACCATGAAGCGCGGAAAGCTGGTGTCGATAGACCGTCCGCTGCCGGAGGCGTATTAAATTACGCCCCTGAAGCGAATGCTTCAGGGGCTGGCTGATTAACGCACCAGGTGCAGGAAGTGCAGATGTTTTTCATACTGGTCCAGAATATCGTTAATTAACTGCTCCTGGTTCCAGCCCATCACATCGTAATTTTGCCCACCTTCCTTGAGGTAGATTTCTGCCCGATAGTACCGGTGCTGTTCTGCCTGAATCTCATCATTCTCCATGGCCGCTAGCGCGAAGGTCGGCGAGTTATAGCCACGCAGCCTGACTTCATAAATGAAATTCAGCTCATTGCCTAAATCCACCTCAAGGCGAATACGATCGTCCGACGCGTCGCTGATATGGCTCTGCGTTCCCTGCTTATTCAGTTCATCCTGCACCAGCACCATGGCCGGTTTGATCACCTCCTCCATAAAGCGTTTCACCAGGGAGCGTTTAGGTAAGTAGGCGATGTTACGCAGTCTGCGCTGCCACGGAATGGGGTTACGGGCCGCTGTCGGCGCGATCGTGGCCATACTCAGGCTCTCGCGTTTGGTCAAATCGCGTCGGAGCGCCTTCAGCAGGCCATAGATCGACACCAGCAGGATCATCGAGAACGGTAGCGCGCTGGCGATGGTCACGGTTTGCAGCGCACTCAGTCCGCCCGCGAGCAGCAGCGCGATAGCGACTACGCCCATCAGCGCGGCCCAGAAGATGCGCTGCCAGACGGGGGTATTGGCCTCGCCGCCGGACGCGAGGGTATCCACCACCATCGCCCCGGAGTCGGCTGAGGTCACAAAGAAGACGATGACCATCGCCATGGCAATAAATGACAGCACGGAGGAGAACGGGAAGTGCTCAAGGAAATTAAACAGCGCCAGTGCCACGTCCTGCTGGACGGTATTCGCCAGATCGGACGCTCCCTTGTTCATGATGAGGTAAATGGCGCTATTGCCGAACACCGTCATCCACATCAGGGTAAAGCCCGCCGGGACAAACAGCACGCCGGTCACGAACTCGCGGATGGTTCTGCCGCGGGACACACGGGCAATGAACATCCCGACAAACGGCGACCAGGACAGCCACCAGCCCCAGTACAGCAGCGTCCAGCCTCCCAGCCAGTTGCTGGATTTCGGTTCATAAGCGTACAGGTTAAACGTCTTGCTCACCAGCTCGGACAGGTATCCGCCGGTATTTTCCACAAAGGATTTCAGCAGGAGTACGGTTGGCCCCAGGCACAACACCAGCACCAGCAGCAGTACCGCCAGCCCCAGATTGAGCTCTGATAAAATGCGAATGCCTTTATCCAGACCGGACACCACAGAAATGGTCGCCAGCCCGGTAATCAGGACGATCAGGATCACCTGCACGGTATCGTTGATGGGTACGCCAAAAAGGTGGTTCAGCCCGGCATTGACCTGTAAAACGCCGTAGCCTAACGAGGTCGCCACGCCAAATACGGTGCCGATTACCGCGAAGATATCCACCGCATGACCTATCGGGCCGTAAATACGGTCGCCGATAATCGGATAAAGCGCCGAACGAAGCGTCAAAGGCAGGCCGTGGCGGTAGCTGAAGAACGCCAGAATCAACGCAACGATGGCGTAGATAGCCCAGGCGTGCAGCCCCCAGTGGAAGAATGTCAGCCGCATGGCCTCTTTGGCCGCAGCGACCGTTTCAGGTGTCCCCACCGGCGGGGAAAGGTAGTGCATGACCGGCTCCGCCACGCCGAAGAACATCAGGCCGATCCCCATCCCCGCCGAGAACAGCATCGCGAACCACGAGTGGTAGCTGAAGTCAGGCTGGGAGTGGTCGGGCCCGAGTTTAATATCGCCGTAGCGGGACAAGCCGAGGAACGTCACGCTCATTAAAATCAGCGCGACGGCAAGAATGTAAAACCAGCTGGCGTTGGTGAATATTTGCTGTTGCAGTAGCTTAAAGTTTTTATCGGCAACGTCAGGGAAAATCGCGGCAAAGGCGACAAGAAGGAAAATTAACAAAGCAGATGTGTAAAATACCGCTTTGTTAATCTGGCTTTTGGACTGCTTTGGGATAGTGTCGTTTTCACTCATATAGTGTCTTCCATAAACGCATTGACCGCTCTGAATGAGAGGCGTGATCTGCGTCAGGGTAACAAAATCCCTTTATGAATGCAGGTCTGAAACGTTCAATTATACACTATCCCCTAAGGGTATTTGTTGCGCGTTAACGCATCCCTATGCCATTGCATTATTTCGCAGGCAAGAAATGGTTAATTATCCCGGCCAGCCGACTTGGGCCGTAAGTTCTCATCGAATACCAGCCGTTTGCGGCCGGGCTCTTCTTCCCGCAGCGGCTCTACCTGATGCAGCGTCTGCTTACAGCGATCCACCAGCACCTGATACTCCCGCGTGCCCTGCTTTTTCCACTCTATTTCCTGCGCGCTTAGCTCACGAATCGCTTTCGCCGGACTGCCAAGAATTAAGTGATTCGCAGGCATTTCCGCTTTGGCCTTCACAAACGCCGCCGCCCCGACGATGCTGTTTTCGCCGATCGTCGCTCCGTCCATCACCACCGCATTCATCCCCACCAGCGCATTACGGCGGATAATGCAGCCGTGCAGGATCGCGCTGTGGCCGATATGCCCGTCCTCCTCCACCACCGTGTCCTGCTCCGGAAAACCGTGCATCACGCAGTTATCCTGAATGTTCGCGCCGTCTTTCACCACGATCCGGCCAAAATCACCGCGCAGGCTGGCGTTGGGGCCTACGTAAACACCTTTGCCGAGGATCACGTCGCCAATCAGCACCGCGGTCGGGTGAACATAGCTCTCTTCAGGCACGACCGGCGTCAGACCATCAATTTGATAAACAGGCATACCCTCTCCTTATGTGATATTCAGACCACCAAAACGCTGGTGATAAAGCGTGCCGGGCGCGGGCAGCTCGCCGACGGAGGTTTCCCCCTTCTCACTGACAAACGCCAGGGCTCCCGCTGCCACGCGCTGGTAGATGTTAATGCACAGCTGTCGCGCGCTCTGTCCCGCCCAGTGCGCCGGGAGTAACTCCTCCGGCAACAGCGGATCTTTCAGCACCACGCGACGATAAAAATGAATGAGTAACAGCTGGATCTGGAAGCAGCGTTCCGGGGTTAAATCCTCGGGCGACGCCTCTTTAAGCAGCGGCAGCAGCGGACGGAACGAGTTGATAAACGTTTCATACATCGCGTTTTGTTCGGTCAGCTGCCAGCACTCTTCCACGCGGGATCGTAACGCCGCGCGTGACAAAGCCAGCGGCGAATGAGCTTCAAAGAAAATGACGTTTTCCGCCACGCCCGCGTCATGCAACAGCGACTGCACGTCCGCGAGGTTCTGCGACGGCGAGGCCATCAGGCTCGGCGCCAGCGTGCCGAACCCTTGCCAGATGAGCTGTTTTTTCACGTCCGCGAGCGTGGTTTTATCCAGCCCCTCGGAAAGCAGTAGCAGCCATTTACCATCCCATGCCGGCAGTTCTGCACGGTAGATTTTATTTTCCGCGCGTCGGGTCAAACGCAGCCCCTTGTCGCTGAGACGGTAAAAGCTGCGGCGGCCAATGCGGGACACGTCCAGCCAGCCCTCTTTGTTGAGGCGAAACAGCGCGGTGCGCACAAAGCGCTCCCCGAATCCCATCCCTTCCAGCAGGGCCGCCAGACTGCCGAGCCAGATCTCTCCGCCGCGATGGGAAAGCGCGTCGCCATACAGCGAGGAGATAAGCGACGTTCCGCTGACGGGAACAGAGCTGACTGCGTGCTGGATAAAGGCATCAAGTTTATTCATGTGATTCATTCTGTTGTTATTTTTTTCCTGGATGAATCATAGCATAGGAATCTGGGGTTTCCCCCTCACCCCAGCCCTCTCCCTCAAGGGAGAGGGGGCCGTCGATGCAGACATTATTTTGTGTAGATCCCTCATCCGTTAGCCGCAACCTTACGCAAATCAAACACCCGGCAGGCTTTACCCTCGGATCGCGGTATGCTGCCGCAGTTAACGATCATCACATCGGTTGAAATCCCCACCATCGATTTAATCCGATGACGCAGCTGATGGCAGACCTGACAACGCTGTTCATGCGTCAGCGTTAAGCTACTCTGTTTCAGCTCGACCTTCACCGAAAGTGAATCAAGATGCCCGCGGCGGTTCACCTCCAGCTGATAGTGCGGCGAAAGATGTTCGAACTTGACGATCTCCTCTTCCAGCTGTGACGGGAAGACGTTAACGCCGCGAATGATGAGCATGTCGTCGCTACGCCCGCTGATGCGATCCATCCGGCGCATGGTGCGTGCGGTACCCGGCAGCAGGCGCGTCAGGTCGCGGGTGCGGTAGCGGATCACCGGCAGCGCCTCTTTGGTCAGCGTGGTGAACAGCAGTTCGCCCTGCTCGCCGTCGTTCAGCGGCGTGCCGTCGTTCGGGTTGACGATCTCCGGATAGAAATGATCTTCCCAGATGGTCGGACCGTCTGCGGTTTCAATACACTCCATCGCCACGCCCGGCCCCATCACCTCGGAGAGACCATAGATATCCAGCGCGGTAATGCCCAGCCGTTTCTCGATTTCGCGGCGCATCGCCTGCGTCCACGGCTCGGCGCCAAACACGCCGACGCGCAGGGAACAGGCGCTGGCATCACCGCCCATCTGACGCTCCAGCTCTTCGATCAGGTTCAGGCAGTAAGAGGGCGTCACCATGATCATATCCGGCTGGAAATCGCGGATCAGCTGCGCCTGCTTCTCCGTCTGGCCGCCGGACATCGGGATCACCGTCGCCCCCAGACGCTCTGCACCGTAGTGCGCCCCCAGCCCGCCGGTGAAGAGCCCGTAACCGTAGGCGACGTGAATTTTATCCTTCGCGCTGCCTCCGGCGGCGCGCAGGGAACGGGCGACGATATTGGCCCAGTTGTCGATATCATTCTGGGTATACCCCACCACGGTCGGCTTTCCGGTGGTGCCCGACGAGGCGTGAATACGCACCACCTGCTCCATCGGCACCGCAAAGGTATCGAACGGGTAGTTGTCGCGCAGATCCTGCTTGGTGGTGCACGGGAATTTTTGCAGGTCCGCCAGCTCGTTGAAATCGTCAGGGTGAACGCCCGCGGCATCAAACTTGCGTTTGTACATCGGAACGTTGTTGTAGGCGTGGTTCAGCGTCCACTTCAGGCGCGCGGTCTGCAACGCCTGCAATTCATCAATGGACGCGGTTTCGATCGGATCAAGCTTTGTTGTATTTATCATCGCAGGGTACTCACATTATTGTTCGCTCAAACACGCTCAAGGATCATGGCAATGCCCTGACCCACACCGATGCACATCGTACACAGCGCGTAGCGCCCGCCGCGTCGGTGCAATTCATTGCTCGCGGCCAGCGCCAGTCTGGCACCGCTCATTCCCAGCGGATGACCTAGCGCGATCGCTCCGCCGTTCGGGTTGACATGCTCCGCGTCATCCGGCAAGCCCAGCTGACGCAGCACCCCCAGCGCCTGTGCGGCGAAGGCTTCGTTAAGCTCAATGACGTCCATATCGGTGATACTGAGTCCGGCACGTTCCAGCACCTTACGGGTGGCGGGAACCGGGCCTAATCCCATCAGACGCGGCTCGACGCCCGCGGTCGACATGGCCACAATGCGGGTGCGCGGGGTTAACCCCTGGGCAAGCGCCATCGGCTCGCTGGCGATAATCAGCGCCGCCGCCCCGTCGTTGACGCCAGAGGCGTTCCCCGCCGTCACCACACCGTTCTTGCGAAACGGGGCTTTCAGCGCGGCAAGCTGTTCAAGGGTGGTTTCGGCGCGCGGATGCTCGTCTACGCTCACTTCCGTTACCGCGCCTTTTTTACCCGTTACCTGTACCGGGATTATCTCCTGCGCCAGAACGCCATTCTGCTGCGCCAGCGCGGTGCGCTGCTGGCTGCGCAAGGCAAATGCGTCCTGATCGGCACGGCTTATATTTAACAATTCCGCTACATTCTCTGCCGTTTCCGGCATGCTGTCAGTTCCGTATTGCTGATGCATGAGCGGATTCACAAATCGCCAGCCGATGGTGGTATCGAAGATCTCCGCCTGACGCTGAAACGCCGCGGTGGCTTTACCCATCACGAACGGCGCACGGGACATGGATTCGACGCCACCGGCGATCAGCAGATCGCCATCCCCGGCCTTAATGGCGCGTGCCGCAAAGCCAAGGGCATCCAGACCGGAGCCGCACAGGCGGTTAATGGTGGTACCGGAAACGGTCTGCGGCAGCCCGGCCAGCAGCGAAGACATGCGCGCCACGTTGCGATTATCCTCTCCGGCCTGATTTGCGCAGCCGAAGATCACGTCATCTATGCGCTCCAGATCGAGCTGCGGGTAACGCGCCAGCAGCGCACGCAGCGGAACGGCCCCTAAGTCATCGGCACGCAGGCTGGATAATCCTCCACCGTAGCGACCGACCGGGGTACGCACACCCTCACAAATAAATGCGTTACGCATCAGGCTTCTCCTGTCACACTGCCGCCGGTGCGGTGGGATTTCCCGCGAAAAAGAGCGACGGTTTTCTGTTGTTGATTCTGAATTTCGATGTCGTAGACGCCGGTCAGTTTGCCCTGATGCTTCACCCGCGCGGTAGCGGTCAGCTTATCGCCAGCAAAGCCCGGACGCAGAAAATCGATGGCGCAGCCTGAGGCCACCGCCGCCAGCCCCTGGCTGTTGCAGGCGTAGGCAAAGGCGGTATCGGCCAGCGAGAATAGCTGTCCGCCGTGGCA
>ENA-UOZQ01000368-UOZQ01000368.1-food-metagenome-genome-assembly--contig:-NODE-368-length-11309-cov-4.019726_pt1 | contig 11309 bp, 10 predicted proteins | sample MGYA00249876_ERZ772739 | MGnify/ENA primary metagenome ERZ772739 (study PRJEB29005, sample SAMN08379460) | food metagenome | isolation source: cheese spiked with Escherichia coli O103 | study: EMG produced... | reverse complement strand
GATTCCGCGTCTTTAAAGCGCCCGAACTGGCGCGACGCGATATCGTTTCGTTCCTGGGCGCGAGTTACTTCCGCGCAGTGGATGATACCTACCAGTACGGCCTTTCCGCGCGCGGGCTGGCGGTGGATACCTTTACTGACACCCCGGAAGAGTTCCCGGATTTCACCTCCTTCTGGTTTGAAACCGTTAAGCCGGGCGATACCACCTTTACCGTCTATGCGCTGCTGGACAGCCCGAGCATTACCGGTGCCTATAAGTTTGTGATCCACTGTGAGAAGAGCCAGGTGATCATGGACGTCGAAAACCATCTCTATGCGCGCAAAGACATCAAGCAGCTCGGCATCGCGCCGATGACCAGCATGTTCAGCTGCGGCAACAACGAACGCCGCATGTGCGACACCATTCATCCGCAGATCCACGATTCAGACCGCCTGGCAATGTGGCGCGGTAACGGAGAGTGGATCTGCCGACCGCTGAACAACCCGCAAAAGCTGCAATTTAACGCTTATCTGGATAAAAACCCGAAAGGCTTTGGTTTGTTGCAGCTTGACCGTGATTTCTCCCATTACCAGGACGTCATGGGCTGGTATAACAAGCGACCAAGCCTGTGGGTCGAGCCGCGCAACAACTGGGGTAAAGGATCCATCGCCCTGATGGAGATCCCGACAACCGGCGAGACGCTCGATAACGTGGTCTGCTTCTGGCAGCCGGAAAAACCGGTGCAGGCGGGTGATGAACTGGACTTCAAATACCGTCTCTACTGGAGCGCGCAGCCGCCGGTGCGTTCACCGCTGGCAAACGTCTACGCTACCCGTACCGGTATGGGCGGCTTCCCGGAGGGCTGGGCGCCTGGTGAAAATTACCCGAAAGTGTGGGCCCGTCGCTTTGCCATCGACTTCGTCGGGGGCGATTTGAAGGCCGCCGCACCGAAGGGCATTGAGCCGGTGATCACCCTGTCCAGCGGTGAAGCGAAGCAGGTGGAGATCCTCTACGTCGAGCCGTTCGACGGGTATCGCATTCTGTTTGACTGGTATCCAACCTCTGACTCCACCGAGCCGGTCGATATGCGTCTGTTCCTGCGCTGTCAGGGCGACGCCATCAGCGAGACCTGGCTGTACCAGTATTTCCCGCCCGCGCCGGACAAACGTAACTACGTTGACGACCGGATCATGCGTTAGTCCTTATGGGTTTGTGCCGGGTGGCGGCTTCGCCTTACCCGGCCTGATCCGGACGCATTTGTAGGCCGGGTAAGCGTTAGCGCCACCCGGCAATTAAGAGGCACTATGTCTTCAGAAATTATCCCCGTAACCCAGGAAATCGAGCTTCGCGCCGTCGAAGAGCGCTATACCACCGATCTGCATAACCTCGTTATTAAAAACAAAACCTGGCTGCAAACCGCCTTCGACTGGGCGCAGCATGTCGGCACTGAAGAGGACACGCGCCGTAACGTGCAGAGCAACCAGATGCTGCACCAGCGCGGCTACGCCAAAATGTTCCTGATTTTCATGAAGGACGAGCTGGTGGGCGTGCTTTCTTTTAACGCGATAGAGCCTGCGAATAAGGCCGGGTACATCGGCTACTGGCTTGACAAAGCGCATCAGGGACAGGGCATTCTCTCTCAGGCGCTACAGGCGTTTATGCGCTATTACGCTGAGCGCGGCGAGATCCGCCGCTTTGTGATCAAATGTCGCGTGGCTAACCATAACAGTAACCGCGTGGCGCAGCGCAACGGTTTTGCGCTGGAAGGTTGTTTGCGGGAAGCTGAAATGCTCAACGGCCGCTTCGATGACGTAAACCTGTACGCCAGGTTATTCCCGCTATAGCGCCCCCAGCAGCGGCGTCCGGGTGATCCGCGTGTCACCGTTGATCACTTTGGCTCCCCGGACGTGAATGCTTTCACCCTCCAGCGCCTCGATCGCCGCATCGTCTGTCATCTCCACCTGATGCTCAATCAGGACATCGCCGCTGATACGCGCGCGCCCCTGAATAACGACCTTGTCATCAATCAGGATCGGCCCGCCGCGTAACCACGCCTCGCCACCAATCAATACGTGGTGTTTAATCACGCAGTTACCTTCGACGAGGGCGTTTTCCGCGACCTGTGAACTGTACCGCACGGTCGGGATCGCATCATCCTCTAAACCGGCCAGCAGGCGGGCGTTGCCGTACACTTTGGCGCAGTCGCACACCCAGACGTTATTAACCGCGTTGCCCTCAAGAATGGCGCGGTCGAACACCTCCGCGCGGTGCTCAACAAAGGCCCAGGTCACCATGGCATCGCCGTAGATTTGCGCCTGATGCACAATACGCGACTGGCTGACCGTGGCTCTGTCGTAAATCTGCAGGATCTGCTCACGGTCGGGTGTCAGCCCTTTGGCTGCAATCACCATGCTGTTATGCAGCACCCGCGCGTCACCCGCGATACGGCATTCCCCGCGTACGGTGGAGTGCTGGATAGTGACGTTGTCACTTATTGCCGCGCCATGACTCACCTCTGCCGCGTCAAGCCAGCTGTTGCCGCCTACGTGTGCGCGGTGGCTTACGATGCAGGGTTGGGTGAGGCGGGCGTTGCCGGATATCCTGGCCCCGGCAAACACCACGCTGTTTTCATCATAAACCCAGCAATCCCCGTCCTGGGCGAGCGCGTGTTCATCCTCAACCCAACCACCTTTTGTCCCGCTGGTCACATCGTTAAAATCCTTTGCGGCAATAATCTGTCTGAGTAGGGTTGTGCACGGCGTTGATCCATCCTGCCAGCGCCAGAGACGCGTTTCATTGCCAAGCCTGTATTTTGTCATCGTGTTTTCCCTGAAAAGCCATTCACTAAACGTAGCAAACTTTTGGCGTTTCGAAGTGCTGGCGTCTGCACGGTAAACCCCTTAAAATGGCATTTAAAATACATTTTAAAGTTTAAAAAAAATGCATAACCAAAACCAACGCGTTCTTAACTTGCCCGCCGGTTATTTCGGTATGGTTCTGGGTACCATAGGTATGGGGTTCGCCTGGCGTTATGCCGGTACTATCTGGCCGGTGACGCGCTGGCCGGGCGAGATCCTGGTGGCGCTGGCGGTGGCGATCTGGTTCCTGCTGAGCGTGGCGTTTCTTACCCGTGCGGTACGGTTTCCACATAGCGTGCTGGCCGAGATGCGGCATCCGGTAATGAGCAGTTTTGTCAGCCTGTTTCCTGCCACAACGCTACTGGTGGCCATTGGCTTTGTGCCGTGGTGCCGACCAGTGTCGCTGGTGCTGTTTAGCGTAGGCGTGGTGATCCAGCTTGCGTATGCCGCCTGGCAAAGCGCCGGGCTGTGGCGCGGTAAGCATCCGGAAGAGGCCACGACGCCGGGACTGTATCTGCCGACGGTAGCGAACAATTTTATCAGCGCCATGGCCTGCGGTGCGCTGGGTTTCCACGATGCGGGGCTGGTGTTCCTTGGTGCCGGGGTCTTTTCCTGGCTGAGCCTCGAGCCGGTCATTCTGCAACGCCTGCGCAGCGCGGGCGAACTGCCCGCGGCGCTTCGTACTTCGCTCGGGATCCAGCTTGCGCCTGCCCTGGTGGCCTGTAGCGCCTGGTTTAGCGTCAACGGCGGCGAAGCGGACACCTTCGCCAAAATGCTTTTCGGCTATGGTCTGTTGCAACTCCTGTTTATGCTGCGTCTGATGCCGTGGTATCTGTCGCAGCCGTTCAACGTGTCGTTCTGGAGCTTCTCGTTCGGGGTGTCGGCGCTGGCGACCACCGGTTTACATCTGGGGCAGAGCAGTCCGTCAGGGTTCTTTCATGCCCTCGCGGTTCCCCTGTTTATTTTCACCAACGTCATCATCGCGATGCTGCTGGTCCGTACTTTTATCTTGCTGATGCAGGGCAAACTTCTGGTGCGCGCTGATAAGGCACTGCTAATGCAATCTGAGGAAAAATAATGACTGTCGATGAAAACTACTTTACTGAGAAATATGGGCTGACCCGCACGCACTCAGAGGTCCTGCTCTGCGCGGACATTGTTAAGTCGGGAAAAACGCTCGATCTCGGTTGCGGAAATGGCCGTAACAGCCTCTACCTCGCTGCCAACGGCTATGACGTGACGGCGTGGGATAAAAACCCGATGAGCATCGATAACATCGAGCGCATTAAGGCGGCGGAAGGGATCGCGAATCTGCAAACGGCGATAAAGGACCTGAACAACCTGACTTTTGACGGCGAATACGACTTTATTCTTTCCACCGTCGTGTTGATGTTTCTCGAAGCGAAAACCATCCCTGGTCTTATCGCCAATATGCAGCGTTGCACTAAACCAGGCGGCTATAACCTGATCGTTGCCGCCATGGATACGGAGGACTATCCGTGTACCGTCGGTTTCCCGTTTGCCTTCAAGACCGGTGAACTGAGCCACTACTACGAAGGCTGGGAGCTGATCAAGTACAACGAAGAGGTGGGGGAACTCCACCGTACCGATGCCAACGGCAACCGTATCAAGCTGCGCTTCGCCACCATGATCGCACGCAAGCCCGCTTAACGCGCGGCCAGCAGGCAGAGTTGCAGGGCCGTGCGACAGGAGGCCTCGAACGACGACAGCGGTAAAAACTCAAACTTCGAGTGGAAGTTATGGGCGCCGGTGAAGAAGTTCGGGGTGAGCAAGCCTTTGGCTGACAGGGCCGCCCCGTCCGTGCCACCGCGCATGGGGATCGGTTTTGGGGTGATACCGAGCGATTCCATCGCCTCGAACATCAGGTCGATCGCGCGGCGGTCTTCGCCAATCGCATTGCTGATATTGCTGTAGGTATCTTCAATGCGATACTCCACGTTTGCCGTGGGATGCTGCGCAGCAATCCGCGCTGCCACATCGGCAATTTGCTGCTTGCGGGCGGCAAAACCCTCTTTGTCAAAATCACGAATGTTGGCTTTCAGCACCGCTTCGTTTTGCCCGGCCTGGATGCCGTTAAACCAGATATAACCTTCGCGCCCCTCGGTGCATTCCGGGGTTTGCTGGCGATCGAAATGGCTGATGAAATCCGTTGCCATCAGCAGCGGGTTGACCAGCACCCCTTTGGCGGACATCGGGTGCGCCGTGACGCCGGTAAAGCGAATTTCAGCCGCCGCCGCGTTAAAGTTCTCGTAAACAATTTCCCCCAGCTCGCAGCAGTCGATGGTCCAGGCAAAATCGACGTCGAAGCGCTTCAAATCCAGCGCTTTCGCGCCACAGAGACCAATCTCTTCATCGGGCACAAACGCCACCACAATATCGCCATGCTTATGTTCAGCGGTGAGGTTTTCCAGCACCGTCATGACCACGGTGACGGCCGCTTTATTATCTGCGCCTAATACGCTGGTTCCGTCGCTGAAAATAATCTCCTCATCAGGATAAGCCAGAATTTCCGGGTGCTCATTTACGCGCAACCAAATATCTTTTTCTTTATTCAGGCAGAGATCATCTCCTGTAAAGGTTAATATTTGTGGATGAATATCCGGGGATAAACCGACGTCAACGGTATCGATATGGGTAATAAAACCAATCCGCGGCGCGCCGGGAATATTGCCTTTTTTCACGGCGGTAACGGTGGCGAACTCATCAATCACAATATCGTCTAACCCCAGCGTTTCCAGCTCCTTCGCCAGCTCCCGCGCCATGTCGTGCTGGCCCGGGGTGGAGGGCAGGGTTTTGACTTTCGGGTCGCTCTGGCTGGTGATGGCGAGATAGCGGAAAAAGCGTTGGGTTAATTGTCTGGAGAGTTCTGAGCCCATAGTGTTTCCTTCTGTATTTATTTTTCATGTGTTTGCGCCATCACTTTAATGTTATTTATGAAATGGCAAAAGAATTAATTAGCCGTCGAATTAAAAAGACAGGAATAAATGATGAAAAGCACATTCACAATGATAACGCTGGCGCTTGCTGCGCTGACGGTCAGTTCCACCGTCGCGGCAAAAACGCTGGTGTATTGCTCCGAAGGATCGCCGGAAAATTTCAATCCTCAGCTCTACACGTCGGGAACCAGCGTGGACGCCAGCGCCGTACCGGTTTATAACCGTCTGGTCGATTTCAAACCGGGTACTACCGAACTGGTGCCGAGCCTGGCGGAAAGCTGGGAGGTGAGCGAGGATGGTAAGGTCTACACCTTCCACCTGCGCAAAGGGGTGAAATTCCACAGTAATAAACTGTTCACGCCGACGCGCGACTTCAACGCGGATGACGTGATTTTCTCGTTTATGCGCCAGAAGGATGTGAATCATCCCTACCATAACGTATCCAACGGCAGTTATTCCAACTTCGAAAGTCTGGAGTTCGGCAGCCTGATTACCGCCATTGATAAGGTTGACGATCGCACCGTGCGCTTCACCCTGGCGCACCCGGAAGCGCCGTTTGTTGCCGATCTGGCGTGGTATTTTGCCTCCATCCTGTCGGCGGAGTATGCCTATGCCATGCTGAAAGCGGGCACGCCTGAAAAGGTTGATATGCAGCCGATTGGCACCGGGCCGTTTAAACTGGCGCAATATCAGAAGGATTCCCGCATCCTCTTTACCGCCTTCCCGGACTACTGGCAGGGAAAATCGAAGCTGGATCGACTGGTGTTCACCATCACGCCGGACGCCTCGGTGCGTTTTGCCAAAGTCGAGAAGAATGAGTGCCAGGTGATGCCGTTCCCAAACCCGGCGGATCTGCCGCGTATGAAGGCTAATAAAGACATCAACCTGATGAGCAAGGCCGGTCTGAATACCGGTTTCCTGGCATTTAACACGCAAAAGCCGCCGCTGGATAACGTAAAAGTGCGCCAGGCGCTGGCGATGGCGATTAACAAACCGGCCATCATTGAGGCGGTCTTCCACGGCACCGGCACGGCGGCGAAAAACCTGCTGCCGCCTGGCGTCTGGAGTGCCGACAGCGAGCTGAAAGACTACGATTACGATCCAGAAAAAGCGAAAACGCTGTTAAAGGAGGCGGGATTTGCCAACGGCGTAAGCATCGATCTGTGGGCTATGCCCGTGCAGCGGCCGTATAACCCGAACGCGAAGCGTATGGCTGAAATGATCCAGGCGGACTGGGCGAAAGTAGGCGTGCAGACCAAAATCGTGACCTACGAATGGGGCGAATATCTGAAGCGCGTGAAGGGCGGGGAGCATCAGGCTGCGCTGATGGGCTGGACAACGGCGACGGGCGATCCGGATAACTTCTTCGGACCACTGTTTACCTGTACGTCCGCCAACGGCGGGTCGAACTCGGCCAAATGCTGATTTAAGCCGTTTCAGAACCTTATTTACGAATCAAAATCGATAACCGATCGCGAAAAACGCGTGGCGCTGTACAAGCAGGCGCAGCAGATGATGCACGATCAAATGCCGGCGGTTATGATTGCCCACTCGACCATTTTTGAGCCAGTCAGAAAAGAGGTCACGGGCTATGAAATCGATCCCTTCGGCAAACATCTGTTCTGGCAGGTAGATATAAAACAGTAATATTTTTCTGCCCGGATCCCGTCCGGGCACTATTTTTACAATTTGTGCCTTCCCCGTCATTTTTTGCCACAACATTTCCCTCTGTTTTTTGTTATAACTTCAAGTGCATACTTGCAGATAACTCGGAACTCCATCATGCGTACTTCCACTTTTTTTAAAGTTGCAGTGCTTTCTGGCCTGTTGGCCCTTTCTGGCTGTGCGTCAAAAGTCGCAGCCCCCGATCAATATTCAGGCTTTTTAAAAGATTACTCTGACTTGCAGGAGATGACATCAGCAACCGGGAAACCAACCTTGCGTTGGGTCGATCCTTCCTATGATCCGGCGAACTACGACAGTATTATCTGGACCCCGATAACCTATTATCCGACACCAAAGCCAACCACACAGCTTGGGCAAAAAACGCTTGATGAATTGTTGAGTTACACCAATAACACATTAAAAAACGCGATTGGCCAGCGTAAGCCAATTGTGACGACGCCGGGCAAACATAGCCTGATCTTCCGCGGCGCCATCACGGGTGTGAGCTCAGAGAAAGAAGGTTTGCAGTTCTATGAAGTGGTGCCCGTCGCGCTGCTGGTTGCGGGGACGCAGATGGCAACTGGCCATCGCACCATGGATACCCATCTCTTCTTTGAAGGTGAGCTGATTGATGCCGCCACGAACAAACCGGTAGTTAAAGTTGTTCGTAAAGGCGAAGGTAAAGAGCTTGCCAACGAGAACACGCCGTTGGGATTCGCCACACTGAAACAGGTTGTGGATGATATGGCGACCGATGCCACCATGTTTGATGTCCATCAGACAGCAAAATAATAAAAAACGGCCTGCATCTACGCAGGCCGTTATTTTATGCCGTCAGCAGGCGGCGGAACCAGGTTTCCGGTTTCGTAAACATCACCATATTTCCCCCTAAAATCAACAGCAGGCCGACGATCCCGTTGATATGCCACACGTAACCCTCGTACACCGTTGAAATCGACAGCGCCACCAGCGGGAACAGCAGGGTGCTGTACGCGGCCTTACCGGGACCAATGCGGCCTACCAGCGTAAAGTAGGCGCCGAAGGCAATCACCGAGCCAAACAGAGCAAGATAGAGCAGCGCCCCCATATAGCTCACCGTCCATTCCGGCATAAAGCTTTCGCCCCTGAAGAGAGCGATAAGGCCCATCACGACGGTGCCATACAGCATCGCCCAGGCGTTGGTGGTCATGGTTTCCAGCCCGTTTCGCTGATGACGCATGCTGATCATATTCCCCAGCGAGAAGCCGTAGGTGCCGAGGGCGGAAAGCCCGATGCCCGTCAGCAATGACGCGCTCCAGCCGCTGGCGAGCAGATCGTTCCAGAACAGGGTAATGATCCCGATAAGCCCCAGCGCTGCCGCCGTCCAGAAGCGCGCGGGTGGACGCTGGCCGAAGAAGATAAAGCTGTTGATGGCGTTATACAGTACGGCCATCGAGAAAATCACCGACTCAAGGCCGGTATTGATATGGGCGGCGGCGGTATAAAAGCACCAGAAGTTGAAACAGAAAACGCAGCAACCCTGAAGCATGCAATAGAGATGATCCCGCAGCGCCAGCCTGCGCAGGCGACGAAGGGCGACCTGGACGATCATCATCGTGGCGCTGGCCACGGCGAAGCGCCAGAAAATGGAGACCGGCGCTGCAACCGGCCCCTGTTGTAAAAAAATGGCGATCCAGGTCGTGCCCCAGATAACAACAACCAGCCCATAGAGTAATGCGTTCATGGTGTCTCTCTTCTCATACCGCGGAAAACAACAGTGTGGCGAAAGAAGGGGGCCCCGGCTTTCATCGCCTTGCGCCGGACTTGCAAATTCTTGCGCTTTTTTCTCGCACAATGGCTGGTAACAGGCTGCAACACTTCTTAGACTGATAGTCTGATTAATCACCTGTTTACGGCCATGTCTCTCGTTTACGACACCTTTGAAACGTTACGCCAAAAAAATGCAGTGCTGCGGGAAACCGTCGCGCTCAATACTGGCATTCAACTGGCGGCGTGGTACAACAAGCACGACACGATCACCGTGAAAAGCAACCATCACACCCTTAGCCTGTACGTGGCGGATGGCTATGAAAGCTATCAAAAAACGCCGGGTGGCTGGAAAAATGGCGGTGGGCCGGACCGTTTTTGTCTGATGCCGGAAGAGAGCGAATCCACATGGGATATTCGTGATGACCTGTCGTTCGTGCACCTCTACTGCACCGATGAACACCTGCGGGACGTGGGGGAGAAAATCTGGGATAAACGACCGCTATCGCTGACGCTGGAGGAAAAAATCTTCGGCAGCGATCCGAAAATCACCACCCTTTATCGCCAGTTTTTGCTCGGCTGCGACTGGCAGCAAAACGCCAATCAGCTCACCTTGAGCACTGCGTCGACCTTATTACTGACGCATTTGGTCCAGCACTATTCCAGCGTCCAGTGGAAGTTACCGGTGGTCACCGGCGGGCTATCGCCGTTTGTGCTGCGCAACGTGCTGGCCTTTATCGAGGAAAATCTGGCGCAACCTTTAACGCTGGCGGAACTGGCGGGCCAGGCCGCACTCAGTGAGTATCACTTTGCGCGGATGTTCCGCCAGTCGATGGGGCTGGCGCCGCATCAGTACGTCATGCAGCGCCGCATGGAGAAGGCCAAAGCGCTGATTCAGCACACGACCACGCCGCTCACCGACATCGCGCTGGCCTGCGGATTTAACTCCGCCAGCCATTTCAGTAACCGTTTTCGCAGCATGACCGGCATCACGCCGTCACAGCTACGCGCGGCGAAGGCGTGAGAAGACAGCGTAACAGATCCCACCCAGCACCAGCCCCCAGAAAGCGGAGCCAATTCCCAGGAGCGTGACGCCGCTGGCGGTCATCAGGAAGGTGACGATCGCCGCGTCGCGCTCTGCTTCATGATTCAGTGCCTGATACAAACTCCCGCTGATAGTGCCGAGCAGGGCCAGCCCGGCCAGCGTCTGGATGCCGCTCAGCGGCAGGGCGGCCATCAGCCCCGAAATCGACCCGCCGAACACCCCCGCCAGCAGATAAAACCCACCTGCGGCCGCCGCAGCCAGCCAGCGTTTACTGGCATCCGGGTGGGCGTCCGGACTCTGGCAGATGGCGGCGGTGATGGCGGCGATACAGATGGAATAGACGCCGAAGGGGGACAACAGCAGCGCCAGCCCGCCGGTGGCAACGATCAGCGGTGAGACCGCCAGCGGATAGCCCGATGCCTGCATGGTGGCGAAGCCGGGCGCATTCTGCGACGCCATGGTCACCAGGAAGAAGGGTAAGCCGACGCTGATCAGCCTGGTGAAGGTGAACGCAGGGGCAATGAATTCCGGCATGATCACCGATAACGTCATTTTATTCGTGACAACGTCACCTCCAGCCCAGGCCACGAACACCCCCACCAGCAGCGTGGCGACAATGGCATACCGGGGCGCCACGGCTTTAGCCACCAGCCAGGCGGCCAGCATACTGCCGCAAAGAAGCACGTGTCCCTCAAGATTGCTGAATGCCTTCAGGCCAAACTGTAACAGCACGCCTGCCAGCATAGCGGCGGCAAGCGAGTGCGGGATCAGTTTCATCAACCGGGCAAACAGGTCAGTGACGCCGCACAGCAGAATCAGCGCATTCGCAAATATAAATACCCCTATGGTTTCCGCCAGCGTCACGCCTTGCAGGCTGGTGGCGAGCAGCGCCGCGCCAGGAGTCGACCAGGCGGTCAGCACCGGGGCTTTATACCACCACGACAATGCAAGCGTGCTGATCCCCATCCCGAGCCCCAGCGCGGTCATCCATCCGGCGATTTGCTGTGTACTGGCGCCCGCCGCCGCAGCCGCCTGCCAGATAATGGCGGCAGAGCTGGC
>ENA-UOZQ01000365-UOZQ01000365.1-food-metagenome-genome-assembly--contig:-NODE-365-length-11417-cov-36.154374_pt1 | contig 11417 bp, 12 predicted proteins | sample MGYA00249876_ERZ772739 | MGnify/ENA primary metagenome ERZ772739 (study PRJEB29005, sample SAMN08379460) | food metagenome | isolation source: cheese spiked with Escherichia coli O103 | study: EMG produced... | reverse complement strand
AGTTGGGGCCGCCAGCGGTCCCGGGCAGGTTCGACTCCTGTGATCTTCCGCCAAACCTCATCCAGCCAGTTCCGAGACACTCCATAAAATCCTTTATATTCAATACGATGAATAATCGGCTTGTCCGTAATAGTCCGAGAGCATCTCCCTGAATCCGCGAAAAATATGTATAGTAATGTGTATAGATTTTTTATAAGTAGTATTCAGTTATACACATGGCTCTAACCGATATACAGATCAAACGAGCAAAACCACAAGACAAGCCATACACATTGAACGATGGACAAGGTCTGTCATTGCTTATCAATCCCGATGGCTCGAAAGGCTGGCGTTTCCGTTTCCGATTTGCAGGAAAAGCGCGGTTAATGTCATTTGGCAGCTACGATTTAGTAAGCCTCGCAGAAGCACGTGAGAAGCGTGATATCGCCCGTAAGCAGGTTGCTAATGGCATTGACCCGGTAGAGGAACGCAAAGCTTTAAGACTCGCCCAAAAGCTATCAACAGAAAATTCTTTCGAAGCAATATGTCGAGAATGGCATACCAACAAAGCTGACCGCTGGACTGTGGCCTATCGAGAAGAAATTATTAAGACATTCGAGCAGGATGTCTTCCCGTTCATTGGTAAACGTCCTATCAGTGAAATCAAACCATTAGAACTGCTTGAAGTATTGCGACGAATAGAGAAACGAGGAGCACTAGAGAAGACCAGAAAAGTGCGCCAAAGATGCGGTGAGGTCTTTCGTTATGCAATCATAACTGGCCGAGCTGAATACAATCCAGCACCTGATTTAGCTATCGCTCTGGCCGTTCCTAAGCAAAAACACCACCCATTTTTATCTGCCGAAGAGTTGCCTTATTTTATTCAAGATCTTGAAGCGTATACCGGAAGCATCATCACTAAAAATGCGACAAAGATAGTCATGTTAACTGGCGTAAGAACTCAGGAAATGCGCTTTGCCACGTGGGATGAAGTTGACCTTGAGAAAGGAATATGGGAGATTCCAGCTGAAAGGATGAAAATGCGCAGGCCTCATATTGTACCTCTATCTACTCAGGTGATTGCCCTTTTTAAACAGCTCAAGCCTATTAGCGGCCATTATCCCTACATTTTTATTGGAAGAAATAATCGTAGTAAACCGATCTCTAAAGAAAGTGTATCACAGGTTATTGAATTACTAGGCTACAAAGGTCGCGCTACAGGTCACGGATTTAGACATACTATGTCAACCATTTTGCACGAAAAGGGATTTGACAGTGTATGGATTGAAATGCAATTAGCTCACGTAGATAAAAATACTATTCGAGGTACATATAACCATGCACAATATTTAGAGAAGAGAAAAGATATGATGCAATGGTATGCGGACTTTTTATACAAATCATTGGAGCGGTAAACGCTCCAATACATAATTAATATATGGATGCTATTACCATTAAGACTTTAAAGAAAAACATGACGACAATTAACCAGATAATTAAATACCCCCAAATACTACTGATATGATAGTTAATTCTACCTTTTAGCATCCTCCAAAAGCTAAAATTTTCAGGCGTATGGGAAATATAATATCTGCTCTTTACTATTTTATGATATTCATAATCAACAGGGCTATGGTTGAAAGTGCATGTTGATTTTATTTTTTCATACTCATCGCGAAGATTATCTATATTTTTATAATCTTCTTCAGTCATTTCATTTTTTAAGCTATTTTTGAATAGAGAAAGTTTCCTTTCATACTCATTAAGTAACTCAGCATTTCTAAAGAGAGCTTCAGATTTAGCTCCTGATGCAACTCCCCACTCAATAAGACTAATTATAATTAATAGCATACTTAAGATAATAGAAAATGCGGTTATTAATATATTGAGTTTAGGATTTATATCATTAATCCAAAAATATTGCATTAATGATAATATAATACTGGAAAGGCCAATTAAAGCGAGACTAATAGTTGAAAAGATCTCTCTGACCTTTAATCGACGGGATGAATTATATCTTGCACACGATGTTTCCCATGCAGCTTTACTTAGGCTATCCAAAAAATCTTTCATTATAAACTCCATGAATAGTATAAAGTGACGCAACGCCGGAGATATCAGTCCAATCCTCTTCACCAGCAGTTTCCCCCGATGAAGGTTTACTACCATTTTAGGTCAGGAGCACTTCTGCCCATCACGGCATTTCCGCATGGGGTACGGCACCTGCAAGGCAAGTGCCGTCGGCGTTGGTCAAGCTCAATATATCATTATTTAGGATATACTTCACCTTCATCTGCATGCATGCTAGCTAGATTTTTAGCTTTATATCTCTCATAACGCTCTTCAACCTGTTCTTTAGTTAACCTCTCACCTTCAGCAATCCTTCCGCGCCGGTGCAAGAATTCAGTTTTTTGTTTAACAGTTTTAATCTGGTCGTAATCTCGTATATAACCTCTATGTGGGCTATATTTCATTTCATAATAAGCACGTGTTACCTTTTTCAATCCTTCAGGTGCACAATTATCAAAATCATCCAAGCGTTTAAACATTTCTCTTATTATAAAATCTATTTTATGCAGAAGAGAGTGGTCGGTAATATTTGAATAATAAGCCACCCATCCATATCTTTTTTTCTCACTAATAGCCCCTGTTAACTTATCATTTAACTCTTCCAGAAAAACATCTTTAAGATCATCAACGGTTAAATGTGTATACTTCTTTAAACGTTTATTTTTATTGTGAAGATAGTCACTAAACCTAGATGCGATTGATTTTATAAATGATTCTACAGTCGAATCTCGCACTGTTATAACATTTGCATTAAAAACATATCCCAAAAAGCTAAAAGACTCATTAAGAAAACCTAAACGTGTCTTAGATGATGTTGGCGGATGAGTGTTTAATCCCCTATATTTAAGCCTACGCCGTAGTGAATGATAAGCTGAATTTACCTCGTCATAATTTCCATAAATTAGCACATCATCAACATATCTATAGTAAGCTACATCAAACTTTAGCATTTTATCATCAACACTTTGCAGATAAATTGCAGCTAAAATATTAGATATTGACAACCCTTGAGGAACTCCCTTTTCATTATCAAAAAAAAACTTCCTCATTTTTTTATTAACACTATCACTTGTTGTTGGTGTTAAAAGAGAACGAACTATGAGGTCCAACGCTCTTTTACAATGCACTCTTTTTGATAGAATCTTTTTAAGTCGATGTTTGTTTATATTGTCATAGAAACCTTCAATATCACAACTACAAACATAAATATCTTCAGGGGGCATATCTTTTAAATCATCCGAGATATTTCTAATATAAGTTGAAGCAATACTCTTAGGTACACAATCAGGGAAAATCTCACAAAGAAAAACATTGAGCTGTTTTAATACAATGCGATCTCTAATTGTTGGTATAGAAATTACCCTAGGACTTTTTCCTCGCCCTTTACTTTTTAATTTTTCTAAGTAAGGAGTAAATCTAAATGAACCGTCAAGACATTTTTCCGAAACTTTCTTTAATTCCTTTCTGGCTCTACTTGAATATTGCATGCCATTGATTCTGTCAATGCCTTTTGCTGCCGACTTACTAAATTTATCAGAATACACATCAAATAAAGATTTTGGGGAGAAGAGTTTTTTAAATAACGTTTCTTGTGCTCGTTCATCCATTGCATCACCTTATATTACGTCACGACTATTCCGTCTGACCACTTAATATCATGAATTCATTGCGTTCTTATAGCAAAATTTAATAAAAACTGCATTAACCTTCACTATTGATTGGTCGCATTAAATTGTTATGCGCGCAGTGCTTTCCCCGCCTCGCCCGCCCGCTTTGCGGGGCGGTTTTAATGCAGTTGCACTGACACGCTCAGACCGCGCCGGGAATGGCGCGGTTTGCAGAAAATGAGGCAGGAAAACGCATGCAAAGCCATGCACCTTATCGATGCATGGCTTTTTTCAGTAAAAACGGGCGGATTTTCGGGGAGTTTTACACAGACTGATGTGATGCCAGTTGCGCACTTTTACGCGAAAAAATCATGTTCTGCGCAGGAGTGAATTTTTCACGGCTGTCATCCACCGAAGCCGCGTCAGGCCTGAATCCGATGGTCGTTAAAATGTCGCTATCCTGTGCGGAATAATTAATTTTTTCCCCCTTCGCAAGCCAGGACAGAAGGGCTTCACGCAGGGCATCTGTGGCACGCTGTATGGCACAGTTTCGGGCAATGGCCGTCAGCTCACTGTAGCCCATCAGCTCCGGTGCCAGTGCGGCCGCCAGTGCTGTGCCGTGCTGCTGCATAAAATCATTCAGCCGGTCGCGGATGCTGATGTGCTGAACGGCTTCATGCGAACGAATATAACGACCGGCAGCCTGATTCACCTGCCATTTTCTGACTTCGATAATATTGCGTAATTCGTCCAGGCGACTGACGTTTCTGCCTTCCCCGGACAGAAGCCGCAGATATTCCTGTTCGGCCGCAGCCAGCTCATTTTTGCGTTGCAGCCATGCTGCTTTGTTATTCTGACAGGTGTCAAAGGCCTGCTGTAAGGCTGTGCTTTCCATCGTTATCTCTTTCTCATCATGCTGAAGAATAAAAATACGGTGTGCGGCGACGGCCGGTGTTAACCGGCAGCCCTCATTCCAGACGCAGCGAATATGATTGTGTTTTTAAGCGTACTGGCGGCAGTTCCTGTTTTTCATGCAGGCTTTCTGCCAGTTCGTCCGGCGTGACCGGGCGGACAATAAAACGGTTGATGGTCTGAAGCGTTTTAAACACCAGACCACAGCCCGGATCCGTGCACACATAAAAACGCTCGGTGACTTCCTGAGAAAGACGCCGCGATGTTCTTGACAGTGCAAGGCCTTTACATCTCCGACAACAATATCCGGTAACAAGCATTCTTTTCGGGCGTTTCATACTGCCGGAGGCTGACGTCAGTGAATCGCGGTATCTCTGTTTGCCTGAAATGTATTCCATTCCTGAATCTTTACAGTCAGAGAAAAAGCTTTCACTCGCTTCAAATGTCGCAGAGCAATAAATATTCCGGCACTGTGCAATCATTATCTTGGTGCCATCGTCCATGAAATGTGCGCGACGGGTGTGAGCAACATGTCCACACGACGGGCAGTAAATCATGACAGCAGTCCTCTGGCCTTAAGCTCTGCTCCCTGCTGGTCTATTTTGTCCTGCCACACCTTGCGCTGTGCCGGTGTGCCTGCCACCTCATAATCCATGTGCGGGAGTGTTGCCGCTGACAGTCCGGTCAGCCGGAGAACCGGCTCGCCGGTGAGGCTGATTTGCATCTGTTTTATTTTCTGTTCCAGCGATGATTTCACCTGCTGCATGACAGCCTTTTCCGGTGCGACGTAGCCCTGATGGCCGGTGGTGTTGGCGAGCGGATTTTCCTGTACCTGGATGCTCAGATGCATTGCCCGGACAAGCGCCTCACAGGTTTCATTCAGGGCGTGTTCCAGCTCATGCGCTGCATACAGACTCAGAAGGTGATGATGTGCCTTCCGGTAGGCGGTGGCCGTGCTGTCACACGCCCCTTTCAGGCGTTCACGTTCGAAATTCAGCACCACGGCCAGATTGTCATATTCCTGTACCAGCTCCCGGCGTGCCACGCGCTCAATGTGGCGCTGTTTCAGCTCGTCGCTCAGGACACCACCGGCTGCACGAAAGGCCGTGCGCCAGTCGTCAGCGTCGTTTCCGTCGGCCTGCGCCAGCGCATTTTTTTCCTGCTCTGCCCGTTCAATGGCCGTGACGGTCTCATCCATCAGGCGGGCGTTCTCAAGATGGGCGGCTCTGGCCTTTTCCAGTTGTGCCAGCGCGGGTTGCAGATATTCAGGGATGGTGTTGTCAGACATTTTCCGGCTCCTCGTCACTTCAGGTTAAGAAAATTGTGACGTACACCGGACAACAACACGACGCATTGCAGATGTGCCAGCCCTGACACAGGAGACTCATCCTCAGACCGGCAAGCCAGGAAAAGGTCGCAGGAAAAACCGGCTTACTGTTTGTTTTTTTATATTTTACTGTTCACCTCTGTTCACCATAAGAAAAAAGATAAGTAATACAGTAAGTTAAAGGGTGAACAATCGCAGTAATGACTGTTCACCGTCTGTTCACCACTGTTCACCCGTTGATGGGCTTTTTGTGCTGTTTATTACTGTTTGTTTTTATTAATTCGCCGGGAATGAATAAGAAAAAACGATTTGTATTTCACTATAAAAATTACGAATTGCTTTAAGTGGCTTTAAATGACTTTAAGTGGAGATGAACAAAAAACACACAAGCATTGTAAGGCTGCCGGAACAAATCCCCCCTGTTGCGTCTGCTGAAAATATTCACAAAATAAAGCGCTACCCGAAGCCGGACGGACTTATCCGGTGCTGTATGGACATTAACGAGGTAGCCCGATGCAAGCTGTTTTTTCTTCCCCGTCTCCCGCCCCTGTGACGCCACTGATGCCGCTGCCGGACATCACACAGGAGCGTTTTTTACGTCTGCCGGAAGTGATGCACCTGTGCGGCCTGTCACGCTCGACCATCTATGAACTCATCCGTAAGGGGGAATTTCCGCCGCAGGTGAGTCTTGGCGGTAAAAATGTGGCCTGGCTGCACTCTGAAGTCACCGCATGGATGGCCGGGCGCATTGCCGGACGCAAACGGGGGTACGACGCATGATGATGCCTGTTCTGCAAAAAGTCCCTTTTTCTGGCTTGCCTTTTTCCGGCATTTGCGGATATAGTTTTTCCGCTGCCGCAAAATCGGCAGCCGGGCGTAGGAACCCGAGTTACTTCAAGGCGACATATGACGCGCCATGCGTCTTTTTTTACGTCGTTGCTTCGGCACACCTGTTTTTCTGGCTGTGGTTTTTAAACCGTAGCCTCTGTCAGATAATGGTGGTCCGGGCGGGGCAGCCTTCGGGCTGGCCGGTTTCCTTGAAGGCCGGTATTCCTACCCCCGTCCGGGCTACCACCCATGAGCGTAGGAACTCCAGTGGTAGCTGTAACTGTTACTTCAAGGAGGCTGCCATCATGGCTACAACCCTTACCCCCTCACACCCTGAATTTGTCTTTGTGTTTGCGGCTGTCCGTCGCGCAGACCGTCATCCCCGTATCTGCATGCTTCGCACCGTCGCCGGTGATGAACGCAGTGCCCGCCGTTCCCTTGTCCGTGACTATGTGCTCTCCCTTGCTGCCCGTCTGCCGGTGGTGGAGGTGTCCCGTGCGTAATAAAAAAGCCCCTCAGACCGTCTCAGCGCGTCATGACGCCCGTGAACACCTCAGCATTGAGGCTTACCATAAGCTCAACCGCGCCAGCGCCGTATCCCAGTTTGTTGGGGGTGATTTGATTCACCGTGAACTCTCCGGCCTGCATCAGCTCTACATTCCGCATATTTTCAGCTACCTGAATGAAGATATTGATTTTGTGCTGAATGAGCTGAAAGCCAAAGGCCTGTGCCGCGATTTTCTCGCCCAGCAGAAAGACCGGGGAGACAGGACGCATGTTTGATTTTCCCCAGCCCGGTGAGATTTACCGTTCTGCCGGTTTTCCCGATGTGGCCGTGGTCGGCATTCTGGAAGACGGTATTCCGTGGGAAATGCCGTACCGCTGCCCGGAAATTGTCTGGAACCCGTACCGCCGTAAATTCAGTATCCTTGTGCGTATCCTCGCCGACGGGCGCACCACAGACATCCCGCTGGGGCGTTTTCTGCGGGAATTTACCTGTGACCGTCCTGACCTGTTTAAACGCAGCCCCGTAAACCGGCATGCGGTACTGAAAGAAATGGCCGGAGACCCGGAATTACAGAAATGGCGGGAGAAATATCTGGATATTTACCCGCAGGACCCTGTTCCGGTCAGCCGGGCGGCACCGGTGGCGCGGGAATGGCGGGAAATTCCCCGCACGGAGCCTGACCCGGAAATCACCCCGGATAACAGTTACCGCAATTATCTGTAATTAAAAAACGACACCCGAAAAATTAAATGTGCGTATTCGCGCAGGGATACGCACGTCTTCAGGAGACGCAGATATGCCTTATCAGTTAATGCAACCGGCACGGAATGCAGTCATCTGTCACAGGGAGGAAAGCAAATGAAAACCCCCTTACCGCCCGTCTTACGCGCAGCCCTTTACCGTCGCGCTGTCGCCTGTGCCTGGCTGACCGTGTGCGAACGTCAGCACCGCTACCCGCATCTCACCCTTGAATCACTGGAGGCGGCCATCGCCGCTGAGCTGGAAGGCTTTTATCTGCGCCAGCACGGTGAGGAAAAAGGGCGTCAGATAGCCTGTGCCCTGCTGGAAGATTTAATGGAATCCGGCCCCCTGAAGGCCGCGCCGTCGCTGTCCTTTCTCGGGCTGGTTGTGATGGATGAACTCTGTGCCCGTCACATAAAAGCGCCGGTACTGCACTGAAGGAGAACAACACCATGAAAATGAACGTAACCGCCACCGTCAGCCATGCACTCGGCCACTGGCCGCGTATTCTCCCGGCGCTGGGGATTCAGGTGCTGAAAAACCGTCATCAGCCCTGTCCGGTCTGTGGCGGGAGTGACCGCTTCCGTTTTGATGACAGGGAGGGGCGCGGCACCTGGTACTGCAATCAGTGTGGTGCCGGTGACGGCCTGAAACTGGTTGAAAAGGTGTTTGGTGTTTCCCCGTCCGACGCGGCCACAAAGGTGGCTGCCGTGACCGGCAGTCTGCCCCCGGCTGACCCGGCAGTGACGGCCGCCGCCGTTGCTGAAACAGACGCTGCCCGGAAGAACGCCGCCGCACTGGCACAAACCCTGATGGCGAAAACCCGTCCCGGAACCGGTAACGCCTACCTGACCCGCAAGGGCTTTCCCGGCCGGGAATGCCGGATGCTGACCGGCACACACAGAGCCGGTGGCGTGAGCTGGCGTGCCGGTGACCTTGTGGTGCCACTGTATGACGACAGCGGCGAACTGGTTAACCTTCAGTTAATCAGTGCTGACGGCCGTAAGCGCACCCTGAAAGGCGGACAGGTCAGGGGCACCTGTCACATCCTTGAAGGACAGAATCAGGCCGGAAAACGTCTGTGGATAGCGGAGGGATACGCGACCGCACTTACCGTACATCACCTGACCGGTGAAACGGTGATGGTGGCGCTTTCTTCCGTGAACCTCCTTTCTCTGGCCAGCCTTGCCCGGCAGAAGCATCCGGCCTGTCAGATTGTCCTTGCTGCTGACCGTGACCTCAGCGGTGACGGCCAGAAAAAAGCCGCCGCAGCCGCAGATGCGTGTGAGGGCGTTGTTGCCCTGCCGCCGGTCTTCGGTGACTGGAATGATGCCTTCACGCAGTACGGCGGGGAGGCCACCCGTAAGGCCATTTACGATGCCATCCGGCCACCGGCTGAAAGCCCGTTCGACACCATGAGCGAAGCAGAGTTTTCCGCCATGAGTACCAGCGAAAAGGCCATGCGTATCTATGAGCATTACGGCGAGGCGCTCGCGGTCGATGCCAACGGCCAGCTTCTGTCCCGCTATGAAAATGGTGTCTGGAAGGTGCTGCCGCCACAGGACTTTGCCCGGGATGTGGCCGGGCTGTTTCAGCGTCTGCGCGCGCCGTTCTCCTCCGGGAAGGTGGCCTCCGTGGTGGACACCCTGAAGCTGATTATTCCGCAGCAGGAAGCCCCCTCCCGCCGCCTGATTGGCTTTCGTAACGGCGTGCTCGACACGCAGAACGGCACGTTCCACCCGCACAGTCCGTCACACTGGATGCGCACCCTGTGCGATGTGGATTTCACCCCGCCGGTGGACGGTGAAACGCTGGAGACCCACGCCCCCGCGTTCTGGCGCTGGCTTGACCGTGCCGCCGGTGGCCGTGCGGAAAAACGCGACGTGATTCTGGCCGCACTGTTTATGGTGCTGGCAAACCGCTACGACTGGCAGCTCTTTCTGGAGGTGACCGGTCCCGGCGGCAGCGGCAAAAGTATCATGGCCGAAATAGCCACCCTGCTGGCCGGGGAGGATAACGCCACGTCGGCCACCATCGAGACGCTGGAATCCCCGCGTGAACGTGCCGCGTTAACTGGCTTCTCACTGATACGCCTGCCGGACCAGGAAAAATGGAGCGGCGACGGTGCCGGACTCAAGGCCATCACCGGCGGCGACGCGGTGTCCGTTGACCCGAAATACCGGGATGCGTACTCCACGCACATCCCGGCGGTGATTCTGGCCGTGAACAATAACCCGATGCGCTTCACCGACCGCAGCGGCGGCGTGTCACGCCGGCGGGTGATTATTCACTTCCCGGAACAGATAGCCCCGCAGGAGCGCGACCCGCAGCTTAAGGACAAAATCACCCGCGAGCTGGCGGTCATCGTGCGTCACCTGATGCAGAAGTTCAGCGACCCGATGCTCGCCCGGTCACTGCTTCAGTCCCAGCAGAACTCAGACGAGGCACTGAACATCAAACGGGATGCCGACCCGACGTTTGATTTTATCGGCTATCTGGAAACCCTGCCGCAGACCAGCGGCATGTATATGGGGAACGCCAGTATCATCCCGCGTAATTACCGTAAATACCTCTATCACGCCTATCTGGCCTACATGGAGGCAAACGGCTACCGGAATGTACTCAGTCTGAAAATGTTCGGGCTGGGGCTGCCGGTGATGCTGAAGGAATACGGACTGAATTACGAGAAGCGCCATACCAAACAAGGGATACAGACCAACCTGACGCTGAAAGAGGAAAGCTACGGCGACTGGCTGCCAAAATGTGACGACCCTGCAACAACCTGACCCTCATGACCAACCTGACCGGCATCTGCCGGTCTTTTTTTATCCCGATATCCCCCGCAGGTGAACAATCCACTGTTCACCCTTCACCGTATATTCACCCGTTATCACACTGAAATTAAAAGAGAAAAACGAAAGGTGAACAGTGTGAACAATCAAATCAAAAAAAACTTTTTTCTCCCTGTGTGATTTCAGTGCGGAGGATTAATCACCGGTATGAGTCACACCGGCAGAATGCCGGAGGTGAAGAATCGAATGTTCACCCTTCACCCATTATTCACCACCTATCACTCTGAAATAAAAGGAGAAAATTAAATGGTGAACAGTGTGAACAGTTCTTTCGAAAAAAAATTTTTTATGTGGATAAAAGATGCACTGGTTTGGATCCGGGCTACGGATCCAAACTTACTGATTAAAAATTATTTAACTTTCCGATTTATTGATGGGCTGAAAATAGATTGGTCAGAAAAACAGTGGGGGCACAAAAGGGGGCATATTTCATTGTTGTGTTTTATTATTTGTTTTTTATCATTAACTTATTTTGATATTTTAGTCCGGCCTTCGCACCAAAAGTATGTAAATAGACCTCAACTGAGGTCTTTTTTTTATGCCTGAAATCCAGTATCCGCAAGGCTTTCCTCGCTTTTTCACTCAACCTAAGT
>ENA-UOZQ01000364-UOZQ01000364.1-food-metagenome-genome-assembly--contig:-NODE-364-length-11426-cov-4.152229_pt1 | contig 11426 bp, 9 predicted proteins | sample MGYA00249876_ERZ772739 | MGnify/ENA primary metagenome ERZ772739 (study PRJEB29005, sample SAMN08379460) | food metagenome | isolation source: cheese spiked with Escherichia coli O103 | study: EMG produced... | reverse complement strand
AGATTGAGCTCCAGCTCGACGATCATCGCTACTCGGTGCAGGCGCCGCTGTTTGTCCTGACCCCGCCCTCGGTGCCACACGCTTTTATCACCGAGTCCGATAGCGATGGTCACGTGCTGACGGTGCGCGAGGATCTGGTCTGGCCGCTGCTGGAGGTGCTGTACCCCGGCACCCGGGAGGCCTTCGGCCTGCCGGGCATCTGCCTGTCGCTGGCCGATAAGCCCGAGGAGCTGGCGGCGCTGGCGCACTACTGGCGGCTGATTGAACGAGAATCGACCTCGCAGCTGCCGGGGCGGGAACACACCCTGACGCTGCTGGCGCAGGCGGTGTTCACCCTGCTGCTGCGCAACGCGAAGCTTGACGACCATGCGGCCAGCGGGATACGCGGCGAGCTCAAGCTGTTCCAGCGGTTTAACCAGCTGATCGATAGCCACTACCACCAGCACTGGACGGTACCGGATTACGCCTGCGAGCTGCATCTGACCGAATCCCGGTTAACCGATATTTGCCGCCGCTTCGCCAACCGACCGCCCAAGCGGCTGATTTTCGACCGGCAGCTGCGCGAGGCCAGGCGATTACTGCTCTTCTCCGACAGTACGATCGGTGAGATAGCCTGGCAGTTGGGATTTAAGGATCCGGCCTATTTCGCCCGCTTTTTTAACCGCCTGACGGGCTGTTCGCCAAGCGCGTTCAGAACGCAAAAAGTACCGGTGTCTTAGGATCGTCCCGCAGGCGATGCCGCGCATCTGTTCGGGCTACCGATCCGCAGAAAGCGGTGAACCCGTAGCCCGGGCAAGGCGCGTCAAGCGCCGCCCCCGGGAGCAGAGCGCAGAGTCGCTGAATGTCCCGCAGGCGATGCCACGCATCTGTTCGGCTACAAATTCAAAACCCGCGCTGACTTATCGCCCGTTTCACCGGGGAGCCAGGCCGGAAAATAGAAAAACCGACCCCGATCACATAACCCAATCCCGCCTGAAAAGTACCGACCGTTGACCTAAAAGTCTCTTCACGAAAGCCGCGTTAACCGCTTCAATTGAACAACAAAAACAAAACATAAATTTAACATCGCATTCCGATTAATACTGAAGAGGTCACCTATGAAACCTGAAAATTTCCGTGCAGACGCTAAACGCCCGTTAACCGGTGAAGAGTACCTGAAGAGCCTGCAGGACGGCCGCGAAATCTATATTTACGGTGAACGCGTTAAAGACGTGACCACCCATCCGGCGTTCCGCAACGCCGCCGCCTCCGTCGCCCAAATGTACGACGCGCTGCATAAACCCGAGCTGCAGGATACCCTGTGCTGGGGCACCGACACCGGCAGCGGCGGCTACACCCACAAGTTCTTCCGCGTGGCGAAAAGCGCCGATGACCTGCGCCAGCAGCGCGACGCTATCGCCGAATGGTCGCGCCTGAGCTACGGCTGGATGGGCCGCACCCCGGACTACAAGGCCGCGTTCGGCTGCGCGCTCGGCGCGAACCCGGGATTTTACGGCCAGTTTGAGCAGAACGCCCGCGACTGGTACACCCGCATCCAGGAAACCGGCCTGTACTTTAACCACGCCATCGTCAACCCGCCGATCGATCGCCATAAGCCCGCCGATGAAGTGAAAGATGTTTATATCAAGCTGGAGAAAGAGACCGACGCTGGGATCATCGTCAGCGGCGCGAAGGTGGTGGCCACCAACTCGGCGCTGACCCACTACAACATGATTGGTTTTGGCTCTGCGCAGGTGATGGGCGAAAACCCGGACTTCGCGCTAATGTTCGTCGCGCCGATGGATGCCGAAGGCGTTAAGCTTATCTCCCGCGCCTCCTATGAGCTGGTCGCCGGCGCCACCGGATCGCCGTACGACTATCCGCTCTCCAGCCGCTTCGACGAAAATGATGCGATCCTGGTGATGGATAACGTGCTGATCCCATGGGAAAACGTCCTGATCTATCGCGACTTCGACCGCTGCCGCCGCTGGACGATGGAAGGCGGCTTTGCCCGCATGTATCCGCTGCAGGCCTGCGTGCGCCTGGCGGTGAAGCTCGATTTCATCACCGCCCTGCTGAAACGCTCGCTGGAGTGTACCGGCACCCTTGAGTTCCGCGGCGTGCAGGCCGAGCTCGGCGAAGTGGTGGCCTGGCGCAATATGTTCTGGGCGCTGAGCGATTCAATGTGCGCCGAAGCGACGCCGTGGGTCAACGGCGCGTATCTGCCGGATCACGCCGCGCTGCAAACCTACCGCGTGATGGCGCCGATGGCCTACGCCAAAATCAAAAACATTATCGAGCGCAGCGTCACCAGCGGCCTGATCTACCTGCCGTCCAGCGCCCGCGATCTCAACAACCCGCAGATCAACGAATACCTGGCGAAATACGTGCGCGGATCGAACGGTATGGATCACGTCGAGCGTATCAAGATCCTCAAACTGATGTGGGACGCGATCGGCAGCGAATTCGGCGGCCGCCATGAGCTGTATGAAATCAACTATTCCGGTAGCCAGGATGAGATTCGCCTGCAGTGCCTGCGTCAGGCGCAAAGCTCCGGCAACATGGACAAAATGATGGCGATGGTGGATCGCTGCCTGTCCGAGTACGACCAGAACGGCTGGACGGTGCCGCATCTGCACAACAATACCGATATCAACATGCTGGATAAGCTGCTGAAGTAACCGGCAGCGGGAGGTCACAATGCAATTAGATGAACAACGTCTGCGTTTTCGCGATGCCATGGCCAGTCTGTCGGCCGCCGTTAACGTCATCACCACCGAAGGCGAGGCGGGCCGCTGCGGTATCACCGCCACCGCGGTCTGTTCGGTGACCGATACGCCGCCGTCGGTGATGGTCTGCATCAACGCCAATAGCGCGATGAATCCGGTGTTTCAGGGCAACGGCAAGCTGTGCATCAACGTGCTGAACCACGAGCAAGAGGAGATGGCCCGCCACTTCGCCGGCATGACCGGGATGACGATGGACGACCGCTTCGGCCTCAGCGGCTGGCAAAAAGGCGCGCTGGGCCAGCCGGTGCTGAAAGGCGCGCTGGCGAGCCTCGAAGGCGAAATTAGCCAGGTGCAGACCATCGGTAGCCATCTGGTCTATCTGGTGGAAATCAGGAATATTACCCTGAGCCAGCAGGGCCACGGGCTGATCTACTTTAAGCGCCGCTTCCATCCGGTGATGATGGAGATGGACGTCGTGGCGTAGTTTTGCTTCCCCTCTCTCGCGGGAGAGGGGATTGTCTGTTTTCTCCGCTCGTCACAGTGAGAATATCCCTGTGATCTCAATCACATATTTAAGCCCGCCGGGATTCCTGCCCAACCGCTTACCCCCGCAAGTGACCGCTTAACCCTACATATAACCACTCACAGATTTACCCAACTTTACGCGCGCGACGTTCTGGCAAGATGGTCCCCAGCATTGCTAATCAATGCCTCCTCAAACCCTAACTAAACCCAGACGGCTTCGGCCCATTATTCATCTTATTAAGCCTGGTTTTACTATGGATACTAATAAGTTATTCAAGCACATACCCTGGGTGATTCTTGGAATCATCGGGGCATTTTGCCTCTCGGTCGTCGCTCTGCGCCGCGGTGAGCACGTCAGTGCGCTGTGGATCGTGGTGGCGTCGGTTTCCGTCTACCTCGTCGCCTACCGTTATTACAGCCTGTATATCGCGCAAAAGGTAATGAAGCTCGACCCTACGCGCTCCACGCCTGCGGTGATTAACAACGATGGCCTGAACTACGTTCCGACCAACCGCTACGTGCTGTTTGGCCACCACTTTGCCGCGATTGCCGGCGCCGGTCCGCTGGTGGGCCCGGTGCTCGCCGCGCAGATGGGCTACCTGCCGGGTACCCTGTGGCTACTGGCGGGCGTGGTGCTGGCCGGGGCGGTGCAGGACTTTATGGTGCTGTTTATCTCCTCGCGCCGTAACGGCGCCTCGCTGGGGGAAATGATCAAGCAGGAGATGGGGCCGGTACCGGGATCCATCGCCCTGTTCGGCTGCTTCCTGATAATGATCATCATCCTCGCGGTGCTGGCGTTGATCGTGGTGAAAGCGCTGGCGGAAAGCCCGTGGGGCGTGTTTACCGTCTGCTCGACCGTGCCGATTGCCCTGTTTATGGGGATCTATATGCGCTTCCTGCGCCCAGGCCGCGTAGGCGAAGTGTCGGTGATTGGTATCGTCCTGCTGGTGGCGTCCATTTACTTCGGCGGCATCATTGCCCACGACCCGTACTGGGGCCCGGCGCTGACCTTTAAAGACACCACTATTACCTTTACCCTGATCGGCTACGCGTTTATCTCCGCGCTGCTGCCGGTGTGGCTGATTCTGGCGCCGCGTGACTACCTGGCGACCTTCCTGAAAATCGGCGTTATCGTCGGCCTGGCGCTGGGGATCGTTATCCTCAACCCGGACCTGAAAATGCCGGCGGTGACGCAGTACATTGACGGTACCGGTCCGCTGTGGAAAGGCGCCCTGTTCCCGTTCCTGTTTATCACCATCGCCTGCGGCGCGGTCTCCGGCTTCCACGCCCTGATCGCTTCCGGCACCACGCCGAAGCTGCTGGCTAACGAAACCGACGCCCGCTTTATCGGCTACGGCGCAATGCTGATGGAGTCCTTCGTGGCGGTGATGGCGCTGGTAGCGGCCTCAATCATCGAACCGGGCCTCTACTTCGCGATGAACACCCCGCCGGCGGGCCTCGGCATCACCATGCCGAACCTGCACGAAATGGGCGGTGAAAACGCCGCGCTGATTGCCGCGCAGCTAAGGGATGTCACCGCGCACGCAGCGGCGACCGTCAGCTCCTGGGGCTTTGTGATTTCACCTGAGCAAATCCTGCAAACCGCGAAAGATATCGGCGAACCGTCGGTACTCAACCGCGCGGGCGGTGCGCCGACGCTGGCTGTGGGTATCGCTCACGTGTTCCACAAAATCATCCCGATGGCGGATATGGGCTTCTGGTACCACTTCGGTATTCTGTTTGAAGCGCTATTTATCCTCACCGCGCTGGATGCCGGTACCCGCGCAGGCCGCTTTATGCTGCAGGATCTGCTGGGCAACTTCGTACCGTTCCTCAAGAAAACCGACTCGCTGGTGGCGGGTATTATCGGCACCGCGGGCTGCGTCGGCCTATGGGGCTACCTGCTGTATCAGGGCGTGGTCGACCCGCTGGGCGGCGTGAAGAGCCTGTGGCCGCTGTTCGGTATCTCTAACCAGATGCTGGCCGCTGTGGCTCTGGTACTTGGCACCGTCGTACTGGTGAAAATGAAACGCACCAAATACATCTGGGTGACCGTCATTCCTGCACTGTGGCTGCTGCTCTGCACCACCTGGGCGCTGGGCCTGAAGCTGTTCAGCACCAACCCGCAGCTGGAAGGCTTCTTCTTCATGGCGAACCAGTACAAAGAGAAGATTGCCGCAGGCGGCGCAGATCTGACCGCGCAGCAGATTGCCAACATGAACCATATCGTGGTGAACAACTACACCAACGCGGGTCTGAGCATTCTGTTCCTGGTGGTGGTCTACAGCATCATCTTCTACGGCATCAAAACCTGGCTCAACGTGCGCAACAATAAAGTGCGTACTGACAAAGAGACGCCGTACGTGCCGGTACCGGAAGGCGGCGTGAAGACCTCTTCGCATCACTAAACCTTAATGCCGGATGGCGCTACGCTTATCCGGTCTACACAAGCGAATGTTTGTAGGCCGGATGAGGCGCTAGCCGCCATCCGGCTTTATTCGTTCTCTGGGACTCACAATGTTTGGTAACTTAGGTCAGGCAAAAAAATACCTCGGTCAGGCGGCAAAAATGCTGATCGGCATTCCGGATTACGACAACTACGTCGAGCATATGCAGACCAACCATCCGGACAAGCCGTACATGACCTATGATGAATTCTTTCGCGAACGCCAGCAGGCTCGCTACGGCGGCGATGGCAAAGGCGGCGTGCGCTGCTGTTAATGGAGGTAAACATGGCACCGATTGCAGTCACCCTGCTGACCGGTTTTCTTGGCGCGGGTAAAACCACCCTGCTGCGTCATATTCTGAACGAACGGCACGGCTTTAAAATTGCCGTTATCGAAAATGAATTTGGCGAAGTCGCCATCGATAACCAGCTTATCGGCGATCGCGCCACGCAGATTAAAACCCTGACCAACGGCTGTATCTGCTGTACCCGCTCCAACGAGCTGGAAGACGCCCTGCTCGATCTGCTCGACAGCCGCGATCGCGGAGACATCGCTTTTGACCGGCTGGTGATCGAATGCACCGGCATGGCCGACCCCGGCCCGATCATCCAGACCTTTTTCTCTCACGATGTGCTGTGTGAACGCTATCTGCTGGATGGCGTGATTGCGCTGGTTGACGCGGTGCACGCCGACCAGCAGATGAATCAGTTCACCATCGCCCAGTCGCAGGTGGGCTACGCCGATCGCATTCTGCTCACCAAAACTGACGTGGCGGGCGACAGCGACAAGCTCCGCGAACGGCTGACGCGTATTAACGCCCGCGCGCCGATTTACAACGTTACCCACGGCGATATCGATCTGAACCTGCTGTTTAACACCAGCGGCTTTATGCTGGAAGAGAACGTGGTCAGCAGCAAACCGCGCTTCCACTTTATGGCCGATAAGCAGAACGACGTGTCGTCTATCGTGGTGGAGCTGGATTATCCGGTGGATATCAGCGAGGTGTCGCGGGTGATGGAAAACCTGCTGCTCACCTTCGCAGAACAGCTGATGCGCTATAAAGGGATGCTGTGGATCGACGGCGAACCGAACCGCCTGCTGTTCCAGGGGGTTCAGCGGCTATACAGCGCCGACTGGGATCGGCCGTGGGGCGATGAACGGCCGCACAGTACCCTGGTGTTTATTGGGATACAGCTTCCGGAAGATGAGATTCGCACCGCCTTTGAAAGCCTGCGCAGGTAGCCACGCAGCTCATCCCCCTCTTCAGGAGGGGGAATACGCGCATGAAAATGTAAAAATTTACTTTTATATGTAACAACAGAAACCTTTTTGGAAATAATTAGAAAGGCAATTATTGCGTTTATAACCGCTTTTTCTCGCCTGTTCAGCGAATATTTAGCCAAAAGATTCAACTCACGCTCAACGGCCAAAGATTACCCATTGACAGCGCCGTAAAAACAACTAACAAACAACACAAATAAATATATCTAATAACAAAATTAGCATAAAACAGCCATCGCTAGCTGATTTGCAGTCATAAAAATCGATTGTTAAGGTGCCCTCCGCGTAATGTAATGATGAGGCACAAACCATGAAAAAGCTGAATATCCTTCTCCTCACGGCCTTGACCGCCGTCTCGGGATCCGCACTGGCGATGGGCGGTACCGTTGAGCAGGGCAAGAACTTCACCAACCTGAATCTGGAAATGGGGAAATCCTCCTCTGGCCTGTATGTGGAAAGCAACTGGCTCAAAAATACCGATGACGGTACCCAGACAGGCGGCGTCGGCGCGGGTTATAACCTGGAACTCGGCCCGGTGATGCTCAATGCCGGCGCGAAAGCTATCTACCTGGGTCCCAAAAAAGGCGATAACGGCGTGGCCTTCCCTATCGGTGGCGGCGTCAACGTGGCCCTGACCGACAGCATCCATCTCTATGGTGAGGGCTATGCCGCGCCAGAGGGCCTGAACAACAGCGTCAAAAACTACGTTGAAGCCAACGGCGGCGTAAGCTGGACGCCCATCACCCCGGTCACGCTGAAAGTGGGCTATCGCCATGTCAGCGTCGACGGCAAAGATGGCCGCCCGGGCCACACGCTGATTGACGGCGCTTATGTCGGCGGTGGGGTTACCTTCTGATGAACGGCCGCTTCGCCGCGCTTTGCGCGCTGAGCCTCGCCGTGCTGCTGTCAGGCTGCGTCCAGTACAAATGGGTGAAACCGGGCGTCAGCGATACGGAGATGAATAAAAAGCTCACCGAGTGCGAAGCGCAGGCGCTGATCGATCTCCCCCCGGATAACGTCGTCACCGGTTCAAGCTCGGAAAAAACGGACAAAGAGAACAAGAAAAAGGATATTTCCACCAGCTATACGGTGGAGGACGCCAATGCGGGGCGCAGAGATACGCTTGTAGACAGCTGCATGTTTAAAAGCGGCTGGGATAAGATTGAAGTTCAGTGATCGCCAAAAAAACCTGCCGGATGGCAGGTTTTTGTCTTCACGCCGTTATTTATGCACGACGACCAGTTTCTGATTCACAAACTCTTTAATGCCAAGATCGGAAAGCTCGCGGCCAAACCCGGAGCGCTTAACGCCGCCAAACGGCAGCTCCGGCGCGGTATCGGTTAGCCAGTTGATATAGACCATCCCGGTTTCAATCCGCGAGGCCATACGTTTCGCCCTTTCGATATCCTGGCTGAATACGGCTCCGCCAAGGCCATAGTGCGAATCGTTGGCCAGCTTCACCGCCTCATCGTCATCTTTCACCACGTAGATTTGCGCGACCGGACCGAAGAACTCTTCGAAGTAGGCCGGGTTATCGCGGGTAATGCCGGTCAAAATGGTCGGCTCGAAAAAGCTGCCCTCCCGCTGCGCGGGTTTGCCGCCCAGGTGCAGCTTCGCGCCGTTTTTCAGCGCGTCATTCACCTGCCTGGTCAGCGTTTCCAGCGCATCTTTTGAGGAGAGCGGACCCAGCGTCGTACTCTCATCCAGCGGATCGCCGATTTTCACCTGACGGAAGGCCTCGGTAAACTGGCTCAGGAACGCGTCGGCAATTTTTTCATGCAGGATAAAGCGCTTCGCCGCGGTGCACACCTGGCCCGCGTTGTTGAGCCGCGCCTGTACTCCGATCTTCACCGCCTTCGCCAGATCGGCATCGTCCAGGACCACAAAGACATCGTTACCGCCCAGTTCAAGCGTCGCTTTCTTAATGTGTTTAGCCGCCTGCGCCGCCACCACGCTACCGGCTTTTTCCGAGCCGGTCAGGGCTGCGCCCTGTACGCGATCGTCGGCGATAATCTTCGCCACCTGATCCTGAGAAATAAACAGGTTAGTCCACGCGCCTTCCGGCGCGCCGGCTTCGCGTACCAGGTGGGCGAAGGTTTCCGCACAATGCGGGACGATGCTGGCATGTTTGGCGATGACCGGGTTCCCCGCCGCCAGGTTCGGCGCCAGCACGCGCATAAGCTGGTAATAAGGGAAGTTCCACGGTTCTACCGCCATCAGCACGCCGATGGGATGGTGTTCGACCCAGGCTTCACCCAGCTCGGACGGATACTTTACCGGCGCCAAAAACTGTTTGGCGTTGTCGGCGTAGTAGCGGGCAATTTGCGCGCACAGTTTCACTTCCCCCGGGCGTTGCGGAATCAGTTTGCCCATTTCCTGGCTGGCGATTTTCGCCAGTTCGTCAACCCGGTCATCGATCAGATCCGCCAGCTTGTGCAGCACCGATAGCCGCTGCGCTATATCGCCTTTCGACCACGACGAATGATATAGCGCATCCGCCTTCTGCAGGGCCGCTTCTACGTCCGCATCGCTGTGTGACGGGTACGCTTTGATGAGCTGATTGTTTGCAGGATTCACCGTCTGATAAGCCATATCGCATGTCTCCTTGTTATCGCTGTTAACGCAGTCATAAATACCGCACAGGATATTAAGGGTAGTCGAGATAGCTGAGGATGCGGCCAAACTCAGAGAGATACGGAATTTTCCCGAAATGGAACGGGGAACGCTATCAGCATAAACCCCTCATAAATAACGTCAATATATCAATAGCTTAGTGAATAACAGCCCGGATATCTGCCTCCGACACACCGGTAATTCTCAGCACCGTTTCCAGGGCCATCCCTTCGGCGAGCATCGTTTGAGCAATACGCAGCGCTTCGGCGCGCTGCCCCTCCTCAACGCCCTCAGGTCGACCTTCCCGCTTCCCCTGCCTGCACCCCACTTCACGTCATCTTTCGGCGATAGTCATTAGCTTCTCCTTGTGATGCGGTACCCGCCGGGCCACTTCGCGGATAAATTTCCCCAACCGAAGCGCTTTGCCCAAGTGAATCAGATAATTAAACAGCGTTTTTAGCTGCCTGTCCTTAGCGTATCCGCTAAGCAAAATGGCCGTCAGATGTTCCACAATGCCCAGCAGACGCGCTGACGAATATGTTTTTGCAGCAGTTCAAGTAAGGCTACTCGGCGATGCTGGACAATTTCATTCCTCCTTTGCAAGCGAGACATTTTTGTGGAAGGCGACTCGCGGTTCTTCCGCAGGCTGAAGGCATGTTATAAACAACTATCCCTCTCAGCTAAGGAGCCCACCGTGAGCCAGACGCGCAATATTCAGCAAACCTTTTGGCGCGACGAACAGCTGCCCTGGCTGGAGCTGCGCAGTACCTGGAACAGCCGCCAGGCCTATAAACGTCATCGCCATCCGCAGCTCTCCATTGGGGCGATTATCGAGGGGGAAACGCGCTGTCTCTGCAATGGTCAGGAGTATCTGCTACGGCCCGGCGATCTGATTATTATTCCCGCCCAGGCGTCCCACAGCTGTAATCCGCGCGACGGCCAGCCGCGCAGCTACCATATGCTCTATCTCGAGCTAAGCTGGTGCTGGCGACAGCTGGCAGGCGATGGGCATCATGAGCGATTGATAGCCTCCCAGCCGGTGATACGCGATGCCGAACTGTTTGCCCGGTATTTGCAGATCGTGGAATTGATGAGCCAGCAGAACACCGCCGCGTTACCCGAAAGCGTCGCCCGCTTGCTGCGCGGCCTGCCGCTGCGCCCACTCGCGCCTGCGGCGCTAAGCCAAACCAGCGCGCGTTTGTTCAGTCGTCTGGCAACCAATCTGCAGGCGCCGCCGACGCTGGATAGCCTCGCCGAGGAGTTTGCGCTGCGTAAAGAGACGCTGATCCGCGCCTTCAAGCACGATACCGGCCTGACGCCCGCCAGTTTTATCAATATCGCGCGGATTGAGTTCGCCAAATCGCGCCTGCGCGCCGGGGATACTATCGCCGATGTGGGCTACCAGGCCGGGTTTGCCGACCAGAGCCACTTTCATAAAACCTTTGTCAGCTATACCGCCGCCACGCCTCGCCAGTATGCGCAGCGCCGATCAATAACAGACAATAATTAGCGTTCGCGCTGGCGTAGGGTGACCTCAGGTTATTACTGAGGTTGCTATGGACATACTCGCTACGCTCTTTCCCTCCGCCTTCCCCGCGCTGGCGCTCTCCCATTTTGTCGCCCTGCTGAGCCCCGGGCCGGATTTTTTTCTGCTGGTGGGCTACGCCATCCGCTATCGCCTGCGCGGCAGCGTCGGCCTGTGTCTCGGTATTGCCGCCGGAAACGGTTTATATATTATTCTGGCGATTATCGGCTGGGGGATCCTGCGCCAGGCGCCGCTGCTGTTTACGGTGATTGAGCTGCTGGGCGCGGCGTATTTGCTGTGGATTGGCAGCCTGCTGCTCAGAAGCCC
>ENA-UOZQ01000363-UOZQ01000363.1-food-metagenome-genome-assembly--contig:-NODE-363-length-11453-cov-8.522021_pt1 | contig 11453 bp, 10 predicted proteins | sample MGYA00249876_ERZ772739 | MGnify/ENA primary metagenome ERZ772739 (study PRJEB29005, sample SAMN08379460) | food metagenome | isolation source: cheese spiked with Escherichia coli O103 | study: EMG produced... | reverse complement strand
TCATTGGTACGGAGAATGCCATGACTGAAAAAACCGGTTTTGCACCTGCTGCGGCCCCGCATGCTTCAACCATCGTCTCAACCCCTGAAGAGGCCATTACCGCAGGCGAGACCTCCATTCCCTCCCAGGGAGAGAACATGCCAGCGTACCACGCGCGGCCAAAATCCGCCGATGGCCCGCTGCCCATCGTGATCGTGGTGCAGGAAATATTTGGCGTTCATGAACATATTCGCGACCTCTGCCGCCGTCTGGCGCTGGAGGGTTACCTGGCCGTTGCGCCGGAACTCTATTTCCGTCAGGGCGATCCGAATGATTACAGCGACATCCCGACGCTGTTCAGCAACCTGGTCAGCAAAGTGCCGGACGCGCAGGTGCTGGCCGATCTCGACCACGTTGCCAGCTGGGCAGCGCGCAACGGTGGCGATGCGCATCGTCTGATGGTGACTGGCTTCTGTTGGGGCGGACGCATTAGCTGGTTGTACGCCGCGCATAACCCGCAGCTAAAAGCGGCCGTGGCCTGGTACGGCAAGCTGGTGGGTGAAAAAACGCTGAATTCACCGAAGCAACCTGTTGATATTGCGACGGATTTAAATGCGCCTGTGTTGGGGCTCTATGGCGGTCAGGATACCGGGATCCCGCTTGATACGGTCGAGACCATGCGCCATGCGTTGCGCGCAGCAAACGCGAAGGCGGAAATTGTGGTGTATCCGGAAGCCGGGCACGCCTTTAATGCCGATTATCGTCCGAGCTATCATGCGGAATCGGCGAAAGATGGCTGGCAGCGGATGCTGACATGGTTTAGCCAGTACGGCGGGAAAAAAGCGTAAAAGCAAAAAGCCCGGTGGCGGCTACGCCTGACCGGGCCTACATTTCATCAAGCCTGACGCAAATTCTGCGCCGCCTGCACCATGTTCGCCAGCGCCGCGCGGGTTTCAGGCCAGCCACGGGTTTTCAGGCCGCAGTCCGGGTTTACCCAAAGACGTTCCGCCGGGATGCGCTGGGCCGCTTTTTGCAGCAGCGATTCAATCCACTCCACGCTTGGCACATTCGGGGAGTGAATGTCGTACACGCCCGGCCCGATTTCGTTCGGGTAGTCGAACTCTTCGAACGACTCCAGCAGCTCCATGTCTGAACGCGAGGTCTCGATGGTGATCACATCGGCGTCGAGCGCGGCAATGGAGTCCATGATGTCGTTAAATTCGCAGTAACACATGTGGGTGTGGATCTGCGTATCGTCCTTCGCGACGGCCGCGTTGAGGCGGAACGCCTCCACGCCCCACTGTAAGTAAGCATCCCAGTCGCTGCGACGCAGCGGCAAACCTTCACGCAGCGCAGGTTCGTCGATCTGAATGATGCCAATCCCGGCCGCTTCCAGATCCGCAACTTCATCGCGCAGCGCCAGGGCGATCTGTTTGGCGATGGTTTCCCGGGTTATGTCTTCACGCGGGAACGACCAGCAGAGAATGGTCACCGGACCCGTCAGCATGCCTTTTACCGGTTTGTCGGTCAGAGACTGGGCATACTTCGCCCACTCCACGGTAATCGCTTCCGGGCGGCTGACGTCGCCGATTACCACCGGCGGCTTCACGCAGCGGGAGCCGTAGCTCTGCACCCAACCGTTCTGGGTAAAGACAAACCCGTCCAGGTGCTCACCGAAGTATTCCACCATGTCGTTACGCTCGGCTTCACCGTGCACCAGCACGTCCAGACCTAAACGTTCCTGCTCGATAATCGCCTGTTTGATGTGTTCCGCAATACCGGTGCGGTAGTGATTCGCATCCAGATTGCCCTTTTTGAAGTCCAGGCGCAGGCTGCGGATCTCGGTAGTCTGCGGGAAGGAGCCGATTGTCGTGGTCGGCCACGCGGGCAGGTTAAAGCGCGCACGCTGGGCTTCGGCGCGCACTTCATACGGGCTCTGGCGCTGGCTGTCCCGGGCGGTGATGGCCGCCAGACGTTTTTCCACTGCCGGGTTATGCACGCGCGTCGAGTGACGGCGCGCCTGGATCGGAGCGCTCCAGTCGCTAATCGCTGCCGTGTCGCCGCTGTTCAACGCGTCGCGCAGCAGAGCCAGCTCCTCACACTTTTGCAGGGCGAAGGCAAACCAGCTTTTCACCTCAGGGTCGAGTCGGGTCTCCACGCTCAGGTCAATCGGGCTATGCAGCAGGGAACAGGAAGAGGCCACCCACAATTCACGTTTACCGACTATGTCTTTAATTTGTGCATATTTCTCGGTGAGATCAGCACGCCAGACGTTACGACCATTCACCAGACCGGCAGAGAGCAGCCAGTCCACTGGCAGACGCTTGTGCAACTCTGCTACATCGTCTTTGCCGTGAACGAGGTCAACGTGCAGACCCTGAACCGGCAGCGCGGTAATGGTTTTCAGGTTCGGCGTTACGCCTTCGAAGTAGGTGGTCAGCAGCAGCTTCACCTGCCCGGTGAGCGCGTTATACGCCGGTTTGAAGGCGTCCAGCCACGCCTGCGGCAGCTCAAGCACCAGCGCCGGTTCATCGATTTGCACCCACTGAATGCCGCGTTTGCCCAGCTCAATCAGCACCTGCTTATAAACCGGCAGAATGTCGTTCAGCAGGCTGAGGCGGTCGAACTGTTCGCCTTTCACTTTGCCCAGCGTGAGGTAGGTTTTCGGCCCGAGGAGCTCGGGTTTGAGGTGGTGTCGCTGCGCCTGCGCTTGGTCCTCTTCATCCAGAAGCTGGGTCCAGGTCAGTTTGAACTGTTGGCCTTTAACGAACTCCGGCACCATATAGTGATAGTTGGTGTTGAACCACTTGGTCATTTCCGCCGCCGCCGCTGGCTCACCCGTTGGCGCGCGGCCACGGCCGATGCGGAACAGGGTATCGATATCCACCGATCCATCGTTGTTCTGATGACGAGCCGGCACGTTGCCAAGCAGCAGGCTGGTGGTCAGAACATGGTCGTACCAGGCGAAATCGCCCACCGGCAGCAGGTCAATGCCCGCCTGTTTTTGCTGTTCCCAGTGACGCGCGCGCAGCTCACGTCCCACCGCCAGCAGTTCTTCACGGGTGGCGTTACCTGCCCAGTAGCTTTCTTGCGCTTTTTTCAGCTCGCGACGCAGGCCAACGCGAGGGAAACCGAGAGTGTGATTGCGGATTGTCATGTTATGCCCCTTGTGAATTTTGCTATTTAGACGTCCAGATGTTTACACATCTATAATTGGCAGGTACTGTATATTCCTCAAGCGCAAAATGTTCATGGCGAAGTGAAGGACTTTCATGATCGAGATAAAACACCTGAAAACGCTACAAGCGTTGCGGAACTGCGGTTCTCTTGCGGCGGCAGCGGCCACGCTGCACCAGACTCAGTCTGCCCTTTCTCACCAGTTCAGCGATCTGGAACAACGCCTCGGCTTTCGTCTTTTTGTGCGTAAGAGCCAGCCTTTGCGCTTTACGCCGCAGGGCGAAATTTTGCTTCAGCTGGCGAACCAGGTGCTGCCGCAGATTGCCAGCGCGTTGCAGTCCTGCAACGAGCCGCAGCAGACCACCCTGCGCATCGCCATTGAGTGTCACAGCTGTATTCAGTGGCTGACCCCCGCGCTTGAGAACTTCCGCCAGAAGTGGCCGCAGGTGGAGATGGACTTCAAGTCCGGCGTCACGTTTGATCCGCAGCCGTCGCTTCAGCAGGGTGAGCTGGATCTGGTGATGACCTCAGATATTCTGCCGCGCAGCGGTCTGCACTATTCGCCAATGTTTGATTTTGAGGTGCGTCTGGTGCTAGCCCCGGACCATCCGCTGGCCGCCAAAACGCGTATCACGCCGGAAGATCTGGCAACGGAGACGCTGCTGATTTATCCGGTACAGCGCAGTCGTCTGGATATCTGGCGCCATTTCCTGCAACCCGCAGGCATCAGCCCACAGCTGAAAAGCGTGGATAACACGCTGCTGTTAATTCAGATGGTGGCGGCCAGAATGGGAATTGCGGCGCTGCCGCACTGGGTGGTCGAGACGGTTGAACGCCAGGGTCTGGTGGTTACCAAAACCCTGGGTGAAGGACTGTGGAGCCGGCTGTACGCCGCCGTGCGCGACGGCGAGCAGCGTCAGCCGATTACGGAAGCGTTTATTCGCTCAGCGCGGAACCACGCGTGCGACCATCTTCCGTTTGTGCGGAGCGCGGAGCGACCCAGCGGCGATGTACCCACAGCGAAGCCAGGATCACCGTTCCCCCAATAAAGAAACTCGGCCAGTGCGGCTGTTCCTGCCAGATGGCGAGGTTCACCAGTAGCCCCGCCGGCACGTGCACGTTGTTCATGATCCCCAGCGTTCCGGCGTCTACCTGCGTCGCGCCGTAGTTCCACATAAAGTAGCCCAGCCCCGACGCCACCACGCCCAGCCAGACCAGAACGCTCCACTGCACGGGGGTGGTTGGCAGCTTTTGCGGGTTGCCGAGCATAAACCATGCCGCAATCGCGACAATCGCTGCGCCCATATAGAACCACGCAAACGCGTTATGCTGCGGCATCGGGCGGGTCTCCATGAGGCGTTTGTAGCCCACCATCCCGATGGCGAAGCTGATATTGGCGAGCTGGACGAACATCAGCCCGGTCCAGAAGTGATCGCTCACCTTGTCATAGCGAATTATCGCCGCGCCAATGACTGCCAGCGCCGCGCTCAGCAGATATCCCCAGCGCAGGCGGCGCCTGCTGAGCAGGTCGTAAATCAGCGTGATATAGAGCGGCGTGAGCACGGTAAAGAGCAGAAATTCCGAGACGGAGAGGTAGACGTAAGCCCGGAAGCTGAACAGGTACATGATGCCGAGCTGCATCGCGCCCACCAGCATATACAGCAGAATGGTTTTCAGCGATTGCCCGCGGGTACGCAGGAACGGCAGGAACACCAGCGCCGCCAGCCCCACACGCATCAGCACCGAAAAGTAGCTGTCGACCGATCCGGCAAGGTATTCGCCAATCAGGCTAAAGGAGAAGGCCCACAGGATAGTGGTGATAATGAGTAGCGCCACAATGCTTGTCTCTCAGAAAGAAGGACAGGCATTGTAGCGGACTCTTCAGTTGACATCTGGTCAACAAACAACCGAATGAAGATTATTCAAGGAACAGCTTGCGCAGGTATTTCGGTACCGCGTTATCAGCGTTGGAACCAATCACTTCCAGTTCCGGGTGCAGATCTTTCAAACGCTGATGCGCGTTCTGCATGATGCAGCCCTTGCCTGCCATGGAGAGCATTTCAGCGTCGTTCATGCCGTCACCAAAAGCGATGCAGTCTTTCAGCGCGAAACCCAGACGTTTCGCGACCGCTTCCAGCGCGTGACCTTTGGAGACGCCCCCCGCCATCACTTCCAGACAGGTCAGGGTTGAGAAGCTCACGTTGACCCGATCGCCCCAGCGCGCGTTGATAGCCTGCTCCAGAGGGAGCAGTTCTTCATGGCTTTCGCAGGTGAAGAACACCTTACTGATCCCTTCTGGATCCAGCAGGCCCGGCTCGTACAGGGAGTAGTTAAATACCGCTTCCTTGAAGAACCGCATTTCATCCGGGCGGTGGCGGTTCATAAACCATTCGTCGTCGCGGTAAACGTTGGTGACGATAGCCGGGTTGTTATGCACCACGCCGAAGAGATCGGCGGCAATATCGCGATCCAGGTTATGGGTAAAGATCAGGTTACCGTCAGTATCATGCACGCGCGCACCGTTGGAGGTGATCATGTACGATTTGATCTCAAGATTATCGCGGATCTGCCCCACGTCTACGTGGTGGCGGCCGGTGGCAAACACAAAGTTCACGCCACGGGCAGTCAGAAGCTTTAAGGTCTCTTTCGCGTAAGGCGACAGGGTGTGGTCAGGGGAAAGCAGCGTGCCATCTAAATCAGATGCAACAACCTGGTACATAGGGATTTCAACCTCTGGTGGAAAACAATAATCAGTTATGCCTGTTGAAAAATTCAACAATGGCGTTGAGCGCGACTGAGCGCATAGCGTCCTTTTCGAAAAGGATCTCATGGTAAGCGCCGTTGATGACCAGCGGTTTTCCCCCTTCACAAGGGTGACCGGCGGCGGCGCGCAGTTCACAATAACGGTCATGCATGCGGTTATCGACCACACGCTCTTCTTCAGCCTGAATCAGGAGTGTTGGCGTGTCATCCTCGCCTACCCCCGCCAGCACCTGTTCACCGGCCAGAATCCCCTCCCGCACCCAGTGCCAGGTCGGGCCACCGACGCGTAAGCGCGGTTCATCGGCATAAAAGCGCAGGTTGCGGCGATAACGCTGCCGACTGTGGGTTAAGACGTTGATGGCAAACGGCAGCGCACGCCAGCGTCCGGTCCCGATGGCATAGCCTTCACGAATGCGCTGATGGCCCTCAGCCCAGTCGAGAAGATGGCGCACCATCCAGTCAGGAAAACGTATCACAATGCCGTACATCGGCGCGGTCAGCGCAATGGCGTCGCACTGGTGCTTATGGCGCTGCAAAAACAACGTCGAGATCGCGCCCCCCATGGAGTGGGCAAGAATATAACGCTTGCGCCACGGTCCGGGCTGCACTTCCTGCTGCCAGAACGCGGCCAGATCGTCGACGTAATCGCTGAAGTTATCCACGTGGCCGCGATGGGTATCCGGCAGCATCCGGCCGGAAAGCCCCTGCCCGCGATGGTCGATAATTAACACATCAAAGCCCAGATGGAACAGGTCATACGCCAGCTCGGCATATTTGATATAGCTTTCGATGCGCCCGGGGCAAACCACAATCACCCGGTCATTTTTTTCATCATGGAAACGAACGAAGCGTACCGGGATATCCCCGACGCCCATAAACTCATCTTCCTCACGCTGCCGCCAGAAATCGGTCAGCGGCCCCATAGAGAAAGCAGCAAATGCGTTTTCTCGTGTTTCCCAGTCCTTTTTCTGCTGAAACATTGGGTTTCCACTCACGTAATCCAGGGAATATCGTTTTTTTTCGTAACCGGTCACAAAATGACTCATCAATAGCGTATTGTGGCATAAAAACAGACGATTCGGGAGTTTCAAATGACCTTCGAGTGGTGGTTCGCCTACCTGCTGACATCCATCATCCTGAGCCTTTCACCGGGTTCGGGTGCGATTAACACCATGACTACCTCCATCAACCACGGCTATCGCGGGGCGGCGGCGTCGATTGCTGGTTTGCAAACCGGGCTGGGCATTCACATAGTCCTGGTCGGGATTGGCCTGGGAACGCTGTTCTCCCGCTCGGTGCTGGCGTTTGAAGTGCTGAAATGGGCCGGTGCGGCATATCTTATCTGGCTGGGTATTCAGCAATGGCGCGCGGCTGGCGCCATTAACCTGAATACGCTCGCGCAGACGCAAAACCGTGGTCATCTGTTTAAGCGGGCAGTATTCGTCAACCTGACCAACCCGAAAAGCATTGTGTTCCTCGCCGCGCTGTTCCCACAGTTTATCGTGCCGCACCAGCCTCAGGTGATGCAGTACGTGGTGCTGGGTGCGACCACAATTATTGTCGATATTATCGTGATGATTGGTTACGCGACGCTGGCACAGCGGATTGCCGGATGGATAAAAGGGCCTAAGCAGATGAAGGCCCTGAACAAAGTGTTTGGCTCGCTGTTTATGCTGGTTGGCGCGCTGCTTGCGTCAGCGCGTCATGCTTAGCGAGAAATGATGAGATGAATGCCGAAGCCGGCGAACAGCGCGCCGGCGAAGCCATCGATCCACTTCGCGATACGCTGGTAGCCACGGCGCATCGCCGGTAAGGCAAACAGGCTTGCCACGATAGTGAACCACGCGAAGGTCTCCACGACGATAAGCAGGAAAATGCCCCAACGTGCGCCCGCGCCAACGCTGTCGCCCACAAACAGCGAGAACACCGAGCCGAAATAGATAATCGCTTTCGGATTCGCCAGGTTGGTCAGTAGCCCTTTTACAAAGCTCCGTCCACCCGTTGCCAGCTCCACCTTAGGCTCTTGCGTTTTTTTCTCTTCTTTTTTCAGCGCCCCGCGCAGCATCTGGTAGCCCATCCAGCACAGGTACAGGCCACCGCCAACCATAATGATGTTATGCAGCCAGGCCATCTTCGCCAGGATAAGGTTCAGACCGAGCAGCGCAACGGCCGCCCAGACCATGACGCCCATGGTAATACCGAGCACGCCCATCATCGCCTCTTTACGGGAACGACTGACCGCTGTTTGCGATACGAAGAAAAAGTCAGGGCCCGGGCTCATCAGCGCAACGATGTGCACTAACGCCACGGTGAGAAATAGCATTAACATAATTAGCTCGCGGGGAAATAATGTAGTGAGTCATCATCCTGGCACTTTTTCGCCCGGCTGACTACTCCTCATCATCACCATCAGCGTGGGAACGGATAAGCGCCATAAACTCTTTACCAAAGCGCTCCAGCTTGCGCGTGCCGACGCCGTTGACGCTGAGCATCTCGCTGGCGCTGAGTGGCATTTGCTCGGCCATCTCGATCAGCGTCGCGTCATTGAACACCACGTATGGCGGGATGTTCTCTTCATCCGCAATCGCTTTACGCAGCTTGCGCAGCTTGGCGAACAGCTTGCGATCGTAGTTGCCGCCGTAGGATTTCTGCATCACGCGCGGCTTCAGGGCGACGACGCGCGGAACGGCGAGCTTCAGTTCAACCTCACCGCGCAGGACCGGTCGCGCCGCTTCGGTAAGCTGAAGCGCAGAGTGCTGAGCAATATTTTGCGTGGCAAAGCCGAGATGGATCAGCTGGCGGATGATGCTTACCCAGTGCTCGTGGCTCTGGTCTTTCCCGATGCCGTAAACCGGCAGCTTGTCGTGCCCCATATCGCGGATACGCTGGTTGTTAGCCCCACGCAGCACTTCGACGACGTAGCCCATCCCAAAGCGCTGGTTCACGCGTCCGATAGTCGAGAGCGCTTTGCGCGCGTCCATCAGACCGTCGTACTGCTTCGGCGGGTCGAGGCAGATATCGCAGTTGCCGCACGGCGCCTGACGCCCTTCACCAAAGTAGTTGAGCAGCACCAGACGGCGGCAGGTTTGCGCTTCGGCGAAGGCACCCATCGCGTTAAGCTTGTGGCGTTCGATATCCTGCAACTGCCCCTGCGGTTTCTCCTCGAGACAGCGGCGCAGCCACGCCATATCCGCCGGATCGTAAAACAGCATCGCTTCCGCAGGCAGGCCATCACGCCCGGCGCGGCCGGTTTCCTGATAATAGGATTCGATATTGCGCGGGATATCAAAGTGCACCACAAAGCGCACGTTGGGCTTGTTGATCCCCATCCCGAACGCCACCGTTGCGACCACGATTTGCAGGTCGTCGCGCTGGAATTTTTCCTGTACGTCGGCGCGGATGTGGTTTTCTAACCCGGCATGGTATGCCGCCGCGCTAAAGCCGCGATTTTGCAGACGCGCAGCGGTGTCTTCCACCTTCGCGCGGCTGTTGCAGTAGATGATGCCGGACTTGCCGCGCTGCTCCTGCACGTAGCGCAGGAGCTGATCCAGCGGCTTGAATTTTTCCATCAGCATATAGCGGATGTTCGGCCGGTCGAAGCTGCTGACCTGAATATAGGGGTCTTTCAGCCCCAGCAGGCGAACGATGTCCTGACGCGTGGTGTCATCCGCCGTGGCGGTAAGCGCCATAAACGGCAGCTCAGGGAAGCGCTGACGCAGCTGGCCAAGGGCGGCATATTCCGGGCGGAAATCGTGCCCCCACTGGGAAATACAGTGCGCTTCATCCACCGCCAGCAGAACCGGGTTCCAGTGCGCCAGGTGATCGAGGAAGTTGTCCAGCATCAGGCGCTCTGGCGCGATATACAGCAGGCGGATCTGCCCGGTGCGGCACCCGGCCATCACCTCTTGCTGCTGCTCGCGGGTTTGCGTCGAGTTAAGACAGGCCGCCGCCACGCCGTTGGCAAGCAGCTGGTCGACCTGGTCTTTCATCAGGGAAATAAGGGGGGAGACCACAACCGTCAGGCCATTAAGTACCAGCGCGGGCACCTGATAGCAGAGCGATTTTCCGCCGCCGGTCGGCATGACCACCAGGCAATCGCGGCCTTCCAGCACGGTTTCAATGATGGTTTCCTGGCCAGGACGGAACTGCTGGTAGCCAAAGGTTTCATGCAAAACCTGTTTAGCCAGCGATTCCTGATTCAATACTTCCGCCTGCGCCACGTTAACCCCATATGCCAGAAATGAAACAGGCGCTATTTTCAGCGCCTGAGAGAGAAACTTCAACGTTTAACGCAAAAACATTCGAGCAGCTTAGAAAATATCGTTCAGCATGACGCCCACACCAACGCGGGTCTGGTTGAAGTTATAGTCGATCAGCGATTCGCCATAACCGCTATACACCTGGGTATAGAGACGAACGTGTTTCGTCACCGGGTAGCTCAGGCCCAGCTCTGCGCCGCCGTAGCCGGTATTCCAGTTGTACTGCCCTTTGGCGCTCAGCACCGCGTCACCCAGCTGATAGCCCACTTTAAGCTGATAATAGCCCATGTATTTGGTGATATCAGGGTTGTCATCGGTGCTGCCCACCACGTACCACGGCTTCACTTCCACCATGAAATTGCCGTTCTGCGCCATCAGACGCGTATAGACGCGATTCCAGCTGCGTGAGGTTGGATCGGAACGACCGTTGGAATCGTGGTTATAGCCCACCTCCACGTCGCGCAGCGTCCAGCCTGCAAACTCATAATCAGTGGCGAAACCGAGGAACAGCTGCGGTTCATAGTTGGTTTCGCGGAACGGTGAAGATTCCCCGCTGTTGGAGAGCTGCCACCATGACTTCTGCGTGTAAGATGCACCAAGCACCGAGTTCGGCCCCAGGATGCCGCGCCATAACGGGAAGGCCAGGCTCAGCTGGAACTTCACCTCATCTTTACGCGCATTATCAGACCAGTTATAGGAGCTTATCGCTTCTTTGTTCAGATCGCTGGTCTGGGTGTAAATCACGTAGTTGGTGTCATACGGGTAAAGCGTGAACGGATTGTCATGCTCCTGAAGCATGTTAGCAATGATGCTACCGTGTACGGATGGCGCATCGTGCACTTCTTTAACTGTCGCTTCCTGCGCATATGCTGTGAGGGGCAGCGCAACCGCCGCCAGTAACCAACCCAGATACGTCCGCATCGGTGGTGTTCTCCTGAAATTGTGACATTTAATGAATAGTTTTGTCCGGGCATTCTACAGACTTCTGCGATAACTTCCGCTTCCTCGTTTCTTAAAGTGGCATTCCTTTATCCTGAAGCATAAAATCAACATTTTGTTAACAACAAGGATGCCACGTCAGATGTCAGCCACACTCACCGCCGAAGAAACCTTAAAGCTCGTGGGCGAGATTTTTGTGTACCACATGCCATTCAACCGTGCACTGGGTCTTGAGCTGGAGCGATACGAAAAAGACTTCGCTCAGCTGAGTTTCAATAATCAGCCAATGATGGTCGGTAACTGGGCGCAAAGCATTTTGCACGGCGGAGTGATTGC
>ENA-UOZQ01000334-UOZQ01000334.1-food-metagenome-genome-assembly--contig:-NODE-334-length-12305-cov-7.870939_pt1 | contig 12305 bp, 13 predicted proteins | sample MGYA00249876_ERZ772739 | MGnify/ENA primary metagenome ERZ772739 (study PRJEB29005, sample SAMN08379460) | food metagenome | isolation source: cheese spiked with Escherichia coli O103 | study: EMG produced... | reverse complement strand
TGCTTTCACTGCAGCCGGTCGAAGAGATCTGGGGCGTGGGAAACCGTATTGCACGAAAGCTCAATGTTCTGGGCATCAAAACCGCGCTCGATCTGGCCCTGATGAACCCGGCCTTTATCCGCAAAAATTTCTCCGTCGTTCTCGAGCGAACAGTGCGCGAACTGAACGGGGAAAGCTGCATGTCGCTTGAGGAAGCCCCGCCTACGAAACAACAGATTGTCTGCAGCCGCAGTTTTGGCGAGAAAATCACGGAGTACGATTCGCTGCGGCAGGCTGTTTGTCAGTACGCAGAGCGGGCCTCAGAAAAGTTGCGTAAAGAGCGCCAGTACTGCCGGCATATTTCCGTATTCATCAAAACGTCTCCGTTCGCCGTTAAAGAGCCTTACTACGGCAACGTGGCCACGGAGAAACTGCTTACACCCACTCAGGACACCAGGGACATCATTGCAGCCGCCACAACGGCTCTGGAGCGTATCTGGAAGGATGGGCATCGGTATGCCAAAGCCGGTGTGATGCTGAATGACTTCACCGGCTCCGGCGTTTCGCAGCTGCAGCTGTTCGACGAACGTCCGCCACGTCCTCACAGCGCTGAGCTGATGAAGGTTCTCGATGGCATTAATCATTCCGGTCTGGGACAGGTCTGGTTTGCCGGGCGAGGGATTGCGCCTGCATGGCAAATGAAACGCGATATGCTCTCCCCTGCGTACACCACCCGCTGGAAAGATATCCCCATAGCGAGGATCAGTTAAATTTCGCCTTTCAGAGAGAGCCAGTAGTGCTCGCCGCAGCCGAACGACAGGGCGAAGCCCGCGAGTGAGCGAGGAAGCACCAGGGAACTAAACGGATATATTCTGCTTACGCTTGGAATTTAACGGTCAGCTCACTCAGTTATCCACTTATCTACTGGCATATTTTTATAAGATCTTTTTTAATCTTTTTTAGATCTTTCTTTTTAGAGTGCCTTCCAGCCCTTTAACCATGCGGGCTTCAGAAGAATCTGTGTGACAATTTGCCCTTTGAGTGTGACAAATCACCCTCAATCCACTTCTGTATCTGTGACAAATAGCCCTTAACCCTGTGACAGATTGCCCTCATAAGCTGCTGTATCTCACAAAGTTATCCCTACCTGTTGACTCTTTTTCATTTAGTGTGACAATCTAAAAACCTGTCACACTTTACACGGATCTGTCATGACGGAAGTTGCGGTTATCAACCATAAAAAACGTAAGAATAGCCCGCGAATTGTCCAGTCAAATGAACTGACTGAAGCGGCATACAGTCTCTCCCGAGACCAGAAGCGTATGCTTTATCTCTTTGTAGACCAGATTAGAAAATCTGATGGCACACTTCAGGAACATGATGGGATCTGTGAAATACAGGTAGCCAAATACGCGGAGACCTTCGGGCTGACATCAGCTGAGGCCAGTAAGGATATCCGTCAGGCGCTTAAGGGGTTCGCGGGCAAGGAAGTTGTCTTCTATCGTCCTGAAGAAGATGCAGGTGAAGAAAAGGGATATGAATCTTTTCCTTGGTTTATCAAACGTGCCCACAGCCCTTCCAGAGGACTGTACAGCGTGCATATCAACCCTTATTTAATTCCTTTCTTCATTGGTCTTCAGAACCGTTTTACACAGTTTCGGCTCAGTGAAACGAAAGAGATTACCAATCCTTATGCCATGCGTCTTTACGAGTCTCTTTGTCAGTATCGTAAACCAGATGGCTCGGGCGTTGTGTCCCTCAAAATAGAATGGATCATGGAACGCTACCAGCTCCCCCAGAGCTATCAGCGTATGCCAGACTTTCGCCGTCGCTTTTTGCAGGCGAGCGTCGATGAGATCAACAGCAGAACGCCAATGCGTCTTTCTTATATCGAGAAAAAGAAAGGCCGTCAGACAACGCATATAGTCTTTTCTTTCAGTGATATAACCTCTATTCAACCTGTGTAACTATGAGGGTTATCTGTCACAGTTCAGAGGGCGGTATGTCACACCAAAATTAAAGATCTGAGGGTGATTTGTCACAGTACAGACCACTTTCCATTGCCCACGCTGGTGTTCAAGTACAAATTGGTGCCGATTTGTGATTTAAAAACACTTAATGAGGGCAATTTGTCACAGTTACCTCAGTGCAGCTTGTCACATTCCCCCTCAGCCCTGAGTGTAGTTTGTCACACTATGTATTATGCACTTCACTTCAAGTTGAGGGTTTATTGTCACTGTTTGAATTCAACATCTCTAGCTGTACCTACTAGTGCATTTTTCCTGCACTAAAAATGTTTTTGAGCAAGAAGCTATTAAATGTCCTGTCTGAAGGTTCTGGCCAGCCCGGAGGATCTGTTAAGAGCACGCCCTCTTGCTCCATCCAGCTATGTGTTTGTTGTTTTCGCGCAACATATTCCTCGGATTCAGAGCCCATTGTTTCAATGATGAAAGTGGTAACTGTATTTTCCTTTCTAGGCACCACATTCAGTATGAAATCAGGATGAATGACCTCTTCCACCCCATTCATAATGCTCTTCGACGTGAAGAGTGGCTTGCTGAGGCTGATCGCCTCCGGATGATTGGCCTGACGGCCTGCATAGCTGCTGGCGTTAATTATTACCTTAAGAGTGTCGCGCTCTTTATTGCTATCCACTGGCACCGGGTTATCCAGCGTATAAGCGGCATGCGCATAGCCTTCATGGCAGTAAATTTTCCCATCTCTCCCTCTACGGTATTCCAGTATTGCCCAGTAAGGCGCCCGGCTGCCAGCGTTGTATGTGCTTTCTCCATTGATGCTGACGCGGGCTTCAGGCCTATGGACAAAAGTATTACCCCGAACGGTGAAGGTTACTTCTTCCCGATTGGCATCGGTCGCAATACCAATGATATACACGCATGCCTCCTTATCACTGCTATCTTTTCCCAGAGAGACTTCCAGTTGGGTCAACATGTCGTTAATCCGCTCGGGGGACAGCCAGGGCGCGCAGCTGAACAGCATATTCAGCAGTGTTCCATTGCCTATTGAATGTTCATCCAGCACATCTTTTATACTGTTGATCGAACCGACAAGCCCCGGACTTTGAAACTCTGGTACCAGTTCAATTTGATTCAGGCCGGCTGCCTGAATGAGTGTCAGCAATTTTCGCCCTAGAGCAGGAATGGGTTTAAGCGTTTTGCGTCGACGCTTTCGGGGCACTACCGACCCTTCCACAGAGGTGATTCTGGATTCTTTCTTTTTTACTGGTAACCAGTCGTTTCCACCTATCGGATTTAGTGGGCTGGTTTTTCCTTCAGTGGCCGTGTTATCAGCATCTTTACTCTTCTTTAGCCTGAACAGAGGGCATTGTTCATCATGCGGTCTTGTAGTCTTAACGTGGCGTAACCTTGCAACGTTAACCTCACAATTAAATGGACCTTCTGTGTTCGGGTCTTGCTCAACGCAATCACACTTTAACCACAGCTTGCTGCGATCCATTTCCTCAAGGATTTTGTAGGCTATTCGTAAATCAGCCTGAGCGGGTTTACGACCGTTACTAAAAACATGCAGCAATGCCTCTCGCTCCGCCAGATTCAGTTTCCTTTCAAGTTGGCCCCTCGGGTTCGTTTTCCACACTAGTTCCATTGATTTACTCCGTAATTCAATAGTGTTACTATTTTATTAAGTTATTAAGTTATTAAGTTATTAAGTTATTAAGTTATTAAGTTATTTTCTTGTTACGATGTGAATTTAGCAATTAAGTGACTGATAATTATATTTATAATAACATGTTAAGTTAATATCATAACAGGTTAATAAAGTCGATTTGTGTTGAATTTTTTTGTTATCATATTATCTTAATAAGATAACAAGGCTGAGGGTTTGTAAGATGATCATTGTTCTTGGTAGTCAAAAAGGCGGAGTTGGTAAAAGTACACTCGCAGTATCCATCGCTGCATACCTTATGGGATTAGGAAAGCGAGTGCTTATTGTAGATGCAGACGATCAAAAATCAGTGTTAACTTGGTATAACAATCGACCAGAAAACTTACCTCATATGCCTGTGACAGGAGCGTCAGGCAACATTAAAGCCATGCTTAAAGAGCATGAAAAATCTTATGATTTCGTTATCGCCGATTGTGCTGGCCGCGATAGTGCGGAGATGCGTAGTGGATTAATGGCTGCAGACGTGTTTATTTCCCCTCTGCGCCCATCTCAGATGGATTTAGACGTCGTACCACATACATGCTCTGTTTTTACTGCTGCAAAGGATTTCAATGAATGTGTTCGTGGATATTTGGTGTTGAATATGACACCAACGAACATGTTCGTGAATGAAGCTAATCAGGCAGCAGATGTTCTCAAAGACTTCCCTGAAATGAGGCTATCTGAAGCTCGCGTCTGTGACAGAAAGGCTCATAGGGATGCCTGGGCTGAATCGATGACAATTTTCGAAACGCAGAACATCAAAGCCCAAGAAGAAATTGAAGCTCTGGTTAAGGAGATCATTCTGTGAGGAATAGAGCAAATACCCCACCAAGGGACGAAGCTTCGTTTATAAACGGAGGTACGGCTGGTCTCACTGCAAAAAATTTAGACGAACCAAGTAAAAAACCTGCTAGTAGTAAAGCCAAACCAGTCAGCATCTCTCTCGCTGATGAGAATCTTAACTCAATTGACAATATCATAAGGGAGGAGATGCTTTCAGGGCGTAGCAGAGTTAATAGGTCAGATGTGGTAAGAGCTGCTGTGATGGCATTAGGAAATTTATCAAGAGAAGAAATATCTCAACTTATTGAAAAATCGAGATTAAAATAGATACTTCTTACTAACTTACTAACTTACTAACTTACTAACTTACTAACATGTTATGTAGATAACATGTTAGGTTGTTGGCGTTTTGATTGAGTGATTCATTAGTATTTTTATTAAGTTATTAATTTATTAAGATAGTAAGATAACATCTTAATAACTTACGGTCTTATTATCTTTGTTATTATTGCTTTTTAGCAATGCAACCGCATCAGTCTCCGGCATCTGGAACTGAACACGATGCCGTGCAGCGACATCCAGTGCAAATACCTTCGTATACACCTCCGTCGAGCTGATGCTCTTGTGTCCCATAAGACTCTGCAGCACCTTCAGTGGAATGCCGGCATACAGCATGTGCATGGCATAGCTGTGACGGAACGTGTGCGGTGTAACCGGCACGGAGAACGTCACCCCGTCGGCCGCTGCCGCTTCAACCGCTTCGCTGAGCCAGGTGCGGACCGTCCGGTCGGTAATCTCCCAGATACGCGCCTTCTCGGTTCTGCCGCTTCGCTTGTTACGTCGTTCAAGAGGTATTTTCAGCGTGGCCACCATCATCTCCAGCTGGCTGACATAGTTCGCATCGGAAAGCGGAACCAGGCGATGCGTCTGACTGCCGGCAGGCGAGCGGCCGGCCGTTCGGGCCGCTTTCTCCGCCCGCTGCTTGAGTGTGGCCAGCTGCACGAACGGGTAGGGTGGCATCAGGGAAAAATCACTCCGGGTCAGCGCCAGCGCCTCGTTAATGCGCGCGCCGGTGTTCCAGAGGGTTGCCAGCAACATCTTGCGGTGGAGATCGGGAACATAGTGGAGCAGGGCACTCACTTCCGGAGCCAGCAGATATTTCGGCAGTTCGTCCTGAACGAGCGCCATCTGGCGCAGGGCCAGTGCGGCAGGGTAGTCGATGGCCACCGGCAGCTGTGCGGCAGAAAAAGAAACGCCCTGCCCTGGGATTGCCGGCATCATTGTTTATTGTCCCCGGTGGACAGGTATTGCACTGTAAGTCGTGCCAGTGCTTTCTGTGCGTAATCCTCGCCCGGGAGCACACTGATTTCTCCCCGGCGTTCCATCTCGGTGCCGATGGCGCTCAGGGTAGCCGTTACCGGCAGCAGCCGGCGCAGCTGAAGAGCATGACCGCATGCGGAACGGATACGATCGGCAAACGCATCCTCATCGCGGGAATATGTCCCGGGCTCCGGCCGTTCCCTGCCGTCCTTTTCTGACTGCAACTGCTGACACAGCTTCAGTAGGCCAATAATGTCATCGGCGGCTTCGTTTGCATGCGGATCGTTGAGATAATTGGGTTTCACTGGTTATCCTTTCTCATCAGGGGACAGGTCGTTCTGTATCTGCCGATGGCGTTGCACATGTCGGCGCCACAGGATGGACCCGATCCGGCGGCACTGTTCGCCTTCGCGCGGGGGAGGAAGATCGCAGATCCGGCGACAGCAGTTCACGCAGGGTGTAATCACTGACCAGCTGGTGATACACGCATTCCGGCGTATGGAAGTAATTCCCGTCCAACCTGCATAAATCACACATAATCCCTCCTTTACTGAGAAATCCCGCCAGTCCGTTTTTTCAGACCGGGTTCAGAATCCGTCCTTCATTCGCCGCTGCACCGACAGCCAGGTGAGCTCTTCCAGCCCGTCCGGGACGATCCGCTCCGGATTGGTGTAGATGGCGTTCGCATCCCCGGTGAGCCACCAGGAGCCCGAGGCCCGGATACGTTCGGCCACCGTCAGGCCGTCCCAGGTGACGATCAGCCAGGTGTTGACGCTTCGCTCATCCGGCGGGCGGAGCCAGAGCCGCTGATGCCCGAGGGCGGTCAGCGCCCGCCAGACGGTTTCAAGTGAAACCTGGACGCGCTCGCTTTCGTTGTCGGATTTATTCATGTGCAACAGTCACTCATGGTTATTATTTTCGCGACATCCCTGATGATGATTGTCCTTAAATTACCCTGCTGTAATCATCACTCACATGATAATAAGCAGTCATATAGCCACGCTGTTAAATTACCGGAAGCCCGTTCCGGCTGGATCCGATTTTCTGTCGTATAACAACTTTCCGGAAGTGTACCACGGTGAGGGAATAAGCAAAGCGGCAATATTTGCCCCTGCGCATCGGGTCACGGGGATGGGGATAAACACAACATATAGCGTCTTTAGCAGCTGATTACACCGCTACATCTTGTGTAAGGGGGGCGCAGCGCGCTCGGGTGGGTTAAGAAGATCCGGAACCAGGGGTTTTCGGATCTGCGACAACGAAAAAGGACACAATTGACAGGAAAGCAATAATTATTTTAATTAGTGCATAATCTGCATAAATGTAAGACAGCCATCTTTACATTAAAAGTAAAGCAGTATGGCTTTACAACATTAAGTAAAGCAAATAAGATTTACAAAATTAAGTAAAGCTATAACGCTTTACATTTCCAACCGGTTAAGGAGCTACTGTATGGCTATGGTCAATGCCCGCATCGATGACGATCTGAAAGCCCGGGTCGATGCAGTCCTTCAGCGCAGGAATATAACGGTCACCCAGAATATGACAGATCTGTACCGTTATATTGATCAGCATGAGCAGTCCCCCTTTTTGCCTGCCCCCCGGCCGCACACTGCCGACGAGGTTGTGGCAAAGTGCTGTTCTGATTTGATGAATATCCGCGATGCACTGCTGCTTATCCGCGGCCATGCCGAGCGCCAGGCTGGCTCCGGGGAGATGGCTTCACTTTATCAGTTATTTACCCGTTCCCGCCTGGCGTTTGCCGATGGGCTGTGCTGGCTGCACAGTGCCCCGGCGTTGCCCTTAACCGTTGACCGGCTGCTGCTGCCCCTGGCTCACGCTCAGGCGCAGATCGCAGAGTGTGATATTGCGCTGGGTGGCGGAAGCCGCGATGCACTGGTTCTTACCGGCGAGAGGGAACAACACCTGTCCACCGCCATAGCCAGCCTGGATGAACTGGTCAGCAATTTGTGCCAGAAAGCAGGGTTACTTCGCCGGCAGGTACCGGTGGTGCAGGAAGAGCAGCGTGCAGACGGCGAATTCTGTACTGCTATCGCTGCTGACGTCACTTTTCCGGGGGATATTGATGTCACTGTCCTGCTCCGACCAGATCTGCTGCGACTGCTGACGCCACGTCTGAAAGAAGCAATCCCCTGCCCACGGCTGCCTGGGTGGCAGGTGGGTGTGGACATCAGCAGCGGCTATAACACCTTTATCACGGCACCGGCAGACTCAGCCCCGGTGAGCCCGACATCCGCATTTGCTCGAGCTGCCTCCGGCGGGGCAATGGGTAGCTGCGGTCTGCTTTTCATTCAGGGAGAAACCCGGATTCATTACTGGCAGCAGAAAGATGCCGGGACGGATGTCGTCCCCCGAGACAAGCTTGCTGAGGCCGTCTGCGAGTATATGGACAGCCTGATCGGGAAAATTCTTCAGGGCGCTGTAACAGAAAAAGGGGAATGAAAGGACACGGTCACGTAATTTCTTCAGCGCAGCATACGGACTTTGCGTCGCCCGGGAGATGAAAATCCGTTTCTGCTCAAAAGGTGGTTTCAGAACTGATCAGCAGCATCGAGAGCTGCATGTAACCCCGCCACTGCCGACCGTCCCGCTACAAAGCTCCCACCGGGAGCTTTGTTTTAAAAGTCCGTAAGGTTATCGAAGGGCTCGTCAGGGGCAGGTTTTATTATAGTTTCCCCCTGCCGGATCTCAGTCTTACTGGTTCTGAATTTTACGCCAGTAATTTTATGGTACGTCATTCCGTCGGTTTTCATCTGCAGTGTGTCTTTCTTTTCATTAGTGGCCGCTAATAAACCAAGATAGCGTGATTTTTTTGGTTCCTCAGCGATCAGCTGAATATTCGGGCTGAAAACATATATATCATCTTCGACGTTTTCAAACAGCTCAACCTGATACCGCCGGGTATTATCAGTGGCATGCCTGACGCCGGAAGAACTATTAAACAGAACAACATTATACCCGGTTTTGGCACCCCTGCCGTCAGCGTAGTCCTGCGTGGATTTAAAGCTGACGCCGTCAAGCTTAAATTTATTCCGGTCACTGAGATAATCGGCAACCACCTGAGTGATCAGGTAATCACTATCCTGCCTTTTTCCAAACGCGGGGAGCGTCAGTTTGCGCGAAAGCGTCCTGAAGAACACTGCACGCTCGCTGGTTTTACGGGTCAGGGGATCAAACTTACTGCCAGAGCCGAAACTGAGCGAGTCAAGGGAAGATATGTCCAGCACCTTCAACTTACGCAGCGGGACAAAAGGCACCGTCACCACAATGCTGCCGACCGGGGGTCTTACTTCAGCAATTGCCACATCCGCTGAGGTGGCACCGTAAAACACGGAGATCCCCTGTGCATTCATGCGGCCTGATCGCGCCAGTAATGGCGGGGGAGGCCCGAAGTGTTTCTCAGGCTGCGTCAAGGCCTGCTTCACGTCTTCCAGATCCTCAAAGACCCTAGCGCGATGAAGATGCACATCTTCAGACAGCATTTTTACAGGTGAATCGCGGTTCCTAGTTTTCAGCTTATCGATATCACTGAAAAGCGAATCCAGAAACGCATTAACTTCACGGTTGAAATATCGCGTTTCCTTAAGAAGTGAATTGGTGACTGTTCCCCAAGTATAATCCAGCTCACCTGAAGAGTAGTTTCTTGAACGGTATACCAAATCATCATTATATTGCACAGCATCATAATCATTATAAGGATTGTATTCATCGCAAAGGCCGGAATAAATATCTTCAGCCACTTCAAACTCAACCCCTAGCTCTTCGCAGATGACATCCTGTGCGGGATTCCCGCGGCCTGTGTCATAGATATCCATATGAATATCATAATAATATTCAAAGACATCATGCATCCGCTTTACAATATCTCCCAAATGGATATTTTTACGCTTCAGTTTGCAGTAAGAACATATCTGTTCGTTATTACCGTTATGTTTTATTTGCTGACTGACATATTTGTCCTCCACACACTTATGACAAATATATTTTTCATCCCACATGATTAAGCCGCCCATGATGTGCTGATACAGGGTAACTTTCCTGCATTTCCCAGCCTGAATCAAGAGGGGCGGTGCATCAGCACAGGACTGAGGATGAATAAACTGAGCGGTCAGTCTTCTCCAGGCTGTCTATGGGGCGTACCGTAATCACAGGGAAATAACCTACCATCCATTCTGGTTTCTGCTTCGCACCTCAGGCATCAAGTCCCTGAAAAGAGGAGCGCCCCTGGTCATTCCCAGTAACTTAAAAATGTAACGGGAAAATTATACGTGGAGTGTGGTACTGCGCAGGACTTCTTTAGACTGAGACCAGCTTAATGCTGGTCTCAGATGTTGATATGCTGAACCGCTTAGGAACGGATTAATCGTGCTTTCAGTTTTGACTCAGACCTCGTGACTATCCGCCCCTTGCGACCAAGCGTACCCGTCTGCTTCAGTTCGGTAACGAGCTCTGCCTTCAACGTCTCATGAATGGACTGATTGCGAGACACTTCCTGAGAGGTAAGCAGACGCGGAGTAAGACGCGTAACTTTACCGTTTGTCGGTTTCGAGTACATAAAAATTTACCTCCTCTCGAATGTCTTCTCTATATGTATAGTTTACATCAGCTGCATATTTCTTCAACAGTCGATGGTAGTAGCGCGCCAGCGTCTCCTTATAAGGAGCGGCGAACACAATGGTTGCCCCTGTGCGTTCGACAACATCTAAAATGGCTTCAGCAATACCTTCTACAAAAAGTCTTTCAAGTTCTTCTGCGTCGTAATGCATGTCGGTGTACTGTTCAAATTTCTGAACGCCACTGATTGAATAGAGAGCCTGAATATCAAAAAAATCCACCATCAAGGTGTTCTCGCTCAGTTCTGCCTCGGTGTAGTAGCTTTCCAGATATGGGACAAGAACAGTTCCTCCCTTGAATTCGACAACGTACTCACTCTGTAATCCTCCTGGCTTATCCACGGTGACCAAATAGCGCAGGGGGTTCTTAACCGACGCAAACTCACGAACCTGTATTCTCATAAATTAACTGCCAGTCCAGAAAGTTATGGTTTTACCAGAAGAATAAAACAATCGATTCAAAAATGTCACCACCAGTCGTGTTCCATCAGTCGGAGTAGTATTTCCGACTCCGGGAGTTTTCGGATCTGACCGCGAAAGGAGAAAGAGTGTATGTAAGTTCTGTACTGTATGTACGGTATATATTAACTGTATTGTATGTATTATTTGTATTACGTGTATTGTGTATTTTTTACACCGGGCGTACGATGGCACCATTCCCTGAGAAACCGGAGCCAGACCATGACCACCCTCTCCCCGGACACCGTCCGCCGCATTGAAGACGCCGCTGCCGCCCTGATCGCCGCCGGCACCCCGAACCCGACCAACGAGCAGGTCCGTCAGCACCTCGGCGGCGGCTCCCTGTCCCACATCTCCCCGGTGATGCGCGCGTTCCGCGCCCGCCAGCGCGAGCAGGCCGCTGAGCATGCCACGCCCCTGCCGCCTGAGCTGGCGCAGCTCCTGACCGGCCAGCTGGGACTGCTGTGGCAGGCCGCGGTGAAGCAGGCTGAAGCCGGGGCCCTGGCGGCGCGCGAGCAGGCCGACGACGACATTGCCCGGGCCGACCAGGAGCGGGATGAGGCGCAGGCGACAGTGGCCGCCCTGGAAAGCGAGCTGGCGGTGCTGCGCGAGGTGGTGGCCGAACGTGACCGCCTGCTGCAGGAAGTGCGCGAGCTACGCGCGGAGGCGCTGCCGCTGCGTGAGCAGGTGGCCCGCCTGACCGCCACCGGCGAACACCTGGCGGCGCAGCTGCAGGACACGAAAGCGGAGCTGAAGGAATCCCGGGAGGACGGCCGTCAGCTTCAGGCCGAACTGCTGGCCCTGGCCCGCCATGACGGGAAGGTGAAGAAATGAGACCGGAAAGAGCATTACGTATAAAGGCCTTTCGACGGGCGCTGGAGCTTGGCGCCGGTGAACAGGCTGACGAGTGCCGTCATTTTCCTCGCTGGGAAACGGAACTCAGGAATTTCCCGCACGGCAGCTGCGATTTAGCCAGTAACACACTGGCTCAGTACCTGGCAGATACTGAGGGGTGCCATCCTTGCATCATTTTTATGCAGGGGAACGCAGGCTTTCATGAAGCGGAACACTCAACGGTTCACGGGCATGTGATCGTATTGCTGGACGGGGAGTACACCGATCTGACGCTGGCTCAATTCGACGAATATCCGGACTACATTCCTTGCGAACCTGTCGAGTCTGACGGGCAGCTTGGTAAGCTGTTACGCAATATCATGAAGCATGAAGGCCCTGTACAAACCCGCTTGGTTAAACTCTATGATGGCGAAGTGCTGTATGCCTGGTTACGCGATACCGCCGACGAAGTGCTGGCTGTGGACCCGGAATGGCAGGCCTGGGAACAGTCAATAGCAGAAGAAAGGGAAGCGGCCCTTAAGCTGTTCCCGTTTCGGCACTGTTGCAAAGTTAGCGATGAGGCAGCCTTTTGTCTTATTCAAAGGCCTT